>Ga0209018_1003027_pt1 | contig 11071 bp, 11 predicted proteins | sample YNPBryBLVA2012_FD_185814 | JGI IMG/M metagenome (GOLD analysis project Ga0209018, IMG submission 185814) | Anoxygenic and chlorotrophic microbial mat microbial communities from Yellowstone National Park, USA - YNP Bryant BLVA 2012 (SPAdes)... ...
GCAGCGTGCGCCCCACAAGATCAGAGCTTTCTTCCAAACGCCCGAAACCGCGTACGCCATGGCGGCGTAAATCTACTTACTTGTGGAACAGTTAGTAAACGAAACTCATTGGCTGAGTACGCCTTTTTCGAACCCATTGATCCTGTGGAACTTGCGCGTTTCCTGGTGTCTGCGTGGTGTCGATTCTCATGTCCGGAACTGGCCAAAATCAGGCACTCGAGAGAAAGTTGTCCACGATCCAAACAATTGAGCCCTACAATGTTAGCTTGTAAGTCCTTTTCCGGCAACCTCTTACAAGAATCAGCCCGCCGAATCCCGCCCTCTCCGCCACTTCACCGGTTGCCACCGGGCCTTGAGTCTCCTCTTCGCACGAGATCCGTTCGAGCTGCCACGGTTCGAGCTGGCATTCTGCCCGCTGTCATCGTCCGGTATCCGCCTTCTTTTCGCCTCAATTCCGATGCGACGTCCCTACCCCTTCCAGAACTGGCCCTCACGAGCCGTCACGCCATCAGGCACCCCGGCGCCAAGAACGGAAGCGGTGTTGCGGAGGGCAAGCCGGGTCTGCCGCCCAGCCAACCGGCGAAGGGGCATGCGGATGTTACAATTCAGAGAGCTTGACTCGCGCAACTGACGCCCGAGCCGGCAGGCGCCGCAGGCTCGTCGACATCCTCGGGGAGCTACGGTGCGATGCAGCCGTCATTTCCCACTTGCCCAACGTCCGCTACCTGTCGGGTTTCTCGGGGAGCAACGGCCTGCTTTTCGTACAGCACCACCGGTCGACCCTCTTCACCGATCCCCGCTATGACCTTCAGGCCCACGAAGAAGCCGACTGCGCGTTGCGCATCGTGAGCGGATCCACGTGGGAGGCGCTCTGGAAATTCGCGGCGCGGCGTGCGAAGCGCGTGGCGCTGGAAGGCGACCGTGTGAGCCACCAAGAATGGATGCAGGCCGCCGGGAAGCTGGGCCGCGGAGCGAAACTCGTGTCCCTGGACGGAGCCGTGGACCGGATGCGAATGGTCAAGTCCCCGGCCGAGGTGGATGCGATCCGCGCCTCGGCCCGGCTCTGCGTGCAGGCGTTCCTGCAGGCCGTGCGCCGCTTCCGTCCCGGCATGACGGAAAACGAGGCCGCCGCCGAGATCGATTACCGCATGCGCCGCCTGGGCGCCTCCGGCGCTGCGTTCGAGACCATTGTCGCCGCCGGCGCCCGGGCGGCCCTGCCCCATGCGCGCCCGGGCGTGGACAGACTGGCGGCGGGACAGCCGGTGCTGATCGACATGGGCGCCAACCTCGGCGGTTACATGAGCGACATGACGCGCGTAGTTCACCTGGGCGCGCCGCCGCGGAAGTTTGCGCGCCTGTACCAGGCCGTTTTGGAGGCGCAACAGGCGGCGCTGGAGGCAATCCGTCCGGGAGTCGAAGCGCGCCAGGTGGACGGCGCGGCGCGTCGCACTCTGAAGAAGCACGGGTTGAATCGTTTCTTCACACACTCCACCGGACACGGTGTAGGACTGGAAATCCACGAGGGGCCAAGAATCGGGGCCAAGTCCAAAGATACGTTGGAAGCGGGGATGGTGATAACCGTGGAGCCGGGCGTATACCTGGCAGGAGAAGCGGGCGTCCGGATCGAAGATACGGTCGTGGTGACCACGGCTGGCGCGGAGATCCTGACGCCTGCGGCGAAAGAACTGGTGGTACTGGAATCATGACCATTGAAGAGATCCGAGAGTTGATACACGTTGTTTGTTCTAGCGGGATCGCCGAACTGGAAGTGCAGCGAGGCGAGAACCGCGTCTGGATCAAGCGCACGGCGGGCGCGGCCATGGCCGAGGTAGCGGTTCCGCAAGCGAGCGCCCCGGCTGCCGCCCCCATCCCAGTCGCGCCGCCCATCACGGCTCCCCCGGAAAGCGTCACCGTGGCGGCGCCGCAGGCAGCGCCTCCGGCGGGGTCGCCTGACCTGACCGATCCCACCCTCCAGCCGGTCAAGAGCCCCATCGTCGGCACCTTCTATGAAGCCCCGGCGCCCGGGGCGGAGCCGTTCGTCCGGGTGGGCGACACGATCCAGCCGGGCAAGGTGCTCTGCATCATCGAATCGATGAAGCTCATGAACGAAATCGAGGCCGAAATCTCTGGCACCATCGTAAAGCGGCTGGTCGAGAACGGCCAGCCGGTCGAGTATGGCGAGGTGCTGTTCCTCGTCAAGCCGAGCTGAGCATGGGGTTCGGGAAGGTTCTCATTGCCAACCGCGGCGAGATCGCCGTCCGCGTCATTGCCGCCTGCAAGGATCTGGGCATCCGCACGGTAGCCGTGTACTCGGAGGCGGACCGCTACTCGCTGCACGTGCGCTTCGCCGACGAGGCTCTCTGCATCGGCCCGGCCAAAAGCACGCTGAGCTACCTCAACATTCCGGCCGTGATCAGCGCCGCCGAGATCACCAACGCCGACGCCATCCACCCCGGTTACGGCTTCCTGAGCGAAAACGCCGACTTTGCCGAGGTGTGCCGCGCCTCGGGGATCAAGTTCATCGGCCCGCCGCCGGAAGTGATCCGAATGATGGGACTAAAGCAGCTGGCGCGCGAAAAGATGCAGGTGCACGGCGTTCCCGTCCTGCCGGGCTCCAAAGGCCTGTTGAAGACCACCGAGGAGGCGCTGGAAACGGCCGAAGCCATCGGATACCCCGTGATGCTGAAGGCCTCAGCCGGCGGCGGCGGGCGCGGCATGCGCATTGTGCGCGGCCCCGGAGAGCTGCCGCCGCTCTTCGCTCAAGCCCGCCAGGAGGCCGCGAGCGCATTCTCCAACGGCGATTTGTACTGCGAGAAGTTCATCGAGAAGCCGCGCCACATCGAGTTTCAGATCCTGGCCGACGAGCACGGCCGTGTCGAGGTGCTCGGCGAGCGCGAATGCTCCATCCAGAGGCGCCACCAGAAGCTGATTGAAGAGGCGCCCAGCCCGGCCATGACGCCAGAGCGTCGCGACAGGGTCTGCCGGGCGCTCCGTGAGGCTTTCGCCGCGATCGGCTACGCCAACGCAGGCACGGTCGAATTCCTCATGGACGAATCCGGGGAGTTGTACTTCATCGAAGTCAACGCCCGCATCCAGGTCGAGCACCCGGTGACCGAAATGATCACCGGCCTCGACCTGGTGAAGGCGCAGCTCCGCATTGCCCAGGGGGAGCCGCTCGAGTCGGTCCTGGGAGGACCGGTCTCCCTCTGCGGCCATGCCATTGAGTGCCGGATCAACGCCGAACACCCCGCCACGTTTGTGCCTTCGCCGGGCAGGATTCAGGCCCTGTGTCTGCCCGGCTCCATCGGCGTGCGCGTGGACACCGCCGTCTACGCCGGCGGCGTTATTCCGCCCTATTACGATTCGCTGGTGGCCAAGCTGATCGCCTACGGAAGCGACCGCTCCGAGGCCATCCGGCGCATGCAGCGCGCGCTGGAAATGTTCGTCGTCGAGGGGATCCATACTTCCATTCCCCTCCACCAACAGATCCTCGCCCACCCCGAATTCCAGTCCGGCGCCATCGATACCCACTTCATCCAGCGCAACTTCGGCAAGAAAGGCTGACCGCGCTTCCCGGCCCTTGCCTCGCCTGTCCTGATCCGTTTATACTGCTGTCTTCCAGCCTGGGAAGCAGAATGGCCTCTCAAGCGCACAACCCGCACCCCGCCGCGCCGCCGCCGTCAGACGGTTTCGACCCGATTGAAGTGCAGCGAGAAGCGGCGATGTTCTACGGGCTCTTTCTGCGCGGCGCCTCCCCGGAAGACCTGCGGCGCGACATCGCCATCCCGCGGGAGATGATCCGCAAGTGGCTGTCGCACCCCCTCTATGGAGGGCAGTTCCGCGAAAACGTCCGCCGTATCTATCGCTTCAGGCGCCAAGTACTTGCAGTGTTCGACGAACTCGTCGATCAGGCGCGCATGAAGGATCGCCTTCAGTAGCCTGCCTTGAAGTCGAAAACCCGGCCGCTGGCCGGCGCGGAAAGCCGGACTGCCCAGCGGAATTCTTCAGGGCAGCAGCTTTTCAAAGCGCCCCCATTCGAAGATCCACTCCCCCTCCACCCTGTCGCCTGCTGCACGGATGCGTCCGCCCGCCAACAGGGACGGCAGGGAATCCTGGTCTCCATGCGCTGCGGCAGCCTCCCGCAGGGAGGCGAGCACGCCGTCCCATCGCCCGGCGATCTCTCGCGCCTTCTCCCCGTCCGGGCAGGCAATCTCCAGCCTCACTTGCAGGCGGCTGCCCGAGGCTCCGGCGCTCCACAACAGCCACTTCGATCCCTTCATCCCCTGTACCGCAAGCTCAAGCCATGCGGGCGCCCCCGGGCCGGCATCGAGCATCTTCGCTGGCACGAACACCCACAACGGCGCGGCCGGTGGCTGCCACTGCGGTTCCTGCGCCAGATCGCCGAATGCGGCTGCCGCCAGCGGATCGGGATTCACGGCGATGCCCAGCCTCCCGCTGCGCAGCCGGACCCAGGAGATCTGCCTCTCCGGCGCCGACCCTTGCATCGAGCACAGCTCGCTCACGCAGCGGCCCCCATGCGCCAAGAAGTACCGGCGCAGCTTCGCGAGATCGATCCGCGCATCGGCGACGATCCACCGCCGCCCGTCTTCTGCGCGCAGCAAGACCGCATCCAGGTCACGGCGATACTCGAACCCCGTGGCAGCCACGAAGGCCTTGTAATCGTCCTCCTCGGCGCCTGCCTCCCCGGCCAGCCTCTGCAAGATGCCGGATTGGCGCAACGCACGGGCATCCACATAAACCGTCAGTCCGTCGCGCGCGGGCAGTTCCGCCATCATCGCCCGCACGTCGCTCCGCCGCCCCGGCCCGTAGCGCCACAGAAGAAAGCCGGCCAGCGCCAGCGCAACGGCCAGCGCCGCCAGGATCCAGTGCTTGCGCGATCCTGCCACCGTCTCGCAGCTTACCATCCGCGCTCCCCTATACTGGCGGTATGATCCGCCTGATGCTGGCGGCGGGACTCCTGATGCACGCCGCGGCAGCACAACCACGCGCCGTGGTCCTCGCCCCCGTGCTGGACATGTTCTCCCGGCCCTCGGCCGATGCGGACGTCGTCAGCCAGGCGCGCTACGGCATGACCGTGGCCGTGGAGCAGACCGAAGGCGAATGGGCGCGTATCCGCACGCTGCATGACAATTACCCGGGCTGGTCGATACGCTCGTCGCTGCGTCTGCTGGCGGAACAAGAGCGCTATGCCGAATCCGGGCGCGTGGCGCATGTCGACAGCCTGCGCGCGCACCTTTACCGCGAGCCTTCCGTGACGCGCCATGCGCCGCTGCTCACTGTCCCGTTTGAAACGGGGCTCGAAGTGATCGAAGAGCCGGAGGGCGACAACCGCCGCTGGATCCGCGTTCGCCTGCCCGACGGCCGCGAGGCGTGGGGCCAGAGGGGCGACGTGGAGTTCGACCCGCCCGTGCTGCCGGTCGCCGGTCTCATCGAACTTGCCAAACGCTTCCTCGGGCTCCCCTACACCTGGGGCGGAACCACCAGCTTCGGCTTCGACTGCTCCGGCTTCACGCAGATGCTGGTGCGCCGCGGCGGCGTGCTCATGCCGCGCGACGCGCAGCCGCAGGCGGATTGGGAGGGCATGACGAAGATCGCCCGCGAGGAGCTTCAACCCGGCGACCTTGTGTTCTTCGGTTCCAGCGACAGGAAAATCAACCACACCGGCTTCTATCTCGGAGGAGGCGAGTTCATCCATTCGACTACCAACACGAAGCCGGTCCTTCAGATCAGCCGGCTGGAAGACGAGCCCTGGACCAGAACGCTCGTTGCCTGCCGCAGGTGGAGGAAGCCTTGAATCGCAGAACATTTCTTTCGACTTCCGTTTTGGCCGCGGCCCCGCCCACGGTTCGCTCCGCCCCGGCTGCCCCGTCTCTGGTCACGCGAATCCGCCGGCTGAATCTGCGCCACACCTGGACCACCGTCATGTCCTCCAGCGAGTACCGCGACACGTTCTTTGTCGAATACTCGCGCGGCGGCATCACCGGCATCGGAGAGGGCGCGCCCATCGTCCGCTACAAGGAGAGCGCGGAGAGCTGCCGGCAGGCCGTGGAGTCCATCCGGGAGTGGCTGTTGTCTCAGAACCCGGAGGCCTTCGTGCCGTTCATGGACGGCGCGTTCCGGCGCATCGAGGGGCAGTTCGCGGCCAAGGCGGCGCTGGATATCGCTTTGATGGACTGGAACGCCCAGAGGCTCGGCGTCCCGCTCTGGCGCCTGTTCGGGCTCGATCCGGCGGCTGCGCCGGTGACGACGTTTTCCATCGGGATCGACAAGGCCGAAGTGATCCGGCAAAAGGTGCGCGAGGCCGCCGACTTCCCCGTCCTGAAGGTGAAAGTGGGGCTCGCAAACGACGAAGAGGTGATCGGCGCCGTGCGCTCGGTGACCAGCAAGCCGTTGCGCGTCGATGCCAACGAGGGGTTCCGCTCGAAAGAGCAGGCTGTTGAAAAGATCCTCTGGCTCGAAAAGCAGGGCGTGGAGTTCATCGAACAACCCTTGCCCGCGGCCAACCTGGAGGACATGAACTGGATTCGCAAGCGAGTCCACATCCCCGTCATCGCCGACGAAGCCTGCCTGCACCCAGCCGACATTCCCCGCCTGGCGCCCCACTTTGACGGCGTGAACGTGAAGGTGGACAAGTGCGGCGGGCTGCTGGAAGCCAGGCGCATGATCGAGATGGCCCGCTCGCTGGGATTGAAGGTGATGCTCGGCTGCATGGTGTCGTCGTCGGTGGCGATCACCGCTGCCGCCCATCTGTCGCCGCTGGTGGATTACGCGGACCTCGACGGCCACCTTCTCATCTCGAACGACCCGTACGAGGGTGTTCGCGTCGAGAAAGGCAAGCTGATCCTTCCAGACCGGCCCGGACTCGGGCTGCGCCCGCGGAGCCGGACGGGCGCCGCCCGATCCGTTATCCCGCCACTCGCAGGCACACGGGCTGGCCGACCGTGATCCCTTTCCGGGCCGGCAGCAGGGAGCCTGTCCTGGCGTCGATCTCGAACACCACCACCGTGTCCGATCTCTGGTTCGCCGCCAGCAGCCAGCGGCCCGAGGGCTCGATGAAGAAATTGCGCGGCGTGCGGCCCTGCGTGGGCGTGTTGCCCATCCGCGCCAGCTGGCCCGTTCGGGCATCGACCCGGAACGCCGCAATCGAGTCCTCGCCCCGGTTCGATGCATACAGCCACTGGCCCGAAGGATGGACGCGGATCTCCGCCGTCGTGTTTTCGCTGGCGAAACCCTCCGGGAGCGTCGAAACCGTCTGCAGCTCCCGCAAGCTGCCGTTGCTATAAGCGAACGCGGTCACCGTGGAGAGCAGTTCGTTGACCGCGTAACCGTAGCGTCCGTTGGGATGAAAGGCAAAATGCCTTGGCCCGCTGCCCGGCGCCAGCTTCGTCACGCCATGTTTTCGCATCACGCCTGAGGCCGGGTCGATCGAGTAAATGACGATTTCGTCCGTACCGAGGTCGCACGCCACCGCGAAGCGGTTGTCCGGCGCGGCATTGATGGAGTGTGCGTGCGGGCGCTCCTGCCGCTTCTCGTTCACGCTCTTGCCTTCGTGCTGGAAAAAGCTGGCCGCCTCGCTCACCCGGCCGTCGGCAAGAATCCGGTAGGACGCCACGCTGCCGCCGCCGTAGTTGGCGATCATCGCCATGCGTCCCGTGCGGTCCAGGCTCACATGGCAAGGCCCCCCGCCTCTTGTGGAAGCCCGGTTCAGCTCCTTCAGCATTCCCGTGGTCCGGTCGATCTCGTAAGCCGTGATCGATCCCTCTCGCCTGCCCTCGTAATTGGCCACTTCATTGACGGCGTAGAGCCACCGCCCGCCCGGGTGCACTTCCAGGAAGGTCGGATTCGGCGTCTCCGCCGCCAGCTTCATGTCCGAGATCTCCCCTGTGGCCAGGTCCAGCCGGGCCACTGTGATGCCGCGGTTCTTCTCGTTCGTGTAGGCGCCGACATAAAGCCAGACCTGTTTGCCCGCGCCGGCGGCGCGCAAGGCAGGCAGCGCCGCCAGAAATGTTCTTCGATCCATGCGCATGCGCTTATCACACCGCATCGCCGCCCGAAGAGCAAGCGCGGCGCCGCAGCCGCACCCAGACTCGAAATGCCGGCGGGTTTTCCAGCCACGTCCGCAGCCAGAGGAGCTCTTCCTCCTTCGGACGGCGCCGGGCTGCCAGCTCCGTGTGCCTCCGCGCCGTCAATACCAGCGTCCGCGCCTGCGCCCGGCGTGCCGCGTCCCCCTGTTCGTATTCAGCGGCCAGCGCCGTGAGCGTACGCTCCAGTTGGTCGAGCGTGTCCTGCCGGACGCCCTCCACCAGCGGGTCCAGTTCCAGACCGCTTTCGCGCAGCGCCCGCCGCAGGGTCGCCTCCGAAACCCCGCTGAACTCCTCCCGCAGCTTCGCCGCCAGCGCCTCGTCAACGCGCCTTGCGCCCTGCCGCTCCAGCCACGCGAGGATCTCCGCCCTTCCGCGGCGCATGGTTCTGTTCCCGCCGATATTCTCTCACCGCCTTCTGGTGAGATTCGTAATCGCGGCTGAAGACGTGCCCGCCATCGCCGTTGGACCGCGCCACAAAATACAGCGAATCTGTTTCGGCAGGATGCAGCGCCGCCTCCAGCGACTTGCGCCCCGGGTTCGTCACCGGTCCCGGAGGCAGCCCGTACCACACATAGGTGTTGTACCGGTCCCGGTTCTCCAGATCGCTGCGGTAGATCGCGCCCCGCCAACGCCCCTGCCGCTTCGCGGCGTAGCGCACCGTAGGGTCGCACTCCAGCCGCATCCCTTTCCTAAGCCGGTTCAGATACACGCCCGCGATCCGTGCCCTTTCCTCGTCCTGCACCGCTTCGGCTTCCACCAGCGAAGCCAGGATCACCGTCTCGCGCTTCTTCTCCTCGGTTCCGCCCAGCTCCTCCCAAACCTTCTCGAAGGTCCGCCGCATCGTGTGGACGATCATTTCCGGAGTTGCTTTCCTGGGGAATCGGTATGTGGAGGGGAACAGATACCCCTCATGCGGCAAGGCCAGCCGCAGGAATTCGCCGGTGCGTCCCAGCCCGGCGGCTTCCACCAGCGCCGCCAGATCGTATACGTCCGTCCCCTCCGGCACGCGCAACTCAAGCAGGTACACGTCGCCGCGCGCCAGCCTCTCGAGCACCTGTGCCGGAGAAGTCGGCTCGGAAAAACGGTATTCGCCCGCCAGCGGCTTGCGCCCCGGATGCCACGTGCGCGCCAGCAAGAACACGAGCGGATGCCTCACCACGCCCGCATCCGCCAGCATGCCTGCGATGCGCACCGATGGCGTCCCCATCGGAATGTCCACGAACACTTCCCCTTGGAATCCCGCGTACCGGTCTGCTTCCACCAGGTAAACCGCAGCTGCTACCAGCGCCGCTGCCACCGCCAGCGCGGCTTTCCACTTGAGCCTCATCCGCCGCTGCCCGTCCTGTTCAGAAAATCCTCCAGCAGAATCACTGCCGCCATCTCGTCCACCGCTCCCTGCCGCTTCGCTTCCAGCATCCGTTTCAAACTCATGCCGCGCGCCTTCAGCCGCTCCCCGGCTTCAAACGACGTCAGCCGCTCGTCCTGATACAACACCTCCAAACCTGTCTCCCGCGCCAGCCGCTCGCCGAATTCGCGCACCTTGCGCGCCATCTCCCCTTCGGTGCTGTTCATGTGCAACGGGAGGCCCACGACGATCCTCTCCACCTGCCGCTCCGCCGCCATCCGCTTCAGCCTCTCCAGGTCCTCGCGCACGGAGCGCCGGGCCAGCGCTCCCAGCCCGTGCACATGTCCGCCCTCGAGCGCAATCGCCATGCCGATGCGCCGCCTGCCCACGTCGAGCCCCAGAATCCTGCCCACAACCCGATTGTGCCATGCTGATTCGCATGAGCCTTCTTCGATCTGCGCACGCCGCTGTGTGCGCCTGTCTCCTCCTCGTCCCGTTCGCTCCCGCAAGCGCCCAGACGAAGAAGCCGGTCACGCTGGAAGCGCTCTCTTCCACCGGCGCCCGCATGATGGCGCCGCCCGTGCAGGCGTTCTGGTCGCCCCGCGGGAAGCGCCTGGCCGTCGTCCGTGCAGACAAGGTTTTCCTGCATGACGCCGCCTCCGGCGAGGAGAAGGAAATTGTCAACCTTGCCGAGCTGAACAAGCAGGCGCAGCCAGTTCCACAGCCGGAGGCGATGGGCTGGGAGAACCGCCGGGTGCGCGAGCAGCGCATTCAGTGGTCTCAAGATGGCACGAAACTCCTGATCCTCTCCGGAGGCGATCTCTTCCTTTGGGACGAGTCTGGCGCTTCCGCTGTGCAGCTCACCTCGACGCCCGTCGCCGAACGCGACCCCAAGCTCTCTCCCGATGGCGCCAAAGTGAGCTTCCGCCGCGAGCGCGATCTGTACGTTCTCGAAATTGGCAGCGAGAAGGTGACCCGCCTGACTCACGACTCCAGCGAAACCCTCTGGAACGCCATGCTCGATTGGGTGTACCCCGAAGAGCTCGATCTCGGCACGGCTCACTGGTGGTCGCCCGATTCCTCCCGCATCGCCTATCTGCAGTTCGACGTCAGCCGCGAGCCGCTCTACCCGCACGGCGATTTCTTCAAGATGGCCGCCGTCTCCGAACCGCAGCGGTACCCCAAGGCCGGGCAGCCGAACGCCGACGTCCGCGTAGGCGTTGTCTCCGCTTCCGGCGGCGAAACGCGCTGGATGGACTTTGGCGAGACCCGCGACTTCCTCATTGCCCGCGTCCACTGGACGCCCGATTCGAAGTCGGTGATCGTCCACCGCCTCAACCGCGTTCAGAATCACCTCTGGATCCTTGCTGCCGACGCCGCCACCGGCCGCTCCCGGCTTCTGATCGAAGAAACCGATCCCGCCTGGATCAACATCACGGACGACTTCCGCATCCTTTCCGACGGCCGCATTCTCCGCTCCAGTGAACAAAGCGGCTTCCGCCATCTGTACCTGCACGACAAAAGCGGCAAGCAACTCCGGCAGCTCACCCGCGGCGAGTGGGAGGTCTCTTCCATCGCCTGCGTGGACGAATCTGGCGGCCGCGTCTTTTTCACCTCCACC
>Ga0209018_1003028_pt1 | contig 11069 bp, 7 predicted proteins | sample YNPBryBLVA2012_FD_185814 | JGI IMG/M metagenome (GOLD analysis project Ga0209018, IMG submission 185814) | Anoxygenic and chlorotrophic microbial mat microbial communities from Yellowstone National Park, USA - YNP Bryant BLVA 2012 (SPAdes)... ...
GCGCGCTGTACCGCCTGCTGAACAAGTACGGGCCTTCGGCCCCGGTCACGCGCGACTATTTCGAGATGTTCAACCTGCTGGGGGACCCGGCCCTGGAAATCCCGGCGCCGCAGGAGCCGGGCTTCGAACTGGCCGCAACCCCACCGGTGCAGGACGTCTGCGCGCCCAGCCCCGCCACGTATACCGTCGATGTCATTCAGGTCGCCGGCTTCACCGACCCGGTCACCTTGAGCGCCGCCGGCGCTCCACCCGGGACCAGCGTCTACTTCAGCGTCAACCCCGTTACTCCTCCCGGCCAGTCGACCATGCTCGTGACCAACACCGCGGCCGCCCCCCCGGGCGACTACTTCATCCAGATCACCGGCACCGCCGGCAGCGTGCAAAGAACGGCGGTCGTCGAGTTGCGGCTGGCCAACGCCGACCCGGGGCCGGTCACGCTGCTCAGCCCGCCCGACGGTGCGACCGATGTCGTGCGTGCTCCCACGCTGAGCTGGCAGGCGGCGTCGCAGGCGTTCGAGTATGACCTGGAGGTCGCCACCGACGTCGCTTTCAGCAATGTGGTTTACAGCCGCACCGTCGTCGGCGCCGCTCATACGCTGGAGAGCGAGCTGGCCGGGTCCACCGAATACTTCTGGCACGTCCGCGCGCGCAACGGCTGCGGGGACAGCGGCTTCTGTGCGCCCTTCAGCTTCACGACGCTCCAGCAGCGGAACTACTTCACGGAGCACTTCAGCGGCGGCGGATTCGATCTGGACGGTTCGAAGCTGGTGTTCGCGCCGGACGGCTCCGGGCATTTCTACGCGGCGTGCATCGAGCCGATCACGGCACTGCCGACAGACCCGGCCGGGGGGATTCCGGTGACGACCGGCGAGGACGGCTTCGTCGCGGTGGAGAACCTGCCGGTACCGGTGTGGCTGTACGGCACGTCGTACAGGACGTTCTACGTCTGTGCCAACGGCTATGTTACCTTCACGGGCGGCGACACGGACTACACGGAATCGCTGGCGGACCACTTCCGCATGCCGCGCGTTTCGGCGCTGTTCAACGACTTCAGCCCGCAGGTGGCGGGAACGCTGAGCTGGAAGCCGACGGTCGACCGCATCGCCGTCACCTGGCAGAACGTGCCCGAATACAACACCAGCAACAGCAATACGTTCCAGGTCGAGCTGTTCTACGATGGCCAGGTCCACATCAGTTGGTTCGGCGTGGACGCGACGACGGGGATTGCGGGCCTCTCCGACGGCAACGGTCTGCCGGGCGACTTCGTCGAATCCGACCTGTCGGCGACCCGCGCCTGCGGGCCCGACTGCCCGGGCGACTTCAATGGCGATGCAACGGTGGGGCTGGCCGACCTCTCGGTCCTGCTGGCCCACTACGGAATGACCAGCGGCGCGCAGTACGAGGACGGCGACATGGACAGCGACGGCGACGTGGACCTGGCCGATCTGTCGCAGTTCCTGGCGCTGTATGGGACGGACTGCGACTAGCACGAAACGTACGCGCTCCGCTTTCTGACTCCGTCAGACGGTGCGACGAGGGAGCCGCGACGCTGCCCGCAGGCACGTCCTGTATCGCGCGTGTCCGGTGCCAATATCTCGTTTGAGGCGCGCTTCGCGCGCCTGCGGCGCTGACCAGGCACCGCGCGGCAACGCGCCCGGCAGGATTCGAACCTGCGACCCCAGGTTTAGGAAACCTGTGCTCTGTCCTGCTGAGCTACGGGCGCCCGCTTCGAGCAGTTGCCGGCATTGTAACGGCGGCGTGCGCCGGCAGTCACGCAAACGTTTCCCGAAGCCGGGCGGCACGCCCGCGCGGCTCCGTCCTGAAGAGACCGCTACCGGAGTAGACTCGAGCACGTGTGCAGGTCGGCTGCGGAGGGGCGCCGCGCGACCAGGCCGGCATCACCATCGACGCCGGCGCTGGCTCGCCACCGGCCGGGCCTGGGCGCGCCTTGGAGGCGTGGCAGAATTCCGTTGACGAGGCGGTCCGGGCGCGGTTTAATATGAATGGCACTTGCTCCAGGAACCGGGCCGGACGACATGTCACCCGGCCAGCCGGTGGAGGGAGCATATCAGCAGCGTGGTGATGGCGAGTCGCCACGCGGGCGGTCGAGCGAGAAGCGCGAGTTTGTGACAACCAGGGCAAACGTCGCTCCAGCGCGGCGCTGGGGGGCGTGGGCCGTATCCAGACTCGCATCACGTTCTAAGGAGGCATATCATGCGGGAACTGTCTGTCGCCAGGACGCTCGTCACGTCGCTGGCCGTTGCGGTTCTGGCCTGCGCTCTGGCTAGCGCCCAGTATCAGACCGGATTCGAACCGCCCACCTTCACTGGCTCGGCCGCCGGAACGATTCTGACCGGTCAGGACGCGTTTTACATCCCGGCGGGCACAGTGAGCACGGATCAGTTGGTCTTCACGTATGCCGGCAACGCGCTGGGCATCCCAGCGCACCCGACCGGTGGTGGCACGCAGTTCGTTGCTGCCGAATCCCCGGGCGGCGGAACCTATCCCCGCGGGCAGCGCGACATCACCTGGACCAGCACGGGCCAGTGGCTGGTGTCGTACGACGTCTGCGCCGCCTATGACGGCGACCCGAACCAGACGGTCAACAACATCGGCAGCTTTTCGGTCCAGCCGTACGTGACGCCGTCAACGGCCGAGGCGTACATTCACCTGGCCTCGTGGACGGCTCCCGGCACGGGTGACCTGACCTGGCAGGCGGGGTATATCGCATCCAACGCGGCCGGTGGGGAGGATCCCCAGCCCGGGCGTTTCCCCGGCCCCGAGTGGCAGGGGCTGTCGCTGTATACCTGGTACCGGTTCACCACCCTGATCGACTTTGACGCCAACCTGATCATCGAGGCGTCGATCACGAACCTGTCCACCGGTGCCAGCACGACGGTCGACCTCTCGGACCAGGGCTACTACCTGAGCGGGTCGGACGGCGGCACCCAGCCCACCGGTTTCCGCTTCTTCTGCGGTGGTGCCCAGGCGGTCGGCCTCCCGGGCAACATCATCGCCTGGGACAACCTGTACATCGGACCGCCCCCTTCGCCGTGCCCTGGCGACCTCGACGGCGACGGCGATACCGATCTGAGCGACCTGTCCCTGCTCCTGGCCGCGTACGGCATCGGGCCCGGTGGCGACCTGGACGGTGACGGCGACACCGACCTGTCAGACCTGGCGCTTTTGCTGGCTGACTACGGCTGCACGCCGTAGCGGTGAACCACGACCGGTTCGCTTGATGTTTGACGCCGCGGCCACCTGCTGCCGCGGCGTCGGTCTGCGCTGTGAGGCGCCAGGCGCGGCTGGCGGAGTCCTGTCAGGCGGCTTGCGCGAGCATGCGTGAGCCAGCGTCGGGGGCGGCAGGGCGACGTGTGCGGCGCGCCGGCTCAGGTGTGGATTGCAGTCGGATCGGTCGGGTTGTTAGGATGGCAGGTGTAAGGCCTTGCCCATGTTCACGTGTCAGCGCCTTGGCGGCGGAGACGAGGAAGAATCATGATTCACCAGCCCGTGCCATTGATGAGATCAAGCGCGTACGCGGCAGGATTGGTGCTTGCCTGCGCGATGCTCGTGGCGGGCAGCATGGCCCAGCCGGCAATCCCTCCTGCCGACTCGCCCGCCTACGCCGAGAGACCCACCGATCCGCCGGCCCCGGTCGCAGAGCGACGGACATCGCCGCCGTTGCCACGCTCCATGCTGACGCGCGGCGGCTACGAGAGCGTGCAGGTGAATGTGGACGCGCTGGGCAACAACATTCTGGACGACGCGGCCAACGAGCCCAGCATCGCCATCGACCCGACCAACCCGAACCGGATCGCGATCGGCTGGCGGCAGTTCGACACGATCCAGTCGAACTTCCGACAGGCCGGGTGGGCGTACAGCCGGGATGCCGGCCGGAGCTGGACGTTTCCCGGCGTACTCGACCCGGGCGTCTTCCGCAGCGACCCGGTCGTCCGGGCCAGCGCCGAGGGCGACTTCTTCTATTACAGCCTGACCTACGATGGGGCGTACTACACCTGCCAGCTCTTCATCTCGGAAGACGGCGGCGTGAGCTGGAGCGGGCCGATTCCCGCGTATGGGGGCGACAAGGCCTGGATCGCGATCGACCGCACGGACGGCATCGGCTACGGGAACTTCTACGCGGCCTGGGATTACGCCGGATGCTGCGGCGACAACTGGTTTACACGCTCCGCGGACGGCGGCATGACGTTTGACTACCCCGCGCCGATCCCGCAGCAGCCGATCTGGGGACAGGTGGCCGTCGGCCCGGACGGCGCGGTCTACGTTACCGGCCGCCGCGCGTCGACGAACGAGCAGTTCGTCGTGGTGCGGTCGCTGAGCGTACAGGACCCGGCGGCCCCGCTGGGCTTCGATTTGGGCACGGCGGTCTATCTCGGCGGGGTGCACCGCTACTACTTGCAGTACGGGCCGAACCCCGGGGGGCTGCACGGCAACGTCTGCATCGCCGCCGATCACTCCGGAGGGCCGACGCACGGCAACCTCTACATCCTCGCTTCCGTGGACCCGCCCGGAGCCGATCCGATGGACGTCATGTTCGTCCGCAGTACGGACGGCGGCGTGACCTGGAGCAGCCCGGTGCGGGTGAACGACGATCCGCCGGGGACGAACGCCTGGCAGTGGTTCGGCACCATGTCCGTCGCACCGAGCGGTCGCATCGATGTCGTCTGGGCCGACACGCGGAACGACCCGGGGGGCTACGATTCCGAGCTGTACTACTCGTTTTCCGCCGACGGCGGGGTCACCTGGTCGCCCAACGAGGTGCTGACGCCCGCTTTCGACCCGCATCTGGGCTGGCCGCAGCAGAACAAGCTGGGCGACTACTACGACATGGAGTCGGACGTCGTCGGCGCCAGTGTGGCCTATGCGGCGACATTCAACGGGGAACAGGACATCTACTTCCTGCGGATCGGGGACTTCGACTGCAACGGCAATGGCATCGGCGACACGGACGACCTGGCGGGCGGCACGTCCAGCGACCTGAACGGCAACGGCATCCCCGACGAGTGCGATTGCCTGGGCGACCTGGACGGCGACTGGGACGTCGACCTTACCGACCTGTCAGTGCTGCTGGCCAACTACGGCATGAGCGGCGGGGCCGAATACCAGGACGGCGACCTGGACGAAGACGGCGATGTCGACCTGGCCGATCTGTCGATGCTGCTGGCCGCCTACGGAATAAGCTGCCCGTAGGCGGTCGATCCGCCGCGACGCAGCCGCGGCGCTGCGGGGGGCACGCCGCGCTTGCCGACCGTAGGATCGCACGTTACGCTGCCGCGACGCGTGCCAGCGGGCAGAAGCCTCGCCGTTCGGCGCTGTCGGCGTGAGCCCCCGGCCAGCCTGCAACAGTTGCGGTCGAAGGAACCCATGCATGATCGAGCACAGCGAACCATTCGCCGAAGGTCTGGAAACCGAGCGCCTGATCGGACTGGACCTGGTGCGCGCCTGCGAGGCGGCGGCGCTGAACACCTTCAAGTGGATCGGCAAGGGCGACAAGCCGGCCGCCGACGCCGCGGCCACCGACGCCATCCGCGGCATGCTCAAGCTGGTGGACATGTGCGGCACGTGCACGATCGGCGAGGGCATCAAGGACAAGGCGCCCGGGATCTTCGTGGGCGAGCGGCTGGGAACGTGGCGGCCGGGCTCGCCGCAGGTCAGCATCGCCGTCGATCCGATCGACGGCACCACCCCGACGTCCAAGGGTCTGCCGGGGGCGCTGAGCGTGATTGCGGCGGCCCGCACTGAGTCGCCGGAGCAGCCCGCGCTGGCCGCCGTGCCGACCTACTACATGGAGAAGATCGCGGTCGGGCCGAAGGTGAAGGAAGGCACGGGGACGGTGCGCTTCGACGTCCCGATCGAGCAGAACCTGGAGCTGGTGGCGCTCAAGCTGGGCAAGCGCGTCCGCGATCTGATGGTCTGCGTGCTCGACCGTCCGCGGCACGCCGACCTGATCGCCGCCATCCGCGCCACCGGGGCCGGAATCCGCATGATCAGCGACGGCGACATTGCCGGGGCCATCGCCCCCTCGCTGCGCGACAGCGGAGTGGACGTTTACATGGGCATCGGCGGGTCGGCGGAAGCGGTCACCGCCGCCGTCGCCATCAAGTGCCTGGGCGGGGAAATCCTCGCCCGCATGTGGCCGCGCGACGATGCCGAGCGTCAGGCACTGCGCGAACAGGGCTACGGCGAAAAGGAGCTGCGCCGCGTCTATACGTCCGACGACCTGGCGCATGGCGAGCGCCTGGTGTTCGTCGCCACCGGCATCACCGATAATGCGATGCTGCGCGGCGTCACGGTGGACGGGCATATCGCCACGACGCACTCGGTGGTTATGCGGGCGGCGTCGCGGACGGTGCGCTATATCACCGCATACCACGATCTGACGCGGAAGACGATCCGGCTGTCGAGCGTCCCGGGCGACAAGCCGCTGTAGCGTCGGGTCTGCGTGTCCGCCGACGGCCCCTGGAAATGCCCGGCATGGCGTGAACGTCGCGGCCCCCGCCGCGCAGACAAGCAATGCGAGCCGTTGTCGAACGCGTCTGTCGGGCTGCGGTGAAGGTCGGCGGGCAGACCGTCGGCCAGGTCCGGACCGGCCTGCTGGTCTATGTCGCCGCCGCCCCCGACGACAGCGATGACGACGTGCGTTACATCGCCGAAAAGGTCGCCCACCTGCGGATCTTCCCCGACGAGAACCGGAAGATGAACCTGGACGTCGGGCAGGTCGGCGGCGGCGTGCTGGTGGTCAGCGCGTTCTCCGTTCAGGCGGACGCGCGGCACGGCCGGCGGCCGGCGTTCGACGGGTCGGCCTCCAGCGCAGTCGCCGAGCCGCTGATCGACAAGCTCGTCGCGGCGATTCGCGGCTTCGGCCTGCCGGTCGAGACCGGCCGCTTCGGAGCCTACATGCGCGTCGCCGCCGTCAACGACGGCCCGATCTGCATTCTGCTCGACTCGCGCCGGGCAATCTGACCGGCCGTAGATCGGCGCGCGCTTCGCGGCCGGGTCGGCCTGCCCCTCTGCGCGGCGGCCGGGAACGTGCCGACTACGCTTTCGCCTTCAGCCTCTGCCGCAGGCGGGCGTCGATGAACGGCTGAATGTCCCCGTCCAGGACGCGCTGCACGTCGCTGATCGCCAGCCCAGTGCGGTGGTCCTTGACGTGGATCGTCGAGCCGTGCAGCACGTAGCTGCGGATCTGATTGCCCCAGGCGATCTCCCCCTTCTCGCTGTACAGCTTGGCCAGCTCGGCGTCGCGCTTCGCCTGCTCCAACTGTTCCAGGCGCGAGCGCAGGATGTTCAGCGCCACGCGCTTGTTCTGCGCCTGGCTCCGCTCGCTGACGCAATCGACGACGATCCCGGTCGGCTTGTGGCGGATGCGGACGGCGGTCGCCACCTTGTTGACGTTCTGCCCGCCGGCGCCCGCCGCCCGCCGGTAGAACTCGATGTCGAGATCGGCGTCGGCCAGCTCGATGCCGGTCTCCTCGAACTCCGGCAGCGCGTCCACGCCGACGAACGAGGTCTGGCGCTTGCCCTGATAGTTGAACGGGCTGATGCGCACCAGCCGGTGCACGCCCGCCTCGCACGACAGGTAGCCGTACGCGTACGGCCCCTCGACGCGCAGCGTGACGGACTGGATGCCGGCCTCCTCGGCGGCCCGCCGGTCCACCTCATGCACCTGGTAGCCGTTGCGTTCCAGGTACATGAGGTACATGCGCAGCAGCATCTCGGCGAAATCGCAGGCGTCGACGCCGCCCGCCCCCGCCTGAATGCTCAGGAAGCACGGTCGCTGGTCGTTTTCGCCGGAGAGCAGAGCGTTCAGCTCGACGTGCTCGACCTGCGACTGGATGTCGGCCAGCGCGCGCTGCACCTCGGCCCGGGCCTGTTCGTCGGCCTGCTCGGCAGCCAGCTCGACCAGGACGTGGCCGTCCTCGATGCGCGTCAGGAGCTCCTGGACAGGCTCGACCTGCGCACGCAGGGTCTTCAGCTCGGCCACGACCTTGCGGGCCGACTCCTGATGGTCCCAGAATCCCGGACGCTCCATCCGGGCGGTCAGCTCGGCGATCCGGGCGGCTTTGGCCGGAACGTCAAAGAGCGTCCCGGATGGCGTGGATCCGCGCGGTGAGTTCCTTCAGGGCTGTCGCTGGGTCTTCGTCCGGCATGTGCGGCTCCTCCCGGCCACCCGCACGGGCAGCATCCTCTCTGCCCGCTGCCACCTGCATGCACTTATTCTACCAGAAGCGGCGCCGGCGTCATGCACTCGGCGCCAAGTCCCTGGGCGCCGCTGGATCCGATGGCCTGCGAGGGCCAGGGGTCCGACACCACCTGCCAGTACTTGCCACCGGGCCGGTCGCAGGGCGACGGCAGACAACAGCCCCGCGCCGCCGCAGGTCGCTCTGCATGGGGCGCTTGCCGTCCTCGGCGCGAGCCGTCGCCTGCGGACCCGTGCGTTGCCCGGTCCAGCTCACCGACCGCCCGGCTGCGTGTCCGGGCAGGCAGATGCCCCGCCGGCGCTGGACGAATGCCCGCGGTTTGGACATGCTGCTGCGCAAAGGACGTGAAGATGAGATCGTCCCCGACGATGTTTACCCGGGCGGCGTTGACGAACGCGGCCCTGACCGTGATGCTCTGGGCCGCGGGCTGTGCTGCCGAGCCGCGCTTCCTGCGTCCGTTGCACACGCGCGCTGCGAGCAACGAGACCGTGTTCGCCTTCGACACCGACGACGATAAGCGGGCCGACTTCTGGCAGTACCAGGGGCCGGACGGGCGCAAGGCCGCGGTCGCCTACGCTGATCCGTCGGGCCAACCCGGCCCGCGGATAAGCCTGGACGACATCCGCGCGGCCGACTGTCCCCATTTCGTGATCGCGCTGGACGGCGTACCGTTCGAGCTGGTGGACGAGCTGTATCGCGCGGGGCAGTTCCGCCTCTTCTACCCCCCGGCGCGCGTCATCTGCTGCTTCCCGGGAATGACCGACCTGGCCCTGGCGGAGCTGTTTCACTGCGGGCCGTGCGAGGCCTACCAGGCGCTGCACTTCGACCGCCAGGCCAACCGCGTGGTCAGCGGGAACAGCGGCTACCTGGCCGCGACGAACTCGCCCTGGGTGAGCAAGATGAACTATCGCTGCTCGTTCTGGTGGGACGCCCTGGCCTACCTGCGCCCGCAGACCGTCTTTCAGCACGAGCTCAACGGCATCGCCCGCACATTCCGCCAGATCGCCAGCGGGCAGGCCTGCGCCTACTCCGTCGGCACGGCCGGTCTGGGCACGCGCGGCGGCGCCGCGGCGATCAGGCAGTACCTGCGCACGATCGACCGACTGTGCGAGCAGATCGTGTACGAGCGCCGCGGCCGCGTGAAGCTCACGCTGCTGGCCGATCATGGGCACAACCTGGTCAGGAACCGGCGCGTTTCATTCCGCGACACGCTGCGCGCCGCCGGCTACGGCGAGTCGCAGTCGCTGCGCGGGCCGGGCGACGTGGTTGTGATCGCCTACGGGCTGGTCACGTACGCCGAGGTGTTCACGCGCGACCCGGCGGGCGTGGCGGAGTGCCTGGCCGGGCACGAGGATGTCGAGTTCGTCTGTTACCGCTCCGGCCCGGCCATCATCGTGCAGGACCGCACCGGCAGGGCATGGATCAGAAAAGGCGCCGGCGGTTTCTATTACGAACCGCGGGGGTCCGACCCGCTGAAGCTCGTCCCGATCCTGGAGCGCCTGCGCCAGGATCGGAAGATCGCGTTCGACGGGGAGATCGACGACCGCGCGCTGTTCGAGGCCACGCTGGACCACTATTACCCCGATCCGCTGGCACGGATCTGGCGCGCGTTCCACGTGCTGGCCCGCAACCCGCCGGACGTGATCGTCAATCTCCGCGACGGGGCCTGCCACGGGTCGCGCTTTTTCGACTTCATGATCGGCGGAGCCGACAGCACGCACGGGTCGCTCAATCGCCGGAACTCGACCACGTTCGCGCTGACGATGCTGGGCGAGCTGCCGCCGGCCTTGCGGGCCAGCGACGTGCTGCCCGCGCTCGAGCATCTGCGCCGGCAGCCCTGACGCCCAGGTTGCGCGACTTCTGATCCGGCCGCCGACTACGTAGAATCATAGCGGCGCAGCCCCGGCCCGCCGCGGCCGACGTAGAATCGCGGCCGCAGAGGGGCAGGGCGCGCCTGCGACCCGGCCGCAGCGCCGGAGCGTGCGTGTCCCCGACCATAATGGCCAAGGAGCAGTGCCCTCATGCGTGAGTTCAGCGAGGCGCAGATCACCAGTCTCATCGTCGAGTCGTATCACGAGAAACTCGCCGCCCACATCGTCAGCGACGTCGTCATCGTGGGCGCGGGACCGGCGGGATTGACCGCCGGCTACGACCTGGCCCGTCGCGGGCTGAAGGTCACCGTGCTGGAAAAGCGACCGGCACCGGGCGGCGGCATCTGGGGCGGGGGCATGGGCCTGAACGAGGTGGTGCTCCAGGAGCAGGCCATCCCGATCCTCAGCGAGCTGGGCATCCGAACGCGGCGACGGCCCGAAGGGCTGCACACTGCCGACGCGGCCGAGTTCGCCTCCGGCCTGTGCTTCAAGGCGCTCCAGGCGGGGGCCACACTGCTCAATCTGATCACGCTGGAGGACGTCAGCGTGCGCGGCGGCCGGGTGACCGGCGTCGTTGTCAACCGCACCGGCATCTCGGGCCATTTCCACGTCGATCCGCTCACGCTCTCCAGCCGCGCCGTTCTGGATGCCACCGGTCACGAGGCGGCCGTACTGAGCACGCTGCGCCGGCGGGGCTTCTTCCGCGGGACGCCGGTCGCGGAGGCGCTCGAAGGTCCGATGAACGCGGCGGAGGGCGAGCGCTTCGTCGTCGAGCGGGCGGGCGAAGTCTACCCGGGCCTGTGGGTCGCGGGCATGAGCGTCTGTGCGGCGTTCGGCGGTCCGCGGATGGGTCCGATCTTCGGCGGGATGCTGTTGTCCGGGCGGCGCGTCGCGGAGTTGATCGCGAAAGCTGTGGCGGAAGGTGCGGCGTAGCCGGCCCGCAAGCGCCTGTTGCGGCTTGCGGGGCGCGCGTGAC
>Ga0209018_1003029_pt1 | contig 11068 bp, 5 predicted proteins | sample YNPBryBLVA2012_FD_185814 | JGI IMG/M metagenome (GOLD analysis project Ga0209018, IMG submission 185814) | Anoxygenic and chlorotrophic microbial mat microbial communities from Yellowstone National Park, USA - YNP Bryant BLVA 2012 (SPAdes)... ...
AACGATAGACCGCCTGATGCGCCTGCTGAAATTGCGCCACCCGGCCCTCGACTGCTGCCCGCAGCGCGTCGGGCTGAAAGGATCGGCCTTCCAGGTCGGCAACGGCGCGCAAAACAGCGTCGGCATCCACGCCATCTATCACCACGCCCAGCCCGGCCTGTTGCACCCATCTCGCCATCGGGATGAGGCGGCTGACCAGCACCGGCTTGCCGGCGGCCAGCGACTCGAGCAGCGAGTGAGGGTACGCCTTTACCACATCGCTGCGGGCAGCCAGTACGATGGCGGCGCTGGCATTGGCCAGTGCTGCGTTCACGTCCACCTGTTCGTTCAGCACGCGCACCCGGTCATCCAGGCCGCGCGCCCGCACGCGCTGCATCATCTCTTCGTAGACCACGCCGCGCCACAGGAAGATCAGGCGCAGATCGGCGCGGCGCTGCGCGGCTTCCAGCAGCGCATCCACGCCTTTGCTGACGAATTGCTCTGTCGTCCAGGGCGCAGAGCCGGCCAGCAGCGTGAACGGCGCGCCGGGCGGCAACGTGGTATGGGAGAACCGGCTGGCGTCGATAGCCGGCGCGATGAATTGAGCCTGTTCGATCCCCCATCCGCGCAGCCGCTGCTCGTCTTCCGGGCTGGATACCAGAATCCTGCGCGCCAGCCCGGCCAGCCGACAGGCCATCTCGCGCTGGTCTTCACGGATGCCCCCAACCACCGTGTACACCACCGGTCGGCGCAGCAGGCGCAGCACTGCAAAGGGGAACGGATCGGGATTGAAGATGTGATGCAGGCGCGCCGATCTTTCCCTGCGCCACAGCGCGGGCAACTGCGCCAGTCCCCAGGTCAGGCGCGGAATGCGCGTGCCGGGAGTCCGGGTGGGGTAAAGATGGAACAACTCACCCGGCGCGACCTGCTGCAACAGCCGCACGTCCTGGGTCACGGCTTCGCACTCCGCCATCGGTGAGCGCGGGATCGTCACGTGGTAGAGGATGCGCGCCTCAGACAATCCGTCCTCCCGTCACCCGCGCGTTCTGCCCGCCGAACCGGCCTCGCCAGCCGTCCAGACAGCCCAGGCCAATCGCGCGCGCCTGGTTCAAGTTGCCGTGTCGCACAGCCGTTGCGCCGGCATACAGGCCGTAGAGCGTCCAGCGCACAAACGATGCCGGCCAGTGCCGGGCCTCGAACTTGCGCGCATACAGGAATCGATTGCGAATTACATAATAAGAATGCAGGTCACGACGCATGGCTGCCGAACGATCGACAGCATGGCGAACAACTGCCGATCCGTTCACCACACAGTGCCAGCCGGCTGCTCTGGCCCTGGCGCACAGGTCGGCCAGTTCGCCGCCGAAGAAATAGTCTTCGTCCAGCAGGCCTACTTCGCGCAGCACCTGGCTGCGGATCAGCGCACAGGTGCCCGGCACATAGTCCGCCGGCCGCAATTCTCCTGGCGCTAACGGATCGAGGATGTGCGAAGCCAGATGGCGGCCAATGTCGCGCCCGCCGGCTGCCAGCAGTCGGCCCGGCGCGGCGGCATCCATCAACACCGGCCCAACGATGCCGGCGCGCTGGTGGGTCTCAAGCGTCGCTTGAAGGTGTTGGATGGCGTCGCCGCTGGCGTGCGCGTCGTTGTTGAACAACAGCACCGACCGGCAGCCGGCTTCCAGCGCGCGGGTCAGAGCCAGGTTGTTGCCGCCGGCGAAGCCGCGATTGGTCGGGCTGTAGATGACCTGCATGCCGGTCAGCCCTGTGCTCAGCGCCTCGACCTCCTCAGGCCGGGATCCGTTGTCTACCACCCAGATGCGCTTGTCGGCGATCGGCCAGCTTTGCGCCAGGCGCGCGCAGGCAATCGTGTCGCTCGACTGATTCCAGTTCAGGATCACAATGCCCAGCGTCATGGCGCGGCAGACCGTCGCTCGGCGGCGCGGCAACGGTAGTAGCTGGAGCCACGATCACAGCGGCGCGGGTTGGCCGGCAGTTCGCCCAGCGTCTCTTCGAGAATCTCCCAGCCGGCTTCGCGCAACCAGCGGCCCAGCCCGGCGTGTGTAAAGCGGCTGCCATGTTGCCAGCCGGGCGCCGGCGACACAAAATAATCGGCGTCATCGGTTTCCAGCGTCACCACGCTTTGCACGACCAGATACCCCCCGCTGAGCGGCCGCAGCGCGCGCAGAAAGTCAGCCGGCTGCCGCAAATGGTACAGCCCGCCGGTGCACAGGATCAAATCGTAGGTCGGCGCAGAACGAACGAACGTCCACACATCGGCAACCTCGAAACGCAGGCCAGGCAGACCGAGCAATTCAGCGGCGGTCTGGGCCCGGCGAATTTCTTGCGCGTCCAGGTCCACGCCGGTGATTTCCAGGCCGGGTCGCAGCGACGCCAGCAAGCAGGCGTAGTAGCCATCGGCGCAAAACAAATCCAGACAGGTTATCTGCGGCGTCTCGGCCAGATCATCCAGGCACCGCCGCAGATAAGCCTCAATCACCTGCTCTTTGGCGCGTTGATTGGCGAGATGAGCCGGCGGAGTCGGCCTGATAAACTGACGCAGCGAAAACCGTTCGCCTTTCTCCACGTAGCCTGCATCCAGCCGCCGGCGCAAGGGATTGAGCAAAGCGGCCAGTTGATCGGCGCGGCGCGGCGGGAAGTGCGTTTGCAGTCCCAGCCGGCTGAAGTCGTGATACCATGGGCGCAGCGCGCGCACCTGTTCGTGTGTCTTCGGGTGGGCAGGCGGCATTGCGACAGGATTTTAACATGCTGAAAGCCGGCAATGGCAAGCCCGGCGGCTTGCCCAACACCCATCGGCAAGCCCGGCGGCTTGCCCGACATGTAACCATGCCCAGCGTTGATGTTGTGGTCGTCAACTGGAATGGCCGGCGCTACCTGCCGGCCTGTCTGGAATCGCTGCGCGCCCAAACCTGCGCCGATTTTGAAGTCTGGTTGGTGGACAACGGCTCGACCGACGGCTCTGTGGCATGGGCGCAGGCGCACGGGCCGCAGATTCGCCTGATTGCCAATGACACCAACCGGGGCTTTGCAGCGGCCAACAACCAGGCGATTCGCGCCGGCCAGGCCCCCTACGTCGCCACCCTGAACAACGATACCGTCGCCGATCCCCGCTGGCTGGCTGAGCTGGCGCGCGCGCTGGACGAAAACCCGCGCCGGGGCATGGCGGCTGCGCTGATGGTGTTTGCAGATCGCCCGGACACGATCAACTCAGCCGGCATTGCGGTGGATCGTCTGGGCATCGCCTGGGATCGATTGGGCGGGCAACCGGTGGCGAACAGCGAGACCAGCGCGACGCCGGTGTTTGGCGCATGCGCCGGCGCTGCGCTCTATCGCCGGGCCATGTTGGACGACATTGGCCTGTTCGACGAAGATTTTTTCGCCTACCTTGAAGATGTCGATCTGGCCTGGCGCGCGCAATGGGCCGGCTGGGACGCGGTGTATGTGCCCACAGCCCGCGTCACGCATCACCATTCCGCCACCGCCGGCGAGGGATCGCCATTCAAAAGCCGGCTGCTGGGCCGCAACAAGGTCTGGTTGATTGCCAAGAATTATCCGCTGCCGCATCTGTGGGTGTATGGATGGTTGATCGGGTTGTATGACCTGGCCGGCGTGGGGCGCGCCCTGCTGAATCGACGCGAGCCGAGCGCCCTGGCCGGCCGGCTGGAGGGTTGGCGGGGCGCTCGGCGCATGTGGCGCAAACGGCAGCATCTGGTGCGCCGGCGCTCGGCTGCTCAGATCATGTCCCGGCTGGCGCCGGTTCAGTCTCCGCAACAAGTACTGGCCCGCTACCGCCACCTTGTCGCCCGCTAGCGCAGCGGTTGTCTCGATGAACGGACAGCAGGTATGAGGACGAAAAGAACACTGGTTGTGTTGGTCTTAGCAGCGATCGTATTCGATGTATCGGTCCGCGCTCAATCCATGCTGCCGGCTTACGCAGATGCGGGCTGGCCTGGCGCAACAGTCTGGCGCACACCCGGTGCATCTGCAATCCTCACGCCCAGGGCCTTTTTGCCACTTGTGGTCGATCAACCGACCCGCATCGCAGTGATCGGGGATTTTGGGCTGGCCGGCCCCGCCGAGGCGGCCGTGGCCGGCCTGGTGGACGCCTGGTCGCCGACCTACATCGTCACCACCGGCGACAACAACTACTACGATGGTCAATACGGGACAATCGACCAGAATATCGGTCAGTATTACGCCAGTTACATCTACCCCTACGTCGGATCCTATCCGACAACTGGCAATCCCGGCTATAACCGTTTCTTCCCTGTGTTGGGCAACCACGATTGGAACGCCACCTATGGCTATGCCGCGCACCTGGATTATTTCACCCTCCCCGGCAACGAGCGTTACTATGACGTGCAGATCGGCCCAGCGCACTTCTTCATGCTTAACAGCGACCCGCATGAGCCGGACGGCATCACCACAACATCGGCGCAAGCCCAATGGCTGCAAAGCCGGTTATCCGACTCGGCCGCTTGTTGGAAGATCGTCGTGATGCACCATGCGCCTTACTCGTCGTCGGCGGTGCATGGTTCTACAACAATCATGCAATGGCCGTATGCTGCCTGGGGTGCCGATATGGTGCTGGCCGGCCACGCACATGTATACGAGCGTTTGCATCGCGATGGCATTCCCTACATCGTTAACGGGGTGGGCGGCGCGCCATTGTACGCCTTTGGCGCGCCGATTTCCGGCAGCCTGGTGCGCTATAACGCCAAACATGGTGCGATGCACATTGACGTGCGCCCCCACACCCTGCGCATCTCGTTCGTCAATGTTGATGGCGCAGTGATCGACCAGTTCACGCTGAGCGGCGGGTGCGCCCCTTAAGTCTGCATCAGCGTATGGCGACCGGCAGGTAGAGGAAGCGCGTGCCTGTGGCCGGCGCACCCAGCGTCACTTCGTCTACGGCCAGCCGCAAGCCGGGCGGGTCCACATCCACCGTCTCGATCACGACGGCCACCGGCAGCCCCGCGCCGGCGCGCAAATCCATCCATACATGCCGCCAGTCTTCAAAGTCGTCATCCTGTGCGCTATGCTGCGCGCTGTCCTGCGCGCTGACCAGGCGATAGGCCGGCTCGATCAACTCAAGCGCCGGCCAGTTAGCCGATGTCAGTGCGCCTTCACTGCGCAGGGGCGGAACGGTCATATCCACTTGCACGCGCACCGAAGCCTGGTCGCCAGGGCTGCTGTTTTCCGTCCGCGCCAGCAAAGACAGCACCCCTTGCGGTGGGATCACCACGCGCTGGCTGATCACGCCACTGCCGGTGATGGCGGCGCCGGCCCAGCCGCTGTGCGCAATGCCGGCGTAGCCGGCCTGCCCGAAAAACGTCCAACCGGCGTTTGTCTCGAAGTGGCTGTTGAGCAGCACGTTGTCCTGCGGCGGGAGCACCACGCGCGGGCGCGGCCCGCCGACCGACCGTTCGCGCAACGCCGGCAGGCTGCCAAAGCGCGGATGCGCCACCGTCAGCGTGTAGGCGCCGGGAGCGGTGAAATACGCCCACGCGCGGCCCTGTGTGTCGCTGGGCAGCGCGGCGCAGGCCTCCCCCGATGTGAACTGAGCGTCGTAAATCGGCTGGCCCAGGTTGTTTACCACCGCGCCGGTGATCGGGTGTGAACTGATGAGCAGGGTGGATGCCGTCATGCTCCAGCCGGCTTGCAGGTTGCCGGCTGCGTCGCGCGCGCGCGACTGGAATTCGTAGCGTTGACCGCACTGCGGCGCGCCCGGCGCATACGGGGCGTTCAGCGTGCTCGATGGCGCATCGCTGACCCAGACGCTCCAGGCGCCACTCGGCGACAACCGCGCCTGGGCGCTATACGCAGCGACGCCGGAACCTGCATCGCTGCCCGACCAGGAGATCGGAACGGGCGCTCCCGCCAGAACAACCGGCGGCGCAAAGATGGACGAAGCCGGTGGCACGCGGTCAATCCTGAACGGGCCATAGTGCATCGTATCGGGCGAGACGTTACTCACCTGATCCAGGCTGCGCGCGTGCAGATACCACGTGCTCACAGCGTCGGGCGGGGTATTCAGCCCTACACTGTTCACTGCGCCGATGTCTTTGCTGGCGTCAGGCTGGGTGGAAGGGTTCGCGTCCCACACGATGGAGTAGCCGTCCAGCCCGCTGCCGGCGTCACCGGCTGGCGTCAGGTTGACCACCAGCGTCGCGGCATTGCTCCAGGTCATGCTGGGCGTCGCGGCGCTGTTTACGGCTGGCAGGCCGGGCGGCACGCGATCCACCCGGAACGGGCCAAAGTGCAGCGTGCCGCTCGAAGCGTTGCCGGCGTGATCCAGACTGCGCACGTGCAGATACCAGTCTGCGGCGATCGCCGGCATATCAACGGTGAGGCTGGGCACAACGCCTGTTTCCAGCGTCTCGTCGGGCGTCGTGGCAGGCGCGGTGTCCCAGACCACAGAGTAGCCGCGCAGGCCGCTGCCCACATCTGCGCCAGCAGCCAGATCAACCCGCAGGGCTGCGGCAGCCGTCCAAACGTTAATGGGGGGTGCGGCGCCGAGCACCGTAGGCAGGTTGGGCGCGACGCGGTCAATGCGGAACGGGCCGAAGTGAGCGGCGTCGGGCGACCAGTTGCCCACCTGATCCACGCTGCGCACGTGGGCGTACCAGGAGCCTGCCCCGGAAAGCGGGCCGGCGCTGATGCTGCTCACCCCGCCGACGTTTGGCGACGCGCCGGGCAGGGTGGTGGGAGATTGGTCCCACACCACAGCGTAGCCGCTCAACCCGCTGCCGGCGTCCAGTGCGGCAGACAGGCTGATGGTGATCCGGTCGCTATTGCTCCAGGTGTTGATGGCTGGCGTGGTTGCCGTGGCAAAGGGCAATGTGGGCGGCGTGCGGTCAACTCTGAACGGGCCGATGCGAATCACGTCTGCGCTCCAGTTGCTCCAGGCGTCACGGGTGCGCAGGTGAAACCACCACAAGCCATCGCTCAGATTGGTCGCGCTGGCGCTGTTGCCGGCCGTGTCCACCACAGTGTCGGGGATGGTGGTCTGCGATTGGCTCCAGGCGACGGAGTAACTGGGTGTGCCGGGGCAGGGGCCGCCGACGCTCGCGCCGGCCCACCAGATGGTGATGCTGCTCTGAGCCGTCCAGGTGTTCGTGGGCACACTGGTGCCAAACGAGACAGGGTTGGTCGGCGGCGCTTCGGTGAAGCAGTAGTTGCCGGTGCGCCGATTATCGTGCCGGTGCATCGGCCATGGCATGGCTGATGCGGTGGCTGCGCCCGGCTCGTCCCAGATGTAGAGTGCCGCGCTGCCATTGGCTTCGCCCACGCTGATCGTCTCCAGCAAGCCGTCGTTGTCCACGTCGGCGACCATCGGCGGCGCATACAAGCCGTCCTGGGGCATGTGTTGGTTGCGCGTAAAGTCGGGTTGAAGCTGGCCATCGGCGCGGATCACAGTGATGCCTGGCGAGTTGTGGCCGGCCATCAGGATATCCAGTTCTCCATTGCCATCTACATCGGCCACGACCGGCGACAGCATTGTGGAGAGCGGCTGCGAAGTTGGATGGGTGGTCGAGGGCGTGATGGGAAAGCCGCCTATCGTCGCGCCGTTGCCGCGCCAGGCATACAGGCTGTAACAACTGGCGTCATCCATGTGGCCACAGCCGACGATCACATCCAGCCCGCCGTTGCCGTCCAGGTCAGCCAGGGCGGGCGAGCTTTGCGTCCAGGTGATCACCGGCTGCGGCCAGCCAGGCAGGGGATTCCCATTTGCGCGCCAGGCGTAGACGAACCGGCCGTCGTCGTTGGCGATCTGTTTACGCCCGGTGCCCACGACGATGTCGAGCTGCCCGTCGCCGTCGAGGTCGCCCAGTGCTGGCGACGAATCAACCAGTTGCGGCAGATATTTTGGCCAGCCGGGAACCAGCGTGCTGTCGCCGTTGAGCGCCCACACTGGCGCGACGTTGTAGTCCACAATCCCGCACGGATCGCCGTCGAGCGGAGTGCAGCGCGGGCTGGTGCCGCCGACCACAATCTCCAGCAGGCCATCGCTATCAATATCGCCCAGCGCCGGCGAGGAGATGCCGCCGCGCGCCAGCGGGTCGCCATTCCAGCGGTAAAAAGGCCAGCCGGCCACAACTGTGCCGTCGTGATGATAGGCGTGGATGCGTCGGTCTTCGCTTTCCCAGACAATCTCCAGGTCACCGTCGCCGTCAATATCGCCCACGGCTGCGCCGGAGAAGATGCCATCCCAGTAGCCATCCGGGCTGCCCCAGGTTGGCCCGCCACCCACTGCGTCCAGCCGGGGCTGCGGCCAGTCGCCGAATAGCGCGAACTGCCAGGGAGACTGGTAGCTATACACCAGCGTCCCGCCGTTGATGCCATGGCCCGGCAGGCCGCCTGCCGTCACCACGATCTCCTGCCGCCCGTCCTGGTTCAGGTCGGCGATGACAATCGGAGACTCGATGCGCGACTGGGACTGTTGCACCGGCGGGTTGGCTGCGTTGATGTCCACGGCCACCTGGCGTTCCCAGATCTTCTGCCATTGTCCCCCCGACCATCCCACTACCACCAGCCGGCCATCGTAAGTGCCCACGACGATTTCTTTCATGCCGTCGCCGTTGAAGTCGGCGACGGCCGGCGAGGAGCGCATCACGCGCGGCCCGCCGATCCACACGCCTGTGCCGGGGACATCGGGCGCGGCAACAGAACGAGATGCAACGCTGCCACTCGCGGCAAGCGCAACGGCGCAAACCCACTCAATCAGCAATGTCCCGTGTCTCATCGACTTTCACCTCGCGCTCTGTGGTCGCTGGGCGCTCAAACGCGCCTCACCGGCGGATCACCGGCAGATGCAAGGCATACCCGCCGATCCCCGGCGCTCCCAGCGAGACTTCATCCAGCACAAGAATTAGTCCGCTGCTGCCGCCATCGGTTGCCTCGATGGTGACTGTGACGGCCTGACCGCTGAAGATAGCGGCGTCCAGCCAGACGTGCGTCCAGGTGGTGTTCAAAGGCAACGCGATCTGTGCAGTTTGCGAGTCGCTATCCAGTCGCGCCGACGCTGTATCCCCGCTGCCGGCGCCGATGGCCCTGGTCATAAGCGAAAGGACGCTGCCCGCCGGCACAGGCGCCGCTATCACCTGTTCGATCTTGCCCGTGCCGGTGATGGCTGCGCTGCGCTGACTGCTGTGCGCCTGGGTTGTATAGCCGGCGTTGCCGCTGAATGTCCAGGCGCCGCCCAGCTCGAAGTGCGTGCGGCTGATCACATTGTTCACCGGAGGCAAGACGGCAAGACTCTGGCTGCCCGTCGCGCGCGCGTAGAGCGTCGGCAGCGAGGCAAAGCCCCAGCGCGAGATGGACAGGTTATAAGCGCTTGCTGCGGGATAGTAGGCTGTGGCCAGCCCTTGCCCATTGCTGTGCTGAACGGCGCAGGCGCCGGGCGCGTTGACCTGAGCGTTGAACACCGGCTGACCGATGTTGTTGGTGACCAGGGCAGAGACCACATGGCTACTGCCAATCGTCGTGGTCACCGGAGTGCTGAACGGGCCAATGTTGCCGGCGGCATCCCTGGCCCGCGCCCGGAATGAGATCGTCGAGCAGCTCGCCGCGCCGATCGGGTAGTTGCCGCTGGTCGTGCTGGCGGGCACGCTGCCCAGCCAGTTGCTCCACGCGCCAGCTCCCACACGCGCCTGCACGGTGTAGCTGACCACGCCAGAGCCGCCCGGGTCGCTCCCGCTCCAGCCCACCGGGATGTTGCCGGTTACCTGAAAGGTCGGCGCGTAGGTCACAGCGCTGGGCGCTGAGGTATCAATGCGGAACGGGCCGAAGTGCGCTGCTGCGCTCCAGTTGTCCCACTCATCGCGCGCGCGAATGTGCAGATACCACAGGCCGTCGCTCAGCGATGGGCTGGCGGCGCTGTTAGCGAATGTATCCACGATCGTGTCCGGCACGGTTGTGGGCGACTGCGACCACTGAATGGAATAACCGCGCAGGCGCGCGCAATTGAAGCCGGCGGCCCCGCTCCACGTCGTGTTCACGATGGTCTGATTGGTCCAGGTGTTGATGGGCGGCGCGGCCGTCACGCTGTTGGGCGGGGCCGGCGGCTGCTCGGTGAAGCAGTAGTTCCCTGTGCGCCGGTTGTCGTGGCGGAACATTGGCCAGGGCATGCGCTGGGGAAGCGCCGGCCCGCTCTCCTGCCAGATATATACAGCCGCCTGCCCGTTGCTGCCATTTGTCCCACCGGCGCTGCCCGCGGCGACCGTCTCCAGCAGGCCGTCGTTGTCAATATCGGCCACCAACGGCGGCGCGTAGAGCGCGCCATCGCCGGGTGACTGAGCGCGAGAGATGTCTGGGCTGTTGCTGCCGTTCGAGTTAATGATCGAAACGCCCACGGAGGTGTGGCTGACCAGCAAAATCTCAAGCTGGTTGTCGCCGTTCAAATCGGCCACGACGGTCGAAAACTTGCCATCGGTGGGCTGGCGATCCCAGAAGTTGGCATTGAGCGGCGTCATGGGGAAGCCGCTCACGTTGGCGCCGTTCCCCCGCCAGGCATAGAGCGTGGGGCAGTCCGGCCGCCCATCCGCGCCGCAGCCGATCACTACATCCAGGCCGCCGCCGTCCAGGTCGGCCAGGGCGGGCGAAGCCATCATGTTGTCTGCCGTTGGCCGCGGCCAGCCGGGCAACGGATTGCCGAAGCGATCCCAGGCGAACACGTTGTACCCCCCTGTTCCACCGATCCCTTGGCGGCCTGTGCCGACCACGACATCCAGATAGCCATCGCCGTCCAGGTCGCCCAGCGCCGGCGAGGAATCTACCCATTGCGGCACATACTTCGGCCAGCCAGGGATTAACGTGCTGTCGCCGCGGATGGCCCACACCGGCGCCACGTAGTAGTTCGCGCCGTTGCCGCAGCCATCAATCGACGACGGCGTGCACTGCGGGCTGGTGCCGCCGACGATCACATCGTGGACGCCATCGTTGTCCAGGTCGCCGATGGCCGGCGAGGAGATGCCGCCGCGGGTGAGCGGGTCCAGGTAAGGCGGCCAGCGATACAGCGGCCAACCGTTGACCACGCTGCCATCGTGATGGTAGGCGTGAATGCGCCGAT
>Ga0209018_1003030_pt1 | contig 11066 bp, 9 predicted proteins | sample YNPBryBLVA2012_FD_185814 | JGI IMG/M metagenome (GOLD analysis project Ga0209018, IMG submission 185814) | Anoxygenic and chlorotrophic microbial mat microbial communities from Yellowstone National Park, USA - YNP Bryant BLVA 2012 (SPAdes)... ...
GAGTTAGAAAAACCATGACATCTACAACCCAAAATCTTCATGATCTTATAGATTCAGTCATCTGCTCCATATGCCAACCTTTACCTGCTTAGCTATATACTGCAAAAACTCCCGATCCGCCCCGCCCCGATACCAGGGATGCCGCTTGCGGGGGGCAATATTTTCCCGAATCAGCAGTTCTTGTAATACCTTTTCCCGCAGGGCTTGGTCACGGAACAGTACCCCGGACAGGGGACAAACCACCGTGGTGATGCGAAAACCCATTTTTTAAGGGGTGGGGCTGGCCTGGGGCGCAGGACTGGGGCTAGGGTTGGGCGTTAATTTGCGGATCAATTCCTGCGCTGGGGCGTGGGCGGGGGTGCCAGGGGGAATTTGCTTGGCCCAGTTGAGGGCTTCCGTGGGGTTGCTGGTTTCGTTTTGACGGGCTTGCTCCAGTAATTTATTACTACTTTGGATTAACAGTTGTTCCACCTGGGGTTTAATATCCCCTTGATTACGCAAGGGCAGTGCCAGTTGGATCGCCCGCACCCAACCGCTGGGGGTATTGAGGGCGGCCTGTTTTTCCGCATCCTGGAACTGTACCCGCCCCTGCCATTGCTTAATTTGATTCTGCGCCTGGTTGTAGAGGGCACGACCCGCATTCACCCGCCGAGCTTCGTTGATCGCCCCCTGCCAATCCCCCCGGTCAGCCGCCTGTTGCGCCGCCTCCAGGTAGGGTTGATCCTGTAGGGTTTCCAAACGGGTTTGCCATTCCCGCACCCGCTCCTGCGCCCGGGGGTAAAGGGCCCGGCTGGGGCGAATCTGCTGGGCTTCGGCGATGGCACTGGTGTAGGCGGCAATGGTGGCGGGAGCCGCCAACCCCTCGGCCCGGGTTAAAATTGGGCTGTCTTCGGCGATTTGAATTTGATTGGTCCAGCCGTCCGCCTCCGCCTGGGCCCGGTTCCAGAGGGGATTGTTGCTGGGAATTTGCCGCACCAGGGCAATGGCCTGATTCCAAGCGGCCACCGTGCGCCCGCCGGCCACCTGCCGTGCCTGATTGAGGATATTCAACGCCACGATGGTCTGTTGCCAGGTTTCGATTTGAATTTGCGCCTGATTGTAGAGGGGACGGCTGGGGTCGAGGGTCTTGGCCTTGGTAATGGCCGCCTGGTAGCCCGCCACCGTGTCATTCCAGGTTTGGGATTCCGCTTCCGCCAGCACGATAAAGTCGACCACTTCCTCCTGTAAATTCGCATCCGCCGGTACCTGGCGTGCCGCCGCCAATGCCCCTGCCAGATTCCGGGCCCGCAACTCCCGCAGGGCGGCCACATCCAGAATATCCCGTGCCCACCGCTGGTATTTGGCTTGCGCCTGGTCAAACAGGTAACTGTCCTTGGGAATGGTTTTGGTTTTGGCCATCGCCTCCAGGAGTTTGGACGCCTGCCCCTGTTGCGCCAAGCCCTCCGCCTGTTCCAGGATGGTTGCCTCCTGGCGGGTACGCAAAATCATCCGGCTCAATTCCTGATAGCGGGCGGTCTGGGCGTAGGATTCATTGATGGTGGGGAGCAGGCTGGCCTGGGCCATCGCCGTGCGCCAGTCCCCTTTCCGCAGGGCGGCCTCCGCTTCCTCGTAAATGCGGGTCACCTCCGTCCAGCCCATCTGCCACTTGCGGAGTTCCTCCTGGGCTAACTGCGCCGCCGCCGTACCGGGGGGAATTTTCTGCGTAATCCCAAGAGCCGCCTCCAGGTTGCCCGCCTGCACCTGTTCATTGGCTAAGGCCAGCAAATCCATCCCCCAAGTATTGATAAATCGGTCAATTTCCGCCCGCTGGGGATGTTCCGGGGGCAAATCCGCCAGTAAAGTGATCGCCCGTTCCAAGCCCGCCACATCCTTGCTCTTGGCCGCTTCCTGGGCACAGTACAGGCGGTTGGCCACCGAAGCGGTAGGTAAAAACAGGTGGTTACATTTGGGAAAACTGGGCAGGCGCAGGAGTAAGACCACCGCCCCAAAGCCCACCAAACCGGATACCAATGCCGTCCCCGCCATCAGCACCGGCCAGCGGTCCAACCAGGAAACGGCGGTGTCCACCGTCACGGGCTGGGTTTCTGGGGTAATGAGTTTGGGGTCAGGGGTTTGGGTCATGCCAGGGGGTCAGGCGTTACAGATGAGGCATACTTTACCTTATTGTGACAGCAAGCCTTGGATTTTGTCCCCAATTCGGGTAAAAAAGTGTCCCCTTGCCCATCTTCCATGCGGGTTTTGTGTGTTTCTACGCCGGTGGGTGCCCTAGGTTCCGGCCTCGGCGGGGGCGTGGAATTGACCCTGGCGAATCTGGCGGTCGCCCTCCAACAGCGGGGGCATGGGGTGACGGTGATCGCCCCGGCGGGTTCGACTTTGCCGGGGGTGCCGCTGATCACGGTTCCAGGAGTCCTGCAACCCATTGCCCAAAACCAAAGCCGTCAAGACCCCATCACTATGCCCGCCGGGGGGGTGTTGGGGCGGATGTGGCAGGTGGTGCGCTCTCAACCCTGGGATGTGGCGATTAATTTTGCCTATGATTGGCTCCCCCTCTACCTCACACCGTTTTTTGACCGCCCGGTGGTACATCTGGTCAGCATGGGTTCCCTGGTGGATTACCTGGACGAAATGCTCGCCCAGATTGCCCAAACCTACCCCCACCGGCTCGCCATGCACACCCGGGCGCAGGCCCTGACCTTTGGCTCAGCCATTGCCCAAGCCACGACCATCATTGGCAATGGACTGGATGTGCGCCGGTATGACTTTTGCCCCCAACCGACTGCGGTGCTGGCCTGGGTGGGACGGATTGCCCCGGAAAAAGGACTGGGGGATGCCCTGACCGTCGCCCGGCAGACGGGGTACCCCCTGCGGATCATGGGGAAAATCCACGACCCGGACTACTGGCGACACATTTGTACCCAATTCCCGGAAGCCACCGATTACTACCGGGGATTTTTAAGTACAGATGAATTACAAAAGCAGTTGGGGGAATGCGCCGCGCTCCTGGTCACGCCCCACTGGGTGGAAGCCTTTGGCAATGTGGTGATGGAAGCCCTCGCCTGTGGGGTGCCGGTGCTGGCCTATGACCTGGGTGGGCCGGGGGAATTGGTGCGCTCAGGGGAAACGGGCTGGTTGGTCGCCCCGGGGGATGTGGCGGGTTTGGCGCAGGCGGTGGCTCGGATTGACCACATTGACCGTCAGCACTGTCGCCGGGTGGCAGAGCAGGAATTTTCCCTGGCGGCGTTTGGGGCACGGGTGGAACAATGGCTGGGGCGCAACCGGTCTTGACCCAGAATCGGGATGCCAGCAGGGAACGCACGGGTTATGATAGATCAGGTACTACACGGAGGGTTGCGATGTTTGCACCCAGTCCGTTGGTGAGGGCAGAAGGCGAGTCCCTGGCGGTGACCCAGCCCCCCACGGTTCAGGTTTTAGCCAATGGGGCGACGGTGATTGCCCAACGGATGCCCGGGGCAACGGTGAATTTCTCCCTGTGGATGGGGTGTGGTTCCCAGCACGAACCGGATGTCCACAACGGCATGGCGCATTTTTTGGAACACATGGTCTTCAAGGGCAACGACCGGGTTCCCCTGGGGCTGTTTGAGCGACGGGTGGAACGGGTCGGGGGCATGACCAATGCGGCCACCAGTCAGGAATATACCCAGTTTTTCGTCACCACCGCCCCCCAGGATTTTCCTGAGGTCGCTCCCCTGCTGATTGACCTAGTGATGGCACCGGGGTTGGCCGAGGAGGAATTTCACCGGGAACGGCAGGTGGTCTTGGAGGAAATTCGCCGGGCGCAGGATGTCCCCCAACGGCGGTTGATGCAACGGGTCTTGGAACTGGCGTTTGCGGGTCTGCCCTATGCTCGCCCGGTGTTGGGGTCGGCGGAGGTGGTTGCCCAGATCACACCCCAAGCCATGCGGGCATTTCATCGGCAATGGTACGGCCCGGAGCGGTTGACGGCGGTGGTGGTGGGGGATTTGGCGGTGGAGCGGCTGTTGGAGGTGGTGGTGCCCCGTTTGCAGGCGTGCCAAGGGGGTGACCCCGCCCCCGGTTGTCCCTTTCCCAACCCGGTCTGCACCTTTTTGCATCGGGAAGAATTGGTGGATGACGTACAACAGGCTCGGTTGGTACTCTCTTGGCGGGTGCCCGGTTTGACGGATTTTAATACGGTCTGTGCCCTGGATGCCCTCGCCATGATCCTGGGACAAGGACGCACCGCCCGTTTGGTGTGGGAATTGCGCCATGAGCGGGGTTGGGTGACGGGCATCACAGTACAAAATATGAGCTTTGTCCATCAGGGCTTGTTTTGGATTGGGGTGCAAGCCCCGGCGAGCCATTTAGCCTCCGTGCTGGGGGTGATCGAGGAACATATAGCCCGTTTGGCATCAGAACCGATTGGGGCGGAGGAATTGGCGTATCTGCGGCGTCGGGTTGCCAGTCGGTTTATCTTTGCCAACGAAACCCCGGCGGAACGGGCGGGACTCTATGGCTATTACCAAACCGTGTTGGGGGATATTAGCCCAGGGTTGGGGTATCCCGGTACCGTCGCCAGCCTGCAAGCCAGTGTTCTGCAGCAGACCGCCCAAACCTACCTCACCCCGGCGTTGATGGGGCAGGTGGTGATGCGTCCCCAGGGCTAGGGGATTCCTTGCGACCCACCCCTGGAGGTGTTAGCTTAGGGAAATAGGGGGGCAATATCTGCCATTGCCTGCACGCTGAATTGTGTTGTTATTTAGGTTGATAAAATAAATGACTGTTGCTGTTGCGCCAGAAGTGACCACCCAAGCCCTGTTAACCATCAGGGAATTGACCGCAGAAATTGACGGCACGCCCATTTTGAAAGGGGTAAATTTAACGGTCAAAACCGGCGAAGTCCATGCGATCATGGGACCGAATGGTTCGGGCAAAAGCACCCTTTCTAAGGTGTTGGCGGGGCATCCCGATTACACGGTTACGGGTGGGGAAGTGTGGTATCGGGGGCAGGATTTGCTAAGTTTAGCCCCAGAGGAACGGGCGCATTTGGGGGTATTTTTGGGGTTTCAATACCCTTTGGAAATTCCGGGGGTGACGAATAGTGATTTTTTACGCTTGGCTTATAATGCCCGCCGCAAAGCCCAAAATTTGCCGGAACTGGATGTCTTGGATTTTGATGATTTGATCCAGGAAAAATTAGCGATTGTGCAGATGGACAGTGCCTTTTTATCCCGGAGTGTGAATGAGGGATTTTCGGGGGGGGAAAAGAAGCGCAATGAGATTTTGCAAATGGCTTTGTTGGAACCGGAATTAGCCATTTTGGATGAGACGGATTCGGGTTTGGATATTGATGCGTTGCGGATCGTGGCGGGGGGCATTAATCAGTTGATTAACCCGCACAATGCGGTGATTTTGATTACCCACTACCAGCGGTTGTTGAATTACATTACCCCCCAATTTGTCCATGTCATGGAGGGGGGGCGGATCGTCCGCACTGGGGGACAGGATTTGGCGCAGGAACTGGAAGCCCGGGGCTATGACTGGTTGCGTGGGGACGGGGATGGCAACTGAGGGGGCGGTCGGGAGCGGCTGGCTGACCGGGCGAACCACCCAAGGGGAGGCAGGGTTTCTGGCGTGGCGGGATCGGGCGTTAAGCCAGGTGCAAGACCCCCCCCGGGTGGACCGGGAGGCGTGGCGGGGGACGGATTTGCAACCGCTGTTAAATACCCCCTTTCGGTTGGCACAGCGCAAGGATTTAGAAGCGTTAAGGGTCGGGTTAACAACGGAATTGCTCCCGGAACTGCCCTGCCACGTTGCCCTGGTGAATGGTCACATCCTAGATCACGGGGAACTGCCCCCTGGTGTGACCTTGGGGGATTGGCAGGATTTATCGCCCGCCGAACGGGAGGGCTTGGGGCGGGGACTGCCTGCGGATAGCTTGACCGCTTTGAACCAAGCGACACTGTCGGGGATCACGGTGGTACGGGTGGGGGGAAATCCCATTGCCCCTTTGCACCTGATGCACCAGAGCCAGGGGGTGGATCACCCGGTATTGGCTTGTCCCCGGTGGGTGGTGGTGGTGGCACCGGGAACCCATGTGACTTTGGTGGAGGAATATGTCAGTACGGGCACCGGCTGGACGAATGGGGTGACGGAGATTTATCTGGGGCAGGGAAGTCATTTGGAGCATTACCTTGTCCAGCGGGAATCCTTACAATCCTGCCACCTCCTGCGGCTGGCGGTGCATCAAGCCCAGGATAGCCATTACACCCTGCGTTCGGTCAGTGCGGGCGCCGGGTGGAGCCGCTGTGAACCGCTGATTTACCAAGAGGGGACGGGGGCATTTACCCAACTGCGGGGGTTGAGCTTGGTGGGGGGGCGGCAACATACGGATATGCACAGTGTCATTACCCATGACCATCCCCAGGGCACCAGTCGTCAGCTCCACAAATGCGTGGTGGCGAACCAGGGTCAGGCGGTGTTTCAGGGTATGGTACGGGTCGCCGCAATTGCCCAATTGACCGATGCGGGGCAACTTAATCAAAATCTGCTGTTATCCAAACAGGCGAGGGTGGACACCCGCCCCCAGTTGGCGATCCAGGCGGACAATGTCAAATGTACCCACGGGGCAACGGTGAGTGATTTAGACCCGGAAGCCCTATTTTATCTGCAAAGCCGGGGGGTGGATCGGGTAGCGGCTCGGTTGCTGTTGGTGACCGGATTTACCCAGGAACTTCTGCGGGAAATTCCCTTTCCCACCCTGCGGCACCGCTGTCAGGTTTGGCTGGAAAAATTAACCGAATGCCCGGAGGTGACCCGATGACCATGACCACCGTGCGGAATTTAGCCGAGGTAACCCGGGGGGATTTTCCCATCCTCGGGCAGGAAATTCATGGGCATCCTTTAATCTATTTCGACAATGCCGCCACGTCCCAAAAGCCCCGGCAGGTTTTGCAATGTTTGCAGGAGTATTATGAATTTGCCAATGCCAATGTGCATCGGGGCGTGCATACCCTCAGCAATCGAGCCACCCAAGCCTATGAGGAAGCCCGTGCCAAATGCGCCCATTTGATCCATGCGCCCCAGGTGGAGTCCCTTATTTTCACCCGCAATGCCTCGGAAGCGATTAATTTGGTCGCCTATAGTTGGGGGATGAATGAGCTACAAGCGGGGGATGAAATCATCCTGACGGTGATGGAACACCACAGCAATTTAGTCCCCTGGCAATGGGTGGCGCAACGCACGGGGGCTGTGCTGAAATATGTGCATTTAACGCCCCAAGAAACCTTTGATTTAGAACATTACCAATCCCTCCTTTCCAATCGCACGAAATTGGTGGCTTGCGCTTATGTTTCCAACACTTTGGGCTGTGTGAATCCGGTTACCGAAATTATCCAATGGGCGCATCATTGGGGGGCAAAGGTATTGCTGGATGCCTGTCAAGCCGTACCCCACATGGTGGTGGATGTGCCCGCCTTGGATTGTGATTGGCTGGTGGCTTCCGGGCATAAGATGTGTGGTCCCACCGGGGCGGGTTTTCTCTACGGCAAGCCCGAATTATTACGTCAAATGTCGCCGTTTTTGGGCGGGGGAGAAATGATTGCCGATGTGTTTTTAGACCACAGTACCTATGCGGATATTCCCCACAAATTTGAAGCCGGTACCCCTGCAATTGCGGAAGCGATTATGTTAGGAGCGGCAGTGGATTATTTGCAGAATCTTGGTTTAGAAGCCATCCATGATTACGAACAGGAATTGGTGGCTTATTTATGGGAACAACTGCATAATATTCCGGGTATTCGTTTATTTGGACCGGCTCCCCCCCAGCGGGCGGGCTTGGTGACCTTTAGTTTTGCGGATATTCATCCCCAGGATTTATCCACGCTTTTGGACGAGGCGGGGATTGCCATCCGAGTGGGTCATCACTGTACCCAACCGTTGCATCGTTATTTGCAGGTGTCCGCCACCGCCCGGGCGAGTTTGTATTTCTACAATACCCGGCAGGAAATTGACCGGTTTATCCAAGTATTGCAGGACTCGGTGAACTTTTTTCGGGAAATTTTGGGCAATGCCTAGAGCGACCCTGATTAAGTTTTGAATGTGACATTTTTATTTGAATTGTGAATAAAATTTTGGGCACCTCTATTTATTTGTATTACCAGAAGTTTATCTCGCTGGAATGCCAATATTATTGAGAACCACAGACGGGGGCTACGCCCCTGCGACCTATTTTTAGAAGTGCCCCTTTATGGTTAGACCGCTCAGGTTTCAGAACCATACCCCGCTCTAGTTCTAATTGCATAGGTTAGCTTTGCCATACGCAGTGAGGATTGGTATATTATGGGAACCTCTATTTATTTGAACCAACCATCAATCCTATCGTGGGAATGCCCATATTCCCCAGAACCAAGGGCGGGGGATGCCCCCCTGAGACCGCTAATTTTGAATTTATAGAGGTGCCCTTATTTGAGCCTGTCGTATGCAGTTGTGACACCTGATCTAATGCTAGACTTTAATCGTTGCCTGGAACGGCGAGCAAGGGTAGGTTGAGCGATTATCATTAAGATGGAATTGAGTCTGTGGAGGGGGTCTATGCCGTCTGAGAAAAAATGCGTATCTGCGACCTTTAAGGAAGAGAAAAAATTGCAAGATGCGGTACAACGCCTGCTGAATAGGGGTATTGCCAAGGAAGATATTTCCATCATGGGGCGCAATTTTCAGACCGAAGCCAAAATTACAGGTTTCCTGACGAAAAAGGATATTATTCTCGACGGTTTGACCAGCGGTGCGCTTTACGGTTCCCTATTTGGGTCGGTGCTGAGTTTATTGAGTGGCGTGGGCGTGCTGTTTATTCCCTTTTTGGGTACGGTGGTGGCGGCTGGTCCCTTGGCGGCGGCTTTGCTGGGGGCTACCAGTGGTGCTTTGTATGGTGCGATTGGAGCGGGGCTAGGCTCTGTACTTATATCCTTGGGCATGGCGCAGGAGCGGGCGGCAATTTATCAGACTCGGGTGCAAGCGGGAGAATTTCTCATCGTGGCAGAAGTGCCTGCTGACCGGTCTGGGGAGATTTTTTTGCTATTACAAAGTGCTGGGGGAGAGGAGGTGGCGATTACGGATATGCAGATTCCCCGTGGGGCGGAGGGTAAATTGGCAGGGGCAGAGGAAATTGCGCCGGATATTAAGTCAGGTATGTCCGAAGAGGCGCAACAGCAATTTGTGGAATCCTACAATCAGGCTTTTGAAAAATCCCCTGAGAATGCCCTTATGGAGGCTTGGAAAAAGGTTAAACAGTTATTTGACCGGGATGATCAAGGCATTTTTTCTAAGCGGAAACAATGATTTATTTACCCGTTGCCTATCTACTCTTTTTACTCCTGCTTTTAGCCTTCCCGTTTCTCTGGTTGGTGGTTACCCTCGATGCGGTTCAAGTTGCTGTTGCCAAGCTAGGATTTTCTCCTAATTTATCTCTTTTGCTCCTGACCCTGGTGATTATTGGGAGTACGATTAATATCCCCCTTTATGAAAGGGTTTCCAAGGTAACTGTCGTACCTGATTTGGAGCGATTGTGGGGGATGCGCTTTTTTTGGGGTATTCCCTTGAGGCGAATTGAACAGAAAACGATTGTGGCGCTTAATGTGGGGGGTGGTTTGATTCCAACCATATTAGCCATTTATCAATTCACCCGTGTTTCGCCAATTTTGATTGTGCTTGTGACTGCTGTGGTGACAGTGGTTAGTTATTATTCTGCCCAGGTGGTGCCGGGGATTGGGATTCAAATGAATGCCCTGATTGCGCCCCTGACGGCGGCGATGACTTCGGTGCTATTAACGGCGGGTTCTGATGTGGTGGCGGCACCAATTGCCTTTGCTGGCGGTGTATTGGGAACCCTAATTGGGGCTGACCTACTACATTTACCGCAAATTGAGCGGATGACTCCCGGTATTCTTAGTATTGGTGGGGCGGGCGTTTTTGATGGTATTGCGCTGTGTGGTTTATTTGCTGTTTTACTAACCTAAAAATCCTAGAAATTCATTTACAAAATGCTCATTTTCGGTTGGAAAAAATCCAGGCAACCCCTATAGCAATCCTATTTGATTAACCAACAAAAATTTTCCAGAACCAAGGAAGGGGAGTGGTGCCCTTGCGACCCCTATGCCATTTTCATTTAGGATGGCAATAAGGACTGTTATAGAAATTCCCTAGAAACCCCAAGGTGCGATTATTTTCCCGTACTCTGTTCAGCCTGGGTGTGGTGCTGGTTGAGAATCACCATCTGGGAATAATCGTTTTGAACCTTTTGTTCATAGGTACGGCGAGCTTGAGCCTCCTCCTCCCCGTAGAAAAACGCCAGCAGGACAAACCGTCGCCCGGACAATATATCCGTCGCCTCATGCAACAGGGAGCAATTGAACACCACTGCCGCACCCGTACCCGGTCGGTAGCGATAGGGACCGTATTCGGGGAAGCGTAGGTAGCCCCCCTCGTACTCTTCGGTGTTGAGATTAATGGACATGGCAAAGCGTCGGTGCGCCGTCCCGCCAGTCGTGTTGTCCCGGTGTGCCCGAAAAAACCCCCCTGTCGTCGCATCGTAACAGGCGATTTTGTAATCTTCCCGGCGGGTGGCTTTGTAGCTAAACGCCTTTTCGATCTCTGGAAATACAATCCGTTGAATGGGACGATCAATCGCCCGTTTCAGCTCCTCATCCTGGACAAAGTGATCCTGGCGAATTTTGAAGGAGTGGTCAATGTAGCCCACGGTTCTTTCCCCAGCCCGCTTCATGAACCCGGAATCCGTGTGCCCGCAGGTTTCCCAAATGTGGATCAGATAGCGGCAAAACTCCCGTGAAAATACGTTGGGAATCAGCAAAACCGGGGCTTGCATGGGCACATCAATATCCGGTTGGGGCGGAAACTGCTCCCGCAATACGGTCAAAATCGGGGCGAAAGGCGCATCGTTGGCTAAAATCCAAGCCTGCACCACCCGCAAATTGCGATCCAACAACACCGCCACCCGCTGGTACACCGCTTGGGTCACACCGTCCGCTCCCACCTGGGCACGACACACCCCATACAACTGGCTCACCCGCAAC
>Ga0209018_1003031_pt1 | contig 11065 bp, 5 predicted proteins | sample YNPBryBLVA2012_FD_185814 | JGI IMG/M metagenome (GOLD analysis project Ga0209018, IMG submission 185814) | Anoxygenic and chlorotrophic microbial mat microbial communities from Yellowstone National Park, USA - YNP Bryant BLVA 2012 (SPAdes)... ...
GGGGGGAGGAGCCGGACTCCCTCCCCCAGCGGGGGAGGGCTGGGGAGGGGGCCATCACCTTCGTTGCAACGGATTGCCGCTCGAGCAGGGATATGGGGAAACCCGGCTTTCCCCTTCCTCCCACCCCGCGGGAGGGTTTGGGAGAGCAAGGCCCTCCCAGGAACAACCAGATCCTGTTCGTGTGCGGCGGAGCCGCGCGGATGCATATGATGAACTGGCTCGAACTCTCGGTTGAAGTTGACAGCGAGGCGGTCGAGGCAGTTGCCGAAGTGCTGGCCAGCTACGGCTACAATGGCGGCGTGGTGGTGGAACCGGCCTGGACGCCGGGGGACGAGGGGCCGGAGTTTCGCTACGACGCCACCCGCCCGAGCGTGCTGCGCACCTACGTGCCCCTGGACGATCAGGCTGAAGACACCCGGCAGCGCGTCGAGCAGGCCCTCTGGCACCTCGGCCAGATGCGCCCCATCGGCCCGCTCCAGACGCGCGCCCTGCAGGAGGAGGACTGGGCCAACGCCTGGAAGCAGCACTACGCCGTGCTGCGGGTCGGCGAGCGCATCGTAATCGTGCCCTCCTGGCTCGAGCATCCCCCCGCCCCCGAGGATGTCGTGCTGCACCTCGACCCGGGGATGGCCTTCGGCACCGGGCTGCATCCCACCACCCGGCTCTGCCTGCGGCTGCTCGAGCGCTACACGCGCCCCGGCCAGCGGGCGCTCGACCTGGGGACAGGCAGCGGCATTCTGGCCATCGCCGCCGCCCGTCTGGGCGCGGGCGCGGTGCTGGCCCTCGACAACGACCCCGTGGCCGTCGCCGTGGCCGCCGAGAACGTCGCCCGCAACGGGGTGAGCGAGCGCGTGACGGTGGCCGAGGGCAGCCTGGGGGCCGGGGCGCGCATGGGCCACTGGCTGAGCGGCGACTTCGGCCCGTCCGCAGCGCCTGCTCCAGCCGCCGTCGCGCCCAGCCCCGGCCCGTCCGCAGCCCCCACTCCAGCCGCCGCCCCGCCCAGCCCCGGCCCGTCCGCAGCCCCCACTCCAGCCGCCGTCACGCCCAGCCCGGGGCCATTCGACCTGATCGTCGCCAACCTGATCGCCCGGGTGCTGGTGATCCTGGCGCCCGATCTAGCCGCGGCCCTGGCCCCCGGCGGCGTGCTGATCAGCAGCGGCATTCTCGACACCCGCGCAGCCGAGGTCGAAGCCGCCTTCGCCGCCGCCGGTCTGCGCCTGCTCGAGCGCCACGCCGAGGGCGAATGGGTGGCCCTGGTGCACACCCCGCCGGCCTGACGTGAACACGGGGGAACCTGGTTCCCCCACGCCCCCGCCCGCGGGAGGGTGTGGGAGGGCGCAGCCCTCGAGCAGGGGTGTGGGGAAACCGGGTTTCCCCACGCCCCCGCCCGCAGGAGGGTGTGGGAGGGCAAAGCCCTCGAGCAGGGGTATGGGGAACCCTGGTTTCCCCATACCCCGACCCGGTGGGAGGGTTTGGGCGGGCTGCGCCCTCCCAGGAAGTATTTTCCTCCCGTTGGTGTGCGGCGCAGCCGCATGGACGGCTGAGGTGACCATCGTTCGCAGCGTTCAGCCCCCCTCCCAGCCTCCCCCCGCTGGGGGGAGGCGCCGGGTTCCCGCCCCCAGCGGGGGCGGGTCAGGGCGGGGGCGGGTCGGCGCGAGACGGCGCCGTCGAGCGCAGCCCTTCCGAAACCGTGTCTATGAGGTAATAGAAGGGTGCTCAAAAATCGTATACTGCGTCCTAACGTAAACATAGGTCCTCGGAGAGGGGTGTGGGGAAACCGGGTTTCCCCACGCCCCCGCCCGCGGGAGGGTTTGGGAGAGCGCAGCCCTCGAGCAGGGGGATGGGGAAACCAGGTTTCCCCATCCCCCTCCACCATACAGGCGCCGGATCAAGGATAAGCGGAAACGGTAGCATGGGCCATGCCGCAAGTCTTCGACAACATCGAGAAGCATCTCTTGTCTGCCCTGACCGATGCGATGAAGCTGTCGGAACGGGCAGACTTTTGCGTCGGCTACTTCAACCTGCGTGGATGGAAGCAACTATCTCCCCTCGTCGACAGGTGGGCCGGCGGAGAGGGGCATTGTTGCCGGCTGCTGGTCGGCATGCAGCAGATGCCGCAAGACCAGCTCAAGCAGGCCCTGGGGTTCGGTAAGGATGGGCACGAAATCGACCAGGCCACTGCCATCGTTCTGAAGCGCAAGCTGGCCCAGGAGTTCCGCGACCAGCTTATCGTGGGCGTTCCAACGAACGAGGACGAGGCAGGGCTGCGGCGCCTGGCCTCGCAAATCATCGCTAAGAAGGTGGTTGTCAAGCTCTTTCTGCGCCATCCGCTTCACGCCAAGCTCTACCTGCTCTTTCGACAGGACCCGCTCAACCCGAAGATCGGCTACCTCGGCAGTAGCAACCTGACCCTGGCGGGGCTTGCTAAGCAAGGGGAACTCAACATAGACGTCCTCGACCACGACGCTTGCGACAAGCTCGCCAGGTGGTTCGAGGATCGTTGGAACGACCGATTCTGCCTCGACATCTCTAAGGAGCTGGTCGAGATCATCAACGAGAGCTGGGCACGGCCAGACCCGATCTCTCCCTATCATATCTACATCAAGATGGCCTACCACCTGTCCCAGGAGGCGCGGGCCGGCCTCACCGAGTTTCGCATCCCGAGCGACTTCGACAACAAGCTGCTTGAGTTCCAGAAGGCCGCCGTCAAAATCGCCGCGCATCACCTGAATAAGCGCGGCGGCGTCGTCATCGGCGATGTGGTCGGTCTGGGCAAGACCCTTATGGCGACGGCCCTGGCGCGGATTTTTGAGGACGATTATGGCGTCGAGACCCTGATCATCTGCCCCAGGAACCTGGTCCCGATGTGGGAGGATTATCGGCAGCAATACCGCCTCCGCGCCAGGGTGCTTTCGATCACGCGGGTCCAGCAAGAGCTTCCTAACCTTCGCCGCTTCCGCCTGGTCGTCATTGACGAGAGCCACAACCTGCGCAATCGCGACGGCAAACGATACCGCGCCATCGCGGAGTACATCGCCTCGAACGATAGTCGCGTCATCTTGCTGTCGGCTACGCCCTACAACAAGACCTATCTCGACCTCTCAAACCAACTCCGGCTGTTCATTGACGAATCCAGGGACATCGGCATCCGGCCGGAGAGGCTGCTGCGCGATCTGGGAGAGACCGAATTCGTCCGCCGCTACCAATGCCCCGTCCGGTCTCTCGCAGCATTCGAGAAAAGTGAGTACGCCGACGACTGGCGCGACCTTATGCGCTTGTATCTGATCCGCCGCACCCGCACCTTTATCCAGGAGAACTACGCCAAACTCGACCCTGCTCAAAACCGCAAGTACCTCGAGTTCGCAAACGGCGCGCGCTCCTACTTCCCGACCCGCGTGCCGAAGACGGTCAAGTTCACGATCAATGAGAACGACCCCGCCGATCAGTACGCGCGCCTCTTCGCCGACGACGTCGTGCAGAGGGTGAACAACCTCACGCTGCCACGCTATGGACTGGGGAATTACCTGAAGCCCTCATCCCACAAGCGGTCCACAGCGGAAGAAGCCAGGGTGTTGGCCGATCTCTCCCGCGCCGGCACGCGCCTCAAGGGCTTCTGCCGCACAAACCTGTTCAAGCGCCTGGAGAGCAGCGGCTATTCCTTCATCCTGTCGCTGGAGCGCCACATCCTGCGCAATTACATCTTCCTCCACGCCATTGAACAAGGACTGCCGCTCCCCATCGGCGCCCAGGATATGGGCCTCCTTGACACCTGGGCGAATGACCAGGACAGCGACCTGTGGGAGGCAGCGACCGAGGACGACAATGACGACACGCCCAGGGAACTGGATAAACCAGCTCGCAGCCAACTGACGGAGCGGGAGATTCAACGCCGTGCCGCTGGAATCTATAACGTCTATGCCACCCAATTCAAACGCTGCTTCAAGTGGTTGAGGCTGGAACTCTTCAATAAAGAAGCGCTCGCCAGGGATCTGCGCAAGGATGCGCAGGCGCTGATGGAAGTGCTGACGCTTGTCGGCGTGTGGGATGCCGCTCAAGACGAGAAGCTCAAAGCGCTCCTTGAGCTCTTAAAGGAGCGACATCCAGAGGAAAAGGTTCTCGTCTTCTCTCAGTTCGCCGATACGGTCAAGTACCTGGAGGAGCAGCTCGAAGCCCACGGACTGCACGCTATCGCCGCCGTGACGGGCGACACCGCCGATCCGACGGCTATCGCCTACCGCTTCAGTCCCGTCAGCAATGAGCGGCGCGACCGCATTGCTCCCGAAGACGAACTGCGCGTCGTGCTGACGACGGATGTTCTGAGTGAGGGGCAGAACCTCCAGGACTGCTCCATCATCGTCAACTACGACCTGCCCTGGGCCATTATCCGGCTTATCCAGCGGGCCGGGCGCGTGGACCGGATCGGCCAGAAATCGGACCGGATTTTGTGCTACTCGTTCCTCCCCGCCGATGGCGTGGAACGGATCATCCGGTTGCGCGCGCGGGTGATGCAACGGCTCCGCGAGAACGCAGAGGTGGTCGGCGCCGATGAGGCGTTCTTTGAAGGCGAGCGCAATGACCGGTCGCTCCACGACCTGTACACTGAGAAGGCGGGCATTTTAGATGGCGATGAGGATACGGAAGTTGACCTCGCCTCCTACGCCTACCAGATCTGGAAGAACGCCATTGATCAGTACCCGGAGCTTGAGAAGCTCATCCCGGCCTTACCGAATGTGGTGTACTCCACGAAACCACATCAGCCCGCCTCAGATCGCCCCGAGGGGGCGCTGGTCTACCTTCGCACTGCCGAAGGCAACGACGCGCTTGCATGGATCGACGCGCAAGGAAACAGTGTCACCGAGTCGCAGTTTGCCATTCTTAAAGCCGCCGAGTGCGCACCAGACACCCAGGCCCTGCCGCGCGCCGAGAATCACCACGACCTGGTCGCCAGAGGCGTCCAGCTTATTGTCGAGACTGAGAAGTCGGTCGGAGGGCAGCTGGGTCGCCCGTCGGGCGCGCGTTTCCGCACCTACGAGCGGCTCAAAAGGTATGCGGAGCAACTCAAGGGAACGCTCTTCGAGTCGGCCGACCTGCTCAAGGCTATCGAGGACATCTACAGGCATCCCCTGCTCCAATCCGCCACCGATACGCTCAACCGCCAGCTCAAGAGTGGCGTTTCGGACGAGGATCTGGCATCCCTGGTTATCGCCTTGCGACAAGACGGCCGCCTGTGCCGCGTGGAGGAAGATGGTGCAACAGGCGAACCCCAGGTGATTTGCTCGCTCGGACTCCGGCGCGCGGATTACCAGGTCCCCGGAGCCTCGTCCGGAACAGAGAGGACGTAGCTCCATGAAATTCGATGTTGACGCCGTTAGAAACTGCCTGAAGTCCTTCGACTTTCAGACGCTTTTTCGGGAGCATCTGGGTTGGGATAATCACAACCAGCGGCTTGAGGTTGCCGTCGGCAACCAGACCTACGCGCTCACTGCCGTTGCGCAGAAGCGCGGGTTCGTGGCCTTTACCTGCCCCGCCATCCCCGACCGTGCGACGCGGCTGAAGATTGACAACCACGTAACCAGGTCTGCGCGCGAGCACTTCGTCATCTACGTTGATCGTCCGGGTGGACAGCAGGTCTGGCACTGGGTGCGGCGGGAACCGGGCAAGCCGCTGGCCAGCCGTGACCATCGGTTCTACGTCTCGCAATCCGGTGACCCGCTCATCCAGCGGCTCAACCAGATCGCTGTGAGCCTCGATGAGGAAGAGCGGATCACCGTCGTGGACGTAGCCGGCCGCGCCCGCGCTGCCTTCGATGTGGACAGGGTCACCAGGCGCTTCTACGACCGGTTCAAGGCAGAGCACGAGGCCTTCCGCAAGCTCATCCAGGGGATCACGTCGGACGCGGATCTCCAGTGGTACACGTCCCTCATGCTCAACCGGCTGATGTTCGTCTATTTCATCCAGAAGAAAGGCTTCCTGGACGGCGATACCGACTACCTGCGCAACCGCCTTGCGCAGGTGCAGGCGGTCAGAGGAAGCAACAAGTTTCACAGTTTCTACCGTTACTTCCTGCTGCGACTCTTCCATGAAGGACTCGGCAAGTCGCCGGACGAGCGCGCGCTCGACCCAACCTTTGAAAAGCTGCTCGGCAACGTGCCATTCCTGAACGGCGGCTTTTTTGAAGTCCACGACCTGGAAGCGCGCTGGCCAGAGATCGACATCCCCGACGCTGCCTTCGAGAAGCTCTTCGACTTCTTCGACCAGTACGCCTGGCACCTCGACGAGCGCCCGCTGCGCGCCGACAACGAGATCAACCCTGATGTGGTCGGCTACATCTTCGAGAAGTACATCAACCAGAAGCAGATGGGAGCGTATTACACGAAGGAGGATATCACCGAATACATCAGCAAAAACACCATCATTCCCTTCATCTTCGACGTCGCCAGCAAGGCGTGCGCCGTGGCTTTCAAACCCGATTCGGCCCTGTGGCGGCTGCTCCGTGACGACCCAGACCGCTACATCTATCCGGCCGTGCGGCACGGCGTCGTGCGTGCCGACGGTTCCATCGTCCCGGAGTCCGACCTGCCCGATTTCGTGCAAAAGGGCATGCACGACCCCAAAGCGCGCATGCACGATAGACGCTACAATCTCGAACAAGCGCCCAGTGGCGATCTCCTTCGCCTCGCAACCGAGACCTGGCGCGAATACGTTTATCGGCGCAATCGGTGCCTGGAGATCCGCGAGAAGCTGCGCAACGGCGAGGTTCACCAGATCAACGATCTCATCACGCTCAACCTCGACATCTGGCAATTCGCGCGCGATGCCATCGTGCAGTGCGAAGGACCGGAACTCCTGCGCGCCTTCTGGCATGCCATCGAGAACATCACCGTCCTCGATCCCACCTGCGGCTCCGGCGCCTTCCTCTTCGCCGCCCTGCGCATCCTGGAGACGCTCTACAGCGACTGCCTGGAGCGGATGGAGCGGTTCGTCGAAGATCTCCAGGGGAAGAAGCACCACCCGGAACAGTTCAGCGATTTCAAAAGGGTGCTGGAACAGATCGGAAAGCACCCCAATGAGCGCTACTTCATCCTCAAATCCATCATTATCAACAATCTCTACGGCGTGGACATCATGGAAGAGGCGGTCGAGATCTGCAAACTGCGCCTGTTCCTCAAACTCGCGGCGCAGGTCGAGCGGGTCGAACAGATCGAGCCGCTGCCCGACATTGATTTCAACATCCGCGCCGGCAACACGCTTGTCGGATACGCCACCGCTGAGGATGTGCGAAAAGCGTTCCACGAGAAGAAGGTCGGCGAAGCGGTTCAGCACAAACTCCTTCTCGGAAGCGCAGCCGAGGAGTACGAGCAATTCCAGGAGGACCTGGAACTTGCCGATCGGGCCTTTGTCCAGTTCCGCGCCCAGCAGACGACCCACGGCGGCCGGATCACCCACCGCGACAAGCAGGAATTGCGCCATCGACTGGAGACGCTGACCGCCCAGCTCGACCGTTTTCTGGCCGGCGAGTACGGCGTTGACCTAGAGAAGCCGCAGGCGTTCGAGGCGTGGAAGGCTAGCCACCAGCCCTTCCACTGGTTCGCTGAGTTCTACGGCATCATGCGCAACGGCGGGTTTAATGTGATTATTGGAAATCCGCCGTATGTCTCTTACACCAAAGTACGTTCAGAGTACCAAGTAAAAGGATTCGCTACTGAGCCATGTGCAAATTTGTACGCCTTTGTCACGGAGCGAGGGTTCAGGTTAGCAAGTGAAGGTGGTAGGTTTGGCATGATTGTTCCAATTGCCTCGGTCTCAACGAACGGCATGAAAGAGCTACAGTCAATCTATAGAGAACAAGCCAAACAACAATGGCATTCGCACTTTGCAACACGTCCGGGTAAGCTTTTCGTAGGCGTGGACATGAATCTGACCATCACTTTAGCTATTGTTAACGCTATGACAATAGAGACCGATGTTTTTTCAACAACTTATTATCGCTGGAGAAGCGGCATAGAAAGCGACAGAGATTCTCTGTTTCAAAGGATTGAATATTTGAGACTTTCAGTTCCAAGATCGCATGCCAACTCGTTCCCCAAGATAGGGAAAGATGTTGAAGCCAGAATTTTGACCAAAATCTGTGGATATAACAAAAAATTCAAAGATTTCTACTCTTCTCGAGGAAAATCGATTTACTATCATTCAGGAGGAAGATATTGGCGTAAAGCACTTCTAGAGAAACTTTCGTCACATTACAAGGGTATTTCAGTGGATAGACGCGCCGCACCTATAGCATTCTGTCTACTGAATAGTCAACTGTTCTATTGGTATTGGATTACAAACTCGAATTGTATGGATGTAGTGTCACGTGAAGTTGATGAGATGCCAATTTTCGATTTCGCCATGTCGTCTCCTGAGATATTTACAAATCTTCAGTCAGAAATATTGAGAGCGTATTCTAGACATTCAGAAATACGTCAAAGACGAGGAGCTATTATCTTAACGGATGAAACAAACTTCGACGTGAAGCACTCCAAACCCATCATCGATGAAATCGACCGCGTTCTCGCCCGGCACTACGGCTTTACCGACGAGGAACTGGACTTCATTATCAACTACGACATCAAGTACCGCATGGGCAGCGACGCTGCGGAGGATGAGGAATGAACCGTTTTCCTCGAGCAGCGCGAGACGCTCTCCAGAAGGCCCGCGACGCCGCTCTGCTCGCCGTGGAGGTCTACAACAAACCCGCCGTGACCTTCAAGTCCGGCGGATACATCACGCTCATGATTATCGCCTGGACCGCGCTGTTTCATGCCATCTTCTTTCGCTGCGGGGTCGAGCCCTACTACCGCAGCGACCGACGGAAGCAGAAGAGTCCCTATCTGAGGGTAGACGGCGATTACAAGCACTGGGAACTTACTGAATGCCTGAAACAGTATTATGGCGACGATACCGGCAACCCTGTGCGCAAGAACCTCGAGTTCTTTATTCCCCTGCGCAACAAGATCGAGCACCACTCATTGCCTGAGATCGATCCTCTGATTTTCGGCGAGTGCCAGGCCATGTTGCTAAACTTCGACGCCATGCTGGCGAAGGAGTTCGGCTCCAGGTATTGCCTCCGCCAATCTCTTTCCTTCGCTTTGCAGATGTATCCTTCCTCCTCGAATCTCGCCGAGGCGGTCAGGCGGAATCCCGCAGCCAGAGACGCCGCTGATTTCATCGAAAAGTACCGTTCTTCCATTTCCGCAGACGTTTTCCAGAGCAGCCAGTATGCCTTCAAGGCCTTCCTGATCCAGGTCGCCAATCATAAGAGCAAGGACGCTCTGGCGATTCAGTTCATTCATTATGATAAATTATCCGAAGAAGAGAAGGAACAATTTCAGGCATTCATTGCAGTGAAGTACAAACAAGTTCCTGTGGCAAACCTCGACAATTTACGCGCTAAGGATGTCGTGCGACGCGTCCAGCAAGCATTCGGCGATCCGAAGATAACACGGAATGGAAAGCAGAGGGACAAGTTCAACCTCGCATGGCATACGCGATGCTGGCAACGTTACAAGGTCCGGCCTGACAGCAAGAGTTCAAATCCAGAAATGACCAATTCGAAGTACTGTATCTACGACAAGGCCCACAGTGACTATGTGTACACAGAAGCCTGGGTACAGTTCCTCATAGAGAAATTCAAGGACGAGAAGGAATATGAAGCTCTGTTCGCCAAGACAGCGGAGAGTCCAGCATGAATATCGAGCGGCTTCATATCAGAGATACCGCTTACCCTGTCGCGCTGCGGGAGCGCCTCGGTAAGCGCGCACCAGAGCACGTGTTCCTCCTCGGTAACCCTGAGTTGCTCCAGTATGATCCGCTGGGGCTGTTCTGTTCGACAAAATGCCCGGGGAACATCATCCTGAAGACCTACGACCTCGCCAGGGCGCTGCGCGACGCGAGGGTTCCGGTCATCGGGGGCTTCCATACACCTATGGAGAAGGAGTGCCTTGCTGTCCTCCTGCGTGGCCCGCAACCCGTCATCGTATGCCCGGCCCGCGGCCTGGAGGGAGTCCGGCCGGTCACAGAGGTCAGGGATGGGATTCGGGCCGGCCGCGTCCTGCTTGTATCCATATTCGCGCCCAAACAGCGGCGCGCAACGGCGGACCTGGCCGACCAGCGCAACAGGTTCGTGGCTGCTCTGGCAAGCCGGTCCTTTGTGTCGCATGCTGCTCCTGGCGGTAAGACCGAGGCTCTCTGCCGCGAGATGATCGCCATGGGCAAGACGCTGTTTACAGTTGACGCTCCAGAGAATGCCAATCTTCTCACCCTGGGCGCACAGCCGCTGGTCATTCAGGATCTTCGCGTTTTCAAGGAAGGCGACTCAGGAGCCACGACATGTCCCATGATTTGACGGTAGCGAGGCGCAGGGTGCCCCGCCACACACAGGGGCCGCCGCCAGCCGCGGGTGGGGACGGAAGGGCGAATAACGAATAAATGGTCTTTGAGCAATGCATCCGCTCTCGCCCGCGACGGCGGGCTTTGCCCGGTATAGCCGAGGGCTGATGGTCTTTGAGCAATGCATCTGGTCTACCGGGCTGGCCGTGGGGCTGATGGTCTTTGAGCAATGCATTCCGCTCTGCCGGGCTGGCCGTGGGGCTGATGGTCTTTGAGCAATGCATCCGCTCTGCCGGGCTGGCCGTGGGGCTAATACTACAGTTGTATTTCGGCAGATGACCCGCTTCCGTCGGCGTAAACGCCTCGGCTAGTGCTTGCGAAGGCCACCTCCGTGGCCTGTTTAGCCCACGAAGGTGGGCTTTGCCCCCCGTAGCCGAGGGCTTTCAGCCCGACGGGGAGCGCATCTACAACTGTAGTACTAGAGCGGATTATTTGTTCAAAGACCATCAGCCCTCGGCTATAGGATGCGAAGGCCGCCTGCGCGGGCTATACCGGATTATTTGTTCAAAGACCATCAGCCCTCGGCTATGGGATGCGAAGGCCGCCTGCGCGGCCTATACCCGTTTTAATTCTTAGGCATGTTTCAAACGCACTTGACAGTTCGCCTCGACACGGGACCCCAGGGGTGGCTGTG
>Ga0209018_1003032_pt1 | contig 11063 bp, 11 predicted proteins | sample YNPBryBLVA2012_FD_185814 | JGI IMG/M metagenome (GOLD analysis project Ga0209018, IMG submission 185814) | Anoxygenic and chlorotrophic microbial mat microbial communities from Yellowstone National Park, USA - YNP Bryant BLVA 2012 (SPAdes)... ...
ATCAGCCAGAGCGTGCCTAGTTCCGCATAGCGGGCCATGTCATAGCCGACCGCCGCCGAGGCGTCAAAGGCCGTTTCCTGCATGTAACGCAGGTAGTTAGCATGGTTGAGATGGCCATAGGCGTCACACTCGTAGTGGCGCACCCGAAAGATGCGGCTGTGGACGGGCGGCATCGGCGGAACTCCTCAGCGGTTCTGGATAGACCAATCAAACCCAATAGAGGGATCGTTGTAGGGAATACGCTCCTCGTCGGGGTCTGACGGGTTGTAGCTCCGGGTGGTGTGGTAGATCAGCAGAACCGGCTTACTGCCCAACACCTGATAGCCATGCGCAATGCCCGCCGGAATCAGCACCAGTACCGGGTTGTCCTCGCCGGCGTAGATCACCTGTGTCTGCCCGTAAGTCGGCGAGTCAGGGCGGCGGTCGTACAGCACGATACGGGCCATCCCGTCCGCCACATACCACAGGTCATCCTGTTCCTGATGCCAGTGGAAGGCTTTGATCACGCCGGGATAGGTTTTGGTGATACTGGTCTGGCCGAAACGGCGCAGTAGGCCGTCATCCTCGCGCAAGATTTCGCGGAAGTAACCTCGGTCATCAGAATGCGTGACCAGTGGTTTGACGGCGACATCGTGAATTTTGCCCATCGGGTCCGCCCCTCATCTCAGATCACTGCCGATAAACAAGGAAATGCGCCACACACACCGGGGCGGGTCGATGACCCGCCCCAGGAATGCTGCTTGTTGGTTCGTATTATACCTTGTATACTCCGACTTGAATCAATGATCACCCGTTTTCGCCATTTCCACCTGTAGGGCAAAGGCAGTCCGCCCTCTAAAATTCGCCGCCCTGACACGGCATTCACAGGAGACCGCAGGCATGAAGGTTTCGGTACTGCAAGAAAATCTGGCTAAAGGATTAAGCATCGTCGGGCGAGCCGTGCCCACACGCCCCACCATGCAGGTCTTGGGGAACGTGTTGCTCGAAACCGAAGAGGGGCGGCTCAAGCTGGCGGCAACGAACCTGGAACTGGGTATCACCGCCTGGATCGGGGCCAAGATCGAGGAGGACGGCGCGATCACCGTCCCGGCACGCACATTCATCGATCTCGTCAACGCCCTGTCGCCCGAACGGGTGGACCTGGAACTCAATGTGCGCACACAAACCCTGCGCGTGCACTGCGGCGCGACCAACAGCAATATCAAAGGGATCGACGCAACTGATTTCCCTTTGATCCCGCAGGCTGGCGAAGACCCCGGCGTGGCTGTGCCCGGCAATACATTGCGAGAAATGATCAACCAGACCGTCTTCGCAGCGGCCCACGATGACAATCGTCCGATCCTGACCGGCGTGTACACCCGCATCGAGGGCGACCGGATCACCATGGCAGCCGCCGATGGTTACCGGCTGTCCGTCCGCTATGCCAACCTGGAAATCGGTTGCCCACAACCCCTGACCATGGTCATCCCGGCCCGCACCCTGAACGAACTGAGCCGTATCATCAGCGACGAAGACGAAGAAGTGCTCATCAGTATTCCGTCAGGCCGTAGCCAGGTCATTTTTCACCTCAAGAACGTCGATGTGGCCTCCAGCCTGCTGGACGGCAAGTTCCCGGATTACCAGGCCATCATTCCCAAATCCTTCGTCACGAGCACGGTCGCTTATACTGCCGATTTGCTGCGCGCCTGCAAGCGGGCAGAGATTTTCGCCCGTGACATGAACTACAACGCCAAAGTGATCGTCACGCCCGGCGAAAGCCCGTCCGCGCCGGGCATCGTGCGGCTGGAAGCCACATCCGTCGAACGCGGCAATGCCGACGCCGTCGTAGACGCCGCCGTCGAAGGCCAGAATCAGGAGATCAGTTTCAACGTCCGCTATCTGATCGAGGTGTTGAGCGTGATCCGAGATGAGCAGGTCGTGTTGGAAAGCAACGGCCCCACCGCGCCCGGCCTGATCAAACCCGCCGGACGTGAGGACTTCATCCACGTGATCATGCCGATGAGCATCGGGCGTTGACGGCAGGACGTGCGTCAGCGATACATAGCAGGGGCGGCCAGGCAGTCGCCCCTGCTGGTTAGCCGTACACTAGGCTTCGGCCAGCGGCAAAGTCAATGTGATAACGTGGCGGGTCGCTTCGCTCTCGTAGTCGATGCTGCCGCCCATGCGCGACAGCAGTTGCAGTGCCAGAGGCAAACCGATGCCGGTCCGGTTATTCAGCGTGAACAGGTTACCGCGCTGCCAGGCGTCCATCGGTGGGGCATTGTAGCGCACATCGAGCGCCAGGTACGCGCCCTGCATACACGGCTCTGCCTGGAGCCAGACGGTTGGATCGGGCATCGCTTCACTGGCAGCATGGAGGATGACTTCCCGCACCGCCACGCCGCCCCAAGACAGGTTGACCGCCAGTACGGCATCCAGCAGCTTTTCCGGCAGAGTGACCTGCAAACGCCGCCCGCGATTGTCGTAATCGGCAGCGGCCAGGGCCATCTCAAGCAGTTCTTTCAGCGTCACCCGTGCCCGGCTCAGATCAAGCTGGCCCTGGTGCAGCCGGTCGAAATCCAGCAGCAGGTCCAACCGCCGCAAAACCAGTTGTGCGCTGCGCACCACGCGATCCAGGCGGTCCTGCTGCTTGGGGTTGAGTTCGCCGTAAGCGCCATCCCGCAACATCTGGGAAAACCCCAGCAGGGCGTTCATTGGTGTGCGGAGTTCGTGTGTCAGATACAGAAAAACCCATTCTTCCAGGGGAGTCGATTTTGGATCGGTCATAGCAGCCCTTCCTCGCGCCGCTTCATCATACCACGAGCGGCAGGGGAGACAAAAACAAACAGCAGATTCGTTGCCCGCCGGCCATCTGTTGCAGCCAAATGAAGGCAGGGTAACGGAGAGAGGCGGCAAAGTGTGGAATTCCAATACAGCATCTCCATTGCGGCAGCGTTGCTCTTTGGGGCAGCAGCCTGGCAGTCACGGCGGACTGGCGAGTCGGCAGCGCAGCGCGGCCTTTTTCGGGCGCTATGGGGCGCGATCCTGCTGGGCTTTGTGGGCTATACCCTCCTCAGCTATCTGACCGTCATTCAGCTCTTGAGTAGCGCTCCTGAAGAAGCGATCCGGATCGGCCTGGACGCAGGCGCGCCAATGCGCGGCTTGGTTGCCCTCGGCTTTGCACTCATCACGGCCATGTTCCTGTGGCTATGGTTGCACAGCCTGCGTCTACGGTTGTGGGCCAGCCGTCTGTTTCCCCCTCCTCGCCCGGACCGCCTGAACGACCTTGCCGCTCACCCCTGGCCGGACCAGATACGCGGCTTCGATCCACAGTCCTCGATCCATGCCCTGGCCGTCGGCGCAGCGCTGCTGCTATGGCTGCAAACGCTTGTGGATTTCATCATCGCAGGCGGGCAAAGCGGCCCGGCGGCAGGCGACCTCGACCAGAATCAAGTGGTGATCTCTTCGACGCTGACGGCGGCGATGTTGCTTCTGGTGACATTCCTGGGCGTCGGGATCGGGCTGGATCGCTCGCCGCGCCAGGCGCTTGCCCGGCTGGGCCTGCGCTGGCCAACCCTGAGCGAAGTATCGGTCGGAGCCGGCGTGGCGATAACACTGGTCGGCTTCCAATTCTGCGCCAGCGCGATCTGGGTAGCGACGACTCCCGAAAAACTGCTCGAACAGCAGATGGAGTTCAACCGCGCCATCACAGGCAGCGTTACAACACTGAGCGGCGCTTTTCTGGTGGCACTGTTGAGTTCATTTAGCGAGGAGATCGCTTTTCGCGGCGGACTGCAACCGGTCATTGGCCTGGGACCGACGGCGCTGTTGTTTGCGCTGATGCACGCGCAGTACCAGTTCACCCCCGCCGCGCTGATCATCCTGGTGGTCGGGTTATTCTTCGGCCTGCTGCGGCAGCAGTTCGGCACCGGCGCCGCCATCACGGCCCATTTTGTCTACAACTTCGTCCTGCTTTCCCTCGCCGCACTCGCCAACCAGTTGATGGGATAATCAAGGTCCCCGTCTCACCGGCCTGGTTCACAGCATGAGCGTGGTATAATCCCCCCGCTAAACTCACATCACATCAATGAGAAGGTGCAGAGTCGATGACCCAGACTTATGATAATATCCAGCCGGTCGAAACACGTCCAGGAGTTTCCGGCTGTCGCCTTGTGGCCGGTGCGCTGGCCTTTGGCCTGATCGCCCTGGCCCTGCTGGCCGCCTGCGGCGTGATCGCCCTGGTCGTGGCGCAGGACCGGGGCGTGCTGGCGAAGCTAGAGCCGCCTACGCCGACCGCCCCGCCCCTGCTGGTCGGTGTGACCGTTTCCCCGGTCCCGACACGTGGCCCGACAGACACGCCGCAGCCGACCGCCACGTTCACGCCAACAAAGACCTCTACGCTCCCGCCAACAGCCACGCCCACCGAGACACCCGCCGTGACCGAAACACTGTCCTTCACCAACACCGAGGTCCCATCCACACGGCTGCCGCAGCAGGCCGCGCCGACCCAGCCGCCTACTGCCGCTCCCACACAGCCGCCCACCCCGAACGGATCGAGCCGGGGACTGACGGCAGATTTCAGCGTAGAAAGCGCCACCATTCGGGCAGGCGAACGGGTCTGGTTCAACTTCACGATTCGCAACCCAGGCAGCGCCGCCGTTCCCTGGGGCATCATCGGCGCAGCAGTCGAACTGAACGGCCAGAATATGCCCGACCTGTTCCAGACAAGCTGGTCCGGCGCAGGCACGTTTGACCCCGGCAGCCCGATGACCTGGCGCGATGCCGTCACGCTGCCCAGTCCGGGCACGTACACACTGCACCTAGCCGTATGTTATTCAGATCAGGCAACTTGCCGGACACCCAATGGAGCGTGGGAATATTTGGGGCCGCCCGCGACGGTGACGGTCAACTAAGCCCAACACAGCGGCGGGATGATCCACACGGATCGTCCCGCCGAGCGTGCGAGATGCTCAATCGGCGGTATCAATAACTTCGTAGTCGAAAGTAATCTCAACGCCGGCGCGGAGCGTAGCAGCTACAGAACAGTACTTCTCCTCGGAGAGCTTGATCGCCTGTTCGACCGCTTCAGGGGCCAGTCCGCGCCCACTGACTTCGTAATGCAGATGAATCTTGCGGAAAGCCCAGGGCGCTTCTGTATCCTGCTCGCCATCCACGATCAGACGCACATCTTGCAGCTTTTCGCGCTTTTTGCGCAAAATATTCACCACGTCATAGGCCGTGCACGCGCCCAACGAAATCAACAGCAGTTCCGAAGGCTTCATGCCGATGCCGTCTTCCGGCCCGGTGCCGGAAAGGACGACCGAGTGTTTGGTGCTGTCCGTGCCGACGAACTGCAAGTTTTGCAACCATGTCACAGTGACCTGGGCCATCGCATCTCCTTAAGAAGAAAACCGGACTTACTTGATCTGACACCGCTTTTGATGCAATGTCCGCCCAAAAGTCACGAGCACATCCTGCCGCGACACCGCCCCTGCCGTCATGATCCGGGGAGCAGGTCTACAGCCTGACAAGGCATCGATAACTCAGGGCTACCCTGCTGGTCGTTCAAAACGGCCTGCCCCTCTTCAGAACTGAAGGCGCGCCGCTTGATCATGCCAGCGCGCGGAGATGGGCCAGAATTTCGGCAGGCCGAACGCGCAGCGGCTGGCCCACTGCATCCTGAAACAGCGGTGCATCGAGGCGGACCTTAGCCGCACCGGACAGGAAAGCCTCTTCTATGAGAGTCGGCGGCTTCCTCTCGCTGCGGGCCAGCGTGCGTACATACAGGCGCAGGTCATCCTGACATGGACGAACGGCGTAGGCGCGCGCCAGCAGTTTCATTTCCTGGGCGGGATCGCCCTGGGCGCGTAGGGCCAGCCCGATCAGCGCGTCATGACAATTCGGATAGAGCATCAAGGCGACTGTTTCAAAATATTCGCAGGCGTCGGCGCGCCGCATGGCCTCGGCCAGTAAAGCCGCCTCGTGACACACATACGCCGCGCGCCGTGTGAGCGAACCATCAGGGCGAGAGGCCAACGCCAATTCGTCCAACAACGCCAGAACCGCGTGAGCGTGGCAGCCTGCATCGCGCCAGATACGCGCCCGGCGCAGGGCCAATCCCGTGATCGGCGCCACGCGATCAGCATCGTCGGATGGTGTTTCAACGCTCAATGCGCCCAGCCAGTCGGCGTAAAAACCATCAAGCCGCAAAGCACAGCGCTCGGTTGCGCCCGGCGCGTCGCGGGCAACCAGCAAATCGACCCCGCCGCTGACTCGATTGCGCGCCTGGTATTCACTGGCCTCATCGTGAGACAGATCGACGCGCCCCAACACCATCGCCGGATCGGGCAGCGACCAGGTCAGGCGAATCCCGCCGCCATGGGGACTGCCGGTCGCTGTCGGAATAAAGCGTTCCAACAACGCGACATCCCCTTCGACATCCGTGCTGAAAAACAGAACCGTCGGCGTCGGCGCAGCGTTATCCCCAGCTCCCGCCAGGGTAATATGCACGCTGGTGATCATCAGGCTTTCAACCCTGCAACATTGCCGGATGTGTTCATTATAGCACGGCCCGCGTGAGAGACCGCCTCTCTTAACTTTCATCCTGCCCCAGGGCGGCAAGCAAATCGAGCAATCTGGGTTTGAAGGCCTGTAGCGCCCGCCCGCGATGGCTGATGATGTGCTTTTCGGCAGCAGGTAATTCCGCCAGGTGTCGTCCGTCCGGCAGCACAAACACCGGATCGTAGCCAAAACCCTCCATCCCGTGCGGCTCGTACCCGATGCTTCCTTCCAGTGCGCCGTGTGCGGTATATACCTCCCCAGTGGGCAACGCCAGCGCCACAACGCAGATAAACCGGGCTGTGCGCCGCGCATCGGGCACGCCCGCCAGGGCGGTCAGCAATTTGTAGTAGCGATCTTCATCCGTCGCATGTGGGCCGGCGTAACGGGCCGAGAGGACTCCCGGCGCACCGCCGAGAGCATCCACTTCCAAGCCCGAATCGTCGGCCAGGGCAGGCAGGCCGGTGGCGCGGGCATAAGCCAGCGCCTTGCAGCGCGCGTTCTCCTCAAACGTCGCGCCGCTCTCCTCCGGCGTGAAATCAGCCAGACCGACATCGGCAGGAGAAAGCCATTGCACAGGCAGGCCGGCAAGTAAATCACGGTATTCGCGCTGTTTGCCTGGATTCTGCGTTCCTACCAACAGGTTGACCATATGCCCTCCCGGAGAACCGTGATCTCACAAAAACAGCGTTGAAATAGGACAATAAACAGATGTTAATCGAAATCCGGGACGATCTACAAAAATACCTTAAATCGTGATATGGTTTAAAAAACACCTTGGTAGAGGCACGTCACCGGAATCGTCCAATCATCTGGCCTGGAACTGTGAACATGGTAAAGGATAACGCGATGAATGAGCACCCCTATAATTTGCTGGTCGTGGACGATGAACTTGCCGTCCTCAAAATGGTCGAGGTCTTGCTGCGCGATTCGCCTTTCCGGGTCGTGACAGCGACCAGCGGCGAGGAAGCCCTGCACAAGGCGAACAGCCACGCGGTAGACATCGTATTGCTGGATATTATGATGCCGGGCATTTCGGGCGTCACCGTCTGCGGGCACCTGCGCGCCAACCCGAAACTCAACCACGTGCCGATTGTCATGCTGACCGCCCTGGACGATTATCACACCCGTCGCCAGGCCATGCAGGCCGGAGCAACCGACTTGATGACCAAACCCGTCGGGCGAGAAGAGTTGATCGCCAAGCTCAACGGCGTCCTGGCGGAGTCGCAGGCCCGATCGGTCGATAGCTGGGTCGGTTAAGGGTCGGTTTCGGGCAGGTCATTTCCCTTGAATAAGAGAGCTGCTCTGCGCTCCCTGCTTTTGCCGCGCCCAAACAGCGGCTCAACAACTTGTCTGCGCTGCCCTGGTGCCTGACTCTGGTCGTCGGCAGACGGGCAGGTTGTTCTATCGCCCCTAAACGTTTAGAACTTTCTGAATCTTCGGAATTTTCGATTGACAGGCGGCTATTTCCGTCTATAATTGGGTTTGTGAAGCAGGGAACAAACCAGCCTGATTCTTTGACCAGCAATTTCGGGGCGGCAAAAACGATGATAGATGACCCAATTAGTATAGATAAACAACTCTTTGAGAGTGTAGCAGAACTGGGTAAACTCCTCGGATTAAGCAAATCCGCTTCGCTGGTGTTGGCGCTGCTATGTACTCAGACTGAGTCGTTGTCGCTGGATGAGGCCGCCCACAAGACCGGGATCGCTAAAAGCTCCATCAGCGTAATCCTCAAAAACCTTGAGCAAATGGGATTGGCCCAGGAAGTCAGCAATCTCAGCGACCGCCGCAAATTCTATCAGGCCGCCGAAAACCTTCCCGACGTCGTTGCAACTCTGATCGCTCGGCGGCTGGACAGCATCGCCACACGCCAGCAGGACGCCCTGGCGCTTTGCGCGGCGCAATGCGCCACCGACCAGCGCCGCCTGTCCCAGTTGCAGGTCATCTACAACGGTCTGGTTTTGCTCGCTTCCTTTTTCCGCGCCCGGCGCGCTGACGCTTGGCAGGAAATCCAAGACCGCCTGGCGGTAAAGATGCCGCCTTCCTGATGGTAGAGAAGACGATGAGCATGGTTCTGACCACTTCGTTCGCCACAACGATTGAACTCGAACTGAAGCGCGTGGAGGCACGTCTGCTGGAGATTGTGTCTATCGGGCAGGCGGTGATCGACGAAAAAGTGCGCGCCCTGATCCGGGCGGGGGGCAAACGTCTACGTCCCAGCCTGGCCCTCCACAGCGGACGCATGTTTGGTGCCGACCCCGGACGTGCCCTGGTCGTCGCCGCCGGAATCGAACTGCTCCACACTGCCACGCTGGTACACGACGATCTGGTCGATAACGCCGCCGAACGGCGTGGGGCATCAACGCTGAACGCCTCCCTTCCTGCCGGAATCGTCGTGCTGACAGGGGACTTCCTGTTCGCACAAGCGGCAGGTCTGGTATCAGAAGCCGAGCATCTGGGCGTGGTCCAGGCATTTGCCCGCGCGCTGAGTGAAATCTGCCAGGGAGAATTACTCCAGGCGCAGTCAAAAAACACTTTGGTGTCGCTGGAAGATTATTACAAGCGTATCTACGGCAAAACGGCAGCGCTGTTCCGCACAGCCGCCGCATCCGGGGCGATGCTCAGCGACGCCTCCCCCCAGCAGGTTCACGCGCTAGAAGAATATGGGCGGCTGCTCGGTATGGCCTTTCAAATCGTGGACGACACACTGGACCTGACCAGCAACGCAGAAAAACTGGGCAAGCCCATTGGCCACGATCTACGCGAGGGCATTGTCTCGTTGCCGGTGCTGATCTATCACGCGCAGAATCGCGCCAACGGTACGCTCAAACGGGTGATCGCCGGGCAGGCCAGCGAAGAACAAATCGCCGCCGTCATCCAAGATATTCGCGCCAGCGGCGCCATAGATCAGGCATTGGACATCGCCCAGGATTTCGCGCGTCAGGCCCGTGATGCCCTGGCCGTCGCACCTGATGGCCCGGCCCGGCAGGCCCTGATCGAAATGACGTACTTCGCCGTCAACCGCGACCGCTGACACGGCTGCCCGTCAGATTCGCCGGAAAACCGGCGGCGAGCGCCATCAGCGCCAGCGACGCGGGATCAGGCGCTCCAACCGCTTACGTAAAAACGCCTGCCGGGCGCCATTCCAGGCATTCCGCGCTGCAATAGACCATCGCGCGCCGCGCCGTCGCTGCGGAGCGTAAGTCTCTTCGACGTACATATCCGTGATGACGCGAAATGGCTGATCGCCACGCGGAATCCGGTCGGCCAGGACGCGCCGCCGCTCGTGTGGAGTATAGTTCGGCGGCAGCGTGATGCCGACGTAACCTGCGTAACGCCCCAACAGGGCATAGGCCCGTTGTGTGGGCGTCAGCCCGCCCATTCCGCGCCACTCGATCCACCAGATCAAAAACAGTACCCCCATCAGCAACACCACCAACACGAACAGCACCATCAGTACCGTGAGCACTGCTGACAGGATCATCGTCACGATGTTCAGCGGCTGCTGTTCCTGCGTGGCCGGCGGCGAGACCGTCGGCGGGATAAACGGCGTCGGCGTTATGGTTGGTGTCAGGGTCACGGTTGGTGGAATCACCGGCGCGGGGCCTTGCAGCGGATCGGGCGTGCTCGTCTGTAACAGCGTCGGCGTCAGCGTGGGAGTCGCCGTTGGCAACGGGGTATTGGTCGGCGGCGGGGTAAAAGTCCCCAGGTCCTGTGCTGCCAGGATCGCGTCCGGGCGGTTCAAGGGGGCCTGCGCCGCCGTCGGCTCAAACTCCACCCAGCCGTAACCGGGGAAATACACCTCGACCCAGGTATGTGCGTCGCGTTCCCGAACCAGAAACGCCTGCGAAGCCTCGTCCCACTCCCCCTGCGAGAATCCCGCCGCCAGGCGCGCCGGGACTCCCAGCGACCGTAACATCACAATCATGGCACTGGCGTAATAGTTGCAATATCCCCGCCGATCTTCAAACACCACCCAATCCACCGGATCGATGCCGGGCGGCGCGCCGGGGATTGTTTCCTGATAGGCAATGTTGGACCGCAGCCACGTTTCGATGGCTTTGGCCTGATCGTAGGGCGTGCTCGCACCTGCATTGCGGACGATCTGCACAGCCAGGTCGCGCGTCCGCTGGGTGACGCTGCTGCCCAGTTGCAGGTAGGTTGCCAGCACCCATTGCGGATAGTCCAGGCCGGCCCCACGTAAGGCCGATGCATCCGCCACGCTCACCGCACTCGACACGGTATAGACATCGCCATTGTGCAGCGGGCGCAACGGGCGAATGACCGATACATCCGCCTGGCGATTGTCATTGTTCACATAGGTCAGGTCGATGCTGACCGGCAGGTCCAACACGGCAGGCTGCGGCGCGGCATAAACCAACCAGGATGCCCCCAACACCATGGTCACCTGCTGGCGGACCACCTGACGCGCGCCGGCTACCACCGGTGCATCTTCGATGACAAACCCCGGCTCCTGGGCCGTCAGGCGAACTGCCGCCGTCGGCGTCCAACGCCCCTGCTCG
>Ga0209018_1003034_pt1 | contig 11058 bp, 10 predicted proteins | sample YNPBryBLVA2012_FD_185814 | JGI IMG/M metagenome (GOLD analysis project Ga0209018, IMG submission 185814) | Anoxygenic and chlorotrophic microbial mat microbial communities from Yellowstone National Park, USA - YNP Bryant BLVA 2012 (SPAdes)... ...
CCTCTCCCCTGATAGCTCCGCAGCTATTTTGCCAGGAGCCCGTCTGCCGGTCAACCGGAACAGCCTCCGGTAATCGGCAAACATATCATACGAGGAGGATTGCAATTGACTCCGAAACAACGCGCTGTCGCGGCGTTTCACCTCGCGCAGCCCGATGACATCGTTCCGACGTTTGAGCTTCAGTTTCAGCTTTCCGAGGAACTGCTCGGAAAGCGCCATTGGTTCGACTCGGACATCGAAGCCGCTGCGCCACAGGAGCGGGAACGGATGATAGCCGAGAATGCTGAGTTGTGTGTAGAAGAAGCCGAGCGACTAGACTACTCGATCATCGCGTTAACCTATGGCCCATACAAGCCTGAATATCTCATTGCTACCGTCAAGCGCGTGAAACAGATCGTGGGCGATGACAGGATGATAGCCGTAATGGCGGACGGCACTATGTCCATACCAACCGGCAGCAATATGATGCAGTTAGTGGAGGACTTGGTAGAGAGGACGGAAGAGGTACACGCAAACCTCAAGGCAAGCATCGATAATACTCTTGCTGCCACGAAGCCACTCCGCGACGCGGGTGCCGAAGTGGCTCTTATGTGCGCTGACTACTGTTTCAACGATGGTCCTTTTCTCTCGCCAAAGATGTTTCGGGAGTTTGTAACGCCGTATCTGGCTACCGCCGTGGAAGGTCTCCGTGAGATGGGGATGTATACGATCAAGCATACAGACGGTAACATTATGCCTATTCTCGACCAACTCGTCGAGGCCCGGCCACACGCAATTCACTCCATTGATCCGCAGGCTGGGGTGAGCCTGAAGAAGGTAAAGGAGATGGTTGGCGACAAGGTGGCTCTTTGTGGCAATGTCCACTGTGGTATGTTACACAATGGTACGGTAGACGAGGTCCGCAAGGACGCCGAGAGGGCTCTCCGGGAGGGAATGCCAGGAGGTGGTTACTTCTTTTGCACTTCCAACACGCCGTTCAAGGGCATGCCGCTTGAAAACTACCTGGCCATGCTAGAGGTTAGGAAACACAAAGGTCGATACGACAGAACATAAATGAAGCAAGTGCAGTGGCCGGCTTCAAAGCCGGCCACGTCTTAGCGTCCGGCAGCTAATCAGCGCCGATCATGCTAGGTAAGCCCTTACATCAGCCGCTACTGCCTCTGGCGTCAGCCCAAATTTCTCTGCTAACACCTTATAGGGCGCTGATGCTCCAAACCGGCTAAGTCCGATGATCAGGCCGTCATCGCCTACATACTTGTGCCACGACTCGGGCACGCCGGCCTCCACAGCGACTCGCTTGGTGATACTTGGAGGAATAACGCTGTCCTGATAAGCTTTCTCTTGTGCGTCGAATATCTCCATGCACGGCATAGATACTACCCACGCTCTAATGCCTTCGGCTGCAAGAATGTCAGCGGCGCCGATAATAGTCCCGACCTCCGAGCCGCTCGCCATCAAGACCACGTCTACATTCTCCGCTTCTCTTACCACATAAGCTCCTCGACGAAGTCCCTTTGCCTTCATCGGGTCATCGCATATTGGATCAAGGTTCTGACGAGAGAGGATAAGCGCTGTAGGACCATCGCGTTTTTCCAGGGCGACAGCCCAGGCCACCGCTGTCTCAGCAGTGTCGGCGGGTCTGATTACCTGCATTCCAGGGATGATGCGCAACGATGTTATATGCTCGATAGGTTCGTGGGTTGGTCCATCCTCACCGACAAAAATGCTGTCGTGCGTAAAGATGTATACCACTTGCTGCTTCATAATTGACGCCAATCTGCACGAGGGGCGCATATAGTCGGAGAAGACCAAAAAGGTTGCGCCATAAGGGATTATGCCTCCGTAAAGCGCCATACCATTTAGCGCGCCGCCCATGCCGTGTTCTCTGACGCCAAAGTGTATATTGCGTCCTGTGTAGTCGCCCTTAGAAAAGTCACCGCCGCCTTTGATGTCGGACTTGTTGCTGGGAGCCAGGTCGGCGGAGCCGCCCCATAGCGCTGGCACATGTTCTGCCAATTCTTGCAGAACACGGCCGGAGGAATTACGCGTTGCGTCCGGCTTAGCGCAGTCGATTGCCGGAATTACGAGGTCCTCCAAATTGGCAGGAACCTCTTTGTCCATCATTTGCATCCAGAGCTTGTGCAATTCGGGGTGTTGGGATTGCCACTCTTGGAACATTGCTTGCCAAGCGTCGTAGTCTTGCTTGAGCTCTGAGGTTCTTTGCGCGAACAAGTCGCGTACTTCCTGAGGAACGTGAAAATGTTTCTCGGGATCCCAACCGGCTGCTTCCTTCGCGGCGGCTATCTCGCATTCGCCCAATGGCTCTCCGTGTGCCGTAGGAGTGCCGCACTTATTAGGCGCTCCTTTGGCAATTGTCGTTCTGCAGATGATGATGCTCGGCTTTGCTTTCTCATCACACGCCGCCTCGATGGCATGGGTGATTGCGTCGCGATCGTGGCCATCGACAGACTGAACGTGCCAATGATAGCTTTCGAAGCGTTTGGCAACGTCGTCCGAATAAGCAAGTGCGGTGTCGCCCTCGATTGTTATATGATTATCGTCGTATAACACGATGAGATTGTCGAGTCCCAAATGCCCAGCTAGCGCGCACGACTCGTGGCTAATTCCTTCCATCAGATCGCCGTCGCTAGCTATCACATATATTTTGTGATTGATTAAATCATAGCCAGGCTTGTTAAACAGAGCAGCCATACGCTTAGCCGCCATTGCCATTCCGACGGCGTTTGACAAACCCGCTCCTAGTGGTCCCGTTGTTGTCTCTACACCGTGCTCGACATCGTGCTCGGGATGACCGGGAGTAATGCTACCCCACTGTCGGAACCTCATAAGCTCTTCCATTGGCATATCAAACCCAGCTAGGTGCAAAAGTGAATAGAGCAGCATAGAGCCGTGTCCTGCCGACAGTATGAATCTATCTCGGTTTGGCCATTTTGTGTCCGCTGGATTGTAGCGCAGAAACTTGCTCCATAGAACGAATGCATAATCCGCACCACCCATCGGCAGTCCAGGATGGCCTGACTTAGCCTTCTCCACTCCGTCCACGGCTAGAAATCTTATTGTGTCTACGGCAAGTTGTTCAATATCCGCGTTAATAATCGTTTCTGACATTAAATCACCTCGTATCAAGAGTCCATAGATGGGTTTGGCGACGCTGTTGCGAATCCCTTCTGTGATCGGGTATTATCAAGCATCTCACGACCTCTGGGAGGCGTTATGGAAATCGGTTTAATCGGCCTTGGCAAGATGGGGATAGGAATGGGTTCGCGCCTTGTTGCTCGTGAACACACAGTGGTGGGCTTCGATCTATCCACGGAGCGATGTGAGGCAGCGGAATCTGTTGGAATTTCGACTAGGGACTGCATCCCTGGTGTCGTCGAATCGCTACATTCGCCAAAAGTCGTGCTGCTAATGGTTCCCGCTGGTGACCCCGTTGATTCAGCCATATCTGACTTATGCAAGGTCCTGTCCGCAGGCGATTTAATAATCGATGGTGGCAATTCCTTCTACCGAGACTCTATTCGCCGATACGAGGAGCTTCGAACGAAGGGAATAGGCTTCCTCGACTGTGGCGTGAGCGGCGGCGTGTGGGGTGTGGAAGAAGGCTATTGTCTGATGGTCGGTGGCGAGTGGGCTCACTACGAGCTTGTCGAGCAGGCGTTTCTCGATCTCGCGCAGCCCGGAGGATGTGCGCTCGTAGGTCCTGCCGGGGCGGGACACTACGCAAAGATGGTTCACAATGGAATCGAATACGCTCTAATGCAGGCCTACGGAGAGGGGTTCGAGTTACTTAAGGAATCACCGTTCGACTACGATCTTGCCGGTCTAGCGGGACTTTGGAATCGCGGTAGCGTCGTTCGCTCGTGGCTTTTGGAGCTTGCTGAACGTGCTCTTGTTGAGTATCCAGGGTTAGAAAATATTGCGGGATGGGTCGAGGACTCTGGCGAAGGTCGCTGGACTTGCATCGAAGCTATCGAGGAAGGCGTACCGGCGCCCGTGATTGCGATATCATTGATGATGCGGTTTAGGTCACGTCAACAAGATTCTTTTGCCGCGAGACTTGTCGCTTCGCTGCGTCAGCAGTTCGGCGGTCACTGTATTAAGAAGACTAATTAGGATGAGCTTTGATCTTACTTCCAACCCATTTCGTGCGGGGCTGCCTAAATCAAGATCGGTAGACCCTTGTGGGCTGGTGATATTCGGCGGCACGGGTGATCTGGCCTACCGGAAGCTGTTTCCAGCACTTTATCGACTCCACGCCGGAGGTCATCTCCCTCGAGGCTTCGTAATTGTTGGCTATGCAAGTCAGAGGCTCGAAGACGAAAGCTATCGGATAGAGGTCAAAGATGCGCTGGGCAAGTATGGTCCAAGAACCGGTTTAGACGGGCCCACATGGGAGTCGTTCGCGCGTATGATCAACTACGTACAGCGTAACGATGAGGTTGTGCCTTCCTTACGGCGGCTCAAAGGCCGCCTGGACGCGCTCACACAAGGCATGTTATGTTGTCGCAACTATCTGTTCTACCTAGCAGTCCCACCGTTTATGATCGAGCCATATGTGCTGGGGCTCGGGCAGGTTGGGCTAAGCGAAGAGTCGCCCAATGCATGGCGGCGGCTTGTGGTCGAAAAGCCGTTCGGAGAAGACCTTGAATCTGCCCGCAAGCTCAATGTTATCCTCCACGGAGTTTTTAGGGAAGACCAGATTTATCGAATCGACCACTATTTGGGAAAAGAGGCAGTGCAGAACATCCTTGTTTTCCGGTTTGCCAATCAGATGTTTGAGCCGTTGTTAAACTCTTCGAATGTTGACAGTATCCAGATAACTGTAGCCGAGACGGTGGGAGTAGAGGGCAGAGGGGGCTACTACGACAGTGCCGGGGCGTTGCGGGATATGATCCAGAACCACGTGCTGCAGATAGCGTCATTGCTGTGTATGGAGCCGCCCACGTCCCTCGACGCAGAAGCCGTTCGCGATGCCAAAACTGAATTGCTGCGCTGTATAGTTCCTGTTGCACCTGGTGAAGTGGACAGGGTGTCGGTTCGGGCTCAGTATTCTGCAGGTTTAGTGGATGGAATAGCTGTTCCAGGGTATCGAGACGAGCCTAAGGTTGCCGCAGACTCACAGACCGAGACCTATGCTGCGCTCAAGCTGACCATTGACAATCCTCGTTGGCGCGGCGTTCCGGTTTATCTTCGGACAGGCAAGCGTCTCGCCAAGAGAGTAAGCGAGGCGGCGATTCTCCTAAAACCTGCCTCGTGGTCGTCGTTTTCGTCGGGTGTTGACCTACGTGGTAACGCAATCGCTATACGAATCCAGCCAGATGAAGGCATTTCAGTGCGCTTCGTGGCCAAGGTGCCCGGCATGGATATACGCATTGAACCCGTGCATATGGACTTTCGTTACTTCTCAGGTTTCGCCGAGGGGATTCCTGATGCATACGAGCGTCTACTGCTCGATGCAATGCTAGGCGACACTAGCCTATTCGCACGCGCCGACGCGACAGAGATCGCCTGGTCGATATGTGATGCCATAAGAGATGCGTGGGAAACAATGGGTACGCCGCTGTATCCCTACACTCCTGGCACGTGGGGACCGCGCGAGGCCGACGAAATGCTGGCCAATGAAGGTCGGCGGTGGAGATTGCTCTGATGAACGATCAGCATTTCTATACCATATCCCAGCCGGCGGATATCGCTAGTATCCGGAGCGCTCTTGGCCATCTTTACCGAAAAGCAGCCGCAACCGATGATAGCCCGGTGCCTGTAGTTCGTCCCACGATGCTCAACATCATTGTCTACTCTGCTGAATACTACAGCCTGGTAGAAACGGAGAGCGTTGTGAACGATGTAATTGCTCAGCTACCTGCTAGAACTGTGATCGTTGATTCCTCGTTGGATTCCGCTTCCGGTAGCAAGGCTGAGGTCGCGTTGATGTGCAGCGTCGATGATCGTGGCGAGCGACGTCTCTGCGGCGATTCCGCGCGGCTTGCCACTCAAGGCTTGGGTGCGGAAGTCGCTGGGCTGGTGACGCCGCTGTTAGAAGCCGATATCCCAACCTACCTCTGGATCGCCGGAAAACCGGCCCAGTGCGACGAACAGTTGATTGCTCTGTCTGCCCTTGTCGATTACGTCGTGATCGACTCTCGTTGCTATGATTGTTTTAACGATGCGCTGAACGGTATGTCACGTTACGGTCGGAATACCAGCGTGTTAGATGTTTGTTGGGCGTCCCTTATGCCCTGGCGCGAAGGGATTGCTCAGCACTTCGACCCGCCCGGAGTGCGCCCTCTCCTTAACGCCATAACGGAGGTCGAGGTCCTATACGAGCCGTTGACGGACGGGTCGTTGCCGATTGCGCCATTGTTGTTGGTGTCCTGGCTTGTCGAGCGAATGGGAGCAGAGATAGAAGAGGCAAGTCGGGCCGATGACGGTCTTGTTGTTACTGGCCGGCGGGAAATGTCGAGGTTTGTTTTGAAGATGACGGGATGTGGTTGCGGGTTGGGGCAGGGAGACCTGGTCGCGGTGGTCATTCGTTGCACTGGCGCGGGGTTCGCTACGAGTCGTGACGATGCTAATTGTAGCAGGGTGCACAGCCTCGGAGGGCCGAACACGCAAATACATAGGGTGGGCGCGCCGAGCCTCCAAGAGCACAGCAAGCTTATCGCCTATATTCTTCGAAACCCGTCGGACGAGGTATTTTCCAGTTCCATCGCCGTGGCGGCCCGACTTGCCGCGAAGGCAGGGCTTTAAGGCTGCCCCGTTGGTAAGCCTACATTGGTGGTGCTGGAACAAGTTGACCGTTCCGCCGCCACGTGCTATTAAGTAAATCTCAGAGCTTGCAGGGTATCCCGTGGTCTTCTGGTCGCCTTCACGGAGCCTGTCAACGACCTAACGTCGTCTTCCATCGGATTATACCGAGTCCATCAAACGCATCAACGCGCGATCCTGGCATCTAAACTGGCTATCCTCGCGACGTTGTTTCTGGCTGGCGCCGCATTGGCGCGCCTACTTTGGGATCACATCAGCCTGCCTTTCAGCAATCCACACGAAGTTGTCGGGCTCCTCGCGATCAGCGGCTATAACCCTGACAACAACGTAGTCCGGTTCGCGTGTTTCGTGATCGTCCCAATCCTGATTCTTGTGCTTGCATACGCCCTTACTGCGAAGCGTATGAGCTTTCTGTGGTCGTCTCAAGGCATCGACCCCGAGTCTGCACCGAAGAAGACCGGTCGTCGCATTTGGCGAGTTGCCGGCGTGGCGGGAATATTCGCGTTCGTGATTCTGGGCAGGCTGAACCTGCCCACTGATCTTGCCTGCTGGCCGTTGGACACTTTCCACGAGGGCGAGGTGCTGGGTCCGGCCATGTCGTGGCTCGACGGCCAGACGCCCTACGGGGACTTCGCGGTACTCCACGGCGTGTTCCAGGACCCATTGAGGGCTGTGATCGCGTTCAGACTCTTCGGTAGGTCGATAGGCGCGGTCAGAACGCTCCAATCGATCCTCAAGTTGGTGGCTTTACGGCCCTGGCGACGTTCGGGCTTATCGTGTTCAGGGGCGACCTGCTGTCTGCCTTGGCCGCGATTCTGGTCATGCTTGGGCTTCATACATTATGTGATTCACGACAGAGCGCAGGCTCCCCATCGTGTTCAGCTATGTCAAGGCCAAGTATCGGTTCCTGCGGAGCATCGATGACAACGATATCTGGATTCGAAGACCCGATGCGAGTTGACCATCGCGCTCGAATCTGCTATCATTAGACGATATGCGGCGAGTCGTGACGCCGGCATTATTCGGGAGAGCGGACAAAGTGAAAACTGTTTTTGTTACACTGCAGATGATTAGCGCGATTGCTCTGATAGCAATTGTAATGTCTCAGGCTACCAAGAGCGAGGGTTTGAGTGGAACGATCGGTGGGAAGACGGAGTCCGCGTTCCAGGGCAAGCCTGGGTTTGAAGAGAGACTAGCTGAGATTACCAAGTGGGCTGCCATCACGTTTATGGTGGTAAGCGCACTGGTGGCCTACGTCATACCAGAGTAGACAGAATCTTGCCAACGGCACGAACAGCCCGCATGCCTTCCGGTGCGCGGGCTTAATTAGTTGACTAAACCGCGCGTGCGACCCTCGTCTCATGGGCAGTTTGGCATGGGCATTCGTCACATTTTGACAGAGGGCAGTCGACGCATTCGTCAAACTGAGGTTCGCGCGCCGTAAATACCATATACGCATAGATCGCGACAGTGGCCGCGATCCAAATTGCGCTAATGATATACCACATACCATCTTCCTCCGCGTGTTCTTGTCAGTCTGATTATCGGTCTCCACCTCTGTATTCCTCAGCAGATCGGCCTTCACTATATCGTTCATTCTTGCTTAAGCCGCTCTTTGCGGATATAATAAACCCAGGCATTTGTGGGGCAAGACAGGACCCCGAGTGAGACTGAGGAGGGTTTAATGGAACAGCGTCAGTTCATCCTATCGCAGAAAGACATGCCCACCGCGTGGTATAACGTCTGCGCCGACCTGGGTGAGGCACCTCCACCCCCGCTGCACCCAGCAACTCAGCAGCCGTGTAAGCCAGAGGATTTGGCACCGGTGTTTCCGATGGCGATTCTGGAACAGGAAATGAGCTCGCAGCGATGGATTCCGATTCCGGAGCCCGTGCTCGAGAAGCTGGCGCTGTGGCGTCCCTCGCCGCTCTATAGGGCCACATTCCTCGAAAAAGCGCTCGATACACCAGCTAAGATATACTACAAATACGAAGGTGTCAGCCCCGCAGGTAGTCACAAGCTCAACACGGCTTTGGCGCAAGCCTACTACAACAAGATGGAAGGCACAAAACGGATTGCTACCGAGACTGGCGCAGGCCAGTGGGGCAGTGCGCTCTCGATTGCCTGCAACTTCTTCGGGTTGGGCTGTACCGTCTACATGGTAAAATGTAGTTTTTATCAGAAGCCCTATCGCAAATCCGTGATGCAGGTCTTTGGCGCTGAGGTGTTTCCCAGTCCAAGCGACAGGACCGACTTTGGCAAGTCCATCCTGGCCAAGGATCCGGAGTGTCCCGGGAGCCTCGGAATAGCAATTAGCGAGGCTTTGGAGGACACAGTAAAGCACGACGACGTCAAATACTCCCTAGGCAGCGTTCTCAACCACGTTATCCTACATCAGACAGTCATCGGTCTCGAGGCTAAGGAGCAGATGAAGATGGCGGGAGTGTACCCGGACGTGGTTATTGGTTGCGTTGGAGGCGGTAGCAACTTCGGCGGGATCGTGATGCCGTTTATGGCCGATAAGTTTGCTGGAACGGACGTGCGCGGCGTGGCGGTCGAGCCAAAGGCTTGTCCTACCATTACTGAGGGAACCTACAAGTACGACTTCGGCGATACTGCCAATATGACTCCACTTCTGAAGATGCACACGCTGGGCGCGGACTTCATACCGCCAGCGATACACGCGGGTGGGCTGCGCTACCACGGCATGGCGCCGCTGGTCAGCCTCCTTGTCCAGAAAGGTATGATCGAAGCCGTGGCGCTTGACCAAGTTGAAGTGTTTGAGGCGGCTGTGCAATTTGCTCGCAGTGAGGGGATTATCCCAGCGCCGGAGTCATCACATGCGATTGCCCAGGCGATCAGGGAAGCGAAGAATGCCAAAGAAGAAGGCAGGGAGAGAGTTATTCTCTTCAACCTCAGTGGGCACGGCTTCCTCGATCTGGGCGCTTACGACGCATATCTAGCCGACAAGCTACAGAGCACCGGTGGCTAAGGCCCGTAGGTCTCACGGGGAGTCCTACGAAAACAGAGCAGGGACCTAGTATCGGCTCGCTCCATACGGGGCGGGCCGATTTGTCGGAGAGTTCGGCATGGGCAGGGAAAGCTTCAATCTTTGGAAGACAGTTGCCGATAGGTTTGCGCCGTTGGTGTTCCTGTTGGTGCTGATCGTTGTGCTTTCTACATCTACTGGTGGCTTTGCAAGTTGGACTAACCTTCTGAACGTTGCCCGGCAACACGCAATTATTATCGTTCTTGCCATCGGCCAGACAATGGTAATGATCTCAGGCGGCATCGATCTCTCAGTCGGATCTGTAATGGCCCTCGCGGGGGTGGTTGTGGGTGTTACATCTGGCTTATTGCCTTTTGGTTTCTGCGTTGTGCTCGGTTTGTTGGTCGGAGGGGTTTGTGGGCTGATTAATGGTGTTGTTACCACAAAGGCTCGGGTGCCGGCATTCATAGCGACCCTCGGAATGATGGGGATGGCGCGCGGCGTCGGACTCGTTCTTTCAGGAGGAGTGAGCATCAGCCTGCCACCATTCGTTACCGAGTGGACCGCCGCTCATAGTTTCTTTCTCGCCGTGCTTTTCATTGTCCTAATGCTTGTCGTCGCGTTTGGTGCGCACGTAGTGCTTGCCTGGACGTCGCTTGGTCGTCACAACTACGCAGTTGGCGGAAATCGCGAGGCGGCTCGTTTGTCGGGGATCAATATCGACCGTCATTTGGTAACTGTCTTCACGATTAACGGGTTTATTGCCGGTCTTGCCGGGATGATGATGCTTGGCTACATTACGGTGGCCGATCCGACGGCCGGAGAAGGCTACGAACTGGACTCGGTGGCGGCTGCGGTGATAGGTGGGACAAGTCTATTTGGTGGGCGCGGCAGCGTCGGAGGGACCGTAGTCGGCGGGTTCATACTTGCCGTTTTGCGTAACGGTTGCGACCTGCGCAACATCAGCGAGCACTGGCAGCGTTTCGTAGTAGGTCTGATGACTGTAGTGGCTGTCTTCTACGATCGTATTCGCAGAAGAGAATAGAATCATTCGTCAAGGCACTTGCACTAGTCGATGTTGAGCACGAACGCGAAGAGCCATACTCACTTGTGTAGGCTCCTGTTCCCCGCAGATACCAGGTGACATAATCGCGTTGCATTCACACTTCGTCCAAAAGGGAGCTTGTTGCCTCAAACAAGGATGTTACGATAGGCACTATGGATGCCTCAGATAAGATGTCACTCTAGCTGATTGCTGTAGAGTTTGTGTATGAGATCATTGA
>Ga0209018_1003036_pt1 | contig 11055 bp, 11 predicted proteins | sample YNPBryBLVA2012_FD_185814 | JGI IMG/M metagenome (GOLD analysis project Ga0209018, IMG submission 185814) | Anoxygenic and chlorotrophic microbial mat microbial communities from Yellowstone National Park, USA - YNP Bryant BLVA 2012 (SPAdes)... ...
GCTTATGGAGATCCTGTTTCAACTTCCGGCTCCATCTATCCTAAACACCTTATCAGGACTAGCGGCTTCGATCCCCATACGTTTTTCAAGCGAACGATACACGCATCTGGTCACGACAAGGTAGTGATGGCCGTCTACTTTAAACAGGCTGATGCCGGAGCAATCTATGGCGGTGTAAATTCCGACGCGCGAGAGAAGGTATCAGGCACCATAAAGGACGTGATGAAGAAGACCAAGGTGATTGCCCGAAGCCAGGCCATACCCAATGACACGGTAAGTGTTCGCAAAGGCCTGCCGCCTGAGATAACCCGCAAGATTCGAGACGCCCTGATAAGAATCTCCAAGTCCGACGAGGGCAGAATCGCCGTAATGGATCTTTACGGGATTAGCGGATTCGTCAAAGCCAAGGACAGCGACTACGACTCGGTGCGAAAGGTCGCCAAAGCCGAGAACATCAAGTTGGAGCAAATCGACAAGTAGCATAGCGCCATGCTTTGAATGATTACATAAATAATAGATAGAACAAAGCAGGCTGAGTTTCGCCTATGCAATCGGAATTGATGGCAATCTTGTTGCTCCAACTGTTCTCTAAGAGCGCATCTTATGCTTGCCGCACCGAAGTAGCGGGAGAGTCGATATCATGCTGCGAGTAGAAAACCTCAGCAAGACTTATCCAAACGGCACTCGCGCTCTCAAAGACGTATCCTTCGTAATCGAGCGAGGGCAGTTTGTGGCGATTATCGGCCTTTCAGGGTCGGGAAAGAGCACACTGCTTCGCTGCATTAACCGGCTTGTCGAGCCTACCTCTGGGCGAGTGTTTCTCGGTGACACGGAAATAACGGCGGCGTCGGGCAGAGAGCTTAGACAAATACGCAGGCGAATCGGTATGGTCTTTCAGCATTTCAATCTAGTCAAGCGATCAAGTGTAATCACCAACGTACTTACCGGAGAATTGGGTAGGATTTCAACTCTAGCCGGGCTCTTGCACAATTTTGCTCCATCGGACTACGCCGAAGCGAAGGCGTGCTTGGAACGCGTGGGACTGGCGGATCGGATGTCTCAACGGGCCGACACACTCTCCGGCGGTCAACAACAACGGGTTGGAGTCGCGCGCGCCCTGATGCAGAATCCGGAGCTGATCCTCGCGGACGAGCCTGTCGCTTCCCTTGATCCAGCCAGTGCCCATACTGTGCTCGACCACCTCGCCGTGATGAACCGCGAGGGCATCACAATCCTGTGTAACCTGCACTTTCTGAGTCTGGCACGCAAGTACTCTTGCAGGGTGCTCGCGCTCAAGAACGGTGAGATCGTATTCGACGGCCCTCCTGAGACCATCGACGATGCGCGGTTCAGACAGATCTACGGCGAGGACGCCGAAGAGGTGGAGATAGCGTAGTGAACGAGCACGTCAGCACGAGGCGTAAGAGCGTGTGGCTGGCGATGGTAATGTCCGCGATGTTACCTGGCGCTGGTCAGCTATATTGTAGGGAAACACGTCGAGGAACAGCCATCACCATTCTGTTCATCGCGCACCTGACGATCTTTTTCTTCACCGACCTGCCCTACCCCGCGTGGCTCTTCTGGTTGTGCGCCTCGCTCACGTGGGCCTGGAACGTGTGGGCCGCTCGGCTTGTTGCCCAGGAGATCGAGACGTCCACATCGCTTCCCATAATGGTGATGGTCTGCCTGCATGTGGTCACCATCCTGATCGCGGCTGGAGAGTCGATGCCGCGGCTTGGCCCGGACAAGATAAATGTCGTAAGCCACATAGTCGGCGGCCTCGTGCACCCAGATTTCATTACCCGGCGTGTGGAGGAGCAAAAGGCATTGGCCAAGTACGCCGTGCCTGGGCCCCAGGCCGAAGCTTATCGGCCGCTGAAGCCGCCTGCCGCTGGCGAGCCTGTGATGATTCTCACTCCTATCACAGTCGCCCACAGAGCCACCATAACAGCCACGGGTTGCCGATTCGCAGCTCATGCTAACGGCAAACTGATAGTAGTAGGCGAAGATGAGGCGGTAGTCGCCAGGTTCCGAACGGATTCATCCGGCAGGTTTCGAGCCAGTTTTGCCAACCCGCGCCGCCTGCCGGGAAGCTACTACGTAAAAGCGATCGTCATCAAACAAACCGGCGGCTGGACATTCAGCAGCACACTGCGAATGACGGCTCCGAAGATGCTTGAGACCATCTACCTGGCACTGGTTGGTACGGTTATATCCGTCATCTTCGCTGTTCCCATGAGCTTTCTAGGAGCGCGAAACCTGATGTCGGGAGCGAAACCACTGAAACTGATCTATGGGCTAACTCGAGCCGTTTTCACGGTGCTTAGGTCGGTGGAAGTGCTTGTAATTGCGGTCATTTTGGTAGCGATATTCGACCTAGGCCCCGTCCCCGGTGCTTTGGCGCTAGCAATCCACGGCATCGGCGCGCTCGGCAAGCTCTATTCGGAATCGATCGAAAGCATCGAACAGGGACCAATTGAGGCAATACGATCCACGGGAGCGAACGAGCTGTTAGTGGTGATTTACGGCGTCGTTCCCCAGGTAGTGCCGCAGTTCATCGCTTTCACCCTCTATAGATGGGATATCAACGTGCGCATGGCAACGGTGATCGGGCTGGTAGGTGGAGGAGGAATCGGAGCACTGCTGCTTGAGTATATGAACCTGTATCAATGGCGAGAAGCAGCCACCGCGATATGGCTGATCGCCGGCGTTGTGATGCTGATGGACTACGCCAGTGCCGTTATCCGCGAGCGGTTGGTGTGAGTTATTGCACAACAATTGTTCCCGTCATGAAGCTTTTCTTCGGATCGGATTGGTTGAGATCATAGAAAGTATAAGTGCCCGGAGCATTGAACTGCCGCGTAAAGGTGCCGCCGTTGAACAGCACCACGCTTTCAAAGAGGCCGTTTGGGGTCGGTGTGCCATAGACAAATGCAATACCTCGAAACAGGGGGTTATTGCGCTGCTGGTAGCGGTAAACGCCGGCCGCCGGGAAGCTGCTGTAGCCGATCACCTGTCCGGTGTTGAACACCAATGACGCAACGGTAACCGATGCGTCATCCACTACGTCCATCGTAAACGGCTGGGCTCGGTCGTTCCGCCAGCGAACCGTATCGCCGAGGTTGACTTCTATCACCTCAGGATCAAATGTGTTGTCGGGCCTTATGGATATAGGGTTCCGTATCACCGGGTTCGGCGTCGCCAAGAGCACTCCGCTCACCACCTGGTGCGGGTTCTGATCCACATTAATCCAAGTGACCCGATCTCCGGTCGATATGTTTAGAGTCTTGGGGAAGAACCTTGTACTCTCGATGCTGATCGACAGCGATTGACTACCGCCGCCAGACCCTCCCCCGCAGCCGGAGAAGCACACAAAGAGGAACGCAAGCAAGAGGGCAGCATACTTGGACACGGGTATCCCTCCCAAAGGACACGTTGGCGCGTTTAAGGATACCCGTGTCCGACCGGTTCAAACCGCCGATCATTAGGCGGCGAAAAAGACCAGCAGTCGACAGCGGGCGTGATTATGCGATCTCCGAAAGGCTCGATCCGCTCCCTTAGGATGCGCGGCAAACAGTGCGGCATTGGTGCAATCTCAGCCACAGTAGTCGGCGGATGCGTTCGGCCATGGCGAGCCGCCTGCCGGATGGAACAACGCGACAGATGGTTCGGCGTTTTCGATGAGTTCCGGTCGCTCTGTGGCACCATTATCGATACCGACTGAATCTACGGCGATAGTGAGAAATTGATCAGTGAATGGATGGAGTCGCGAGGCTGCCGAAAAGAGATGGTAATCGCTACCAAATGCTGCCACGGCCCCGACGGAAAGTTGCCGGATAACTTCGAAGAAGCCCTTTCAGTAGAGCTAGCAATTAGCCTGGATGCTTTGCGGACCGACTACATTGACTTACTCGTGCTCCACCGTGACAACACAGATATCCCGGTTGGGCGCATTGTTAACCGCCTGAGCGCCGAGGTAGCCAAAGGCTCGATCAGTGGTTACGGCGTGTCCAACTGGGACTACAACCGTGTGGACGAGGCTAACGACTACGCTCACGCCACCGGATTGCCGGGCATTGCCGTCGTGAGCAACAACCTGAGTCTGGCCAAGCCTACTGCACCGTTCTATCCGGGCTTGGTTTCGGTCAACGCCAACGGAGAGGAGTGGCATAAGCGGACGGGCGTTGCGTTGCTGTCGTGGTCGTCGCAAGCCCGAGGCTTTTTCGCCGGCTCATACGCGCCTGAGCTTCGAAAGAACTACGATAGCGTAACCGACGGATTCCTCAAGCGGATGATAGAGGTCTATTGCACGGAGGAAAACTTCGAGCGTCTTGACCGCGCAAACGAGCTTGGCGCTAGACGAGGCTACTCTGCTGTGGAAGTGGCCCTGGCGTGGGCGGCGCACAAACCGTGGGTAGTGCCGGTGGTAGGTCCACGCAATGTGGACGAACTGCGATCTTGCGCGAGGGCGCTGGAGTTAGAGATCAGCGAGGAAGAGAGCGCGTGGTTGGACCTGAAGTAAGGTAGATGGTGGGCGATACTGGATTCGAACCAGTGACCCCTTCGGTGTGAACGAAGTGCTCTCCCACTGAGCCAATCGCCCGGGTTTGGAGAGGTCAATCTGAGCGTGAAAAGACCCCGAAAACAACCGAAGTGAGTATAGCAAAAGAAGCAACTGTCACTTCGTTTTGAGTTTTCGCCACTTAGTCACTTCAGTGCTTTCTGACACCCTTGGAGGTTGAGGAGAATGGCACTGGAAATGAACGCTGTAACGGTCCGAGTTGGACAGGCTCCGACCACCCTGAACGACGCTGTTTCGTGCTTCTTGGCAGACTGCAAAGCCCGGAACCTATCGCCTTGCACACTAGCCCTAAACCGCATTATCCTCAAAGGGCTTCGCGGCGCTCTAGGTGAGGCGGCCCTTGCCGAGGTGACGGCAAACGATTTGCGGCGCTTCCTGATAGACAAGGCAAGCGCGACAAGCCCGGCCACGGCAGCCCGATACTATGACTGCATAAAGCGGTTCTTCGCGTTCCTTGCGGACGAGGGCTTCATTCACACCAACCCGATGCAATCGGTAGCAAAGCCCCGCGCGGCGGTGCCCATAATCCAACCACTTCGGCAAGAGCAAGTGGAAGCGATGATTGCCGCGTGCGGCAGCGGGTTCGTTGGGCTTCGTGACCGGCTGGTATTGCTGGTGTTGCTCGATTGCGGCTTGAGGGCTTCCGAGCTTTGCGGCATCACCCTCGATGACGTGGACTTGGAGAACCAGCAGTTTCTTATCAGGCACGGCAAGGGCGACCGTTCCCGGCGGGTTCCGTTCGGCTCTGCCGTATTAGCCACACTGCGGCAGTATATCGCGAAGCGGGCGGAGGTGGACACCCCGGAACTCGTGGTGAATGTGTACGGTGACCCCGTGGACAGATACCGTATCAGAGCGATAGTGTTGGAAGCGGCTCGCAAGGCCGGAGTCACACACCCACATATAGGCCCGCACTTGCTGAGGCACACTTGCGCCGTGCAGTATCTGCGCAACGGCGGCGATACGTTCAGCTTGCAGAAGGTGTTAGGTCACAGCACGCTTGTGATGACGCGGCGATACTCCGAGCTTGCCGATACGGATGTTGCGGACAAGCACCGGGTATTCTCACCGGCAGACCGCTTGAAGGCGGCGGTCAAAACCACGGGGAGAAGGAAGAGACTGCAATAGAAACACATCAGGCGCAGCGCTTGGCCCACGGAAAACAACCCGTGGGCTTCGCCTTTTTCTGCCCGCGTGGCGTTGAGGATGACCCGGGCCCTACCTGCAAGGCAGACGCGCCAGAAATCGCATTCTAGGCGCGTTTGCGGGCATTGTGGCTAGTCTTGCCGCTAGTTCTGCCGCGCAACACTCGTTCGAGCTTCTCTGCCGTAACCTTAGCCTTCTCGATGAGAGGGCGCATGTGCTCGTAAAACGCCTTGTCCTCCGCCTTGGATAGGTCCAGTTCGGACGTGTCGGCTACCTGCTGCCAGAACGCAACGTGGGCCCGCAGGAGGTCCAGGGGCATGTTGTAGTACCACACCATACGGAAGAACTCCGTGCACTCGTCTAGTGAGCGGTAGAACTCGCGGCGCAGAGTGTCAGGCTTCTTTTGACTCTCCGGGTGTTTTGCGTTCCATTGGTCGGCTATCTCCCGCCACGGGAGACGAGGCTGCTTTTTGCGGAACTCAAGCTCCCCAAAGCTGTTGATTGCGCAATCGTGCCAATTCTCAAGGACAAAGCGGACAAGAGCTATTCTGTTGCGCAGCGGCTTACGGTATCGGCCACGCTTGCGCCCCGACGAAGCAGCGCCGTGCCGGACTTGTCTTAACTCATCGTGCAACTTGGCGAAGTTCTTGTATTCTTCGAAGAACTGTTCTTCCGTGAGTTGTCCTAGATAATCGAACGTCTTTTCGAAGTCGCGCCAGAAGAGGGCCACTTCCGCATTCGTGAGAGATACTCCCCACTTTTCTTGCGCCTTCTTCCTTAGTGCTGCGAAATCAGGCTCGTTCATTGTCTGCCCCCCGCATAGCTAGACAGGGACAGTTTCGCTAAATTGTCCCTGATATAGTGGAGTATACGCGGCAGGCGCAAGCAGCGCAAGCCGGACATGAGGAGGTACTCAAAATGGAGCGAATGACCTACACGGTGAGAGAGGCGGCCAAGGTGCTGGGCATCGGCAGATTGACGGCCTACAACGGCGTCAAGTCGGGCGCGATACCGGCGCTGCGAATTGGTCGGCGGCTAGTTGTGCCGAAGGCCGCAATCGAGAAGCTGCTGGCCGAGGCCGGCAAGGCGGAGGCGGCGTGATGACTCTGTACGCAATTAAGTCCAGACGCGATGCTTCGGAGGGCAGAGCGTCTGGACAACAAGAGGCATCCTTAGATGCTCTCCACCACAAAGCATACCCCAGGCAGCAAAGCACGTCAAGCGGCGTTCCTGTGCACGTTGACACCCCGCGCGGCAGGCAGTGCGCGGGGTATGTCGTGACGCTGGACGGCAAGCGGCTGTTGCGAAAAACCCGCGTCAAGGAAACTCACTTCTGCCGCAAATATCGCTCTTTCGGTGTTGAGTTGGAAGCGCTCCGGCAGGCGGAGCTGCTCGGAGCCTGCGCTGTGCGGCTTGAGTTCGACGACTTCCGCAAGGTTCTCGAAGCTCCGCTGTCGGCGTTCGCGAACGACGGCATAAGGGATTCGCTCGGCGGCTTCGGCACTCAGGTGTTTTTGCCGATCCCGTTTTGGCACGACCTTAGCAATCCCCAGGGCACGCTTTTTGGGGGTGACTGGTGAAAACAGCGTCCAGCGCCCTTGACGCGCTCCTATCCAGACTCCAGCACGTGCGCGAGGTCAACGGCGGCTATCGCGCGCTATGCCCGGCACACGATGACAAGAACGCAAGTTTGAGCGTTTGCGAAGTCGAAGGGCGGGTTCTTTTGCGGTGTCACGCCGGGTGCGATACGGCGGCTGTGCTCAAAGCCGTGGGGCTTGACTGGCCCGCCCTTTTTGACAACGACGCGCGGCGCGGTCCGCGTGAGACGCGCAAGCCTGTCGCCCAGGTTGTTGGGAGTTACGACTATTGCGACGCAGCGGGAAAGCTCGTGTTCCAGGTTGTCCGTCACCACCCCAAGACGTTTAGGCAGCGCCGACCGGACGGGCGCGGCGGTTGGCTTTGGAACATGGACGGCGTGACGCGCGTTCCATACCGTTTTCCGAGCGTGCTCGAAGCCGTCAAGAGCGGAGAAACGGTTTTCGTAGTCGAAGGCGAAAAGGATGTTCACACGCTCGAAGGTCACGGGCTTACGGCGACTTGCAACCCGGGCGGTGCGGGCAAGTGGCTGGACTCGTATTCCCAGTTTTTGGCGGGCGCGAATGTGGTCATACTGCCGGATAACGACAAGGCGGGCGCGGAACACGCTCAAGACGTGGCGGCGAAACTTTCGGGCGTGGCGGCGAGTATCAAGGTCGTGAACTTGCCCGGTCTCCCACCAAAAGGCGATGTGTCCGATTGGCTGGCTGCCGGTCACACGCGGGACAAGCTGCTTGAGTTGGTGGGCGTGGCGGAGGCATGGACTCCGCCCCCACATCCCACAACCCCGAAACCGGCACCGACCGACTTCAAACTTACCGATCTGGGCAACGCCGAACGACTGATAGCGGCCCACGGGGAGAACTTGCGGTTTGATGTGAACAGCGGCCAGTGGCTTGTTTGGAACGGCAAGCGCTGGGAGCCTGATGCTACGGGAGAAGTGATGCGCCGGGCGGCAGAGGTCATACGCGGGATCTATTCTCGGCTGCCGGGGTTGGATAAGGCCGCTGCCGACGCGCTCTACGCTCACGCGAAGAAGTCCGAATCGAAACCCCGGCTTGACGCCATGGTGGCATTGGCTCAGCACATCGAGGGCGTGCCGGTCCGTGCTTCCGACCTTGACGCCGACCCAATGCTTCTCAATTGCCTGAACGTAACCGTCAACCTGCGAACCGGCGAGCTTCAGCCACACGCGCGGGAAGACTTGATAACCAAGCTTGCGCCGGTAGAGTATGACCCGACGGCAAAAGCTCCGCGTTGGGAACGGTTTTTGTCCGAGGTGTTTCAGGGTGACGAAGAGATAATCGGGTTCGTCAAGCGAATGGTCGGTTACTGCCTTAGCGGCGAGACGTCAGAACAATGCTTGTTCGTGCTAACGGGCAAAGGCGCTAACGGCAAATCTACGTTCTTGGAGGTCTTGCGCGCGATTTTGGGCGACTATGCGGGCAATACCCCGTTTAGCTCGTTCACGGAACGCCGGGACAACAATACAAGCGACCTTGCGGCACTCGTGGGCAAGCGCCTTGTCACGGCGTCCGAGGGCGAGGAAGCGCAGAGTTTCAACGAGTCCGCTTTGAAGACGTGCACCGGCAGCGATGTGATTACCTGCCGCCATCTATATCGCGAGTTCTTCACCTACAAGCCCGCGTTCAAGCTATTGTTCGCTACGAACGAGGTGCCGCGCATACGGTCTCAGAACTACGCAATGAAGCGGCGCATAAAGTTGATACCTTTTCGACAACGGTTTTATGACCGACACGAGAACAAGCAGCCCGTCCGAGACCCGCACATACTTGATAAGCTCCTTGCCGAGAAAAGCGGCATTCTCGCGTGGGCGGTCCGAGGTTACCTTGAATGGCAGGCGAGTGGGCTGAAGACCCCGGCGGCTATCCAGCAGGAAGTCGATAGGCTCTTCGAGTCTCAAGACCCGCTGGCGGAGTTTCTTGAGGAACAATGCGAGCTTCGACCCGGCGCGGAAATTGAAACTGGCATGCTGTGGCAGCGATACAAGCTCTGGTGCGAGACTACCGGGCGGATACCTGCCTTCAAGCAACCACACTTCTTCAGTCGGGCGCTCACGCAGCGAGACGGCATTGACACTCGCAAGGGCACGGGTGGCCGGAGAATACTTACCGGAATCGGTTTTGCCGATACCCAGGAGACAGGCTTCTTTGAGCGTGATAGTGGCGCTAGTGGCGCTGAATCGGTGTTTTCGGAAAACCCTCCCATGAAGGGAGAATCTAGACACTTTTCTGAAAAAGGCATTTTAGCGCCACTCAGCGCCACTCCCGAGCGTGAAACCGAGGTTTCGGACTGGGCGGAAGAGGTGTCGTTCTTCGACTCCGCAGAGGACTTCGACAGCCTTGCGTCACTCGCGCCCGATCCGCCCGAGGAAGACGACCAACCGCCCGGCTTGGCCTATGTCTGTGGCGCGTGCAAGTCCGGGGTGACATTGACAGACCACAAGCGCCACGTCTATAAGTACGTGTGCGAGGCTTGTGGACACGAAGGCGTCTTGCCGCACTTGGATTATGAGCTGTGGCTGAAGCGCCAAGCTGCCAGGAGGTGACAATTTATGTCAGTGACGTGGAAGTAGGAGAAAGCTGTATACGCTCTGCTTGCACATCCCACCATAGGCGAGGCGGCTGCGACTGCCGGAGTATCGGAGCGAACGTTGTTTCGCTGGCTGCAGGAAGACGGCTTCAGACAGCGCTACCGCAAGGCAAGACGCGAAGCCGTATCGTCCGCCATTGCCCGGCTTCAGCAGGCGGCGGCTAGCGCGGTGGCGACCCTTGAGGAGACCATGAAGGACGCGGAAGCGCCATTCTCCGCAAGGGTGACGGCGGCGAGGGTGATACTCGATATGTCGCTGCGGGCAGTCGAGCTTGAAGACTTGGAGGCAAGAATAAGCGAGCTTGAAGCACGGATAGAAAGCAGAGGTGTCGCATGAGCCTTAAGAGACGAATAGCGAAGCTTGAAGACGCGGCTGGAGGCGGCGGCAATCGGTTCGGCTTCCATGTGTGCTAAATCGAGGGCAAGGACGCAGAGATTGACTTTCGCAAGGATTGTCCGGAGTGTGCGGCCATGTCGGAGGCCGAATACGCCGAATACCTGCAATACTGCGTGTGGTGCAAGCGCCGGAAGTCGAAACAAGTCGGCCACATCATAGTCGAATACGTCGAGGGTTGGCAACCGGGCAGCACGGAAGAGTTGCGCCGGGAGTGACGGTTCCAAAGTCACGAACGCCTTGACATAACCAAACACGGGTGATAGGTTGTTAGTACAGAGCAGCACTGAAGTGACCTTGCAAAGGGGTTCATACCATCACTTCGGTTTGCGGGCAAGGGTGAAAACAGACCATCACTTCGGTAACACCGAAGCAATCATATCTGAGTTCTGAGAGCGGGATGGTGGGCGATACTGGATTCGAACCAGTGACCCCTTCGGTGTGAACGAAGTGCTCTCCCACTGAGCCAATCGCCCATCCGGTATGGTGGGGACGGTGAGAGTTGAACTCACACGAGCTTAAGCTCACTTGGCCCTCAACCAAGCGCGTCTGCCATTCCGCCACGTCCCCGCGGCAATATAATTCTATCCTTGAGAGTGGTTTCTGTCAACACACCACTTTTTTGGTAAGAGTTCACTCTCTATGAGTACTACCTACGCAGGGGCGGGGTGGGCTGGGATCTGTGACGAGATTATCATCTGGGCACAGGCGGCGATAGGTTCTT
>Ga0209018_1003039_pt1 | contig 11051 bp, 10 predicted proteins | sample YNPBryBLVA2012_FD_185814 | JGI IMG/M metagenome (GOLD analysis project Ga0209018, IMG submission 185814) | Anoxygenic and chlorotrophic microbial mat microbial communities from Yellowstone National Park, USA - YNP Bryant BLVA 2012 (SPAdes)... ...
CGGGGTCTCCGGAAAGCGGACCCAGGAGAGCCCTGGTTCCCGCCCTCAAGCGTCCTAGGCCTCGGCCGCCTCCAATCCAGCTCTCGGACGATGGGCAAGATCAATGGAAGGGCCGTGGAGTCTTGGACCATCTCGCCATCGCGCCCCTTCCGGCCGCCGGGGTTGCGTCCTGCCCGCGAGAACAGGGGCTGACAAATGAGCCCGCGCATCCGATGCTGAACGGTACGGGAGCTCTATTCCCCCGGGGCTTTCCCGATCAAGGCGGCACCGGCTATGCTGCTGGTAACGCCTGTACGCCCTTTCTTCACGGTAAGAGCGGCTGGGAGGACGGCCGGGAACGGCGGCATGGCCGGTGCGGGATTCATGAAGATCGAAGGGACGGAGGAGGTCGGTGATGGGCATAGCTGGGGAGACAGCGCGCTGGCTGGTGGAGCTGAGGCGGGAAGACATCCCCGAACGGGTCATTGCCAAGGCCAAGCTTCAGCTCTTGAACGTATTGGCTTCGCTGCACGCAGGCCACCATACCGAGGAGGGCCGCGCGGTGCTGCGTTCCCTGGAGGGAAGCGGCAACGCAGGCGGCGGTCCGGTGCGAGCCGTCCCCTCCGGCCGCGCCATGACCCTCTACGACGCCCTCTGCGCCGACGCATGCCTCTCCATGTCCCTGGACTACGACGACTATCTCTTCCTCGGACACACCGGGCACTCCGCCGTCAACGTGCCGCTGGCGCTGGGTGAGATGCTGGGCAGCCACGCTTCCGAGGTACTCACCGCCCAAATCATCGCCAACGAGGTGGCGGGGCGCCTGGGGGCGGCGGTGGCCCTGGGGCCGCGCAACGGGCAGATGTGGTCTTACATACACCACGTCGGGGCGGCCTGCGCCGCTGCCCGCCTGCTGGAATTGGATGCCTTCCAGGCCGAACAGGCGATAGCCATGTCCCTCTACCAGCCCAACCTCACCCTCTTCCCCGGCTTCATGGGCGGGCAGGCCAAGATGGTGACCGCCGCCTGGCCGGCGCTGGCGGGGGTACGCGCAGCTTTCCTTGCCTGCGAGGGCCTGCGGGGAGAGCCGGGCATCATCGAGGGGCCGCGCGGCTTTCTTGAGGAGTTCGCCTTCGCCGGGGCGCCCTTCATGTTCACCGGCTGGGGGCGCGCCTGGGTCACCGACACCTTGGCCTTCAAGCCCTACCCGGGATGCGCCTATATAGATACCGCCGTGGACGCCCTGCGGCAACTGATGGCTCGCTACGTCGAAGAACGGGGGGAACCGCTGGCGCCCGAGAAGGTAGAGGCGATGGAAGTGCGGGCCAGCGTGCTTACCGTGCGCATGAACGAGCTCGCCCGCGCATACGAGGCCGGAAACCCCCTCAACCCCATCAACATCAACTTCTCCATCCCCAAGAGCCTGGCCTTGACCATCCTGGACGGCCACCTGTCGGGAAAGAGCCTCGCGGGGGAGAGGCTGCGGGAAGACGGCCCGCGCATACTCGAGCTGGCGGGCCGCATCGAGCTGCGACACGACTGGGGGATGACCGGCGAGGTGATCAGGTCCCTCGACGACTCCCTGGGCTTCGCAGAGTTGTTGAATCAATTAACATTGTGTCAAATTTTACGAACGGCGGTCTCGTTGCGAGAGCACTTCGCGACGGAGCGGATGACCCTGCCGGGCCTGCGGGAGCGCCTGGACGCCCTGCCCGCGGGGCTGCGGCGAGAGCTGTTCGGGGTCCTCGGCCGCAAGGCGCTCCATTCCCTGCTCGGGAAGAAGTCGGCCGGGGCCTCCTACGACCTCGGCAAGGTGGACATGCAGAAGCTGCGCCTCCCCTTCCCAGCCGAGGTCATCCTGCACACCCGCGACGGTTTCCGGGAATCGGCGCGGGTGGATATACCGCTGGGGGCGCCGGGGAGCGAGGGGACGGCGGAGGTGGTGCGGGATAAGTTCCGGCGCGAGGCTTCGCGCGCCCTGCCCGAATCCTCGCTGGAGGGGACCATCCGCCTGGTGGACGAGTTCGAGGAAGCGGGTCTGCCAAGCCTGCTCGATGCGTGCTGCGTCTCCCGGCCCGGGGGGTGAGCCCCCATGCATAACGCGGCGGAGGAGCGCGGGGCCCGTTCCGCCAGGATCAGCTAGAAGAAGGGCCGGGCACATGGCTCGCGCTCGGGGCCGGCAGCCTGCCCCTTGCGGCCGACCGCGCAGAACCCGCAGCCGCGGCAATCGCCGGTATGTGTTCCCACAGCGGAAAAGCCAGGGCTGCATCGCGGAACCCGCCTTGAGCATCCCCGCGCACCCGTTGGTAACGCGATGATAGGAACGAGAGCCGTGGGCAAAGAGTGCCCCCGGGAAGGTTGTTTCGCTCTGGGTCTGTCCCCGCTTTCCTGCAATGGTTTATAATATCCCCTGGAGCGTTGGAGGATTTTGAGCTCGCAAAGAAGGAGCGGTTGCCTTGACCTTCAAGTGGGGACTGGTGATCATCGCCGCGAGCGGCGTTTGCCTGTGGACCCTGATGTTCGTCTTCATGCTGCGCAGCGCCTACCACATCTACCGCACCGGACGCTATGCCTACAAGGACCTGTCCCCCTGGATAGCCCGCTTCAAGGAGATGGCGGAGAAGGCGCAGTCCCTGGTGGAGAGCATCGGGAACCGCGGCGGCCACATCGCCGCGGAGGGCGAACAGATCCGCTCCACGGTGGAGGAGATAGCGGACGTGGCTTCGGAGATAAGCAACCACCCCTACGTGAAAGCCGCTCGCATCGCCGGCAAGATCGCGGGCTGAACCGCGGGGCGGACTTCAGTCGCGGGGGGATATCTCCGAAAAAGGACTAGTGATGGAAGCAAGAGAGGACGCAGCGAGAGAAGAGAGCACCCGGAAGGTCAGGCCGCGCAGCTTCTTCACCCGCAAGATCGAGGGGAAGCTGGAGCAGAAGGGGACGGAGCTGCCCCAGCAGATCATCTCCTTCCTCGACCAACCCTTCGACCTCTTCAACGAGGAGGACAAGCTCTTCTACGAGGAGAAGGTCAAGCCCCTCTTCGACCTCTTCAGCGAGCTGCTGCTGGAGGTGTTCGATCAGATGGGGCGCCCCGAGGAGGGTTGGGAGGAATCCACCAAGCTCATGCAGGATTGCCCGGCCAAGGTGGTGGCCATGCTGGCCCTCTACCGCTACCGCCGCCAGGCGGCGGTGCCCGATGACCCCTTGCAGGTGCTGGACCAGCCGCCCGCCACGCCGCCGCCCCCGCAGAACCGCCCCGCCCCTTCCGCCAGGACGCCGGTGAAGAAGCCGGCCGCGCCCCCTTCCGGGCAGTCCAAGGGCAAGTGGTGGGAGAAGAAGATCTTCTGAGCGGGCTTTTTTAGCGGGATCTTTCAGGGGGCTTTTTCAGCGAGCTCTTCCGCCTGTCCTTCCGGGTTCGCCCCTTGCCTTCGACAAACCGGGTCGCCGTCCCCGGGTCAGGCCGATTCCTCCTCCTCGGAATAGGGGCCGTGCGAGGTGACCAGGGTGGGCTGCGCCCCCTTGTCCACCGTGTCCTTGGTGACCACGCACTTGACGATGTCCGAGCGCGAGGGCAACTCGTACATGACGTCAAGGAGCACCTCTTCCATGATGGCGCGCAGACCGCGCGCCCCGGTGGTCCTGCGCATGGCCTGCCGGGCTATGGCGCGCAGCGCCCCGTCGGTGAACTTCAACTCCACCCCGTCGAACTCGAAGAACTTCTTGTACTGCTTGACCAGTGCGTTCTTGGGCTCGGTGAGTATCTTGATGAGATCGCTCTCATTGAGGCCGTGGAAGGCGGCTATCACCGGCAGGCGCCCCACGAACTCGGGGATGAGGCCGTACTTGAGGAGGTCCTCCGGCATGACCTGCTCGAGGATCTCCCCGATCTCGCGCTCCTCGGCCTTGCGGATGTCGGCCCCGAACCCCACTCCCTTGCGCCCGATGCGGTTCTCGACGATCTTCTCCAGGCCGGCGAAGGCCCCCCCGCATATGAAGAGGATGTTGGTGGTGTTTATCTGGATGAACTCCTGGTGCGGGTGCTTGCGCCCTCCCTGGGGGGGGACGCTGGCCACCGTGCCTTCCAGTATCTTGAGCAGCGCCTGCTGCACCCCCTCTCCCGAAACGTCCCGGGTGATGGAGGGGTTCTCGGACTTGCGGGCTATCTTGTCCACCTCGTCGATGTAGATGATGCCCGTCTCCGCCTTCTTCACGTCGTAGTCCGCGGCCTGGATTATCTTCAGCAGGATGTTCTCCACGTCCTCCCCCACGTAGCCCGCCTCGGTGAGGGTGGTGGCGTCGGCTATGCAGAAGGGCACGTTGAGCACGCGGGCCAGCGTCTGGGCCAGCAGGGTCTTGCCGCTGCCGGTGGGGCCGATGAGGATGATGTTGCTCTTCTGCAGCTCCACGTCGCTCCCGGAATAGGAGCCCACCTGTATGCGCTTGTAGTGGTTGTAGACCGCCACCGAGAGTATCTTCTTGGCCCGCTCCTGCCCGATCACGTAGTCGTTGAGGAAATCGTAGATCTCCTGGGGCTTGGGCAGGTCCTCCAGCTTGAGGTCGGCCGACTCGGCGAGTTCCTCGTCGATGATCTCGTTGCACAGGTCGATGCACTCGTCGCAGATATAGACGCCGGGACCGGCGATGAGCTTCTTGACCTGCCGCTGGCTCTTGCCGCAGAAGGAACATTTCAAAAGGTCGCTGCCCTCGCTGAACTTGGCCAATTCTCCTGACACCTCTTTCTTGAGGTCGCTTACTCCCGCCTTACTATCATTCGTCAATTCTCTCGGACATCTTCACCCCCGGGGCCGCGGGAGCTCCCCGGACTTCCGCCGCGCCCGGTGGCTACTTGCCCTCCTTCGACTTCCTGGAAAGGATAACCCCATCGATGACCCCGTATTCCACCGCTTCCTCCGCCGTCATGATGAAGTCGCGGTCGGTGTCGGCCTTGATCTTCTCCAGCGGCTGTCCGGTATGCCTGGCCAGTATCTCGTCCAGCAGCTGGCGCAGGCGCAGTATCTCCTGGGCGTGGATGCTGATGTCCGCCGCCTGCCCGCTGGCCCCGCCGGAGGGCTGGTGCAGCAACACCCGCGCGTGCGGCAGCCCGAAGCGCTTGCCCTTGGTCCCCCCCGCCAGCAGCAGCGCCGCCCCGGAAGCCGCCTGGCCGATACAGGTGGTGGCCACGTCGCACTCGATATACTGCATGGTGTCGTAGATGGCCAGGGTGGAGGTGACGATGCCTCCGGGGCTGTTGATGTAGAGGTTGATGTCCTTGTCGGGATCCTCGGAGACCAGGTGGAGCATCTGGGCCATCACCAGGTTGGCCACGTGGTCGTCTATCTCCGTGCCCAGGAAGATGATGCGGTCCTTGAGCAGCCGGGAATAGATGTCGAACGACCGCTCCCCCCGGCTGGTCTGCTCGATGACTATGGGTATGAGCTGGTTCCTTATCATGACCGCTCCTCCTCGCTTCTCGCCTCTACCATTATATAACAGTAATATAATATTTCAACTTTTATTTACAATTTCAACTGGACTGCCCGGCGGCGGGTGGCACCAGGACGGCGTGGTCGCGCAGCAGCTGCAGGGCCTTGCGCATGAGGATACCGTGCTTGAAGCCCTCCTTGGCCTCGGGGTCCTCCTCCAGCAGGGCCGACAGGCGCTCCTTGTCGATACCGGATGAAGCGGCCTGCTCGGCCACCGCCGCGGAGAACTCGTCTTCCTCGACCTCCAGCCCCTCGAGCCGCGCCACCTCTTCCAGGATGAGCTCGCGCTTGACCATCTCCACCACCTCTCCGGTCAGCTCATCCTGCATGGCCTCCTCGCTCTTTCCGGTGAGGCCCATGTAGCTCTCCAGGCTCAAGCCCAAGCCCTGCAGGCTGTCCGCCAGGCGATGCTTGCGGCGCTCCACCATGGCGTCGACCATCTTGCGGGAGAGCTCCACCTCCAGCTCGTCCACCAGCTTGCGCATGATGGCGGACCTTATCATGTTCTCCGCCTGTTCCTGCTTGGCCTGCTCCAACTTGGAACGGATGTCGCTCCTGAGCTCTTCCATGGTGTCGAACTCGCTGGCCTCGCGGGCGAAGTCGTCGTCCGGCTCGGGGAGCCGCTTGACCTTTACCTCCTTCACGATGACCTTGAAGGAAGCTATCTGCCCGGCCTGCCCCTCCTCGGCCGCCTCCTCCGGCATCTTCACCCTGACGTCGAGGATGTCGCCCACCCGCTTGCCTTCGAGCTCCTCGTCGAACTCGGGCCACAGCGTGCCCTCGCCCAGCTCGAACATAAAGTCCTCCACCGAACCCCCCTCCAGGGGCACGCCGTTCAGCGTGCCGTTGAAGTCGATGAGGGCGAAATCGCCTTTCTCCAGCTTCTTGCCGGGGACGGACTCCAGGCGGGCGAAGCGCTCGCGCAGCCGGTCCAGGGCCGCCTGCACCTCCTCCTCGCTCACCTCCCGCTCCGGCTCCTCGATCTCCAGCCCCTTGTATTCGCCCAGTTCCACCTGGGGCTTCACGTCCACCGTTGCCGTGAAAGTGAGGGGCTTTCCTTCCTCGATCTCCACGTCCTCTATATCGGGCTCCGCCACCGGCTCGATGCCCGCCTGCTTCACCGCCTGCCGGAAATACTCGGGCAGCCGCGTCTCCATCACCTGCTCGTAAACGGGTTCCATGCCCATGCGCGCCTGCAGGACCCGGCGGGGCACCCTGCCCTTGCGGAAGCCGGGTATGAAGACCTGCCGGGCGAACTCGCGGAAGGCCCGGTCGATATCCTTCTTCACCTGCTCAGCGTCGACCTCGACCTTCAGTACGACCTGGTTGTTCTCCTTTTCTTCGATCTCCGTGCTGATGGTCACCTATCTCTCCTTCCGTTGTCCCACCGGCCGTCCTCCCTGCGCTATGTCCCTAGCTGGTGCGAGAGGGGGGACTCGAACCCCCACGGGCTTGCCCACTGGATCCTAAGTCCAGCGCGTCTACCGGTTCCGCCACTCTCGCTCGCGGAGCCGCCGGCCGCGGCGGCCGGCTCGAAAACGTCCCGCACGGCCGCTCCCTGAACCTAATTATAATTCCGCCGGTCGCGCCGGCTCAAAGGCCGAGTTAAAATCCTACTACTTATGGGCCCGCCAGGCAAACCCGCCGGTTCAGCGGCGGATCTCCAGGTCCATGAGGCGTTCACGGAGCTTGGAGGCGAAGCGCAGGTTCTCGAGGACTTCGTCGATCCTCTGCTGGTATTCCGCCACCCTGCCGTCCGCCTCCTCTCCCTGGAAGAGGTGGCGGAACCGTCCTTGCAGCTTCAGGTACTCCGCCACCGGGACCTGCTCGGATTGCCCGTCGATGATGCGCTTGGTCCCCGCGGTATAGGTGGTCCTGCCGTTCTCGTGTTCGTAGAGCAGCCACACCCCGGTCTGCACCGCCAAACGACTCACCCTGACGGTGGAATCGGAGGGGAACTTCCAGCCGGGGGGGCAGGGCGCCAGCATCTCGATGTACTTGGTGCCGCGTATGGACGCGGCTTTTTGCATCTTGCTGAAGAAGTCGGTGGGGTAGGCCAGGGAGGCGGTGGCCACGTAGGGAAGGTCGTGGGCCACCATGATCTGGGCCACGTCCTTGCGCCACTCCTTCTTGCCGCTGATGGTGTTGCTGGTCCAGGCGGCGTAGGGCGTGGCCCCGCTGCGCTGGGTGCCGGTGTTGGAGTAGGCCTCGTTGTTGTAGCAGACGTAGATGAAGTCGTCGCCGCGCTCCGCCGCCCCGGAAAGGGCCTGGATGCCGATGTCGTAGGTGCCCCCGTCGCCCGCCCACACCAGCACGGTGGGCCTCTCCCGCAGCTCACCCTTCTTCACCAGGTAGTTGACCGCCGCCGATACCCCGGCCCCCACCGCTCCCCCCGTCGCGAAGGCCATGTTCAACACCGGCAGCCCCAGGGCGCTGTAGGGGAAGGGGCTCTGCAGCACCGAGGTGCAGGAGGCTATGACCACCAGGAGGGTGTTCCTCCCCAGCGCCTTGAAGGCCACGCGCAGGGCCATGCTGCCCGGGCATCCCGCGCAGGCGGCGCTGCCCTTGAGGAAGAGCTCCTCGGCCGGGAAATCCTTCAGCCGCATCTCTGCATCCCCTCCCGGCTGTCCTGGTGGTGCCGGTTGAGGCGGACGGTGGGCCAGCTCACCGGCTCCCGACGCTTACCCGCGGCTATCTCCTTCAACTCATCGACCATGACCGTGTAGGGCACGTCCCGCCCCCCCAGGCCGGTCACCGCGTTGTAGAGCAGCGCCTCGGACCTGCCGTACAGCGCCGCCTTGCAGTCCGAGAACAGGGCCCCCTCCATCCCGAAGGAGATGTCCCGGTCGATGATCAGCGCGGCCCGCAGTCCGCCCAGCCCTTCCGCCAGCTCCTCGCGGGGGAAGGGGCGGTACGAGCGGACCCGCAACAGCCCGGCCGCCAGGCCATCCTCCCGCAGGGCGTCCACCGCCACCCGCGCTTCCGAGGCCAGGGAGCCCATGGCCACCAGGGCATATTCCGCGTCCTCCATCCGGTAGAGGTCCACCAGGGCCCCGTGGTACCGCCCGGTTATCTCGCGATACTCGTCCGCCGCCTCCGCTATGACCCTCCTGGCGTTGTCGTGGGCCTGGTGCATGGACAGGCGCACCTCTTCGTAATCGTTGGGGTAGATGACCGAACCGTGGGTGAGGGGGTTGTCCAGGTCCAGCCTCCAGGCCGAGCGGAAGGGGGGGAGAAAGCGGTCCACCTGCTCCTGCTCCGGCAGCTCCGCCTGCATGTAGGAGTGGGAGAGCACGAAGGCGTCGTAGTTGACCATCACCGGGAGGATGACCCGGGGGTCCTCGCTGATGCGGAAGGCCTGGATGACGGTGTCGGCGACCTCTTGGTGCGAGTGGCAGTAAAGCTGTATCCAGCCGGTGTCGCGCTGGGAGATGGAATCCTGGTGGTCGCACCAGATGTTCCATCCCGGCCCCATGGCCCGGTTTACGTTGACCATGACCATGGGAAGCCGTATTCCAGCCGCCCAGTGCAGCAGTTCGTGCATGTAGGCCAGCCCGTGGGCGGAGGTGGCGGAGAAGGATCGCACCCCCACGGCCGCCGCCCCGATGAGGGCGGCCATGGCGCTGTGCTCGCTCTCCACCGGGATGTACTCGCAGTCCATCTCCCCCGCGTCGATGAGGGCGCTGATCTCCTCGATGACCTGGGTCTGGGGGGTGATGGGATAGGCGGAGACCACCCCCACCCGCGCCAGCTTGACGGCGTGGGCCGCGACGTGGTTGGCTATGTCCACCATCCTGCTCACGGGGCACCTCCCCCGCTCTTGTCCTCCTTGAGCATGACGATGGCCTTGCGGGGGCATTCCACGGCGCAGATGCCGCAGCCCTTGCAGTAATCCAGGTCTATCTCTATGTCCTTGCTGATGCAGGCCTCCGGGCAGTATATCCAGCAGAGCAGGCACTTGTTGCAGCGCGCCTCGTCCTTGACCGGGACGAAGACCCGCCAGGAGCCGGTCTTGCCCACGCTCCCCACCGTAGGCACCGAGAGGGTGGTGATGATGCCGATGTCTTCCGGCCGCCCCTTGTCCTCGTCTTTTCTCGCTCGCTTAACCATGCGGTGCTCTCTCCTCCGCCGCTGCGCTCACCCGCTCCATCTCAATAATGGACTAACCCTTCTCGCGGCGCCATGATCAATGCCTCTTCGCCCTGCCCTTCTTCCCGACCTCGCGCACCGAGGTGAAACCGCGCCGCGCCGCCTCCATGCTCTTCTCCCGCCGGGGACCCCGGATGGTCTCCCGGATGACCTCGGTGATAACCTCCAGGTTCACCAGGTTGGACACGTACGAGATGGCCCCGTAGACCGGTATGTTCACCGCCGGCATGCCGTCCACCTCCAGCCCCAGGTCCAGGGCTATGCCGGTGGCGTCCACCAGGTGGACCCGGAAGGGCATAGCCTGGTAGCGGGACTCGGAGCCGGGACCGTCATTCACCAGCAGGACGGTGTCTTCCCGGACCCCCTCGGACAGGGCCAGGTCCATCAGGGAATCGCTCATCACCACCAGCAGGTCCGGGCGGTAGATCTGGCTCATCCGATATATGGGCCGATCGTCGAACCTCAGGAAGGTCTTGACCGGGGCTCCCCGCCGCTCCGCCCCGAAGAAGGGGGCGGCCTGGACGAACCACCCGGCCTTGTCACCCGCCAAGGCCAGCAGCCGCACCAGGGTCACCGCGCCCTGTCCGCCCAGTCCGTGAAACCTTATCTCTACCAATGCTCCTTCTTTCCCTCCGCCCCCTTGCGGCCGCAACAGCTACTCCAGGGGCAACTTAGCTCATAATGATAGCAAAGATACGGCCCGCCAGTCGAGAAAAAGCGGGGTCAGCCCTTCACATTTCACAGAATTAGAAAAAGCGGGGTCAGGCTGTGTCGTTGGTAAATGATCAAAAGCGAGGTCAGGTCACGAGCACAAACCTTCGATCAGGATCTTCAATCGGAATCAGGCGCCAGGGTTTCAATAGGCCCCGGTCTCCCATGGCCCGAAAGATCGGAAAGAGAGAGCCCTGATTGCAGGCAAGTCAAGCTCTTCCTGCAAAATTAGGATTATAGGGGCTGACTCTGATTGGAGGTTGGGCAGCGGTCTCTTTCAGCCTTCATTCCCCCGGTGTCCCAGCGCCTGGGCCTTATTCCTCCGGTGTGCCAGCGCCTGGGCGTGACAAGGTAACGATCTGTGAGATTGTAGCTCTCCCAGGCCTGGCACCCGAGGCCCGCTCCACTGCCCGGCCACCCCGGCCGCTTGTCCTGCGCACCGGCGTGCCTGCGCCCGGGCAAGACAAGGAGACGATGTATGGGATTGCAACTCTCCCGGGCCTGGCACCCGAAGGCCGCTACACCCCCCGGCCACCCCGGCCGCTATGAGGCAACTCTCCCAGGCCTGGCACCGGTCCTCATTCCCCCGGTGTCCCAGCGCCTGGGCGTGACAAGATAGCGCATTATTGAAAGGGATCTCTCCCAGGCCTGGCACCGGTCCTCATTCCCCCGGTGTCCCAGCGCCTGGGTGTGACAAGATAGCGCATTATTGAAAGGAATCTCTCCCAG
>Ga0209018_1003042_pt1 | contig 11044 bp, 8 predicted proteins | sample YNPBryBLVA2012_FD_185814 | JGI IMG/M metagenome (GOLD analysis project Ga0209018, IMG submission 185814) | Anoxygenic and chlorotrophic microbial mat microbial communities from Yellowstone National Park, USA - YNP Bryant BLVA 2012 (SPAdes)... ...
GGCTCTGCAGGCGGCACCCGAGGGCACCTGGCTCGTCGGCGCGTCTCTCGTCGAGGGCTGGGAGCCCGCCGACGAAGGTCGCCTGCCCGCCGTCGCGCGGGGCCAAGTGTGGAGGGCGCCGATCCCCCTCGGCGCGAGCCGGGCGGAGCTGGTCGTCGGCCTTCAGACGCAGGCGGCTCCCGCCTACCCGCAAAGCGGCTACCTCGCCATCGGCGGCTCGCCCTCGGCCGGGGTGGTTTCCTTCTCCGATCCCGCGCCTGGAACGTGGTCGCCCGCGGCGTGGCAGGGCGGCAACGCTCTGATCGTCGAGGGCTGGAGCCCCGGCTACGCGTCGTTCCGCTCGCGCGTGGCGAACCTCCAGCCGGGGCGGGCCACGCTCGCCCAGACCCCCTGGTACCCGCTGCTGGCTGGCCACAGGTTCCGGTTCCGCAACGCCCTCGAGTTCCTCGACGAGCCAGGAGAGGCCGTCGTGGAGCCCGGCGTCGGGTGGGTCTACTGGTGGCCTACCGAGCTCTGGGACACCGAGGAGACACTCCTGACGACGGTCGAGGGCTTGGTGCGGCTGAACGGGGCGAACGGCTTCCGGTTCGAGCGAATCGGCTTCGGGCCGTGCCTGGGCGACGCCGTGCAGGTCGGTTCGGCCACGGGAGTGACCTTCCGGCGCTGCCGGTTCGTCGGCGCGGAGGGCCGAGGGCTGGTCTGCACCGACGATCTAGCGCGGGAGCTGACCGTCGAGGGCTGCGACTTCGTGGACCTCGGGCGCGACGGGCTGGTGCTGCGGGGCGGCGACCGGTTCGGCTTGGTGGCTTCGGGCAGCGCCGTGCGCGACTGCCTGTTCCGGCGATGCGGTCGTCTCGAGGGCATCTCCAGCGGGCTGCGCCTGTCGGGCGTGGGGCACACGGTCGAGCGGTGCCTGTTCCTGGACCTGCCTGCGGCCGCGATCCGAGCCTACAACAGCGGCTCGGCCAGCCTGCCGCAACAGTCGGGTCTCAACGACTCGACCATCCGGGAGTGCCTCTTCGAGCGCGTGTCTTTGGAGGCGGTGGACGGCGGCGCGATCGTGGCGAGCCGGGACTGGTCCTCGCAGGGCAACGCCATTGTGGGCTGCGTGTTCCGCGGCATCCGACCGGGCTGGTCGTCGCCGCTGGCGCCCCCGGTTTCCGGGATCATGCTCGACGACCGGATGGCGGGGTGGCGGATCGAATCGTGCCACTTCGTGGACTGCCAGACCGGGGTGCACCTCGTCGGAGGGTGGGGGACGATCGTCCGAAGGTGCCAGTTCGTGGGCACGGATTTGGCGGTGCGCTTTTACGCCGGCTCAAGGCTGACGCAGTGGGGTCCGGGGGTGCCGTGGTTCGACAAGCTGGCGGCGTTCCGCGTGACCCTGGCGCCGTGGTCCCAGCGGTACCCCGCTCTGGCGAGCCTGGTCTCGCGCAACACGTCCTTGGCGAGCTTCGGGTTCGCGACCGGTTGCGAGGTCTCCTCGTGCCAGCGGTCGGCGTCGGGCTGGCAGCAGCCGATCCGCGTCGCCACGGGCCTGCCGGAGTATCCCTGGGTGACGGTGACGATGTTCGGCAACGGCACGACGGTCGGTCCGATTCCCGACATCAGGCGCCGAATGGAGCCGTGACGGCCGACCGGCAGGAGCGGCAGTCAGGCCACGCTCGCCATGGCCGCGGTTCCCTGGGCGCAACCTAGCGGCCCGCCGAGAGGGGTGCGGCCTACCAGGGCGCGTGGTGGATCTAGGGCCTGGATGGACTCCGCTCGCGTCGGTCCGTGGCCAAGCCCTCAGGGGACGGCTGGCACCGCGAGGGCGCCCTCGAGGCTATCCCGCACGATCTCGGCGCAGCGCCGCCACCCTCCGCTGCGCTCGTAGACGGCCAACGCCCTGCGTCGGGCGTCCTCCCCCTCGCGCCATAGATCGAGGCAGGCGTGGGCGATCGCTTCGGGATCGGGCGGAACGATGCGCCCGCCCTCGGGAGCGCAGACCGCCTCGGGAACGCCGCAGACCGCCGTGGCCACGACCGGCGTGCCGACCCGCAGCGCCTCATAGATCACGTGCGGGGAGGCGTCGAACCTTGCGGGCAGAAGCAGGGCCGCGGCGTCGCGGATCAGAGCCTGAACTTCGTCCGGCGGCAAGCCGGAGCGCACCCCGCGGAACCCGGGCCCGTCCGGCACGTCCAGATCGCCAGGAACGCCCACACCGACCACCTCCGCCCCGGGCAGCCGCTCGGAGAGCAGCCGGGCGGCCTCGGCCACGCGGTCCATGCCCTTGCGGCGCCAGTCGCTCCCGACCGCGGCGAAGAGGGGCCTGCGCGCAGCGTCGATGGGAGGGGCGGGTTCGCCCAGAGGCCCCCAGCCGATCCGCACGACCCGCTCGGGAGCGAGGCTGTGGACCGCGAGCACCTTTCGCCGCGCCCACTCGCTGAGCGTGAACACCCGAACGGCACCCCGGAAGGCCCGCCTCTGCAGACCCAGATAAAAGCGGGACCAGCGCCGAGGCCTCCACTCCTCGGGATACGTCGGGTCGTCCGGGTCATAGGGGCCGTCGGTGACGAGCGCATAGGGCGCCCCCTTCGGCACGGCCGTCGCCCCCCAGTGGAGGATCGCCGAGGGACGATGGGGCAACCCTTCGACCAGCCTTCGGCCCCGCGCGCCGGCGCTGAGCAGGAACGGCGGCGAGAAGCGCGCGTCCAGCCGGATCCGCCGGGGCGACGGGTGCAGCGAGAGCAACGCCCCGGCGAGCAACGCCAGGCGGGAGCCGTCGGCCACGCCCAGGTCCTCGAACCGGCCGTCCAGCTCGCGCAGAGCCCGGAACAGCGGCGACCCGCGTGGGTTCTTGCCGTAGCAGGCGATCATGGCGCGGCCGCCAGCCGAAGGCGGCGCCGCTGGGCCTCCGCCAGCCGCTCGAGGACCTCCACGGTCTGCTCCCACCCGAGGCAGGCGTCGGTGATGCTCTGGCCGTACACGGCCTCGCGTCCGGGGACGTACTCCTGCCTTCCCTCCACCAGGAAGCTCTCGAGCATCACGCCGAAGATGTGCGGCTCGCCGTCCGCGATCTGGCCGCACACGTCGGCGGCCACGAGGGGCTGCTGGCGATGGTCCTTGCGGCTGTTCCCGTGGCTGCAGTCGACCATCAGGCGGGATGGCAGCCCGCGGTCGGCGAGCTTGGCGGCCACCTTGGACACGTCCTCGCGATGGTAGTTCGGGCCGGTCTTCGATCCCCCGCGCAGGATCACGTGGCACGTGTCGTTGCCGGTGGTCTCGAAGATCGCGGACACGCCCTGCTTGGTGACGGACGGGAACCAGTGCTGCGCCCGGGCGGTGAGCACCGCGTCGATCGCGCACTGCACGCCCCCGTCGGTGCCGTTCTTGAAGCCGACGGGCATCGACAGGCCCGAGGCCAGCTCCCGGTGCACCTGGCTCTCGGCCGTTCGGGCGCCGATCGCCACCCACGACACCAGATCGGCGATGTGCTGCGGCACCTGCGTGTCGAGGAACTCGCAGCCCGCCGGCATCCCGCGCTCGGCCAAATCCAGCAGCAGGCGGCGGGCGAACCGCAGGCCCTTGTTGATGCGATAGCTGCCGTCCAGGTCCGGGTCGTTGATCAGGCCCTTCCAGCCGACCACGGTGCGGGGCTTCTCGAAGTAGGCGCGCATCACCACGAGGAGCGCGTCCCGGTGCCTCTCCGCCTGCTCGAGGAGCCGTTCGCCGAACTCCAGCGCTGCGCCGACGTCGTGCACCGAGCAAGGCCCCACGACCACGACCAGCCGCGGATCTCGGCCGTAGAGGGCGTCGGCGATCGCGTTCCGGGCGTCCGCGACGACCTGCGAGGCGCGCTCCGTGATCGGGGTCTCCTCGATCAGGATCGCCGGCGGGATCAGCGGCCGGACGGTCTTGATGCGCAGGTCGTCGGTTCGGCGGAACATGGATGCAACCCGATTATGGCCTGCCGAACCGGCGATCGCCGGACCCCGCTGGTAGACTGCCCCGCCGAGGGACAACAACGATGTTCGGACCGATCTGCCTCAGCTTCGCCGTTCTTTCGGGCCAGCCCCAGGCCGACGCCCTGCACGTGTGGCTCACCGATCCGTTGCGCAAGGTGCTCCGCACCGCCGAGCCGACCGCCGACGAGGGCGAGCGCGCCGAGGTCGCCCGGGGGGAGAACGCCGCGTGGCAGCTGGTGGTCCGTTGCGAAAAGCCCGTGACCGGCCTGAAGGCGTTTGTGGAGCCGATGGTCCTGCGCGGCGGCAAGGAGCGCCTGCCGGACGTCCGGGCGCGGTTCGTCGGCTATGTGCCGGTGCCCAGGCTGGCGGACTCGCCGGACTCCGAAGCCGTGGCCAAGGCGCCCTGCGACCTACCCGACCCGCTGCTCGCCGAAGCCAGGATCGACGTCCCCGCCAACCAGAGCCAGCCGGTGTGGCTCGACTTGGACGTGCCGCTGGACGCCAAGCCGGGGCTGTACGAGGGCTTCGCCAAAGTCGTCGGCAACCTGGAGGGCCGCACCGTCAGCGCGCGGGTGGCGATCTCGGTGAAGGTCTTCGAGGCCAGGGTCGGTGCGTCCCGTCTCTGGGTCACCAACTGGTTCCGAACCGGCGACGGGACCTACGACGACCCCGCCTGGCCCGAGGGCGAGCGGTTCGAGCGCCGCATGCGCACCTACGCCCGTTCGATGAAGGCCCACCGCCAGAACGTCGTGCTCACCCCGGTGCTGGACCTCACGGACGTCTCGAGGGCGGAGGACGGCTCGCTGCGCTTCGGCTTCGGCCGCTTGGCGGACTACCTGCGGTGGTTCGACGAGGAGGGCGTGCTGGGGAGGATCGAAGGGGGCCACTTCGGCGGGCGAGCCTCCAGGTGGGAGTCCCCGTTCGTGTTCCGCCATGCCGTGTTCGATGCGAGCGGCAGCCTCTCGTGGAAGTCGTCGCCGCCCGAGGATCCGGAACTCCAGGCGTTCTACCGCGCCTACCTCCCCGCGCTGGCGGCGTTCCTCAAGGAGAAGGGCTACTGGGCCCGCTACCGGCAGCACCTGGCCGACGAGCCGATCTCCACCAACCGCGCCAGCTACGTGGCCATGGCGAGGCTGGTCAAGTCCATCCTGCCCGAACTCAAGGTGATGGAGGCGTGCCACGACCACGAGCTGGTGGGGGCCGTGGACCTGTGGGTTCCCCAGCTGAACTTCCTGAGGGACCAGTGGCCGCACTACCAAGCCCGGCAGGCGGCGGGCGAGGAGGTCTGGTTCTACACCTGCGTGTTCCCGCAAGGAGACTTCCCCAACCGGTTCATCGAGCAGCCGCTGATCAAGACCCGGCTGCTGCACTGGATCAACTTCCGCTACGGCGTCACCGGCTACCTGCACTGGGGCTGGAACCAATGGCAGGCCAACCCGTTCCAGCCGATCGGCAAGATCGAGGAGAGCGGCCCGTTCCTGCCCGCTGGCGATACGCACATCGTGTATCCGACGAAAGGGGGCCTGCTGGACTCGATCCGGCACGAGGCGCTGCGCGACGGGATCGCCGACCACGAGCTGCTGAGCCTGGTGGCGGAGAAGCGTCCCGAGCTGGCGCGGTCCGTGGCGGAGCGGATCGTTCTGGCGATGGACAAGGTGTCGACCGACGTGCGGGCGTTCCGAGAGGCCAGGCGCGAGCTGCTGGTGGCCCTGGGGGAGATCCAGCGAGGCAAGCCGTGACGGTCGGCTTTCTGGGCCTCGGCTGGATGGGATCGAACTTCGCCGGGCGGCTGGTCGGCGCCGGCCACCGGGTGGTGGGGTTCGACCCCGTTCCCGAGCGTCTCGCCGCGGCGGTGGAACTGGGGGTGCAAGCCGCGCGGGATGGTCGGGAGGCCGCGGAGGCCGGCGATGTGGCGCTCACGAGCCTTCCCAGCAGCGCCGTGTTCGAGCGCGTGGCCGCCGAAACGCTGGTTCCAGCCGCCCGCCCGGGAAGGGTGTTCGTCGACCTGGGGACCACGGAGGTGTCGGTCGCGCGCAGGACGGCGGGCGCGCTGGCGGAGCGTGGGGCGGCCTTGGTGGATGCGCCCGTGAGCGGGGACCCGCGGGGCGACGTGCACGTGTTCGTCGGCGGCCCGCCCGAGGCCGTGGAGCGCGCGATGCCGATCCTCAGAAGGCTGGCCGGGGCCAAGCCGTGCGTCCACGCGGGACCGACCGGGTGCGGGCAGATCCTGAAGGGCGTCAACCAGCTGGCCATGGGGCTGGTGCAGGCGGCGTGGCTGGAGACGGTGAGCTACGCCACCCGACAGGGCTTGGATCCGGCCGTCGTCGCCGAGGCGGTGGGCGGTCCCGACGGCTGGCGCGCCACGCTGGCCGAGACCGCCCGCTCCGTGCAGAACGGCGACCCGGACGCGTTCGACCTGAAGTTCGCCGAATGGCCCTACTTCCTGAACGCGGCGCGGGAGGCCGGCATCCGGATGCCGATGCTGGAGGCGCTCGCGGCGTTCCTCGAGGGACGGAGCAGGGATAGGAGGGACAACATGGGCAGGCCGTACGCGCCGCTCTGGTCGGCCCTCCACGAGGTCGGCGGCGGAGCCCCCGGGCCGAGCGGGACTTGACTCCCGGCCCCGGAATGTGCCATCCTTGCTCTTCGCGCCCCGCGCTCAAGGAGCTCTTCACCATGTATGCGATCGTCAAGACCGGAGGCAAGCAGTTCAAGGCCGCCAAGAACGACGTCCTGATCGTCGAGAAGCTGGACGGCGAGCCCGGCACCAAGGTCGACCTCAAAGAGGTCGTGCTGGTGTGCGAGGAGGGCAAGGTGAAGGTCGGCTCCCCCTACGTGAAGGGCGCGTCGGTCAAGGCGGAGATCGTGCGCCAGGCCAAGGGGCCCAAGATCCACGCCTTCAACTACAAGCCCAAGAAGAACGAGCGCAAGCGCTGGGGCCACCGCCAGCTGCAGACGCACCTGCGCGTGCTGGAGGTCATCCCCGGCAAGTAACGAGGTTTCCACATGGCACACAAGAAGGGACAAGGTTCGACCCGGAACGGACGCGACAGCCAGAGCAAGCGGCTGGGCGTCAAGAAGTTCGGCGGAGAGGTGGTCAAGGCCGGCACCATCCTGGTCCGCCAGCGCGGCACGAAGTTCCACCCTGGCCAGAACGTCGGCATCGGCAACGACCACACGCTGTTCGCGCTGACCGACGGCCAGGTGAAGTTCGAGGGGCCGGAGAAGCGCCGGCGGATCAGCGTCTATCCGCACCAGGTCGCCTGAGGCGGATCGCTTCGTCTGTTGTCCCCCACCCGGGGCCCGGTCGCGCAGACCGGCCCCCGTCTGTCTGTTCGGAACCCCTCCCCCGCCTCAAGGTAGACTGCCCCACCGATGTCCGAACGGATCCTCACCTCGCTCCCGGTCGGCGAGAAGGTCGGCCTGGCGTTCTCCGGCGGCCTCGACACCTCCGTGGCCGTGAACTGGATGCGCGAGCGCGGCGCCATCCCCTACTGCTACACCGCCCACCTGGGGCAGTACGACGAGCCCGACGTGGAGGGCGTGCCCGAGCGGGCCCTGCTGTACGGCGCCGAGAAGGCCCGGCTGGTCGACTGCCGCAAGGAGCTGGTGACCGAGGGCCTGGTGGCCCTGCAGTGCGGGGCGTTCCACATCTCCTCCGCCGGCAAGACCTACTTCAACACCACGCCGATCGGGCGGGCTGTGACCGGCACGCTGCTGGTGCGAGCGATGGCCGAGGACGGCGTGAACATCTGGGGCGACGGCAGCACCTACAAGGGCAACGACATCGAGCGGTTCTACCGCTACGGCCTGCTGGCCAACCCCGACCTGCGGATCTACAAGCCGTGGCTCGACGAGCGGTTCGTGCGCGAGCTGGGCGGCCGCAAGGAGATGTCGGAGTGGCTGGAGGCCCACGGCCTTCCCTACCGCGACAAGAAGGAGAAGGCCTACAGCACCGACGCCAACCTGTGGGGCGCCACCCACGAGGCCAAGGACCTGGAGTTCCTGGACAAGGGCATGACCCTGGTCGAGCCGATCATGGGCGTGCGGTTCTGGGACCCGGCGGTGGAGATCCGGCCGGAGACCGTCACGGTCGCCTTCCGCGAGGGCTGGCCGGTGGAGATCGACGGACGCCAGATGGAGCCTCTGGAGCTGGTCCTGGAGGCCAACGCGATCGGCGGTCGCCACGGCCTGGGGATGTCCGACCAGATCGAGAACCGCATCATCGAGGCCAAGAGCCGCGGCATCTACGAGGCGCCCGGCATGGCGCTGCTGCACATCGTGTACGAGCGGCTGGTCAACGCCATCCACAACGAGAGCACCATCGACAACTACCGCACCATGGGCCGCAGGCTGGGCCGGCTGCTCTACGAGGGCCGCTGGTTCGATCCGCAGTCGCTGATGCTCCGTGACTCGCTGCAGCGCTGGGTGGCCTCCACCGTGACGGGCGAGGTGACGCTGGAGCTTCGCCGAGGCGACGACTACACCATCCTCGACACCCGCGGGCCGAACCTCACCTACCACCCCGAGCGGCTGAGCATGGAGAGCGGCCAGGGCGAGTTCACCCCGCTCGACCGCATCGGCCAGCTCGCGATGCGGAACCTGGACATCCTGGACACCCGCGAGAAGCTGGCCCAGTACGGCGCGCAGAAGGCGCTGGACGTGCCCGGCCTGCGCGAGCTCGGCATGCGCGAGAACCCCGAAGGGGTATAAGCGCCGCATGGACGACGGCGCGCTGCTCGAACTCTACGAGGGACTGCGCCTGGCGGACGTCCGCGACGGGCTGGACGCGCTGGGCTACCACTACCGCTGCTCGATGGACCCCTCCATCCGCCCGCTGTGGCGCACCCGGGCCGTCGGCATCGCCCGGACCTGCCGCTACCTGCCCTACCGCGGCACGGTGCCGACGATGTCGCCGGAGGAGTACGCCCGGTGGTCGGGCTGGTACTACGGCACGGTGTGCCCTTACCCCTGGGTGGAGGAGCTTCGCCCCGGCGACTTCGCGGTGATCGACGCCAGCGGGGTGGACGCCGGACTGATGGGCTCGGAGAACACGCTGGCGTGCGTGCGCCGAGGGGCCCGCGGCTTCGTGACCAGCGGCGGCGTGCGCGACACGGACGAGGTGATCCGCCAGCGGGTGCCGTTCTGGTCGGCCTTGGTGAGCAAGAGCATGGTGCAGGGCCGGCTGCAGTTCGAGTCGATGGGCTCGGCGGTGTGCGTGGGCGGCGTGACCGTGGTTCCGGGCGACGTGGTGGTGGCCGACGGCGACGGCGTGCTGGTGGTGCCCCGCGAGGTCGCCGAGGACGTCGCGCGCCTGGCCCGCGAGGAGAACGAGCGCGACCGGAAGGCCCGTCGCGCCCACTACGAAGCCCTCCACCTGCCCCCGGACGAGACGGTGTAGGAGCACTTTCATCCTACAGAAACACTTAGGTAGAGTGCATAGACATGGCTACTTGGCTCTTCCATCGCGCGACTCCGTCGAAGACCGCCGGCGGGGACGCCGTCCGCAATACTTTCGAGGGCAAGGAGGCGCCGACGATCCTGGCGCGGGAGAGCATCCAGAACTCCGTGGATGCGGCCATCGCAGATGGCGTGCTGGTGACGGTGAAGTTCATCGAACTGACCCCTGACTACACTCGCCTGCCGTTCACACAGGACTTCTGGGACTTCCTCCAGGCGGGCCACCCGAGGCGCGGCGACCTCGCCGAGATTCGTCGAAAGAACAGTCCAGCCCTATGCGTCGAGGACTACAACACAACTGGTCTGCCTGGTCCTCCGTACGATATCGACTCTAGGATGTTTCGCCTGATGGGGGAGCTTGGCGGAACAAGGGATTTCCGAGGGCAAGGAGGCGCCTACGGCTACGGCAAAGCCGTCTATATCCTCAGCGGCGAGCTCTTCACCTTCTTCGCTTTCACCGTCGTGGACGGCAAACCCTACTTCTTCGGCTCAAGCTTTCAGGACCGCCATGCATCGGACACGGCAAAACGAACGGGCCTTGCCTGGTTCTGTGCGGATGGGTCTGAGGAAGACGTGCCGCTCGCGATCGAGGGGGCGGAGGCCCTCCGGATCGCAAAGGCCCTTGGGATTCCCCGGGCCCTCGACCCCGACCTGAAACAGGGCACCAGCATTCTGATACCGTACCATTCGGTTGACTTTGATACGCTCGAGCAGCAAGTCGTCCGATCCTGGTGGCCGAGGATGGTCGACAAGAAGCTCTCTGTGTTGGTTCGCCGTGTCGGACACAGCGATCGCCTCATTCAACCGAACAACGATCCTATCGCAAAGCACTACATCCCTCTCTATCAAAGGGTGACCACCGACCGTCAGCACTTGGCGAAGGAGGACGGTTTTTCGGTGATCCAGCATCGGAAGCGGGAGCTAGGCTGGCTCCTTCTCGGAGAGATGAAGCAGAACGGAAACGGCTCCGACGAAAACAGCGAGAGCGAGTTCCGCCACGGAATCGCGCTGATTCGCGGTCCGCGAATGGTCGTTCGGTATTACGCATGGTCGCGGTCGCGCCCGAGGGACGGAATCATCGGTGTCTTCGTTGCCTCGGACTCGGCCAACAGACTCCTTCAGAAGGCGGAACCGCCCGCGCATGACGACTGGGGCAAGACAGGGAGACTGTCCCAAGATGAATTCACCTCTGTGAAGGCAGTTAAGGATGGCATCCGAAAGGCCTACGGTGAGTTCGACAAGGCCTTCGTGCCTTCTACGGACGGCGTAGACCTTCCAGCTGTCATCGAGCTACGCCGTTTCTTCGGCGACCTGGTTGCCTCCCCCGGCAAGGTGAAGCCACCGCAACAGACGGAACCCATCAGCATCCAGAATCGGCGCTCCTCAACGAGATCCACCACTGACGGCAGGCTCGTGGCCAAGGCTGAGGCCGAGGTTCATTACCGCGGAGACGGGCCAGCGATGCTCAAGGTAGGTTGCCGCTGCTACGTTCTTCAATCGGGTCTTCGTTCTCAGGAAGACCTGTGGCCGATTCGGCTCGTCGTCCAGAAGAAGCTGGTAACGCCGTCTCCGACGGCGGAGCCGGACCACACCATCAAAGTCAGCCCAGGGGATATGCTGAAGCTTGAGGTTGAAAC
>Ga0209018_1003043_pt1 | contig 11040 bp, 8 predicted proteins | sample YNPBryBLVA2012_FD_185814 | JGI IMG/M metagenome (GOLD analysis project Ga0209018, IMG submission 185814) | Anoxygenic and chlorotrophic microbial mat microbial communities from Yellowstone National Park, USA - YNP Bryant BLVA 2012 (SPAdes)... ...
CATGAAGATGATGAGGAGCACCAGACACACGTCCGCGAAGGGCGTGATGTTGATGTTGGCGTTCATTTCCCCCTTGCCGCCCACGTTCATGCCCATGGCATCCTCCCGGGGACGTTACTTCTCCTCGATACCCGTGATCTTCACGAAGTGGTCCACCAGCTCGGAGGCCGCGTTGCTCATCTCGATGGAGATGAGGTCGGCCTTATCGGTGAAGTAGTTGTAGAACCACACCGCCGGCACGGCCACGAAGAGGCCGAAGGCCGTCGTGATCAGGGCCTCGGCGATACCGCCGGCCACCGCGCCGATGCCGCCGGACCCGGTGAGGGCCATCCCGCGGAAGGCGTTGATGATGCCGACGACGGTGCCGAAGAGGCCCACGAAGGGGGCGGTGGCGCCGACGGTGGCCAGGGTGCCGAAGCCGCGCTTCATCTCGGAGGCGGTCTTCACGGTGGCCCGCTCGATGGCGCGCTTGGAGGCCTCGATGACGTTGTAGTCCACGCTGGCCGCCGTCTCGGCTTTGAACTCCAGAAGGGCCGCGGAGAAGACCTTGGCGAGGTGGCTGTTCTTGAACTTCTTGGCGAGGTCGATGCACTCGTCAATCTTGTTCTGCTTTAGAAGGCCACCCACCTTCGTGATGAACTGCAGCGACTGCTTCTTGGCCGACCGGAAGAGGATGAACCTGTCGATGAAGACCCAGATGGACAACAGGTTCATGGCCACCAGCAGGAACGCCACGCCCTTGGCCAGCCATCCCATTTCATGCCAGAGGTCGATGATATTGAAACTCATTGCGCGGACTCCTTTCTGACGAACGCCAACCGCAACCCTACCTGCTCGCCGAGAAGTTGATCGTCACGATCCAGAACACCGACACCCGCTGACCGGCCTCGGTCGTCGGGGGAGAATACTTCCACTTGCGCACCGCCTCCAGGGCGGCGTCGTTGAAGATGGGGTTGTTGGACTGGAGAACGCGGGCGTTTTCCACGTCGCCGTTCTCGTTGATGATGATCTCCAGAACCACCCGGCCCGAGAGGCCCATGGCCTGGGCCGCCGGGGGGTAGGTGGGGTTGATCTGCCGGATCAGCTTGGGCTGCCGAATGGAGCCCATGGGGAGGATCTTCTTCTCCTGCTGGCCGCCCAGGGGGCCGCCGCCCAGGACGCCGCCCAGGACGCCGCCCTCGACGCCGCCCTCGACGCCGCCCTCGACGCCGCCCTCACCGCCGCCGGAGGTGGCCGGCGTCGGCGGGGGAAGCTTGTCGGGGACCACGGTGGGGGCCACGAGCTTGTTGGGGTCCATGGGGGGCGGGGCCTCCACCTTCGGGGCCGAAACCTTCGGCGGAGCCGGAGGCGGGGGCGGAGGAGGCGGAGGCGGGGCCGAGGAGAAGAAGGAGACGACGATGGGCGGGGGCTGGAGGACGTCCTCGGCGTAGATGCTGTACAGGACGAGGCCCGTGATGAGGAGGACGTGGAAGAGGACCGCCACGGGGAAGGAGTAGACCTTCACCTTGGACGGCTTGGGTTTCTTGGTTTCGACCAGGGATTCCTCGAACATGCGGCACCTCGTCAGTTGGCGGCCGGTGTGGTGGAAGACGGCGGAGGGGGGGTCCCGGGCTTGTAAGTGCCCTTCCGGATGGCCAGCGCCGTATCCTTCTCCTGGTCGGCCATCTTGATGAACTCGTCGGCCTGGGCCAGCAGTTCCTTCTTGAGGCGGCGGTCCTTCTCGTTCTCCGCCGCGTTCTTCGCGAGGTCGGCCTTCTGCCGGTACAGGAGGTTCTTGAACAGGTGGCCGTTGAAGTTGAGCGGGTCAATGGCCAGCGCCCGGTTCAAGGCGCCCATTCCCGTCTCCACGATGACCTTCCGCTGTTCGTCGGGGGCGTCCTTGCGGTAGGACTTGTCCCAGCAGAGGGCGCCGATCATCAGCCACCCGTTGACGTCGTTGGGGGTAAGCCCGGCCTTCTTCTGGTAGTACTCCAGGGACTTCTCGAAGTTGCCCATCTTGGCGTACATGGCCGCCAGCGTCTGGATGACGCGGCCGTCCTTGGGGTCCTTCCGGAGCTCCGACTCGTAAAACTTGATCCCCTGCTCCAGGCGGTTCTGGTTGATGTACAGGTTGATGATGTAGTCCTGGATGGTGTCGTCCCGGCCCACCAGGCTCAGGTACTTCTGGAAGGCCTCCAGGGCCTTGTCGGTGTACATCTCGTCCTTGGGGGCCTTGGAGCCCGGCTCCACGAGGCTCCAGTAGGAGAAGGCCAGGTACTTCCAGTTGACCTCCCGCCGCGGGTTGATCTTCAGCGCAGCCTGGAAGTTCTTGGCGGCCTCCTCGTACTTGCCCGCCTTGTAGGCCTTGGCGGCATCCTTCATGAAGAGGTGTTCCTTCAGGGAAGAGCAGCCGATGGCCGAGGCGGCCACCGTCAGGACCAGCCCCAGCACCGCCGCCCTTCTCGCCCAGCCTCGTCCTTTCCATTGGCCCAAACGCATCGCATTGGCCTCCAGGAGGGTTCCCTCGGAAGGGAGTTTCGCCACGTACGACCCCTCGGCCTTCCAGGGGACTCGGACTGAACGGGCTGCCGTCCTTCTCAACGGGGTGTCCGCGGGGGTCCGAATCGCCGAAAGCCGCCCGACCGACCGGGTGCCGCTTTCCGCGGCCTGCCCAAGTTGGTCAATAAACCACATTCCGGAGCGTTTGGCAAGAGGCGGGGAGTCCTCCGCAAGTCTGGGGGAATTGCCCCAGACCAGATCCGGTGGTGGCGGCGGCTGGCGGGTCACGGCGGCGGCCTCCTGTGGTACGGTGGACCCGGTCCGCCCGGGTCGCCGAAGGGTGAGACCGGAGAGCGCGATGAAAGTTCCCGAGCCCCCCGAGGGCCTCTTCCATACCGACGACCTCCACCGGGCCGTCTACAGCCGTGCGGCCTGCCTCTACCTCCGCAGGCCCGTGGGGGTTCTCTTTCCCCGGGGGGAGGCCGACTACCGCTGGGCCCTGGAGCGGGCCCGGGAAGAGGGGGTGGGCCTGACCCTCCGGGGCGGGGGGTCGGGGCTGGCGGGCCAGACGGTGGGCGAGGGGCTGGTCGCCGACGTCTCCCGGTTCCAGAACCGCCTGCTGGGGGTGGACGCGGGCTCCCGCACCGCCCGGGTCCAGCCGGGCCTCGTCCTCTCCGAGCTCAACCGCGCCCTAAGGCCCTTAGGGCTCCGCTTCGCCCCGGACCCGTCCAGTCAGGACTTCTGCACGGTGGGCGGGATGCTGGCCAACAACTCCAAAGGGGCCCGGTCGGTGAAGTACGGTCCCACCGCCGCCCATACCCTCTCCCTGGACCTCCTTCTGGCCGACGGCAGCCGGCTGGAACTCTCGCGGGGACACCGGGCGCCGGGCGACTTTCCCCACCCGGCGCTGAGGGCCGCCGCCTCCCTCATCGAGGAGCACCGGACCGAGATCCTCGCCCGCTGGCCCCGGAGCCGCTCCAACACCTCCGGCTACAACCTCAAGGATTGCCTGGGCCCCCCCGGCCGGGTGGACCTCCTGCCGCTCTTCGTGGGGTCGGAGGGGACCCTCGCGGTCTTCCTCGAGGCGACGGTCGCCCTCTCCCCCTTGCCGCGGGCCCAGGAGCTCTGCCTGCTGGAGTTTCCCTCGGTCACGGCGGCGGGGGAGGCGGTCTTGGAGATCCTGCCCCGGGGGCCGTCGGCCCTGGAGATCCTCGACGAGACCTTCCTCGACATCATCCGCCGGGGTTGGGGCGCCTTTCCCCTCCCGGTGGGAGAGGGGGCGAGGTGCCTCCTCCTGGTGGAAACCGACGGGGAGCCCGAGGAGGCGGCGGGGACGATGGAGGCCCTCCTCGGGGCCGCCTCCCGAACCGGCCTTCTGTCGGCCCGGCGGGCCTCCACCCCCCAGGAGAAGGCCGCCATCTGGTCCTTCCGGAAGGCCGCCAGCCCGCTGCTCAACCGGGGCCGGGGCCGGCTCAAGTCCGTCCGCTTCATCGAAGACGGGGCGGTCCCGCCGGAGGCCATCCCCGCCTACCTCGAGGGGGTCCGGAAGATCCTGGAGGGACGGGGGATCCAGGGGGTGATCTTCGGCCACGCCGGGGACGGGAACTTCCACGTCAACCCCTTCATGGACCTCAAGGACCCCCGTCACTATGAGGAGGTTCCCCGCATCGCCCGGGAGACGGCGGAGCTTCTGGCCTCCCTGGGGGGGACCCTCTCGGGAGAGCACGGCGACGGCCGCCTCCGCACGCCGTTCCTTCCCATCGTCTACGGTCCCCTCACGGACCTCTTCCGGGCGGTCAAGCGAGCCCTGGATCCGGAGGACCTGCTGAACCCCGGCATCCTGGCCCCGAAGGAGGCCGAACCCATGGAGAAGGGCTTCCGCTTCCACCCCGGTTACCGGGCGGTGGCCCTGCCGGGGAGGCTCGCCCTTTCCTCGTGGGTGGAGGAGGCGGAGCGGTGCCACGGCTGCGGAACCTGCCGGGATTTCTGCCCCACCGCCCGGGCCACCTCCCAGGACCTCCTGGCCAGCCGGGGAAGGGCCCACCTGCTCCAGGCCCTGCTCGCCGGCGAGATTCCCCGGAAGGAGGCCAGAAGGCCCGCCGTGCGGGCGGTCTTCGAATCGTGCCTCGGCTGCTCCCTCTGCGCCCTCCACTGCCCCACGGGGGTGGACGTGGCCCCATTGGCGGCGGCCTTCCGCGAGGCCTTCACGCCACCCGCCGAACGGCTCCGGGACCGCCTGCTGGCCTCGGTGCCCGTCCTGCCGTACCGGCTCGGTTCCGACGGCGCCCGCCTGCTGACCCGCCTCCAGGACACCCCTCCCGGTCGCTTCCTGGCCCCCCTCCTCGGTGGCCTGCGCCCCGACCTTCCCGCCGCCTTGCCGGCGGAGGAGAGGGCCTTCGAGCCCTCCCGCCTCTACCACTTCCGCCCGGTCCGCAACGGGGGCGGAAAGGCGGCCTACTTCTACGGCTGCTTCGGAAACACCTTCAACCCGGCGGGGGAGGCGGTCCTGGCGGTGGAGGTTCTGCTGGCGTTGGGGGTGGAGGTGGCGGTGCCCCCCCAGGGCTGTTGCGGCGTGTCCAAGTTCGCCCGGGGGCTCTTCGACCAGGCCGCCGAGGACGTGGCCTTCAACCGGCGGCAGTTCCTGCCGTGGGTGGAGAGGGGCTTCACGGTGGTCGCCTCGGCCCCCTCGTGCCTGCTCGCGCTCACCCGGGAGGCGGGCCGCCATTTTCCCGGCCCGGAGGGCGATGCCCTCTTGAGGGCTTCCCGCGGCCTCTTCGGCTACCTCGCCGACCGGCTGGACCGGACCCCGGCGGTCCTCCAGCCCGTTCCGCTGAAGATCGTCTACCAGACGCCGTGCCATGGCGCGGTTCTCGGAACGGCAAGGGAGGAGGTGGCCCTCCTCCGAAAGATCCCCGGCCTTAAAATCCTGGACGTTACCGAGGAGTGCTGCGGGCTGGCCGGGTCCCACGGGGCGGAACGCCGCCACGCCGGGGTCGCCGAGGCCGTCGCGTCACGCCTCTACCGGCGGATCGAAAAAGCCGGCCCCGAGGCCGTCGTCACCCCCTGCGGGTCCTGCAAGGTCCAGGACGAGGCGCACCTCGGCGCCATTCCGGTGGTTCACCCGCTGGAGATCCTGGCGCGGGCCCTGGGGATCGGCCGGGGCGCCCAGAGGATTTGGCAGGAGGAGGGGAGGCGGTAAACCCCGATGAACGGACGTGGTGGCCCATTCCCCTAGTCCCCAAGGGTCGTATCCCACCGGCGGAAATGGCCCCCTTCAGCGCGGGCTCCCTTCCGGGTCGCCTCCCTGGCCCAGGGTGTTGAGGGCGCTGCCCGCCCGGAACCAGCCGATCTGCTCCTCGTTCAGCGTGTGCTTCAGGAGGATCTCCTCCCCCGTCCCGTCGGCGTGGTGCAGGATGGCCCGAACGGGCCGGCCGGGGGCCAGGCGGGCGAGGTCCAGGATGCTCACCCGGTCGGTCTCCTCCACCTTGTCGTAGTCGGCGGGGTTGGCGAAGGTAAGGGGCAGGACCCCCTGCTTCTTGAGGTTGCTCTCGTGGATCCGGGCGAAGGAACGGGCGATGACGGCGGCGGCGCCGAGGTGGCGGGGAGACATGGCGGCGTGCTCCCGGCTGGAGCCTTCTCCGTAGTTCCCGTCCCCCACCGCGACCCACCGGAGACCCCGGGCCTTGTAGTCGCGCGCGATGGCGGCCAGGGGCTGGCCCCGCTGGCCGGTGAGGAGGTTCGTTCCCTTGCCCGCCTCGCCGGTGAAAGCGTTGACGGCCCCCGAGAAGAGGTTGTCGCTGATGCGGTCCAGGTGGCCGCGGAAGCGCAGCCACGGGCCGGCGGGGGAGATGTGGTCGGTGGTGCACTTTCCCCGGGCCTTGAGGAGGACGGGGAGTTCGAGGAAGTCCTTCCCGTCCCAGGGGGCGAAGGGCTCGAGGCGCTGGAGCCGCTCGCTCTCCGGAGCGATCTTCACCTCCACCGTTCCGGGGTCCTCGGCGGGAGGGACGTAGCCGCGAAGGTCCCGCACGAAGCCGGAGGGCGGCAGGTCGGGCGCGGGGCCCGGAGGCGGAAGGCGAACCGCTTCCCCGCCGGGGCCCTCCAGGGTGTCGGTGCGGGGGTCGAAGGAGAGGCGCCCCGCCAGGGCGTAGGCGATGACCAGCTCGGGGCTGGTCAGGAAGGAAAGGGTGGCGGCGTTGCCGTCGTTCCTCCGGGGGAAGTTCCGGTTGAAGGAGGAGACGATGGTGTTGGTCTCGCCCGGCGCGATGTCGCTCCTCTTCCACTGGCCGATGCAGGGGCCGCAGGCGTTGGCGAGGACCTCGGCGCCGATGGAGGAGAGGGCGGCCATCTGGCCGTCCCGCTCGATGGTGGCCCGGACCTGCTCCGATCCAGGGGTCACCAGGAGGGGAACCCGGGCCTTGAGCCGCCGCGACGCGGCAAAGGAGGCCACTTCGGCCGCTCGGCCCATGTCCTCGTAGGAGGAGTTGGTGCAGGAGCCCACCAGAGCCGCCCGGATCCGGTCCGGGTACCCCTCCTGCGCCACCGCCGCCTTCAGCTCGGAGACCGTCCGGCAGAGGTCCGGGGAGTGGGGTCCGGTGACGTGGGGTTCGAGGGTGGAGAGGTCAAGGGTGACGACCTTTTCGAAGAAGCGCTCCGGATCGGCCTCCACCTCGGGGTCGGCGGCGAGGAGGGCCCGGTTCCTCAGGGCCAGCTCCGCCGCCTCGGTGCGGCCCGTGGCCCGGAGGTAGGCCTCCATCCGCTCGTCGAAGGGGAAGAGGCTGGTGGTGGCCCCCAGCTCGGCGCCCATGTTGGTGATGGTGGCCTTTCCCGTGGCGGAGAGGGAGCGGCAGCCGGGGCCGAAGTACTCGATGACCCGGTTGGTCCCCCCCTGAACGGTGAGAATGCCCAGCAGCTTGAGGATCACGTCCTTGGGGCTGGTCCATCCGGAGGGGGCCCCCAGGAGGCGGACGCCGAGGATCCTTGGGTGCAGGACCTCCCAGGGAAAGCCCGCCATGACGTCCACGGCGTCCGCCCCTCCCACACCCGAGGCGAACATGGCCAGACCTCCGGCGTTGGGGGTGTGGCTGTCGGTTCCGATCATGAGGCCGCCGGGGAAGGCGTAGTGCTCCAGGACCACCTGGTGGATGATTCCGGCCCCGGGCTCCCAGAAGCCGATGCCGTACTTCCGGCAGGCTGTGGCCAGGAAGTCGTAGACCTCCCGGTTTTCCGCGAGGGCGGCCCGAAGGTCCGCCCCGGCGCCCTTCTCCGCCCGGATGAGGTGGTCGCAGTGGACCGTCGTGGGGAGGGCTACCGAGGGGCGGCCCGACTGCATGAACTGGAGGAGGGCCATCTGGGCGGTGGCGTCCTGCATGGCCACCCGGTCGGGCCGGAGGGCCAAGTAGCTGGAGCCGGCCTCCAGTTCCGCCGTCTCCGGCCTGTCCAGGTGCCCGTAGAGGACCTTCTCGGCGAAGGTGAGCGGCCGGCCCAGCCGCTTCCGGACCACGGCCAGGCTGAAGGCCGTCCGTTCGTACACGCGGGCGATGAGGGCGGGGGTGGTTTCGATGTCGGCCATTTCGGGCCTCCCAAGGGTGTCAACCATTCTACGGCCGCTGCCATTCCCCGGGGAAGGGCGGGTCACGGCGGCAGAAGAGCGACCCCCAGCTCGGCCAGGAGCACCGACGCGTAGGCCCCCGGCGGAAGGGTGAAGGAGAGCCGGGCGGTGCCGCCCTCTACCGAAAGGGAAAGGGGGCCCGTGGGGAGACGGAGGGGCCTTCGGGCGCCGGGTACCCGGACCTGGGCCAGGGAGCCGAAGGAGAGGCCGTGCCGATGGAGGATCTCCTCCTCCAGGGCGGCGGCTTCGGCCTCGGCGCGGGTCATCTTCCGGCCGAAGAGGGGCCCCGCCGGCGAGACCTCCAGGCCCCGGACCCTTCGGAGGAGGTCTTCGTCCACCGTCTCGGCGAGGAACTCCCCTCCGGAGTCGTGGCGCTTGAGGACGTCGCCGGCCACGGGGCCCGGCCACAACCCCCGCTCTCTCCGGAGGTCCAGCCATTCGTTGAAGAGGAGGGCCTGGTAGACGGAGACCAGGAAGCGGGCCCTCCGGAAGGGGCCGGAGGGGCGCAGGCCCAGGAAGAGGCGCCGCCCCTCCTCCAGTCCCGAACGATCGGCGAAGCGCTGGGGACCAAAGGCGTTGGCGAAGCCCTCGCGCTCTACGCGGGAGACGGAGGCCGCCAGGAGAGGGGCCTCCTCCGGTCCGTCGAGGAGGATCCGCGCCTCGAAGCGGTTTCCCCGGAGCTTTCCGGTCCGCAGCTTGTGGGGGTGGAGGCGGACCTCCAGCACCTCCGCCCCCGCTTCTTCCAGGAGGGCCTGGGCCCGGCGGGCCAGGGCGGCGGGGACGGAGAAGGTCTGGATGGCCAGGGCGTCCCGGTCCTTCATCCCTGCGCACCCGATCTCCTCCTCGGGAACCTTGAGCCCCCTCCGCAGCAGTCCCAGGAGGTGGGGGGTCCCCAGGGAAGCCCGGGAAACGCGCAGGTAGGCGTGGGCGCCGTGGCCCGCGGGTTCGAAGAGGGGGATCTCCTCGACGCGGAAGGTCTCGGGAGAGGGACGGAACCTCACGGCAAGAGCCTGGAGAGGCCCTCGGCCACCTCCAGGGGCGGGCAGCCGGCCCTCCGGGCGGCGGCCTCCAGGTCCTCCCACTCGGGGTGGAGGCGGGTCCGGCCCGATGGGAGGGTGATCCGCTTGCAGCGGATGACGCCCCAGGGGGTTTCCACCGCCACCACCTCCCGGGGGGATTCCCGCCGCTCTGCGCGGCTGATCCGCAGGCCGGTGGTGGTGGTCGTCTCCAGGATCCGCCGGGCCATCCGCTCCTCCTCCGAGGGGGGGCAGAGGAGGGTGAGGAGCCACGCGGGGCGTCCCTTCTTGGCCTGCACCGCCGTCAGGGTGACGTCGAGGGCGCCGTCGGAGCGGAGGTGCTCCACCGCCCCGCCGAGCAGTTCGGGGGTCATGTCGTCAATCTGGGCTTCCAGCACGGAGACCAGCCCCTCCCGGGGGCCCTCCGCCAGGAGCAGGACCCTCAGCACGTTGGGAATCCCCTGGGAATCGCGGGTCCCCGCCCCCAGCCCCGAAGCCTTCAGCGTGCCGGAGGGCAGAGGCCCGAAGCGGGAGGAGAGGACCCGGGCCAGGGCGGCGCCGGTGGGGGTCGTCCGCTCCATGGGTGGCCCGAAGGAGAAGACCGGCAGGCCCCGCGTCAGCTCCACCACCGCCGGCGGGGGGACGGGGTAGGTTCCGTGGGCCATGGTGGTGAAACCCGAGCCAAGGTTCAGCGGCCCCGTGACCACCTCCGGCATGCCCAGGTCCTGCCAGGCGGCCATGGCGCCCACCACGTCGCAGAGGGCGTCCAGGGCGCCCACCTCGTGGAAGTGGACCTCCTCGGGGGAAACGCCGTGGACCCTGGCCTCGGCCTCGGCGAGGGCGGCGAAGACGGCCAGGGCCCGCTCCCGGGCGGGGGCCGTCAGGGAAGAACCTTCGATGAGGCGGCGGATCTCCGGCAGGTGCCGGGGGTGGTCGTCGGGAGGGAGGGAGGGCTCGGCGAGGGTGGCCCGGAGCCCCGCCCGGTGCACCGTGCGGAAGTGGAAGCGGAGCTCCCCTCCCGGAACGGGAAGGGAGCGGAGGGCGTCGTTCACCGCCCGGCCGTCGGCGCCGGCGTCCACGAGGGCGGCCACGGTCATGTCGCCGGCGATGCCGAAGGCGGGGTCCAGGTACGCGATCACGGGCGAGTCTCCGGAGGGGCGGGGGTCCCCTCGGTCCGGGCCAGGGCTTCGAGGAGAACCCGCCGGGTCTCCTCCTTGAGGCGGTCCCGGTCGTCGTAGGTCAACCCTTCGGTGGAGATGGGAGGGTGGAAGACGATGCGCACCGTTCCCGGCCGGAACCAGAAGGCCCGCCGCGACTGGATGGCCCTCGCCCCGTGGATGGAGACGGGGAGGAGGGGGGCCTTAAGGTCGGTGGCGAGGACGAAGGGGCCCTTCTTGAAGGGCAGGAGGACCGCGTCGGTCTTGTTGCGGGTCCCCTCCGGGAAGGTGATGATGGAGAGCCCCGTCCGCTTCATCCGCTCCGCCAGGCGCTTCAGGGACCTGCGCGCCCGGGGGTTGTTCCCGCGGTCCACGAAGGGAAAGCCTCCGGCCCAGAGGGCCCAGCCGAAGATCGGCAGGTAGAGGATCTCCTTCTTGCAGAGGAAGCGGTACCGCCTCCCGCGGATGGCCAGGATAAGGCCGTAGACGTCGAAGTTGCTTCCGTGGTTGGGGACGAGGACGTAGGGGACGCCCGGCCGGAAGTTTTCCATCCCCTCCACCTCGAGCCGGGCGCCGGCGGCCTTGAAGATGGCCCAGGTCCAGATCCGGCCCAGCCAGATGACGATCTCCCCCCGGGTGAAGGGACTGAGGACGATGGCGAAGGGACCGAAGAGAAGGACCCCCCCCCAGATGGTGGCGTGAACGAGCAGACACCGGAAGGGGCCGTGGCGGCCCTCCGCTCCCGGTTCCACCCACCGCGGCTCCTCCATCGTTCCTCCCG
>Ga0209018_1003047_pt1 | contig 11032 bp, 9 predicted proteins | sample YNPBryBLVA2012_FD_185814 | JGI IMG/M metagenome (GOLD analysis project Ga0209018, IMG submission 185814) | Anoxygenic and chlorotrophic microbial mat microbial communities from Yellowstone National Park, USA - YNP Bryant BLVA 2012 (SPAdes)... ...
GCCGTCCGCCTGCGCGGACGGCGGCATCCACGCCGGTGGATGCCTGGCCGCAGGCCCCTGAGGTGCGACTTGAGTCGCTTAGCTTGATGCGTATGGGGCGCAGCGGCGCTGCGCCCGTACGGATTTTCCCTTCGATCCCAGGAGGTACGCAGTTGACCCGGCAGGCTGACCACAAAGGCACCAGGACACAAAGAACAACCAGGAAATCTGGGTGCCTTCGTGCCTTTGTGGTGAACATGTCACAAGTCCTGTTCGATCATCCGCGTCCCATAAAATTCTGCCTGTGTGAAAAGGGTCAACCAATTTTTGCCGATCCATGAACCATCCCCCCACGTGGAACAACGATTCGCTACGGTCAACCAACGACCGGTTTTGGGGGTTGTTAAGGCGATTTTCGCCAATGTCGAGCTCCCATCGCTGGAGGAAACGGGCTTCTTTTTGCACTCCCCGGCAAGCGGTGGTATAATGCGGGCAGCCTGACAAGGAGGGGCAGCCATGAGCTATTGGGATCAATTCCTGGCCATTCTCCGCGCCCTGTTTCGAGAAAAGCCGCCTGAGGAACCTGAGCCGGGCGAAGGGCTGCCCGAAGCCCTCCGCCCTCGCGTCCTGTTGATCATCTACAACCCCACCATCCACACCGAGGGGGGGCGCAGGCTGACCGAGGTCTTGGGCTGGAACGATCCCGACGCCCTGGTCCGCGAGTACATGGCCGATCTGCGCGAGTGCAGCCACGATTTCCTGGATTATCAGATCGTGCAGCGCATTGAGGCCGATGTCTGGCCGGTCAAGAAAGATGGCTTTCGCTACGACGAGCAGAGCTTCCTGCGTTGCTGGCGCAGCCAGAGCGGCTTCCATCAGCCCGACGAGGTGGACTATCGGGCCATCCTCGATGAGTTTGACCTGCCGGCCCGCGTCAACGCCGGCCAGATTGACGAGGTATGGCTCTTTGCCTTCCCCTACGCCGGCCTGTACGAGTCCATCATGGTCGGGCCGGGGGCCTTCTGGTGCAACGCCCCGCCGATGCCCCGCCGCGACCTCTCCCGCCGTTTTATCCTCATGGGCTTTAACTACCAGCGCGGCGTGGGCGAGATGCTGGAGGCCTTTGGCCATCGCATCGAGTCGATCCTGGACCACACCTGGCGGCACTTTCGCGGCGATGACAACCTCTATCAGCGGTTCATCCTCTACGACAAAAAGGCACCGGGCCGGGCCAACTGCGGCTGGATGCACTATGCGCCCAACAGCCAGAGCGACTATGACTGGGGCAATCGGACCCCGGTGCCCAGCAATTGCGACGACTGGCTGAACTTTCCCCATTTCCGAGGCACGACCCGCCTGGTGGATTGTTCCGAGTGGGGAGGGGGTGACATCCGCCTGCACCACAAATGGTGGTTCAGGCACCTGCCCAGAGCACCGGGGCAGACGCTCGGCATCGCCAACAATTGGTGGTGGTATGGGGTAGACCCGAATGAGGTGAGATAAAAACGGCTCCAGGAAGGACAGAGATATGCCCAGGATCTTGACCGCCCCGCGCATGGCCCGTTGTATCGGCTGCGAGTCGTGTATGTTGGCCTGCGCCCGCATGATCTATGGCAGCTTTTCGCCTCGCAAGAGCGCCATCCAGATCCGCAGCACAGGGGGGGGGATGGGCCGCATGGCGGCAGACATCTGCACCGCCTGCGCTGAGCCGGCCCCCTGCGTCGAGGCCTGTCCCACCGATGCCCTGACTTCCCGCGCCGGCGGCCGGGGCATGACCTACCGCAAGGCCGAGTGCATCGGCTGTCACAGGTGCGTGGAGGCCTGCCCGATTCAGGTCATCGGTTGGGATCAGGAGGAGGACCGGCCGATTGTGTGCATCTTTTGCGGGCAGTGTGTGCGCTTTTGTCCCCATGATTGCCTGGAAATGGTCGAAGTGGAGGTGAAATGATGCTCAACCAGGAACTCATCCGCATCCTCCATGTAGACCTGACCACGGGGGAGAGCCGCGTCGAGGACCGGGCCGACCTGTTCCGCGACTATCTGGGGGGGACGGGGGTGGCAGTCCGGCTGCTGGATGAGCGGGTCCACGACGATCAGGACGCCCTGGCACCCGATCAGCCGGTTGTGTTTGCCATCGGTCCGCTGACAACGATCTTTCCGGTGGTGACCAAGACGGTGGCCACCTTTCGTTCGCCGCTGACCGGTGAATATGGCGAGAGCCACGCCGGAGGACGGTTGGCCTCGGCGTTGCGCTATGCCGGCTATGATGCGCTGGTCATCACCGGCGCGGCCAGGCGGCCGGTCTATCTGCTCATTGACGGCGAAAAAGGTTCCGGCGAGGTCCGCCCGGCCGAGGCGATGGTCGGCATGGATGTGATCGAGACCGGCCGCGTCATCCGCAATCAGATCGCCGGAGCCGGGCATCGCAGCATCATCCGTATCGGCCCGGCGGGCGAACGGGGGGTCCGCTTTGCCAACGTCAACGTGGACACCTTCCGCCACTTTGGACGGTTGGGGCTGGGGGCGGTGTTTGGCAGCAAAAAGCTGAAAGCCATCGCCGTCATCGGCCAGAAGCATCTGGCCCTGCCGGCCGATAGCCGCGCCTACAAGAGGACCTACACCGACATCTACGACCGGGTGTTGCACACCGATGCCATGAAAAAGTATCACGAACTGGGCACGCCGGCCAATGTCATACCGTTGAACGAGTTGGGGGCGCTGCCCAGTTTCAACCTGCGCCAGGGCTATTTCGGCGAGGCTGACGAGATCGGCGGCGAGGCTTTTGCCGAAAACGAGCTGATCACCAAGCGGGCCTGCGCCGGCTGCCAGATCGGCTGCATCCATGTGGCTCTCTACCGGCGACCCTTTGCCCCCGGTTGGGAGTACGAATCCACGCTGGTGGCCTACGATCACGAGCTGATCTATGCCGTTGGCTCCCTGCTGGGCGTGGGCAACCGGTCCGACATCTTGCACCTCATCGAAGAGATAGACCGGGCCGGGATGGATGCGATCTCCTGCGGCACGGCTCTGGCCTGGACCACCGAGGCGTTGGAGCGCGGCCTGCTTGAGCCGGAGCAGTTCGGCGGCCTGGACCTGCGCTGGGGCGACGCCGAACGCTACGCCCAGGCCGTGGCGGCCCTCGTCCGCGGCGACACGGAGGTGGGGCGCTGGCTGGCCCAGGGCGAGGTGGCGGCGGCGCGGCACCTGGGCGGCGCCGATTTCGTGACCGCGGTCGGCGGGCAGGGGATCGCCGGCTACTGGACCGGCTACGCCCATGTGCTGGGCCACCTGCTGGGGGCACGCCATTCCCACCTGGACAACGCCGGCTATGCCATTGACCAGAAGCTGGACCCCTACACCGACGAGGCGATCGTCGCCCGGATGATCGCCGACGAAGCGGAGCGGATCGTGCAGACCAGCCTGGCCATCTGCCTCTTTGCCCGGGGAGTCTATGACCTGGAGACGATCAGCCAGGCGCTGGCCAGCGTGGGCATCCAGCGCAGCGCCGCCGACCTGCAGGCGATGGGCGAGCGGGTCTACTGGGAACGGGTGCGGCTGCGGGAGCGGCTCGGCTTCCAGGCCCGGCCGGAGGAGGTGCCCCGCCGCTTTTACGAAACACCGACGCCCCGTGGGCGACTGACGCCGGAGCGGGTGGCGCGGTTGCTGGAGATTTACCGGTCACGGCGGGCGGCAGCCGGCTGAGTCCCGATCCGGATCGGCCATACCGCAAGAGCCTGCGGCTGGCCCCCTTCCCCTCTCCTCCGAATTCCGAATTCGGGAGGGGAAGGGGGTGGGGAGATGGGGTGAGGTCCGCCCTGTCCGCGTCGAGCTCCTCTTCCTCGCCCCCCCCAGCCGATGATCCACACCCCCAGAATTGTAGGACAACGGCGAGCCGTTGTCCTACAATTCTTCCTCGCCCCCCCAGCCGATGATCCACACACACAGGCCGGCCAGCAGGATCGTGGCCACGATCAACGCCGCCCACTGTCCGGCCAGCAATCCGACATCTCGGGCCGAGAAGATCAGGATGATCACCATCCCCACGGCCAGCACAGCCCACATAACCAATCGCGGGTGACGGCCCGCCCAGTCCTTCAGTGACATGCCCATGCTCCTCCTCCAGGCTGCCAGGAGCGTGCTGAAAAACCTCTTTGTGCACCGCCGGGCACGCAGGGAGCGCGGAGGGGTCATCAAAAACTCAGCGGCCTCTGCGTCTCTGCGATGCAAACCAGGGCTCTTTCAGCAGCCTCCTAGATCGGTGCCATGACCATCTTTTCTCGCAGCCGCTTGACCATCAGCTCCGAAACTTCGGAGACCAGGTCGCTCAGTACCTCCCGCCAGATGCGGTGCAGTTCTCCGAATGACCGGGGTTCGTAGCCCTGTTTGTGGAGAAAGGTGCGCGTGGTCCGGGAGGTCCCCGGCGGCAGCAGCAAGACATTGGCTTCGCACATCAACACGTGAGCCTCCGCCTCGATGGCGGCCAGCAACGCTGCACCGACCTCGGCCAGCAGCCGGGCCGGGGCGACATAGAACACGTCGGTGACCGACAGCAGGTTTTCGGCCTGCCAGGCGGCCACGCCCACCGCCACCTGGCCCTGCATGGCCACCACCACCCCCTTGCCGAACAGCCAGTCCATCACCCCGGCCTGATCCACACCGGTTTGGGCGCGGGTGGCCTTGCGCACCAGGGCCACGATAGCCGGGATATCCTCTCGTCTCGCCCGCCGCACCACAAAGCCGGCGCCGGGGGAGGGGGCCGGTTCCGCGCTGTCCTTCTCCAGGCGGTCAATCATCCGCTGGACCTGAGTCTTTGTCTCGCTCATCGCTCACGCTCCGAATGCAGGGCAACTGCGGGCAGTGGCCTTACTGTGCCCCTCTGAATCTGTCTCCATGCTGCCTCCACCCTCTCTCGCAGTTGCTCCCGGTTGCCGTCGTTGACAATCACCACATCGGCCAGGGCGGCCTTTTCCTCCTGGGGCGGCTGGGCATCCACCCGCAAGGCAGCCTCCTCGGCGCTCAGATGCCGCGTCGCCATCAGCCGGGCAATCTGCACCGGGCGAGGGGCGGTCACCACCCATAGCGCATCATAGGTGCGGTGCATCCCCGCTTCGATCAGTTTGATCGCCTCCACCACGACCACCGCAGCCGAAGCCTGGGCGATGCGTCGGTCCACTTCGGCAATGACGGCCGGGTGGACGGCCGCCTCCAGCCGCCGCAGCGCCGCCGGGTCGCGGAAGACGATGGCCCCCAACCGGGCACGGTCAATCGTGCCCTCGGCGGCCAGGATGTCAGGGCCGAACGCGGCGATGACCGCGTCATAGGCCGGACCGCCGGGCTGCATCACCTGGTGGGCCACCAGGTCGGCGTCAATCACCTGCGCCCCCCGCTCGCCCAGCAATCGCGCCACTTCACTCTTGCCGGTGGCAATGTTCCCCGTCAATCCGATGAGAAAAGGACGCTGCATATTCCGGCGATCTACCCGGCCAGCTCCGACCACCGGTCCCAGTGGGCCTGGAGCTGCTCCTCCAGCCCGTTGTAGAGGGCGCCCAGTTCCGCGATCCGCAGGGCCTGCCGGGCGGCACTGGCAGCCGCGATCTCTTCCTCCAACGCCCTCTTTTCCGCCTCCAGGCGATGGATCTCGGCCTCCAGTTCGGCCACCTGCTGCCGACGAACTTCCTCCTCGCGCCGGGCGCGCTGCTCCTGACGGCGGGCCTGTCGTTGCTCCTCAAACGATTTTTCTTTCGATTGGCGGGATTCAGGCAGGGGCATGGCCTGTTCCCGCGCCGCAACATATTCGGACCAGGGGCCGGCAAACAGCTCCAGTTCCCGGCTTTCCGGATGGATGATCCACAACTGGCTCGCCAGGCGGTCCACCAGATAGCGGTCGTGGGTCACCAGGAGGATGGTGCCGGTGAATTCCTCCAATACCTCCTCCAACACCTCCTGGCTGGCGATATCCAGGTGGTTGGTCGGCTCGTCGAGCAGCAAAAAGTTGGGGCGTTGCAGCACCAGCCGGGCCAGGGCCACGCGGCTCCGCTCTCCACCGGAGAGATCGCCGATCCGTTTGAACACATCGTCGCCACTGAACAGAAAGCGTCCCAGAAAGCTGCGCGCCTCGCCCGACGACAGCTCCTTGACTTCCAGGATGGCATCGAGCACGCACCGGTTCGGATCCAGATCGGTGTGTACCTGGGCCAGGTAACCGATTTTGAGGCTGGCCCCCAACCGGGCATAGCCGGCCAGCGGCCGGATCTGACCCAGCAGCGTCTTGAGGAAGGTCGTTTTGCCGCAGCCGTTGGGCCCCAGCACCGCCACGCACTCCCCCCGGCGCAGGTCCAGGTCGGGGCAGCGGAACAGGGGCCGGGCCGGATCGTAGCCCACCACCAGGTCCTGGCTCCAGACCACCCTGTCGCCGCTGCGCAACGGGGTCTGGAAGCGCAACCCGATCCTCTTTTCCTGGCGCGGGCGGTCCAACATCTGGTCCCGTTTGAAACGCTCCAGCCGCTTGAGGCGGCCCTGGGCCTGACGGGTGAGCGGACCGGCCATGAAGCGGCGGATGATCTCCTCCTCTTTGGCGATGAACTCCTGTTGGGCCTGATACTCCTTCAGCCGCCGTTCGTAGCGTTCCCGGCGTTGTTGGACATAGTGGCTGTAGTTGCCGGAATAGACCTCCAATTCACCGAAAGCCAGTTCCCAGACCTTGTGGACGGTGCGGTCCAGGAAGTAACGGTCATGGGCGACCATGACCACGGCACCCGGCCAACTGCTGAGGGACTCTTCGAGCCACTCGATCGCCTGGAGGTCCAGATGATTGGTCGGCTCATCCAGCAGCAAGAGGTCCGGCGCTTCCAGGAGCAGCCGGGCCAGCAGCGCCCGGGTCTTTTGCCCGCCGCTGAGGTGGGCCAGGGGCATGTCATGTTCCGACGGCGGAAAGCCCAGGCCCATCAGCACATGTCTGGCCCGGTCCTGGTAGGTGTAGCCGCCCATCTGTTCGAACCGGTCGCGGAGAGGGGCATAGGCTGCCAGCGCAGTCGCGGCGCGGGCCGGATCGGCCATCTCTGCTTCCAGCTCGTGGAGCCGGGCTTCCAGGGCACACAGCGGCCCGAAGGCAGCCATCATCTCCTGCCACAGGGTGCGGTCGCCTTCCAGCGTCGCCTCTTGGGGCAGAAAGCCGATGCGCAACCCTTTGGCGCGATGCACCCGGCCGCTGGTGGGTGGCTCCAACCCGGCCAGGATGCGCAGCAGGGTGCTCTTGCCCGTGCCGTTACGGCCCACCAGGGCGATGCGGTCGCCATGCGCGATGCTGCACGACACGTCCCAGAACAGATCCTGCGGATCGTATGACTTGGCGATCCGGTCCGCCACAACGATAGACACCGGTCCTCTCTCCAGAGGCCCTATTATACCACAGCGTCCGGCACCGACCAATTCCAAACCGGGGGAGCGTCACGGGTTTGGGACACGGTCGTGGGTCATCTCCAGTAGGACAACTGCGAGCAGTTGTCCTACAATCTTTGGAGGGACCTCTTGCCATACCCTTCCAAACGTGGTACAATGTCGGCCACAAAGGCGATTGAGGAGGAGAAATGCAGCACGCAGAAGGGACGTTCCAGGGAGAGGGCGGTACAGAACTCTATTATCAGCGGTGGCGGCCCGAAACCACACGCCGGGCCGCTCTGGCCGTTGTCCACGGCTTTGGCGAGCATAGCGGGCGCTATGGCAATGTGGTCCATTGGTTCGTGCCCAGGGGATACGCCCTGTATGCTTTTGATCAACGGGGGCACGGCCGCTCGCCGGGGCAGCGGGGGCACATAGAGAGCTTTGCCCAGGTTCGGGCCGATGTGCGGGCCTTCCTGGATCTGGTCCACCGCCAGGAGGCAGAGCTGCCGGTCTTTTTGCTGGGCCACAGCCAGGGGGGGCTGGTCGTCCTCAACTATGCCCTGCACGACCCCTCCGGGCTGGTCGGCGTGGTGGCGTCGGGGGCGCTGTTGGGCCAGCCGGGCGTCTCGCCGCTCCTGCTCCAGCTTGCCCGGCTTCTATCGCGGGTCTGGCCCCGCTTGACGCTGAATGTGGGCCTGGACGCCACAGCCCTGTCCCACGACCAGGCGGTGGTGGATGCCTATCTCCACGACCCGCTGGTCCACGGCAAAGGCACGCCGCGCCTGGGCGCCGAGATCACGGCTGCCGTCGCATGGACCCAGGCTCACGCCGCCGGCTGGTCGCTCCCACTGCTCATGGTCCACGGCGGCGCCGACCGGATATGCCCGCCGGAAGCCAGCCGCCGCTTTTTCGACGGGGTGACCTTTGCCGACAAAGAGCGGATCGAGTACGACGGCTTCTTCCACGAGGTGTTCAATGAGATCGGCAAAGAGCGGGTCCTGGCCGATGTCGAAGCCTGGCTGGAGCGACACCTGACCGGTTAAATGGACCTTTTTGACCACGCCCGCCAAGAGCAGATCGAGGCCGAAGCGCCGCTGGCTGCCCGGATGCGGCCGCGCACTCTGGACGAGTTTGTCGGCCAGGAACACATCGTCGGTCCGGGGCGGTTGCTGCGCCGCGCCATCCAGGCCGATCAACTGTCGTCGCTTATCTTCTACGGGCCGCCCGGCACCGGCAAGACCACCCTGGCGGCGGTCATCGCCAACACCACCCGCAGCCACTTTGAGACGCTCAACGCCGTACTGGCCGGCGTGGCCGACATCCGCCGCGTGACCAGGGAGGCCCAGGAGCGGCGCGCCCTGCACGGCCAGCGGACCATCCTCTTTATAGACGAGGTGCATCGCTGGAACAAAGCGCAGCAGGACGCCCTGTTGCCCTGGGTGGAAAACGGCACGGTGATCATGATCGGGGCCACGACGGAGAACCCTTACTTTACCGTCAACCGCCCCCTGGTCAGCCGCAGCCGCATCTTTCAGCTCAAGCCGCTGACCGAAGCCGACCTGTTCACCATCGCCCGCCGCGCCCTGTCCGACCCGGAGCGGGGGTATGGCCGGCTCAGGGTGGAGATGCACGAGGACGCCCTGGCTCACCTGGTGAACGTGGCCAACGGCGATGCCCGGAGTGTGCTCAACGCCCTGGAGCTGGCTGTGGAAACTACCCCACCCGACGAGCGGGGGGTTATCGTCGTGGATAGGACCGTGGCCGAGGAGAGCATCCAGCGCCGGGCGGTGCTCTATGATAAGGACGGCGATTACCACTATGACACCATCAGCGCCTTCATCAAGTCGTTGCGGGGCTCCGACCCCGATGCGGCCCTCTACTGGCTGGCCCGGATGATCTATGCCGGTGAGGACCCGCGCTTTCTCTTTCGCCGCATGTTGATCCTGGCCGGCGAGGATGTGGGCCTGGCCGACCCCCAGGCCATCGCCGTGGTGACTGCCTGCGCCGAGGCGTTCGACCGGGTGGGCCTGCCGGAGGGCAACTTTCACCTGGCCGAAGCAGCCCTCTATCTGGCGACGGCCCCCAAGTCCAACTCGGCGCTGGCCTTTTTCGATGCCCTGTCGCTGGTGGAGCAGGAGCGAGAGGGTGAGGTGCCGACCCATCTCAAGGATGCCAGCCGTGACAGGGAGGGCTTTGGCCACGGCGCAGGCTATCTCTACCCCCACGCCTATCGCGATCACTGGGTGGCCCAACAGTACCTGCCCCCGGCGCTCCAGGGGCGGGTCTTTTACCAGCCGGGCGACCAGGGCTATGAACGGCACATCCGTGACCAGGTGCTCCGCCGCCGTGAGGCCCAACTGGCAGCCATGGTCGAAAGCCAGGCCGAAATCCTGACCTTCGCCCCCGGCGAGCGGGAGCACGACCGCTGGCTCCAGCGCACCCTCAGCCGTGCCGGGGAGCGGCTGGGCCGCCTCCGTGACCGGGTGCTGGATGCCGCCCGGCTCCAGCGCCACCATGTCGCGTTGGACCTCAATGCCGGCAGCGGCCTGCTCACCTGGGAACTCTTGCGCCGCACCCCCGAAGGGGGCATCTGGGCGCTGGTCCGGGACCATCGCGATGCCGAGGCGCTGCGGCAGCAGGCCGGCCGCCTGCCGGAACTGGAACGGCCGGTGGTGCTCGTCGGCGGGGTGGAGGAACTGGAAGAGCTGCTGGCCCTGCGCGGCGAGGGGGAGTTGCGCTTTGACGCCATCGTGGGGCGGAATGCGTTGGGGCCGTTGCCCGACAAGGCGGCGGCGGTGCGGCTGCTGAGGCAATGGCTGCGGCCTGGCGGCCACCTCAGCCTGGCCGAGACGGTGATGCGTCACAGCCAGCGCCTCCACACCCTGGCCGACCTCTCCCCCCTGGACGACGGCCTGCGCCGCCGCCTCATCGAAGCGGAGGAGGCCATCTATGCCAACGCCGATGACCCGCTGGTCAACTGGGATGCCGCCGATCTGCGTGACCTGCTGGACATGGCCGGATTTCAAGAGGTTTCCGTCCAGGAGGAGGTCCAGGAGACGGAGAGGCTGATCACGCCGGCGACGCTGGAGCGCTGGTTTGCCCTGGAGGCCGCCGGCCAGCGCCTCTCCTACGCCCAACACCTGCTCCGCCACCTGACGGCCGACGAGCTGGCCGACGTGGCAGCGCTGTTCCGCCGCCAGTTAACCGGGCAGGCGGTGGCCTGGCGGACGCGGATTGTGTTCATAGGCGGACAGCTTCCCAGCGAATAGGGGAAGCTGTACAGCGTAGGGGGCCGTGTCGTGAGTCTCGGCCCAGTCGGCAGCCTCTTTGATGGTCTGAAAAACCACTCCGCCGCCAGCGGCACGAAATCCTTGGCGTTGTGCGTCAGGATCGCGCGCCCGGTCTGGGCGGCATAGGCCAGTTGGTCCGCGTCCGGTAGGCCGCTACGCTCTACTTCGTGGGCATGGACAGCGTCGAACCCTCGCTCCCGCAGGGCCTCCGCCAGGCCCGGCCCATACGCATCAAGCGAAGCGACAAGTCGCACCTCAGAGCCGGTCTGAACAGCGTACCACCCAGGACACCAAGGACACAAAGGGCCTGAAAATCATCCTTCGTGTCCTTGGTGTCCTTGGTGGTTTTCCGCTCGCCGGGGGTCTGGGACCCCCGGCCCGTT
>Ga0209018_1003049_pt1 | contig 11025 bp, 8 predicted proteins | sample YNPBryBLVA2012_FD_185814 | JGI IMG/M metagenome (GOLD analysis project Ga0209018, IMG submission 185814) | Anoxygenic and chlorotrophic microbial mat microbial communities from Yellowstone National Park, USA - YNP Bryant BLVA 2012 (SPAdes)... ...
GGACGCAACCAGCGTCAGTCCTATGGCCAGCAACGGCTTTGTCATGAGCTTTCCTCCGTTCCGTAAGGATCACAGGAACATCACACGGGCCCTCTTTCAGACCTCCGCCGGGTAACCGTCGGTAAGCGTATCCCGACGGCCGACGGAATGCCACGGGCGGGCGTCCGCGATGCGGTTGGCACTGTACGCGGATCGTCGCTATAGTACGTGCCGGTTTCGCGGGTGTTGCGTCGTCGGTGGTTGTGGACTGTCCGACAAGGACCTTGCGCAGACAGCGCGTGAAGATCAATAGCCTGTCAGTCTTCTTCCCCTGTTACAACGAGGAAGCCAACGTCGAGCGGACGACGCTGGCGGCACTGGACGCCTGTCGCAGGTTCATCGACGATTTTGAGATCATCATCGTCAACGACGGCAGTCGCGACCGGACCGGCGAGATCGCCGATCGACTCGCCGCTGAACATCCGCAGGTGCGGGCGGTTCACAACAGTCCGAATCAGGGCTACGGCGGAGCCTTGCAGGCCGGCTTCCGCGCTGCCCGCAAGGAGTGGGTCTTCTACACCGACGGCGACGGTCAGTTCGACTTCAATGAGATTCCCAGGCTCCTGCCCCTCCTCGACCGATATGACATCGTCTCGGCGTATCGCATGGACCGGCGCGATCCGCTTATCCGGAAGCTGAACGCCTGGTGCTGGACAATGCTTGTCAACCTTCTGTTCGGCACAAACCTGCGCGATATCGACTGCGCGTTCAAGATCTATCCACGAAGACTCTTCGACCAGATCGACATGCGATCGAAAGGGGCGCTGATCGACGCCGAGATCCTCGCCAAGGCCAAATACCTCGGATACCGCATCGGCCAGATCGGCGTTCATCACTACGAGCGGGTGGCCGGCGTGCAGACGGGAGCGAGTCCGAGGGTCATCGCGCGAGCGTTCTACGAACTGTTCAAGCTGTACGGCCACATCCGGCTTGGCGGCGGCGGTCGTCGCCGAACAGACCGATGATCGGTTCGGATGGAAAGGCCCTTGCGGAAACCGCCGCGGCACCTCCTCACCGCCCTGGTCGATCGAGGCGGACCGGCACCTGCGCCACCCGGCCGGGCTCCGGCGCGTCGAAAGGCAAGAAGCCGGGAAGCGGCCCGATGACCGGCTGTCTTGTCTTCACCTGGACGATACCTTCCCAGGTCACGCCGTATTGCGAAATGAGTGTCACGGACCCCGCGAGCATTTTTCGGACGGCTGCGGCGCTGACGGCGGCGCCCGTCGCGCTGCACCACTGCTCGATCGGAATCTCGAACCGGCGTTGCCGATCCGCCGACGTTCGGAACTCCGCCGTATGCGTCACGAGATAGAACGTGCGTCCGATCTGGTCGACGCGGACCGTGAAGGGCGAAGACACGCCGTTGATCGTCACAACGAACATACCTGTGGCGTCCGGCCAGGCACCGCAGAGCCGGTTCAGGACCTGGATCTTGCCGCCGGCGCTTCCGGCCTCGGCCAGCGCCTTGAGGTTGACTTCGTTCATCGGCAGATCGGAGATAAGGCACAACGCCCGGGCGGCCTGCTGCCGGACCTGTGCGTCCGCATGCACGCTCAACTCGACGAGCCGGCGGGAACCGATCGCATTCAGCGCCTCGTGTGCGGCCCGGATCGTTTCGGGCTTGTCGCTCAGCGAGAGCAGGGGGTCGAGCCGCGTGATCCGCCCGCAGCCGATCAGGAGCACGGCCGCTTCGCGCACGGCAGGGTTGGGGCTGGTCAGCATGCCGGTATAGCGCGGCAGGTTGTCGTCGGTGACTGTGCCGGCGTACTGCCTGGCGAACACGCCCGGGTCGCCGGTATCCTGGAAATACCTGACGGCCTCAAGCGCGCGGGCCTGCTCCGCGATGTCCTCACCCGCCTTGATCGCCGACCGGGTCATCGCCCGGACCGCCCAGAACAGGCCCGCCAGAACCGCTGCCACGAGCAGTACGATCGCGATGCGCCGCACGGGCAGCACGGACCACCACGCGGGCTCGCCCCTTGCCGCGACGCGCGGTCGGACCCGCTCGATCGTGCCCGTGATCTGATTGGCGCGGCACTCGGGACAGATCGCTGCGTGCGGTTCCATCGGAGCGTCGCACAGGATGCAGTGTTTGATCTCGCGCTTCTCTTCCGGCGGCGGCACACCGATCCATGAGTCTTCGGCCAGGCTCGTCGGCTTCCACTCGAAGGGCGGGCGGGACTCGCCGATCTTGAACGTCTCGCTGCACTTCGTGCAGACGGCCGTGCGGCCGAATGCCTCCAGCTCGGTGCGATAGCGTCGGTGACAGTAAGGACACTGGACCCGGACCACGGCACGTGCACCATTCGTCGAAGCGCCGACACGCACGGCTGCCTGGAAGCCTGCGCCCGGCGAAACGCCGCCAGTGTAGCCGATCGCGCGCGGTTTGCGAACCGTGGCAAACGGGCGGACGGTTGTTCGCATGCGCGGTTCTCTCTAAAATCGCCGATTATCGCCAGGACGCAGGTCAAAAAGCGGCAGCGGGTACGGAAAGCGGTACGCGGCGATGAGACAGCATGTCTGGACCCTTCTGAGTTGTGCCGTCTGCCTCGTGGCCGCGATCTTTCTCGTCGCCACGATCGATCGCACTGCCTTTCACGGTGACGAAAGCCAGTGGATCGGACGGGCGCGTGCCTGGTTCCGATTGGTCCGCCGGGACTTCGACAACCCCTTCTGGATCGACGCCGGTATGGATCAGCCGTTGCTCGTTCCGTACATCTGGGGACTCGTCGCAAGGGCAAGCGGCTACGACGAGCCTTCGCTGAACCTCGAATACGATTTCGAGAAGGATCCGGAGACGAACCGGCGGGAGAATCGCGTTCCATCGTATCGCCTGCTGTGGAGATGCCGTCTGGTCAGCACCTTGTGCGGTGGCCTGGCCTGTGTGGCGGCGATGGTCATCGCTCGCCGGCCGGCCGGACCCGCGGCCGGGCTCGCGGCGGTTTTACTGCTTGCGTTCAACCCGTACTTCGGCGAATGCGTCCATCGGGCCATGGCCGAGGGCCTGCTCAGCGTCTGGCTTCTGGGAGCCTGGCTCGTTTGTATCTGGGCGGCGGCTGCGTTCCGCCGCGGCCACGCTTCGCGCGCCCGGCTCTGGTCGATCGCTGCGGGCGCGGCCGGCGGCCTGGCAACGACGACCAAGCTGACCGGAGCCGTTGCGCTTGCCGCAGTCCTCGTCACGGGTCTCGTGCAATCGATCGGGGCCGTCCGACACCGACGCGGGGCGCCGCCCGATCCGTCAGGTGCCGATTGGCGCCTCGCGGCGCTGCCTTCGCTCATCGCCCTGGGGGCGGGGTATCTGGTATTCATTGCCCAGTCGCCGGCGACATGGCGCGAGCCCTTTGGTTTCCCGCGAGGGATGATCGTGTCCCGTTCTGTCGTCGCGTCTGAGCAACAGCTCCGCTATCCCGAGGCAGCGGTCACGACTCCGACCGCGCGGCTCGCTCTCGTGGCCCGACGGCTGTGGCATGACTTCGGCACGTTTGCCGTGCTGGGCCACTGGACGCGGAGGGTCTGGCTGGACGCATGGCTGTTTGTCGGCGGACTGGTCTGGCTGCTGGCGTCGGCTTGCGGGGTTGGTGTGTTCCGCAGCCGTAAAGCTCCAATCGCGCCAGTTGCGATGTGTGCTCGTCGGGACCGCGAATACGGAAGCGCCGCCTCGGATGCGGACCGCGCCGCCGAGGCGCGAGTCGCGCTGATCTGGGTGGCCGCGCTCCTCGTCCCCGTCAGCCTGACGCTTCCGCTCGACTGGGATCGGTACTATCTGCCTCCGTTCCTGGCCGCGACGATCGTCGAGGCAGTGGCGCTCGGGATCGTCGTGCGATGGGCTGCACGCAGACTACGCGCATGACCGCCTCCCCGGCGTCCCGCAAGCCTCCTGTAAGCCCCGCGGGATCTCAGGCGAACGGGCAACATGGGGATTGCGTGCGATGGTCCGGGTTGCCAGGCTGGACCGCCGGTGGTTGGCCCGCGTGCCGGGAGCCGCCCGGCGCGCGGGAGGTGCGCGGTATGCGAATGTCAAAGATCGTCGCGTTCGTATCATCCCGGGCGTTCCGCGCGGACCGGACGAAACGGAATGGGCAGGATGCGAAGTACAGGTGGGGCGAATGCGCGCTGAATGGCGCGCCGCGCCACCGTCCGACAGAGGACTGACGACCGAGAACGGACGATCCGCGCGTGAATGCTGCTGCCTCTCTTGAAGCGGGTATGGCGTTCCCGGAGTGCGATGGTGTCCCTGGAATCCCGTTGCCGAATCGCGCGCCGTCACGTAAGATCACTCAGGGGGAGGACAGGGCGCGAGGAACTCTGACATGACCGTTGAGCCGCTGACGCAGATGCAGCAGGCGCGGCCGTTTCGGCCGTACCGGATCCACCTGGCAGACGGTCGGTTTCTCGACGTCGAACACCCGGACTTCCTGGCTCGGTCGCCCTCCGGCCGCAAGGCGATCGTGTACAAGCGGGACGAGACATGGGAAGTGATCGACCTGCTGCTGGTTGCGAGCCTCGAGGTCCTCAACGGCGAGCATACCACACCGGGCACGGCAAAATGAACACACTGGCAGGTGGGTCGATGACCCACCCTACGCGATAGATTCGGAGGTGCATATGGCAGAGATGAACCGCGCGAACAGGATCGGTCGCCGGGAGTTCCTGGCGGGCGCGGCGACGGCGGCCGCGGCGTTCACGATCGTCAAGCCCTCAGCCGTTCGCGGGAGCGAGGCGAACTCGACGCTCGAAATCGGGCTCGTCGGCTGCGGCGGGCGCGGGACGTGGATTGTTCCGCTGTTCGAGAAGCACGGCAGGTACAAGTGGGTCGCGTGCGCCGACTATTACCCGGAATATGCGGACAAGGTCGGCGAGATGTGCAAGATCCCCTCGTCGCGACGCTACACGACGCTGTCGGCGTGCAAGAAGCTTTGCGAGAGCAGGCTCGACGCGGTCGTGATCGAGACGCCGCCGTACTTTCACCCGGAGCAGGCGGCGATGGCTGTCGAGGCCGGCAAGCACGTGTACCTGGCCAAGCCCGTGGCCGTGGACGTGCCCGGCTGCCGGACGATCGCCGAATGCGGCCAGAAGGCGACGGGCAGGAAGCTGGCCTTTCTCGTCGATTTCCAGACTCGCGCCGACGAGCATTTCCGCGAGGCGGCGCGGCGCATCCACGGCGGCCAGCTCGGCCGGCTCGTCTGCGGCGACGCCCGCTATCCGTGCGGCGTCATAGACAAGAAGCCCCCGAAGAGCCCGGAGTACCGCCTGCGCGAATGGTACAACTACCGGACGTTTTCCGGCGATTTCATTGTCGAGCAGAGCATCCACGCGCTGGATGTCGCGACCTGGTTCGCCAATGCCGCTCCGCTGTCGGCCGTCGGCACGGGCGGCAGCAAGGGTCTGCGGTCGTACGGCGACTGCTGGGACCACTTCAACCTCGTCTACAGGTTCCCGAACGAATTCGTCCTGTCGTTCTACTCGACACAGATGGTCCACGGCGCGCCGAACGAGATCGTCTGCCGCATCTACGGCTCGCAGGGTACGGTGGACAGCGACTATTTCAGCCACGTCTGCATCACCGGACCGAAGCCGTGGCCGGGTGCAAAGATCGCGAATCTTTATACATCCGGCACCGAAGTGAACATCCGGGAGTTTTACGATGCGGTCACCGGCGGCAAGTACGACAACACCACCGTTGCGCCGTCCGTTCGCAGCAATCTGACGTGCATCCTCGGGCGCACGGCCGCTTACGAGGGGAAGGAAGTCACCTGGGAAGAGATGATGAAGACGAACGAGAAGTACGAGGCGGACCTGAAGGGGCTCAAGGCCTGACGGCGGAAATGATCTATTGATGAATGACGCGCCGCGTTTGCGCTGAGCTCGGCGATCCGAGCGAAGCCGAATGTTGCGCTGAGCGCCGCGCGAATGTGATTCTGAGGCGCAACCGAATGGTCACTCTGAGGAGCGCAGCGGGCGAGGAATCTCGCATACGCCCTGCACTTGCACAGCGGAGCGATACGAGTGATGCGTGTTTCCCGCTCTGTCGTGCGTCAGTACTCGCTGTGCTCGTCAGAGCGTCGGCAGATCCGCGGCGAGGTCCATCGGTCGCCGGCGCTCTCTCAGGATGACCATCGCCGCTCCTACTTCGTGCCGCGCAGGTCGCGTTCCTTCGCGGCCGTCTTCTTCAGGTCTTCGTAGATCTCGCGTGCCGCGGCCACACGCTTCAGGAGTTCCGGACCCTGCCGTGCGAGCTCTCTGACCGCGCGGTTGCTCTCGACCTTGCCCTGCTCGTCGGCGTTCCGGGCTTCGGCGACGATCCTCTCGACCTCGTCGAGGCTGGCCATGCGCTTGGCGATCAGTTCATCGACGGCCTCGAACTTCCAGAACCGCAGCCCCTCGCGAACGACGTACACCGGCGTCGTATGGCCGCGGGTTCCCTCGCGGGCCTCGGCGCGGGCGGCGATCCAGCAGCCGTGGCCGGCGTCCACCTCGAAATCGAGCTTGAGCTCCGCCTGTCGCGGATTGTTGGACTCGGCGGCACGGATCACGTCGCCGTTGCGCACGATTTCGAGTCTGGACGGCGTAATGCAATCGGGATCCCCCCAGGTGCGTGCTTTCACACGGAGCTTCCGGTTTTTCCGGACGGTGATCTGATCGCCGGGCATCGCATCGTCCACGCGGAATTCGATCATCGGTCCGCTCGTAACGAACGTCCGGCCGCGACGATACGCTTCGAACCACGCATCCGCCGAGAACGACGGCCCGCCCAGCAGCCCCGGTTTGCCCAGGTACGCGTACGCGCGGTTCTCGCCGACCGTGCCGCCCCAGGGCACGTCGGAGCCCGTGGAGGCCGTCAGTTTGAAACCGAGGTTCAGAAAGTCGTAGTACAGATCGGTGCCCAGGTGGTTGAACTGAAGCACTTCCCCGAAGTCCACCTTGTTCTTCGGGATGTTGATACTCATGTCGCGGTGAACGTGGAAGATACCGGAGTTGATGTGGGCATAGCCCGTCAGGCCGCCCTGTGCGTGCACCGCGTCGAAGACCGTATCGTAGAGGTAGTACTTGTCCGTATCGCGAACCATGCTCGTCGTGTTCATCGCGAGCGTGTGGCCGATCTGGTCGTGCGTACGCGGGCATTCCTGACCCGGCGAGAGGACGTAGTCGCCGTCGATGACGCGGTATTGCGGTCCGAACCCGCGCTGCTCGAAGTAGGTGCGGCTGATGTCGCCCATTTTCACGATGTTCGCGACGTGGATGTCCTCGGCCTGAATCCATGTCATCAGTCGGGCCGCGTCGTCATCGCTCAGGATCTGCCCGTGCACGTGATCGTCGCCGGACCACCAGCCGAGCTTGCGCATGTCGACCCAGCGGCGCAGCGTGATCGTCCGCTCGGCTGTCTCGCCGGACTTGACGGCGATCGTCGTGAAGGCAGGCACAAACTCGATGCCGTGCCGCACCCACACCTCCCACTCGCCCGGCGGGACCGACATGTCGATCGGCCCCGGCACGCACCAGCAGGGCGTGGCCCACCGGCCGGGCAGGTTCGGGTTGCGTCGGCCGCTCGCATTGCCTTGCCGGTCGAACTGGGGGCCGAAGTCGATGGCGTTGCTCGGCTTGCGGTCGATCCCGTCGGTCTTCCAGGTCAGGTTTACCATCGCCGGCGTCGGCCTGCCCGTATCGCCCGCAAGAATCGTGATTTTCAGCCGCCCCTGCGTCGGCGTCATGACGTCGATGGGAATCCGAACGGGCTCTTTGCCCTCCCGCTTGAACTCCAGGTTGAGCGAAGTCCGGTTCATCGGCATCCGCGAAAGCGTCACGATGACCCACGTTGTGCCGTCCGAATACATGTCCATGGAGACATGGCTGACTTCCCACTGGATGTCGGAGAAGTCCCACTGTGACGTCTTGCATCGCGTTTCGCCCGGCCCGCAGATTACCTTCAGCAGCAGGCCGCCGGAATCCCCCGGCAACGTGAAGGGGCCGTGCGAGGAGATGGCAGGTTTGTCTCCCGTCAGGTCCACGCGGATGACGTTCGGCGAGTTTTCGACGAGTTGGAGCAGCCTCATGGCCGCCTCGTCGCGATCGGCTGCGGCGGCCTGCTTGGCGCCCGGGTCGCGGCCCTCGCGCTCTTTCCGCTCGGCCTCGCGGAGCCGGCGGTTCAGTTCATCAACGGTGGCGCGATCCCCGGGCGCGAAGAGATAGGGATGATTTCGCACGAGCCGGCCGGCGAACTCGCTGACGCCCGCGTACGGATGGCCCGATGCGGGCTGCGCCGAGACGCATACCCGGGGCAGCATGCATGCGATGCATGCCGCCACCGCGCACGTAATGCACCGCATCACCTGTGCCGTCAGTGTTCTGCGCATGACAGTTCTCCTGTTTTCTGTTTTTCGCGCCTCAGAGAATACAGCCGGACGCCACCGGCCATGCCCGCGGTCAATGCCGTCAGCCCGACCAGGATTCCGGCGAGCCGACCTCGCGCCGGTGGGGCAGGGTCGCCTCGCTCGACCGGTGCCGTCGCCTCCGCCGTTGTTGATGCCGCCAGGCAGCGCGCCTTCATTACCAGCGGCCCACGCGGACCGCTTCCCCCGGTCGCCGCGTTCGCATCCGCGGAGGCCGCAAGCCGATATTCGCCGCGCCCGGTGACGGAAAACGACCGGAGGGCCGCCGTTTGCGACCACAGGAAGTCGTCCAGCACGATTTCGTCGCCCGCCTTCAGCCACGATGGGGTGCGCGCAAAATAGAACAGTCTCAACACGTGATGACAGGGCGCAATCTCGTTGACGCCCAGCAGATCGAGTTCGGGATCGTACAGCGGCACGAGATCGACGGCCCGGCCGCCGATCGTCAACCGAAGCCCGGCGTCGAGATCGGCGGAGATCCTCTTGAGGTACGCGCAGACCTCGTTACGGGTGATCAAGCCGTCGTGATCGGCGTCCATCCGGCGTCGCTCGGCCATCGACCGGACCTCATAGAACGTCAGCTCGAGTTCGACGTCGATGTCGCGCGGCCCGACCGTGATCGTGGCCCGGTGATTGATGTACGTCATGAAAACGGCGTGACCCGAACTCGATGGTGCCAGCGACAGCAGGGCGACCGCGGCCACGGCGCCGCCGCGCCATCCGGCACGTCTGTACTGATCGAGGGTCGGTTTCATCCCGTGACCATCGCCCCGCACGTCGTTCCGGCCGTTGCGCACCGTTCTGCGACGGGTGCACCTTCGCCGGAGAGGGTTCCGAACGCCGCTGCGCGGCCCGACGACACCGCTAGCGCAACACGCGCAGCAGCAGTACGATCGTGCCCGCTGCGCCGATCATGGCGAACACCAGGGCCACGACGAACAGGAGCGTGAATCGCCCCTGCTGTTGCGCGATCAGGTCGGCCAGACGTCCCTCGCGCTGCTGCCCCTCCAACTGAAATCGCCGCAAGAGCTCGGCCTGCATCTGTCCCGAGTCCCGCAGGGAATCGACCGCGCGGCTGAGGGCGTCCAGGGCGTGCCGGAGGTGCACGTTCGTTTCGCCGGTCATCTCAAACTGCCGCGACATCCTCGCCAGAACTTCACTTTGCGCCTTCGTGGCACCCGGCAGCTCGCTGATGCTTTCGGCGAGCTGCTGTGTCCGGAAATTGGTGACTTCCAGGTGCGAGGCGATCGAGTTCAGCGTCTTCGATTGTTCGCGGGAAGCGGCAGGCAGATCGGACATCGTCCGCGCAAGATGATCGAGCGAGACGGCGATGCGCTCCGTGCGATTGCCCTGTTCGACCTGGTGCCTCTGCATCGCGTCGATCAGTTCGGCGACTCGCTGGTAGCCCTCCTGGAGCTGTTGCAGAACCTGGTCGCGACGCGACCACCGGAGGAGCGGTTTCTCGGTCGAGGCGGCGACGGCCTCATACTCCCCGCTCTCGGACGGCGGGCCGTCGGCCAGCAGGCCGTCGTCGCCGATTGCCGGAAGATCCCGCCGTTCGGTGCTGCGCCGCCCGGTCCGCAACATCCGCCCCACACGCGACCAGAAGGTACCTTCGCCCATGTCGTCGTCCTCCGCCCGGTCCGAACGATGTGGATTCTACAGTTGCGCCGGCACCGGGGAAAGGAAGCATCAATCCGCCTGTGCCGCAAGGAACTTCTCGTTGCTCGGAAACTTCTCCAGCGCTTCGGTGAGCATCAGCATCTCGCGGTCGATGGCCATGCCGTTCAGCTTGCGGCGGATGCGGACGGACTGCTTCAGTGCATCCGGCGGAAGCAGGAGCTCCTCCTTTCGGGTGCCCGACTGGTGCAGGTCGATCGCCGGCCAGATGCGCTTGTTCGCCAGCTCCCGCGTGAGCATGATCTCCATGTTGCCCGTGCCCTTGAACTCGTTGAAGATCAGTTCGTCCATGCGGCTGCCGGTGTCAATCAGGGCCGTCGCCAGGATCGTCAGCGAACCGCCGTTCTCGATCTTGCGCGCGGCGCCGAACATCGCCTTCGGTTCGGCCATCGCCCGGATGTCCAGCCCCCCGGTCATCGTCCGCCCGCTCGTTCCGACAAATGCGTTGAACGCCCGACCGAGCCGCGTCAGGGAGTCGAGCAGGATCAGCACATCCTTGCCGCACTCGAGCAGCCGCTTGGCCTTTTCGATCATCAGGCGGGCGATACGCACGTGGCTGGCGATATCCCGATCGTTGCTCGAGGCCACGACCTCGCCGTGTACGCGACGCCGCATGTCGGTCACTTCCTCGGGCCGTTCGTCAATCAGCAGCACCATCATGTAGACGTCCGGATGGTTGGCCGCGATGCCGGCTGCCATCTGTTGCAGCAGGATCGTCTTGCCGGTTCTCGGGGGTGCGGCGATCAGGCCGCGCTGGCCCTTTCCGATCGGCGTCATGAGATCGACAACCCGCATCGACGTCGGTCCGCCCGGCGTCTCAAAGCGGATCCGCTCGTGCGGATCGACGACCACGAGATCCTCGAATGGTGTAAGCTCGCCATAGGCGCCCGGATCGAGGTCGTTGATCAGCCGGATTTCC
>Ga0209018_1003050_pt1 | contig 11024 bp, 6 predicted proteins | sample YNPBryBLVA2012_FD_185814 | JGI IMG/M metagenome (GOLD analysis project Ga0209018, IMG submission 185814) | Anoxygenic and chlorotrophic microbial mat microbial communities from Yellowstone National Park, USA - YNP Bryant BLVA 2012 (SPAdes)... ...
CCGCCTACCGAAACCGCATTCGGGGCGAGCGCGCCGAGAATCTGGAACGCGCCATTGCGCATTATGAACGCGCCTTGCAGGTGTATACGCGCGAGGCGTTCCCCGAGCAGTGGGCGATGACGCAGAACAACCTGGCGGCCGCCTACTCTGACCGCATTCGGGGCGAGCGCGCCGAGAATCTGGAACGCGCCATCGAGCACTATGAACTCGCCTTGCAGGTGCGGACGCGCGAGGCGTTCCCCGAACAGTGGGCAACCACGCAGAACAACCTGGCGGCTGCCTACTATAGCCGCATTCGGGGCGAGCGCGCCGAGAATCTGGAACGCGCCATCGCGCATTATGAACTCGCCTTGCAGGTGAGGACGCGCGAGGCGTTCCCCGAAGACTGGGCGCGGACGCAGAACAACCTGGCGAACGCCTACGCCCAGCGCATTCGGGGCGAGCGCGCCGAGAATCTGGAACGCGCCATCGCGCATTATGAACTCGCCTTGCAGGTGCGGACGCGCCAGGCGTTCCCCGAAGATTGGGCGATGACGCAGAACAACCTGGCGAACGCCTACTATAGCCGCATTCGGGGCGAGCGCGCCGGGAATCTGGAACGCGCCATCGCGCATTATGAACTCGCCTTGCAGGTGTTGACGCGCGCGCAATTTCCCATTGACCATCGCCAGACGGCGCGCAATCTGGGAGACACACACGCCAGTCGGAGGGATTGGGACGCGGCGCGCGCCGCCTACGCGCAAGCCATCCAGACCGCTGAGCAACTCTTTCGCAGCGCTGTTGACCCCACCAACCAGCGCGCGGAGGCGCGTGAACTCGCCGATCTGTACGACCGTGACATCAAGGCGTGCCTCCATCTGGACAAACGACCAATGACGAACGACGTACGACTAACGACGAACGACGAAAGCCTTCGTCCTTCGTCCATCCTTCGTCCATCCTTCGTTCATCCTTCGTCCATCGTCGTTCGACCTTCCACAGACGCGCTCCTCGCCGCCGAAGCCGCGCGCTCGCGTGCGTTCCTCAAGCAAATGGGCTTGCGTGAGGTTGCACCGCCGGCGGAGATTCCCGCGGCGCTCATTGCGCGCGAACAAACGATTATCGTCCAACTGCGCCAGATTGAACAGGGACTTGCCAATGTGCACCCCCACGCCGAACGCGCCAGCGAACGCGAACGCGCGCTCGTCGCCCAGCGCGGCGCGCTCGTCCGCGAACTGGATGAGGTGCTGGATGCGATGCTCCAGACATCCTCCCCTGCAAGCGGGGGAGGGCAGGGTGGGGGCGCGGCGCGCGACTATGTTTCGCTTCGTCGCGGCGAGACGCCCACCTGGGACGATTTGCGCGCGCTCGCGGAACGCCTCGGCAAAGACGCCGCACTCGTCGAGTTTCACACGCTCGATGACCAGATCGTCGCGATGGTCTGGCGCGCGGGCTGGGATGCGCCACAGTTGATTGCGATTCCGCTGGATAGCCATCGCTTGCTCTATCGCTATCTCTTACCCTATCAAGACGAAGTGCTCAACTACTGGCAATACACCCAGATCGCTCACCGCGAGTTGCACAACGACTGGCTGACGCTCGGCGAGGAACTGCTCGCCCCGCTCGAACCCGCCATCGGCGATGCGTCGCTCGTCTATTTCATCCCGCACGGCTACCTGCATCTCCTGCCGCTACACGCGCTCACGGTCCGCGGCAAGCCGTTCATCGCGGAACGTGCGGTGGCGTACGCGCCCTCGGCGGCAGTGCTGGCACGCGCGCTGAAGGACGAAGGACGGAGGACGGTTGCCAATCTGCAATCTGCAATCGAAAATCGAAAATCGTTGGTGATGGGGTACGCACTGAGCGAGGAGGAACTCCCCACGTTCATTGGCGAGGCGGAGGAGGTAGCAAGGTTGTTTGGCGTAACGCCCCTCGTGGACAAGGCGGCAACCCGAGAGGCACTCGAGCAACGCGCGCCCTCTGCGTCGGTGATTCATCTCTCGTGTCACGGCGTCTTTAAGGCGGACAATGCGCTCGCCTCGGCGGTGGTGCTGGCGGATGGACTGTTCACGGCGCGCGAGTGGATGGGCTTGAAATTGCGCGCGGATTTGGTAACGTTGAGCGCGTGCCAACTCGCGTTCAGCGATGTGAACCCTGGCGATGACCTGGTGGGGATGACGCGCGCGCTGTTCTATGCGGGTGCGTCGGCGGTGTTGCTGGCGCTCTGGTCGGTGCGCTCGGACACGACGATGGCGTGGATGCGCGATTTTTACGCACGCGTGCGCGACGGGCAAGCGAGGGCATTTGCGGCGCGTGAGGCAACGCTGGCGTTGTATGCGGAGCACAAGAACGAGCCGCACATCTGGGCGCCGTTTGTGGTCGTTGGATAGTTGGGTCGTTGGATCGTTGGGTCGTTGGATCGTTGGATCGTTGGGTCGTTGGATTGTTGGGTTGTTGGATTGTTGGATCGTTGGGTCGTTGGATTGTTGGATGGTTGGATAGTTGAATAGTGAGTTGTGGAGAGGAGACAGAATGGTAAACGAAATCTGGGATTCGCCTCACGAACTTGTACCCACCACGCAGAGCATCGAGTATGTGACCACGCGCGCGTTTCGCTCGGCAGACGAGCGCGCCGAAGCGACTAGAGAGATTGAACACGAGGCGCGCGCCGTGGTGCGCGTGCACCAACCGCGCTGGCTCCACGTTCAGGACACCAGCCCGTTCGCCACGTCGGGCGGTGCGGCAGACTATTTCCAGGTGCGTCTGGGTTTTGAGTTCGATTTGGCGGAGGAAGCGCGTCGCGCGGGCGCGCGCTTTGTACTGGCGCGCTGCGAGACATTTCTCTGGGGCATTGGCGCGTCTCCGCGCGTCTATGACCTCTTTCCGCGCGATCTCTACGAGGGCGAATCGCGCGTCGTGTCGGTGGAACTGGGTCCCGAACTGAAGGTCGGCGAAGTAGGTGGCTCGCTCGGCAAAATTAGCACCGACCTGCGCATCGGACACATCGAACCTGTCATCGTTGGTTGGTTTGGCGCGGCAGAGCGCGAACCGCGCTGGGAATTGCGCCCCAGGGAGAAAACGCTCATCGGTATCCGCAATGTGTGGTTGTGGGTTGAGGTGCCGCGCGAATGTCAGCGGGCGCATCTCGCCGTGCGCGTGAGCGGCGATGTACAAACCCGCTTGGGTCCCATTCCTGTTGGCTTGAAAGAGGTGTGGGACAGGGACAAGTGGAGCGTGGTGATTTGTTAGGTATGGCACACCAAAAACAATTCTGGCTTTTCATTGCGCTCCTCGCGTTCGCGCTGCGCGTCTACGCGCTCGACGTGCAGAGTTTGTGGAACGATGAAGGCACAAGCGTCGCGCTCGCGTCGCTCAGCATCGAAGCAATCATCAACAGCGCCGCGCGCGACATCCATCCGCCGCTCTACTACTTGCTTTTGCATTTCTGGCTGCCGTTCGCAGGCAATACGGAATACGCAGTACGTTTCTTGTCGGTCATTGCGGGGGTGGTGATCGTTGCGCTCGTATTCCGTATTGCGTATTTCGTTTTCGATAAACGCGTTGCGACGCTTGCCGCGTTTCTCACCGCGCTCTCGCCGTTTCAGGTGTACTATTCGCAAGAAGCGCGGATGTACATCTGGGTCACGCTGTGGGCGGCGGTGTCGGTGTGGGCGTTTGTCAAGTTAAAAGTTAAAAGTTCAAAGTTCAAAGTTGAAACAGCAGAGGTCAGCGGGCAGAGGTCAGTAGTCAGCGGGCAAAAGTCAGAAGTCGGAATGTGGGTGGTGTACGTTGTTGCTACGCTCGCCGCGCTATACACGCAATACGTTGGCGCGTTCATCGTCCTCGCAGAGAATCTCGCGTTCGGTGTCTGGCTGTTCTTCGCAATTCGCAATTCGCAATTCACCATTCGCAATCTGCAATCTGCAATTCGCACATTGGCTCCTTGGCTCATTGGTCAATTGATCATTGGCTCATTGTTTCTCCCGTGGTACCTGTTCGCCGGCGGACAACTCGCGTCGTGGCCCTCCATCAGCGAGCCGCTCGATTTGCCGACACTCGTCTGGCGCGTGTTGAATGTGTTTAGCATCGGCTTGACGTTAGACGGCAACCTTGCCACTATCACTTCGATTCTCCTCGGCGGCTTGTTTCTGCTCGGTTGCTGGCGCCCCACTGTCCCACTGTCCCACTGTTTCACTGTCCCACTGTCCCACTGTCCCACTGTCCCACTGTCCCACCGCCCCACTGTCCCACTGCTCCTCTGGACACTCGTTCCTGTCGCCGCGATGTACATCGTCTCACTCACGCGCCCGGCGTACAACCCCAAATTTCTATTGCTCGCCACGCCGGCATTTTACATCCTTGCCGCACGTGGGCTGAATCACGTTTCACGTTTCACGTTTCGCGTTTCGCGCTTCACGCCTCACGTTTCACGTCTCACGTCTCACGTCTCACGTTTCACGTTTCACGTTTCACGTCCCCAACTTTTGTCATTTGTCCTTTGCTCATTGATTATTCTTGCTGGCAACGCGCAATCTATTCTCAACTACTACACCGACCCGCGCTATGCGCGCGACGATTATCGCACCATCCTGCAGTTCATTGATGCGCACGAACGCGCGGGCGATGGAATTCTGGTGAACGCGCCGGGACAGATTGACGTGGTACGATACTATTGGCGCGGCAATCAACAATTGTTCCTGTTGCCGCGAATGCGCCCAGCCGATCCGACCGCCACGCGCGCGGACGTGGACGAGATGCTCGGCAAAACGCAACGCCTCTTTGCGATTTACTGGGCAACCGACCAGAGCGATCCCGCGCGCGTCGTCGAGACGCGGCTCGCCGAACGCGCGTTCAAAGCGCGCGACGAGTGGCACGGCAACGTGCGACTTGTGCTCTACGGCATTGCGCCCCGTTCGCGCAGCGCGCCCCAACCGCTCGACGCGCGTTTTGGCGACGCGATGACGCTGACGAGTTACCAACTCGATGCGCGCCGCGCGCGCGCCGGCGATGTGCTGACGCTCACGCTACATTGGCGCGTCGAACAAACACCGAACGCGCGCTATAAAATTTTCGTTCATCTGCTCGATGCCAGCGGGCGTGTCGTCGCGCAGCGCGATGGCGAACCGCTCGCCGATTTGCGTCCGACGACGATGTGGCGCGCTGGTGAGACACTCGCCGACAATTACGGCGTCTTCATCGAATCGGACACATCGCCCGGCGAGTATCGCGTCGAAATCGGTGTGTATCGCGCGGACGATGGCGCACGCGTGCCGGTGGGCGAGAGCGATCATTTGATTTTGGGAACAGTGCAGGTTCAATGAACCAATTTACCAATGTGCCAATGAGCCAAATGAATGACAAATGAGCAAATGACAAATGAACAAATGGTTTGGCACATTTGGCACGTTTGGCTTGTTTGGCACATTTGGTTCATTGGCTCATTGACTTGGAGTTGGCTATGCCGGTAGATTTATACATCGGTCCGAAGAAACGTGGCGCGCCGTGGTGGCAAGGTTGCCTTGTTGCCTTGCTCCTTCTGATTGTTGGTGCGTATGCCGCCGTTCTGGTTCTTGCCGCGAACGGCTATTACGTCTCCGAGAAAATTCCACTTCCCGAATCGCTCCAACCAACTGCGACACCAACGCCGACACCGACGGAGCCAGCCACGACGCGCTTGCAGCGCGCCGACGCGTTGTTCATTGACGGGCAATTCGAGGCAGCACTTGCGGAGTACAACGCGGTGCTAGCGCTCGAGCCGCTCAACGATGCGGTGTACGCGCGCTTGGTCAAGCCGCTGATTTTGACGCGCAAGGTGGACGCGGCGGTCGAAGCGGCGCGCCGCGCGGTGCAGCTCAACGATCAGCGCGCAGAAAATTTGACCGCGCTCGCCGAGGCGCTCGATTGGCAGGGGAATTACATCGAAGCGCTCGATTTGGCGTTGCGCGCGACGGAACTCGCCCCCAACTCGGCAACGGCGTGGGCAATCGTTGCGGAGGTGTACGCCGATTTGAATCGTCCCGAGCGCGCGCTGCCCGCCGCGCAAAAAGCTGTGCAGTTAGACCCCAACAACGTGGACGCGCATCGCAATCTGGGGTACGTGCAAGAGGCGCGTGGACGCTATCGCGACGCCATCACATCGTACAAACGCGCTATCGAGATTCGTCCCAAGTGGGCGTACCTGTACATCAGTCTGGCGCGCAACTTGCGCGCGCTCGGCAATTCGTCCGAGGCGATTGCAACGTTGCAGCAGGCGCAAAAAATCGCGCCCAAGGATCCGCAGGTGTACGACGAACTAGGGTGGACGCACTCGCTTGCCGGCGATTCGGCGCGCGCCATCGCGCAACTAAAAAAAGCAATCGAGGTGGACCCAGATTACGAAGTGCCGTACGGTCACTTGGGGCATGTGTACTTTGTGCAACAGGATTGGCAAGGCGCGGTGACCAACTTGGAAAAAGCGATTCAATTGGGCGGGACTCGGTTGGAATATTATTACAAACTGGGCATCGCGTACGTGAACCTAAAAGATTGCGCCAAGGGAAGACCGTGGATCGAAAAAGCGTTACAGATCAATTCGCAGGATACGGCGGTGCTGGGGGCGTTGACGTGGTATCAGCAACATTGCGAAGCGGCGCCCAGTCCAACGCCACGGCGGAAATGAAGTCGAATAAGCAAGGCGTAGCGCGCGTTGACATTGTCGCGCGGGGCGTGTTATAATCGCGCTAGAATGTGACACGAGGGATGACGATGCCCATTGACCGGAAAGCGCTGCGGAAAATGCTTGCGCACTATCGCGCGTGGAACAAAGCGAAATTTGCCGACCAAGTCTTGCGGCGCGGACGACATACCCCCACGATCAAATGGCGGATGTATCAGGACTTGTACGCGTTTGGACGGCAGGGCAAACCCAGCCCGAATGAATGGGAAAAAATAGAAACAGCCAAAGAGTGGGAAGCATACTACGCCCGAATTCGAAAATTCGAAGCATGGAGGCGGCATCGTGCAAGCTGAACTGCGAAAAGCGCTCCGCCAAGCCATCGCGTCTTTGGAGAAACATAACTTGCGCTACGCGGTCATTGGAGGAATAGCGCTTCAACTTTGGGGAAAGCCACGCTTTACGTACGACGTGGATATCAAAGTTCTCGTGCCAGACACTGACTACTCGGCAGCGCGTGCGAAAATCCGCGCGGCGTTTCCAAAGCGCGCTCGACCCCATGCTCCACCCAATCCGTTGATCGTGGATGCCCAAGTCGGTGACATTACAGTTGATTTTCTGTTGGCTCTTCCTGGCTACGAAGAAAACATCATCACTCGCGCCGTGCGTCGCAGAATGGGTAACTTGGCGCTGTGGATTTGTTCGGCGGAAGACTTGATCATTCAAAAGGTCGTCGCCAATCGTCCCAAAGATTGGCAGGACATCGAGGGCATCTTGGCGGAGCAACACGGACGACTGGACTATGACTATATCGAGAATTGGCTGCAACAGTTTGCCGACGCGCTGGAACAACCTAAAATCCTGCGCCAATATCACGACATTCGCAAACGGATTGATGCGATTCTGGTGCAGCACGGTGAATCGTCTGGATAACCAGAGAATTGCTACCAGCGGAAAACATGGGTAACCGTTCAGGTGTCATTCCGAACAAAGACCCGTCAGGTTTTCCAAGACCTGACGGGTCTATTCTTGCGTGATTTTCGCGCGCGCAGCGTTTCGCGGATTGTGCGTTCTACTTGGGCATACCCGCCAGACGCGATTGCGCTGGGCGCCCCAGCACGTGGAATGCGCCAGTCTCGTTGCTCAAGTCAGTGAAATCGAGATTCCACAAAATCGCAACGCCAACCCACCCCCACGCCTTCATCATCCGATATGCCTGCTCCAACCACTGGGCTTGCATTTCGAGTGAGATGTTGCGCGCGTACTGAAAATCGGGATGCGGATTGGGCGCGGACGCCCAACCAAATTCGGTGGGCCAGAGTTGTTTGTCCGCATCGCCATACTGCACCATCACCGCGCGATACGATTCCATCGTCTCGCGGAAGAAGAACGAGCGATGATTGTTGTATTGCCCTCCACACGGATTCGGCGAGCCGACGCGCGCTTCGGGCGGATTGCAAAAGCCGCTGGGATGCACACCGATCGCATCGCTATAGTTTTTCAGTCCGGCTTGGTACATCGAGTGGAGATACGCCAAGTCGTCCATATATCCCGGCGCGGTGACACCGGTGGGCGTGGGCGCCGCGCTCACTACGACGATGCTCGGACACGTTTCTTTGATGCGGCGATACGCCACCGAAAGATAGCGAATGTAATCGGCACCCGATACCGGATTGGCGCCCCACTCGCGTTCCATATTCGTTTCGTTCCACACCTCGATCGCGCCCAAGCCCTTGCCGCAATAGCGCGCGGAAACTGCCGCGACAAAATCGCCGAGATCGTTGGGATTTTGCGGCGGACCCGGCGCGCCTCCCGAACCGCGTTGCACCGCACCCGACCATTTGGGTCCATACAAAATGCTGAAGAGTAACGAGATGCCATTCGCGCGCGCCGCGTCTACTGCTCCATCAATTTGTCCCCATTGAATATTGCCTTTGTTGGGTTCGAACTCGCCCCAACGGATTTGAATCTTTGCCCACGTAAAGCCCATTCCCTTGAGCGTTTGCATTCCGCCGTTGACGCCAATCGGCGACCCCGTCCAGTTCAACTGCGCGCCATAAGCAAACATATTCTTGCCGCGAAAGTTGCTAGCGGGTGCGACAGGTGCCACCGGCGGTTTCGTCGCGACCGGCGCGGCAGACGTCGGGCGCGGGGTGGGCGTGGGCGTTGCCAAGCGCGCGATCTGCGCGGGCTTGGGGTCCGTCGAACCGGCGAGCGATTGCCCATCGTCGAACGAGAGGGACGCTTCGATCTTGATGTCGCCGGGTTGATTGGGCGCGGTCCACGCTAAGCGCGGATCGGTCGCCGGCGCTTTGCCGACCACTTGATTGTTGACGCGCCAGACGATCACCGGGCGCGCTTTGAACGCGCCGATATTCGCGTCGCGATATTGTTCCAGCGCTTGCCACGCGCGCGCGTCCATCGCTTCGGTCGTCACATCGCGCAGCGCGACGCCGCGTAGATTGAATTGCAGCGCGTACGCTACTTTTTTGGCGAAACTTTCCGCGCTTTCGATCCAAACCGTGTGCAGTTGCTGTTTATCGTCCAGATAGGTGAACGAGTATAAACCGCTCGGCGGATCGGCTTTGAGCCCGCGACTCTCGCGCAGTTTGGGCAAATCTAGGGTGACTTTGGCGTCGGGGGTGATGTTGCTGGGAACGACATCCACCGGCCCCATCAACTTGGCGGCGCTGGCGAACGCCAAGGGCGCGTACGCGTTGCCAAATTCATCGCGTCCCATCACCGAAAAGGTCAGTTGCAGTTTGTAGCGGTCAACGCGCCCCACTGCCCACATCAAATAGTTTTCTACTCCGGAAGGATTGCCGGCGAACGCTTCGCGCCCCGGCACCGGAATCTTGACCACATCTGCCACCTGACCGATGGCATCCCAATCGTAGGCGCCCGTTTCCCACGTATCCGCCGACACTTGCTCCGGCAACGCCATCGTCACGCTCAAGATTTTTTGTTTGGCGTGCAACGCGGTCGCCAATTCGCGGATGAACGCGGTGAATTCTTTGCGATTGTCCGGGTTGACCTCTTGATAGTCAATGTTGATGCCGGGATACAATCGTTCGATCGCCAAGTCAATGATTGCTTGGATGTGTTCTTTGCGGAGAGTGGGCGTCGTGATCATCTCGTCCACCAGATCGCCGCGCGTTTGTGCGCCGTCAAAGTTGCTGATGGTCGGCAAAACCTGGTAGGGACTCGATGCGCTCGCTTCGTTGAGCGCGGGAACATTGCCCGCGATGCCGCCGCCCTCCGCAATCGTCAAGCCCGCTGGATTGACTTCGGCGAGCAAGTTGCTGACCGCTTCGGGCAGCGTGGTCTTGGGGGTCAAGTCCGCGCTGATGGTGGGCGGCAGCGCGGTGGTTTGCGCCAGGACAACTCCTTGCGGAATGGTGGAGGCAAAGTACGCTTCCAGACGTAGCTCGTCCAGAAAGAATTGGAACGGTAGTTTGCTCCACTTTTTGCCGTCAAAGCCGTACACATCAAGCGTCGTCAGCGGGTCTACGCCGTCGGGAATCGGAATCGAAAGAACGGCTTGTGCGGGCGGCTGGCCTTGCAAACTTGGTTGATACAAGGGACTGACCACCTCGAGCGTACGGGGCAGGTCTTTGGCGAGCGCGCTTTTGAGGAACGCGGCGGCGGGTTGCGCGGTGAGGCGGATGGACGCACCGCTCTTGAGCGCGCCGGGCGGCACCGAAAATTGCGTGCCATCGTTGAGCGAGACACTACCGCCAGTGTTCGCGGCGATTCCGGTGTACCCTGCCGAAAGAACCCGTTGCGGAAGCGCAAGAGGGGGGAGAACGATCGCAAGCAAGACGAGGAAGGGGATGACGAAGAGATTGATGATCCAACTGGTGACGGTACCCTCCAACACATTATCGAGGGCGCGTAACAAAGGATTGTTCAAGCGTGTGTTCAATTTTTTCTGACCTCGGTTCGAACTTGATGGTCATGCCCGCACGAGGGCGATGGCTTGCGCCAATCGGTGAGACACAGGCGACAAGCGAAAGCAATTCTAGCATAGGGTAGGCAAAATCGCAAATCGTCAAGTGGGCTGAAAACATTTCTTTGACGCGTGTTGCGCTTGGGTATATAATCGCGCCTGGAATTTGCGATGTTCGATCGCCGATTTTCAAGAGTATCGCGCAAGTGTCAATCGGCAATCTAAAATCGAAAATCGGGAGATTCGATGACCACTCGCTTTCTTCTCATCCGTCACGGTCAGACCGAATGGAATCGCGGCGCGGAGCGATTTCGCGGACGCGCAGACATTCCACTCAACGATGTAGGACGCGCGCAAGCCGCGCGCATTGCCGCGCGATTGGCGAACGAACCCATCGCCGCGATTTACGCCAGCCCTAAACAACGCACCCTCGATTCCGCGCGC
>Ga0209018_1003053_pt1 | contig 11019 bp, 6 predicted proteins | sample YNPBryBLVA2012_FD_185814 | JGI IMG/M metagenome (GOLD analysis project Ga0209018, IMG submission 185814) | Anoxygenic and chlorotrophic microbial mat microbial communities from Yellowstone National Park, USA - YNP Bryant BLVA 2012 (SPAdes)... ...
ATCGCTTCTGCCATTTTGCGAAGCATCGTTGCGCCGACCACTTCTTGGTCCATCAACGGCACTTGGAAAATCGGCAGGGGCGCAAACGCTTCTTCGACCAGTTGACTGTAGCGCGCTTGTGCTCCTTTCCACGCGTTGAAATAGTCATCGCCAACGCTTGTTGGAATGATGCGATTCGAGATGACCAGGTCGGTGGCATAACCGTACAAGTTCAAATAGGTGTACGTGCGTTGCGCTTCCTTGATGACCATTTTCTCCGGATTCAAGACGAGACGCACCGAGGTCTTTTTCTGGTCGGTCAACAATTCGTGCATCCGATCGAGTTGCAAAATCAAATCCTTGATGGAATCGAACACCTGATCGTCGGGCACCGGAATATCGGTGATGCTACGGAGCAAAGGTCCCACTACCCTGGCGGTCTGGCGTTGAAGCGGGAAGATGCGCGTAAGATACCACTCGGCGACTTCGGGGAGCGAGAGCAAGCGCAAGGTTTCGCCGGTCGGCGCGCAATCCACGATGATCACATCGTACGCGTTGCTGTCGTGCAGCAGAACGATTTGCAACAAACTGGCAAGTTCGTCCATCCCCGGCAACACACTCGCCTCATCCGCAAGCAGTTCGTCCAAGCCGCGCCACGCAAGCACCGAGGTAACCCACTCTTGCACGGTGCCCCAGTACTTTTCCATTTGGTGTAGCACGTCAATCTCTTGACCGTGCAGGCGCGGCGCGATTTCGATCGGTTCGTTGCCGATCGTCGCGTCGAACGAATCGGCAAGCGAGTGCGCCGCATCAGTGCTGACAACGATCGTCCGATAACCGAGATCGGCGCAACGCAGTGCCGTTGCGGCGGCTACACTCGTTTTGCCAACGCCGCCTTTGCCGGTGTAAAGTAGAATTCGCATCGAGTCTCCGCAGGTATCAGGTAGACAGGTATTAGGTGGCGCGATTATACCACAAAATTCATTTTCTTGTTGCCGCGCGGTAAACCGCACGGCTGAATGCTTCGAGCCGACTTGAAGTCGGCTTGCGCTTTTTTAGCCAGCGAGTTTACTCGCTGGCGAACTTTGACACGCGCTTGAAAAAATGTTATTCTCTTGCCCGATGAACATTCACCTGGCAACGCTGGGTTGCAAGTTGAACGAAAGCGAAAGCGAGGCGTGGGCGCGGCAGTTCGCGCGCGCGGGGCACGTGCTGGTGAACGATGCGCGCGCGGCGGACGTGATCGTTGTGAACACCTGCACCGTCACGCACGTCGCCGCACGCAAAACGCGCCAACTGGCGCGCCAGTTCGCGCGCGTCAATCCGCACGCGCGCCTGGTGCTGACGGGCTGCTTTGTCACCATCTCGCCAGCCGAAGCGCGCGCGCTGCCCAACGTCGCGCTCGTTGTGCCGAACGCGGACAAAGACCGATTGCCATTGCAGATTGCGGATTTAAGATTGCCAATTGAGAATGAACACGCTCGGCAATCGGCAATCGAAAATCTAAAATCGCGCACGCGCGCGTTCGTCAAAATTCAAGACGGTTGCAACCTTGCCTGCGCGTACTGTATCATTCCCCGCGCGCGCGGCGCGGAACGCAGCCGCCCGCGCGACGAGATTGTGGCTGAAGTGCGCGCACGGGTGGACGCGGGCTATCAGGAAATTATTTTGACCGGCGTGCAAATTTCGGCGTATGCGCCCTCGTTGCGCGACCTGGTCACCGCGATTCTCACAGAAACGAACGTGCCGCGCCTGCGCTTGACGAGCATCGCGCCGTGGGACGTAGACGACGCGCTGCTCAATGTGTGGCGCGATCCGCGCCTGTGCCGCCACGTCCATTTGTCGTTGCAAAGCGGGTGCGATTCTGTGTTGCGGCGAATGTTGCGACCATACACCACTGCCCAGTTCGCGCGCGCGGTCGAGCGCGTGCGCGCAAAAATTCCCGACGTGGGCATCACGACCGATGTCATCGTCGGTTTCCCCGGCGAAACGGACGCCGAGTTTCAAGCGTCGTTACGCTTTGTCGAGCAGATGCAATTTTCGCGCGTGCATGTCTTTCCGTACTCGCGTCGCGCTGGGACAGCAGCCGCCGCGTTCCCCAATCAAATACCCGATGCCGTCAAGCACACGCGCGCGCAACAAATGCAAGCGGTCGCGGAGGCAAGTCAACGCGCGTTCGCGCAGCGCTTTATCGGACGCGAGTTGATAGTGTTGTGGGAGTCGAACGACGAAGGACGAACGACTGTCTGGTCGGGTTACAGCGACAACTATATTCGCGTCGTTGCGACAAGCGCGCGCAATCTGCATAATCGCCTGACGCGTGCCTTGGTGGTGGCGGTGACGGACGAGGGCGCACAGGCAACAGTGTGACTAGAGGAATCTTCGATGCTCAATCCAACAGCTTTACGCGCGTTGCGCGAAATTTTCGACACGCGCCAAATGATTACCGACCCGATTGAACTCATCACCTACGAGAGCGATGCAACGTGGGAGCGCGGCACGCCGGACGCGGTGGTGTTTCCCCAATCGGCGGAACAAGTGAGCCAATTGGCGCGCTGGGCGGCGCAGTATCACGTTCCGCTCGTCGCGCGCGGCGCAGGCACCGGACTTTCGGGCGGCGCGGTCGCGGAACACGGCGGCGTCATCGTCGAGTTCGCGCGGATGAATCGCATCATCGAATTCGATCCGTTGGGGCGCCGCGTCATCGTCGAACCCGGCGTCGTCAATCTGGTGTTGGACGAATTCGTCAAGACGCAAGGGCTGTACTATCCACCCGATCCTGCAAGTGGACGCACCGCAACGATTGGTGGCAACATCGCGGAGAACGCCGGCGGTCCGCATTGCTTCAAGTACGGCGTGACCACAAATTACATCACCGGTTTGCAAGTGGTGTTGGCGGATGGACGCCGGGTGCATTTCGGCGGACGCGCGTTGGACTATCCCGAGTACGATTGGATCGGCTTGATGACGGGAAGCGAGGGGACGTTGGGTTTGGTGACCCAAGCGACCGCGCGCTTGATTCGCAATCCGCTGGAGGTCAAGACGGCGGTCGCATCGTTCGATTCGGTCGAGCGCGCCGGCGCGGCGGTCTCGGCGGTGATCGCGGCGGGCTTGGTGCCGGCGACGATGGAGATGCTCGATCAGAAAATCATTCGCATCGTGGAAGACTATGTACACATCGGTTTGCCGGTCGATGCCGGCGCGATGCTCATCGTCGAAGTGGATGGTTACCCAACGAGTTTGGACGCGCAGATGGCAGAAGTGGTGCGCGTGTTGGAGCAGAACGGCGCGTTCGATGTGCGCGTGGCACGCGACGCCGAAGAGCGCGAACAACTGTGGTACGGTCGCAAGAGCGCGGCGGGCGCGTTCGCGCGACTGGCGCCCCAGAAATTTTCGATGGATTGTAGCGTGCCGCGCAGTCACATCGCGTCCACTTTGCGCGCGATGAACGAGATTTGCGCGCGGCTCGATTTGACCGTCGGCTACATTATGCACGCCGGCGACGGCAACTTTCATCCCAACATTCCGTACGATCCCGCCGATCAAGATCAGATTCGGCGTGGCACGCGCGCCTTTGCCGAGATGGTGGACGCGGTCGTCGCGTGCGGTGGGAGCATCACGGGCGAACACGGCGTTGGAATCGAAAAGCGCGAGTTTATGCCGGTGATGTGCGATGGCGCGGAATTGACGGCGATGTGGGATGTCAAACTGGTCTTTGATTCCACGCAGCAACTCAATCCCGGCAAAGTGTTTCCAACGCAAATGCCGGCAGCAAATCGCGTGCCGCCCGCGTCCGCTGTGCCAAGCCCGCTGTTCGCGCCCAAGGACGCGCAAGAGGTGGCGGCGGGATTACGCGCGCTCTCCGACGCGCGCCAAAATGTTTCCATCAACAAAGCGCGCGCCGGTGCCATCACGCTCTCGACGCGCGAACTGACCGGTGTGATTCGATACGCGCCGGAAGATTTGTACATCACGCTTGGCGCGGGGACGACCTTGGAGCAGGCGCAGGCGTTTCTCGCGCCGCACGGCTGGCAGGTGCCGCTGGTTTCGCCGTGGCGCGCGATGACAGTGGGCGGTATCGTCGCGACGAATCTCAACGCGCCGTTGCGGATGCGCTACGGTTCAGTGCGCGATGTGATGTTGTGTTGCAATGCCGCGCTCGCGGATGGACGACTTGTCCGCGCTGGGCGCGCGCTCGTGAAAAACGTGGCGGGGTACGATTTGCCCAAAGTGTTCGTCGGGTCGTACGGTACGCTCGGCGTGCTGACCGATGTGACGTTCAAAATCGTCGCCAAGCCGCGCGCGCAGCAAACGCTCGTCGTGCCGGTGGACGATGTGCAACTCGGTGTGACACTTGGCGTTCAACTTGCCCGCGTCGCGCACGTCGCGTCAGCAATCGTTCTGACGCAAGCCGCTCGCGTGCCAGATGTGCCGAGTCGTTACGCGCTGCTGTACACGGCAGAGGGACACGAGCAAGAAGTGGCGGCGGAGATGGCAGAGGTGCGCGCGCAATTATCTGCGTCGCACGCGCCGCGCGAAATCGCAGTGAGTGGCTCGGAGGTTTGGGCGGCGCTGTTGTGCGATGCGCCCGCGCGCGCGTTGGTAGTGCGCGTGGGCATCGCGCCCAAAGATGTGATCGCGTGGGTGACGAATCAATCGGCGCGCTTGGACGTTGGCGCGTACCTCGTTGACATAGCCAACGGACTCGTCTACGCGGTAGCATCGTTCGACGACGCGACTGCCGCGCGCGCGTGGCTGGAAGCGTTGCGCCAAGCCGCGCACGCGGCGGATGGCTACGCCGTCGTGATGCAGCTGCCTGCCGAGTGGGAACGGGTGATTGATTGGTGGGGCTATCGTCCCGAATCGTTGGAATTGATGCGCGGTCTCAAAGCGCGCTGGGACCCCGCGGGAATTTTAGAGCCGAACAAGTTCATCGCGTAAAAATAAAGGACGAAGGATGTGGTTTCCTTCGTCCTTCGTCTTTCGTCCTTCGTCACTCGCTCAGTATTTCTACGCTAACAAATTTCGCAGCGCGGTGAGCAACAGCGCGATGTTCTCGCGACGACTGCCATAGCCCATCAAGCCGATGCGCCAGATTTTACCTTTGAGCGGACCAAAACCGCCGGCGACTTCGATGTTGTACTCGTCGAGCAGACGTTTGCGCCCGGTCACATCGTCCAGACGCGGGCTGAGTGTGCAGGTCGTCAGTGAGGGCAGGCGATAGTGTGGCGGAACGAACGGCGGCAAATCGAGTTCTTCCAAGCCCGCCCACAACATTTCCGCGTTGGCGCGATGGCGCGCCCAGCGCGCCTCTAATCCTTCCTCTGCAACGATGCGTAGACCTTCGCGCAGCGCGTAGTTCATCGTGATAGGCGCGGTGTGATGATACGTGCGTTCGTTGCCCCAGTACTTTTCCACCATCGTCAAATCCAAATACCAGTTGGCGACCGGCGTTTTGCGCGCGCGCAACACCTCGCGCGCGCGCGGACTGACGGTGAGCGGCGCAAGTCCCGGCGGACACGACAAGCATTTTTGCGAACAACTGTAGGCGACGTCCACATCCCACGCGTCAATTTCGACCGGCACACCGCCAAGCGAAGTGACACAATCCATCACGACGAGCGCGCCGTGCGCGTGCGCGAGGGCGGCAATCTCTTTGACGTTCAGTTGTTGCGCGCCGGTGGATGTTTCGGCGTGAACGAACGCGAACAGTTTGTACTTTTTCTGACGCAGTTGTTTTTCGATTTCCGCCGGGTCGAAGATTTCTCCCCACGGTTTATCCAACCGATCTACGTTGGCGCCATAGCGGCGTGCCATCTCCACCATTCGCTCGCCGAAATAGCCCATCACGGCGATTAGCACATTGTCGCCCGGCTCGATGAAATTGCACAGCGCGGCTTCCATTCCCGCGCTGCCGGTGCCGGAGATCGGAATCGTCAATTCGTTTTGCGTTTGAAACACATAACGCAACAATTGTTGCGTCTCGTTCATAATGTTCAGAAATTCCGGGTCAAGGTGACCGATGACCGGCGTGCTCATTGCGCGCAAGACGCGCGGGTGCGCTGGGCTGGGTCCCGGTCCCAGCAACAAGCGCGGCGAGGGATTCAAATCGGAAAATTGTGGGGCTTGGATCACGAGTACCTCCGTATTTTGTTTTTGGGTTCGCGGTTCACGTTGTCATAGCGCGATACGACAGATCCAGCACTTGGACGATGTGATACACCGGCATGTTCAATTTGGCTTGGCGCGCGCCGGCAATGAGTTGCATATGGCAACCGGTGTTGCTGACGATGATCCACTCCGCGCCGGTGCTGGCAATGTCTTGCATTTTGGCGTCGAGAATCGCCTCGGCGGTTTCAGGTTGGACGATGTTGTAGACGCCCGCGCTGCCACAACAACGCTCGGGCATTTTCAGTTCGATGAGTTGGATGCCGGGGATGCTCTTGAGCAGATCGCGCGGTTGTCTGACGACTTTTTGAACGTGCCGCAAGTGGCACGAGTCGGCGTAGGTGACGCGCGCTTCCACTCTGCCGGTGGGCTGGACGTGCAGATTCGTTGCCAGAAATTCGGAAATGTCTTTGACCTTTGCCGCGAATTTTTTGGCTTTTTCGAAATACACCGGATCATCGTGAAAGAGATGCGCGATTTCGTCTTTGAGCGTCGCGCCACAACCGCCCGCGTTCGAGATGATGGCGTCATAGTCGCGCGCGAGGAACGCGTCAATGTTACGTCGCGCCAATTCGCGCGCGAGCGCGTGTTCGCCTTGGTGGATGTGTGCCGCGCCGCAGCACGTTTGCCCGGCGGGAAAATGGACTTTGTAGCCGTTGCGTTGTAACACGCGAATCGTCGCTTCGTTCACCTGGGCGAGAAACGCTTCTTGGATGCAACCGATGAAGAACGCCACCTCGCCGCGTTTTTCGCCGAGGGCTGGCGCGGGCGCGCGATAATCGCGATAGCGCGGCTCGATGGGCGGCAGAATCGCTTCCATCGCTTGGAGTGGCTTGGGCAGGTGATCGAGCGCGCGCACGATTTTTTGAACACCGGTGATTTCGTACAGCCACATCACGCGCGCCATCAGTTTCAGCAAACCGAGATTCGGCATCAGTTGACGCAAACCCAGCCAACGGATGAATCGCTCGATGACACCGACGCGCCGATTCAGCGCGATGGCAGTTTGCGCGCCGTCAATCAGGATGCCGTACTGGACGCCGGAAGGACACGCAGTTTCGCACGCGCGGCATGCAAGGCACAAACTTAGATGCTGGGTGAACGAGTGGGCGAATTCTTCCGGCCCGATGCGTCCTTCCGCCGCCGCGCGCATCAGCGCGATACGACCGCGCGGCGCGTCCATCTCGGTCGCAAAGACCGCATAGGTGGGACACGCTTGCAAACACAAACCGCAGTGAATGCACTGTGTCAATTTCGCTTTGTAATCGGGAGATTGCAGGAGAGCAATGCCGTTGATCATTCTGGACGATCTCATTGCGCGTGATGTGTTACTGCGCGGCGAGTATCGAAATCAAATGCCGCGCGCGAATCGGTGAGCCAATCTTTTGCAAGCCGCCCGCGATGTTCATCAAGCAGCCCGGATCGCACGCCACGACGTACTCGGCACCACTCGCTTGAATGTTGTTCACTTTGGCTTCCATCATCGCTTTGGACACTTCGGGATAGACGACGCTGAACACGCCGCCGAAACCACAGCAGGTTTCCTCCTCGTTCAGCGGGAGCAGTTCCAGCCCCTTGACCGCGCGCAACAGTTGCTTGGGTTCTTCGCGCAAGCCCAAGCCGCGCAAAAGATGGCACGACGCGTGATAGGTGACCTTGTGTGGAAAGTACGCGCCCACATCGGTAACGTTGAGGACGTGGACGAGGAATTCCGAAAATTCGTACGTGCGCGCAACGAGGTCTTGGACGCGCGCATGTTCGGGTGTGCCAGCGGGAAACAATTCGGGATAGTGATGCCGCACGAAGTCTACACACGAACCCGACGGTGCGACGATATAGCCCGCGGTGTCGCCAAAGACCTTGATGAATTGACGCGCCGGCGCCAACGCGCCGCTTTGAAAGCCGCTGTTGTAGAACGGTTGCCCGCAGCAGGTTTGCCCTTCCGGCATTTCACACTGCACGCCGAGCCGTTCCAACACGCGCACCATATCCTTGAGCGTATCCGAGAAAAAATTCTCGCCGAGACAGGTGAGAAAGAGTTGCGCTTGTACCAATGCTTGCCTCCGTGAATGAGAGATTAGAGGTAACTACTCAGCCCCCGTGTCATTTCGAGCGAAGCGAGAAATCTCGCAATGTTTGAACGAGATTTCTCGGTGCGAACAGCGCACCTCGAAATGACATGGTGAGCAGTTACGATTAGAGATTGGATCTTGGTACTATTATAGCGCGAGCAGGGTATTGCGGCAAATTGTGAATCCAAGTATGTTTGCCAAATGAAGTGAATCGGATTACAATCACGCTGAGAATCTTTGGGGCAAGGATCCACGTATGCAGATGTTCGATTCCCGTCGGCGCGAGCCAAGCAAGGATGAACCCGCGCGCACTTTCTCGCCGCGTTCTCAACGCACGTTGTTCGAATCGGCGGAGGGTGACGCGCGTCCCCTCGCCGCGCGGATGCGCCCGCGCACGCTCGACGAATTCGTGGGGCAGGAACACATCGTTGGGCAAGGCAAATTGTTGCGCCGCGCCATCGAATCGGACAAACTGTTCTCCTCGATTATCCTCTGGGGTCCGCCAGGCACCGGCAAGACCACGCTCGCGATGATCATCGCGAACACGACGAAATCGCATTTCGAAACGATCAGCGCGGTCACCGCGGGCGTCGCCGATATTCGCCAATTGATTGCCGAAGCGAAAGAGCGGCGCGGGATGTTTGGCACGCGCACCATCGTTCTCGTGGACGAAATTCATCGCTTCAACAAAGCGCAACAAGACGCGCTGCTGCCTCACGTCGAAGAGGGCACCATCATTCTCATCGGCGCGACGACCGAGAATCCGTACTTTGAAGTCATCTCCGCGCTCGTCTCGCGCTCGCGCGTTTTTCAACTGCGTCCCTTGAACGACGAGGATGTCAAGACCTTGTTGCAGCGCGCCATCGCCGATAAAGAACGCGGGTATGGAAATTCGAGATTGGAGATCGCGGAGGACGCGCTCGCGCATCTGGTTGATATTTCCGGTGGCGATGCGCGCTCCGCGCTCAACGCGCTCGAACTCGCGGTGGAATCTACGCCGCCGGCGGAGGATGGTGTCATCCGCATTGACCTGACGGTCGCCGAAGAGGCGATTCAGCGGCGCGCGCTGCGGTACGATCGCGTTGGTGACGAGCATTACGATACGATCAGCGCGTTCATCAAATCGGTACGCGGGAGCGATCCCGATGCCGCGCTCTACTGGCTGGCGCGGATGATCTACGCCGGCGAAGATCCCAAGTTCATCATGCGTCGTTTGCTGATTCTCGCGGCTGAAGACATCGGCTTGGCAGATCCAGCGGGCATCATCGTCGCCGCGTCCTGCGCGCGCGCGCTCGAATGGTGCGGTTTGCCGGAAGCGCAGTACCACCTGGCGGAGGCGACGCTCTATCTGGCAACCGCGCCCAAGAGCAATTCGTGCGGCGCGTATTTCAAAGCATTGGCGGAAGTGGAACGCGAAGGCAAGATCGAGGTGCCGAATCATCTGAAAGATTCTTCGCGCGATGGCAAGGCGTTGGGACACGGCAAGGATTACAAGTATCCGCACGATTTTCCCGGTCATTACGTTGAACAAAATTATTTGCCCGAACGATTGCGCGGCAGACGATTCTACGAACCCAGCGACCAGGGACGCGAGAAAGATATTGCGGCGCGGCTGGCAAAGTGGAGACAAGGGGACAAGGAGAGCGGGAAAGATGGAGACAAGGAGAATCGCTGAACGCTGCGATGTTCCGTGTCTCCCTGTCTTCCTGTCGGGGGGATGAATGGGAGAGACGCGCGTAAATCTACAACACTTGCTCGAAGATATTCGCGATACGTATCCTTTTCCGGCGGAAGAAGCCATCTTGACGGAACTGGTTGCCAATTCGCTGGACTCGGGCGCGTCCGAGATTCGATTCGTGGTGAGCAAGAGCGACAAGACGTTGACCGCGGTGGACAATGGCAAAGGGATGTCGCCCGCGCAACTCGAGCATTATCACGACATTGCGGCGACGACCAAAGTGCGCGGCAAGGGCATCGGCTTTGCCGGCGTCGGCGCGAAACTCGCGCTGCTCCTTGCCAAAGAAGTGATTACGGAAACGCGCGCGGGGCGCTCGTACACCGCAACGCGGTGGCGGCTGGAGAGTTCGCAGCGCGCGCCGTGGGAATTGGTGGAGCCGCAGGGCATTTTGGAAGATGCCAAGAGCGGCACGGCGGTCACGCTCGTCTTTCGCGAATCATCGCCCTTGCTCGAAGCCAATTACGTCGAGATGGTTTTGCAGGCGCATTTTTACCCCTTGCTCGACGAGACGTTTGGCGAAATGTTCAAATCGCTCTACCCGCAAGGCGTGAGCTTTTTTGTGAATCAGCGCCCGCTGCGCGCGCCGGAACTCGCGTCGTTACGCGGACGCAAAACGTTCGTCGTGCGCGCGTCGCCCACGTCGAATCCGAACGCGCGCGGCAAACCGGTCGGAATCGGTTTCATTGGGCGGAGCGACGAGGATCTGCCCGAAACGCAGTACGGCATCGGCATCTCGGCGTATGGCAAGGTCATCAAGCGCGGCTGGGATTGGCTGGGGCTGACACCCAAACATCCAATGCGTTTGAGTGGCATCGTCGAAGTGCCACCGCTTGTCGAAATTCTGACGACGAACAAAGCCGATTTTCTCAAGGACAGCGGTTCGCTCAAACGCTATTATCGCTATCGCAAAGCGATTCAGACCGCGCTCACGCCGATTCTGCGCGAGTTGGGTGAAACGACGCCAACGCGCGAGCGCGAGGATCGCCAAGTCCGCCCCATCGAACGTGAGGTGGAGCGCGTGCTAGGGACGATGATCGGCGAGTATCCGGAAATCGCGCCACT
>Ga0209018_1003055_pt1 | contig 11006 bp, 10 predicted proteins | sample YNPBryBLVA2012_FD_185814 | JGI IMG/M metagenome (GOLD analysis project Ga0209018, IMG submission 185814) | Anoxygenic and chlorotrophic microbial mat microbial communities from Yellowstone National Park, USA - YNP Bryant BLVA 2012 (SPAdes)... ...
GGCAACGCGGTCGCGCGCGTGGGGTGTGGAGCGTGCGTCGGCACCTCGGCGCGCGCACACGCGCCGGCAAACAGCATGCTCAAGGTGAGTGACGTGGCAAGGGAGAGACGCATCACGATAAACCTCATTGCATTTGAATTGGCGCAAGTATAACACAAAGCCATCGAGTCGCAAATGAGCGCGCGTTGAACTGCTCAGGTTGTCATTTCGAGTCACGAGCGTCATAAATGACGCAACTACAAACCACAAATCACTCTCTTTTGACCACTACCAAACTTGTCTTGCCCAACGCCCGAAGCCCGAAGATCAATCTTCGGGCTGAGCAGCCGAAGCGTGCTAAAGCACGCTGGAATCAGCACGCTTTAGCGTGCTTGAACTGCTCAGCCCGACGATAAAATCGTCGGGCATTAGCGGGCGATTTTGCGTCTTTCCGCCGCAAAAATCGCACGGTTTGCTTATCTTAAATTGTCTCCCCCAACCTCGCCCCACTTGCCGCGCGCAATGTTGTGTGGTATCATAAAAACCGATGGAATCCTCTGGGCATCCCCTGCGTTTGCGCGATTATTTCACGCTCAACGTTTATTGGTTCGCGCTCTCGTTTTTATGGAACGCGATGGGTCCGCTCATTCTGCCGATACTCGTCCTGCGCGTGGTGGGCGAAACGCACAAAGGCACCGCGCTGGGAATTTTATCGGCGCTGGGCTTGCTCATCGCCACGATTGTGCAACCCATCGCCGGCGCGTGGACGGACACGCGCACGACGCGCTGGGGCAAGCGACGGCCCTACATCGTCGGCGGCACCCTGTTCGATGTGGTGTTTCTGATTGCCATCCTGCTCGCGGGCGATTACCTGACCTTGCTCGGCGCGTACATCTTGCTCCAAGTCGTATCGAACATCGCGCACGGACCGTATCAAGCGTACCTCACCGATTTGGTGCCAGAAGCGCAACGCGGCAAAGTGACCGGCGTCAAACTGGTGTTCGAAATGGTTGGTACGGTAGCGACGGCATTTCTGATTGGGCAGTGGCTGGATCAACAGAACACCGCCGGCGCGTTCCTTGCGATCATCCTCGTGCTGGTCGTGGCGATGGGCATCACCGCGCGCGGCGTGGACGAGCGCCCGTTCGATGGAGTGATTCGCGCCGACAAGCCGCGCGCCCAAGCATCGCTCTGGCGTATCGTTTTTCACAGCCGCGATTTTGTGCTGTGGTTGGTCTCGCGCCTGCTCATTCTGGTCGCGCTCAACTTGACGCGCAACTACTTGGTCTATTTTCTGCGCGATGTGTTGCGCATCGAGAACGCCGCCAGCGAAGCCGGCACGCTCCTCGCTGTCCTTGGCATTGCGGTCACACTCATCGTGTATCCCGCTGGCGCGTTGAGTGATCGGTGGGGGCGCAAGCCGTTGGTTATCGTTTCGGGCATCTTGGGCGCTATCGGTACGCTCGCACTGTTGGGCGCGAGCGCGCTAACGCACGTGCTGATGGCGGGAACGATCATCGGGATTGGCATTGGAATTTTTCTGAGCGCGAACTGGGCGTGGGGTGCCGACCTGATTCCCGCGGACGCGGGCGGTCGTTTGCTCGGCGTATCGAATCTGGCAACGGCTGGCGCGGGAGTGTTGGTCGGCGTCAGTGGTGGGTTACTCGATAGTTTCAACGCGCAATCGCCGAACCTGGGTTACACCATCCTATTTCAAACCGCTGCGCTCTGTTACGTGCTGGGAACGCTCGTGGTGATGGGCGTACGCGATGAACGGAGAAGATAAAAAATGGAGCATCTCGTTGGAATGAAATGCGTAGCGTGTCGCGGCGACGAACCGCCGGCGACCGCTGCAGAAATCGCGCAATATCAACCGTTTGTCCCGGCGTGGACGATTGTCGAACGGGAGGGCATTCCGCGCTTGGAGCGTGTGTTCAAGTTCAAGAATTTCGTTCAAGCCGTCGCGTTCACGAATCGCGTGGCGGAACTCGCGGAGCAAGAAGGACATCATCCCGCGATTCTCACCGAGTGGGGCCGCGTGACGGTGATGTGGTGGACGCACAAAATCAAGGGGTTGCATCGCAACGATTTCATTATGGCGGCAAAGACCGATGCGTTGCTGGACGCGCAGCCCGCTTGACAGTTCGAGTCATTCGCGCTACAGTACACATCACTTTTCGCAAGGAATATTCGTAATGGATCTTGATAAAATCGTTCTCGTTTATCCCAAACGCGATGGGCTCATCTTTGGACGCGCGCACGGATCGCCGTACACGTTGATGCGGCTTGCCTCGCTCGTGCCACCCGATCTGCCGGTCGAAATCTGGGACGAAGATTTGCATCCGCTCGATTTTGCGCGCGTGACGCCGCGTACGCTGATGGGCATCACCAGCAAAACGTTGGCGATTGATCGCGCGCGAGAGATCGCGCACGCGGCGCACCAACGCGGCGCAACGGTTGTGGTGGGCGGAACGCACGTCACGCTCGCGCCCGACGAGGTGGCGGAGTGGGCGGACGCGATTGCCGTCGGCGAAGCGTACACGACGTGGCCCCAAATCATTGACGATGTTCGGCGCGATCGTTTGCAAGCACGCTACGTGGACGAAACGTGGTCGTCGCTCGCGGGTGTGGCGCGCTTGTCCGACCGTGTGCTTACGATGGTCAACGAAAAGCGCGATTACTGGACGCCGTACCTCGAAATCACGCGCGGGTGTCCGCGCAATTGTACGTTCTGCACGGCGATTCGTGTGAGCGGCAAGGTGATGCGGCATCGTCCGATTGACGAGGTGATCGAAGAAATTCAGCGGCGCGGCATCAACCGCTTTTTTCTGACGGATGATAACTTTGGCTTGAACTTTCGCACCGATCCGGCGTACATCACGCGCCTCTTCGACGCGCTGGAACAGTTGCCGCTCAACGGCTGGACCGCCCAAGCCGAAATGATGGTCGGCGATTTTCCGGAACTGCTCGAACACGCGCGCCGCGCGCATCTCGACAAATTCTTCATCGGCTTTGAATCGGTCAACGCGGGGAATCGCCGCGAGATGGGCGGCAAGAGCGGGGGCAATCAAGCGGAGTACAAACGCATCATTCGCGAAATTCATCGGCACGGCATCGGCGTTGTGGGGTTGTTCGTTTTTGGATTCGATCACGATACGCCGCAGGTTTTCCAAGACACGTGGAATTTCATTCGCGAATCGGAACTTGATGGTGTAAGCGTTACGTTGCTCACGCCGTACCCCGGCACACCTCAGCGTGAGCAGTGGCTGCGCGAAGGGCGATTGCTCCCCAACGTGCCGTGGAGTTTGTACGATACGGCGCACGTCACGTACGTTCCCAAGTTGATGACTGTGGAGCAACTACGCGAGGGATACGATTGGATTTGTCGCAAACTGTACAATCCGTTGAGCATCGTGAGGCGTGGCGTGCGCGCGTTGTGGCGGGTGCCGATGCCCAAGATGCGCCAAAAATTCTTTTCGTCCTTCAGCACTGACTTTGGCTATCGCAAGACGTACAGTTTTCGATACCGTTAGTACCTCTCAACTGAAATGTTTGTACAAAAAGCAAAGTTTTTTCGTCCACGAAGTTGATGAAGAAACACGAAGAAAAAATAAAAATCTTCGTGTGCCTTCGTGTCCTTCGTGGAGAAATTTCTGTTTGGTTTCGGCTTGTCCGCGTTAGGAGAAGAAAATGTTTCGACCCGAACCACTCGACATTGTGTTGATTGCGCTGGTTGCCATCTTGATTTTTGGCGCGAATCGCCTGCCCGAGGTGGCGCGCTCGATGGGCAAAGCGATTCGCGGGTTCAAAGAGGGGTTGGCAGGCAAAGAGGATAACCCCAAGACAGGTTGAGAATCGAAAATTCGCAATTCAAGATTCAACATCCTCACTTGTTCGCTGTCAGAATGACGAATTTTGAATTGCGAATTTCGCTAGGTTCTATACTTGCCGTTGATTGTCACGTAATCGTGCGACAAGTCGCACGTCCACACAGTTGTTTGCGCGTTCCCCTGTCCCAAATCCAATCGCAGCGAAACCTCCGTGCCAGAGATCGCGCGCGTGGCGGCTGCCTCATCGTAGTTCGTTGGCGTGCCGTTCGCAAACACATTCACCTCGCCAAACCGCAATTTCATTTTTACCGGTTCGACGGCTACGCCGCTGTACCCCGCCGCCGCGATGACGCGCCCCCAATTCGCATCGCCGCCGTAGAGCGCGGTCTTGACGAGCGGCGAATTGGCAATCGCTTTGGCAACGCGCACGGCTTCGCTTTCCGTGCGCGCGCCGCTGACGACAATCTCGACGAACTTGGTCGCGCCCTCGCCGTCACGCACGATTTGTTGCGCGAGGTTCGTACACACTCGACTCAACGCATCGGAGAACTCTTCGATGTGTTGCGGAGTGCGTATGGTGTAACCCGCCGCGCCATTCGCCAAGAGTAACACGGTGTCGTTCGTGCTTGTATCGCCATCAACGCTGATGCGATTGAAACTTTGATTCACCGCGACGCGCAGTGCGTCCGCCAACACATCTGGCGCGACCTGCGCGTCGGTGGTGATCACCGCGAGCATCGTTGCCATGTTCGGATGAATCATTCCCGCGCCCTTGCACATTCCGCCGATGGTGAATTGCGAATGGCGAACGGCGAAAACCTTGGGGCGCGTGTCGGTCGTCATGATCGCGCGCGCGGCATCGGCGCTGCCATCCACCGAGACGCGCGGCGCGGCGTCCGCAATCCCCGCGCGAATCTTTTCCATCGGCAAGCGTTGTCCGATGACGCCGGTAGACATCACCAGTACTTGATCATCGCGCACGCCCAGCGCGCGCGCGGTTTCTGCTGCCATCGCGCGCGCGTCCGCTAGTCCCGCCTCGCCGGTGCACGCGTTGGCGCAACCGCTGTTGACGATCACCGCGCGCAGCGCGCGATTGTTTTGCGCCAGCGTTGCCTTGTCGTACAGCACCGGCGCGGCTTGGACCCGATTCGTCGTGAACATTCCAGCGCACGCGCAATCGCTGTCGCTGACGACAAGCGCGAGGTCGAGCGCGCCGGTTTTCTTCAGTCCACACGCGACGCCGGTGGCGCGAAAACCGCGCGGCGCGGTGATACCGGATTGGTTTGGCATATTTGGCATATTTGGCACGTTTGACTAGTCCCGTTTGAACTTGGAATAATCCGGCGCGGCGTACGCGCTCTTGCCGTGTCGTTCGATGTCGAGCAGCGCGCGCACTTTCATCGGCAGACCGAACAAGCGGATGAACCCTTCCGCGTCTTTTTGATTGTAGACATCTTCCTGCCCAAACGTCGCGTAATCCTCACGATACAAACTGTACGGCGATTTGCGTCCGACGAGAATGACGTTGCCCTTGTACAACTTGAGGCGCACCATGCCCGTCACCGTCTTTTGCGTTTCGCGGACGAACGCGTCGAGTGCCTCGCGCAGCGGCATAAACCACTGCCCGTTGTACACCAAATCGGCGTACTTGAGCGCGATCTGTTGTTTGTAGTGCAACGTCTCGCGATCGAGACAAAGTTGCTCCAGCGCGTCGTGCGCTTCGATGAGAATCGTACCGCCGGGCGTTTCGTATACGCCGTGCGATTTCATTCCGACGAGCCGATTCTCGACGAGGTCCACGCGCCCGATGCCGTGCTTGGCGCCGAGTTGATTCAACAACGTGAGCAGTTCGATGGGCCCCATCGCGCGTCCATTGATTTTGCGCGGCGCGCCTTTGTCGAATTCGATCTCGACGTACTCGGGTTCATCGGGCGCTTGTTCCGGCGCAACGGTGAGTTGGTACATCGCCGCTTCGGGTTCTTGCCACGGGTCTTCCAGAATGCCCCCTTCGTGCGACAAGTGCCAAATGTTCCAATCGCGCGAGTAGATGGATTTGAGTGTCGCAGTCACCGGCACGTTGTGTTTCTTGGCGTACTCGATGGCGTCCTCGCGCGAACGAATCGTCCACTCGCGCCACGGCGCGATGACCTTGAGTTTTGGATTCAACGCTTGATACGTCAACTCAAAGCGTACCTGATCGTTCCCTTTGCCGGTGCAACCGTGCGCGACGGCATCCGCGTTTTCCATTTCGGCGACCTGAACTTGCGCTTTGGCAATCAAGGGGCGCGCAAACGATGTGCCGAGCAGATACTTGCGTTCGTACACCGCGCCGGCTTGAATCGTTGGATAGATGTAATCGGTGATGAATTCTTCGCGCAAATCTTGCACAAAGCACTTGGTCGCGCCACTTGCCAGCGCTTTGGCTTCGACGCCGCTCAAGTCATCGCCTTGCCCGATGTTCGCGCAGACGCAAATGACCTCGCAGTCGTAATTTTCTTTGAGCCACGGTACAATGACCGATGTGTCCAGCCCACCCGAATACGCCAGCACCACTTTGCCGGCTTTTTGTTTTGCCATTTTGTCCTCCAGTTTGCGAATTGCGAATTAGGAATTGCGAATTGCGAATTGCGAATTAGGAATTGCGAATTGCGAATTAGGAATTGCGAGTTCTACTAACCACTAACCACTAACCACTAACCACTATCCACTAACCACTAACCACTGATTTCACCATTGCCACTTCGTCACACGCGAATTGCACCGGACAGATCGAACAATCGCGCCATACTTTTTCCGGAAAATTTTCCTTGTCGGTGATGCGAAACCCCAGTTTTTCGAAGAATAGCACTGCGCGCGTGAGCGCAAAGACGATCGTTCTGCCACGCGCGCGCGCCTCCTCCACCAACGCGTTGACGATTTGGCTGCCGATGCCATATTGACGATACGCGGGCGCGACGGCGAGTGAGCGCACTTCGGCGAACGCGTGATTCATTTCGACGAGCGAGCCAACGCCGACGATTTGCCCCGCCGCCTCCGCGACGATCCAATCGGCGATGCTCGCGCGAATCGAATCGAGCGAACGCGGCAAGAGTTGTCCCTCGCGTTCGCCGAGATTCACCAGATCGGCAATCGCGCGCGCGTCGGCAAGTGTCGCGCGGCGGATGATCATGTGAGTATCGTTTGCCACGATTGGCAAATGGAATTTGGAAAGGATTGGGGAATCAATCATACGTGCACCAACACGCGGCTCAACTTTTCCACCAACTCGTCCACGTGCGTTTTTTGGAACACCAGCGGCGGGACGAATCGCACGACCTTTTCGCGCGCCTGAATCAGCAACAAGCCGTGAGCGTAACCCAGGTCGCGAATCTTTGCCGCGTCAACATCCATCTCCACGCCAATCATCAGCCCGCGTCCGCGCACCTCTTTGATGTGCGGCGAATTGATTTCCGTGAGACGTTCCATCAAGTAATTCCCCGTCGCGTTCACGTGCGCGAGAAATTTCGGATCACTGATGCGATTGAACACGCTCAGCGCGATGGACGTGATGAACGGTCCGCCGCCAAACGTCGTGCCGTGTTCGCCGACGTGAATTGCGGAGGCGACCTTGTCCGTCATCAACAACGCGCCAATCGGCAAGCCGCCCGCGAGCGGTTTTGCCAGTGTCATCATGTCCGGCGCAACGCCCGACCACTCGTGCGCCCACAGTTTGCCGGTGCGCCCGATGCCGCACTGAATCTCGTCGAAGATGAGCAGCGCGCCGCGCTCGTCGCAGAGCGCGCGCAAGCCGCGCAGAAAATCGTCGCGCGCTGGATACACGCCCCCCTCGCCTTGCACCGGCTCGATGATCACCGCCGCGGTCTCCGCTGTGATTGCCGCGCGCGCCGATTCCAGATCGTTGAAATTTGCGAACGTCACGCCGGGCATCAACGGGCGAAACGGGGCTTGATATTTTTCCGAATCGGTGATCGCGAGCGCGCCCATCGTCCGCCCGTGAAAACTGCCGCGAAACGCGACGAAATTCTTGCGCGACGCGTCGCCGCGTTCGATGTGGTACTTGCGCGCAAATTTAAGCGCGCCTTCGATCGCTTCGGTGCCGGTGTTGGCAAAAAATACCTTGTCCGCAAACGACTTTTCGACGAGCGCTTGCGCGAGCGCGACTTGCGGTTCGGTGTAGAACAAATTCGAAGTGTGTAGCAAACCCGTCGCCGCGTCCCGAATCGCTTGCACCAGTTGCGGATCGTTGTAGCCCAGCGCGTTGACCGCGATGCCTGCCGCGCAGTCGAGGTATGCTTTGCCATCCGCGTCGTAGACGTAGACGCCCTCACCGCGCGTCAACACGAACGGCGGGCGCGCATACGTCTGGGCGAGGTATTTCTTTTCTGCGTCAATGATTTGTTGTGCGTTCATCTTTGTCTCCATTTATGATTTTGGATTTATGATTGGCTGACGCGTGGTCGAGTCAAATCATAAATCTGAAATCACAAATCCGAAATCACGACGGTTCCGCTTCCGTTCACCAATCCCTCCAGATTCGTAATCCGTGCGGCGCACGCGCCCCCGGCAATCGCGTCGAGCGCGGCGCGCACTTTGGGAATCATTCCGCCTTTGATGACCTGGGACTTGATGAGTGCGTTTGCTTGGGGCGCGGTGAGTGTTGGAATCACGCGATCGTCTTGCAACACGCCGGGAACATTCGTGACAAAGACGACCGCGTCCGCGTGCAGCGCGGCGGCGAGCGCGCACGCCACCGAATCGGCATTCACATTATACGCGCCTTCGTCCCCAAGCGAAATTGGCGAAACGACCGGGACGATTTGGCGCGCGAGGAAATCGCGCAACACTTCGCCGCGCACACTGACGATTTTGCCCACGCGTCCCAAATCGCCAGCGGGGTGTTGCATTTTTTCGACGCGGACGAGCGCGCGATCCACACCACTCAAGCCAATCGCGTCCGCGCCCGCGGCGATGAGCACGGCGACGATGCGTTTGTTCACGCGCCCGCTCAACACCATTTCCGCAATCGCGAGTGACGTTTCGTCGGTCACGCGCAACCCCTCGACGAAACGCGGTGTCAAGCCAAAACGCAATTGCAACTCTGCAATCTCCTTCCCACCGCCGTGAACGATCACCGGCGTCTCGCTCATCTGCGCGACCGCGCGCGCGAACCCCGTCAGGAAATTTGTGTCGTCAATTTCGTTGCCACCGATTTTGAGAACTAGCATTTTGCCTACACCCCGTTGTAATTTATGATTTACAATTTCTGATTTATGATGTACGGTCATGCAAGCGTGCCAAATCCTAAATCATAAATCTTGAATCATAAATCCTAGACCAATCCTGTCGTCTCATCCAGCCCGAACATCACGTTCAGGTTCTGCACGGCTTGCCCACTCGCGCCCTTGATGAGATTGTCAATGCTCGCGCAGATAATCGCTTGCTGAACGTCCGCGAGATAGTGAATCGAAATCGTGCAGAAATTCGTGTGGACGCTGTGCGCAAGCGTGGCGATTTGTCCGCTCGGCAAAAGTTTGACAAATGGCTCATCACGATACGTTTCGGCGTACACCGCGCGCAAGCGTTTCTCGTCCCAGCCATCGTTCAGTCGCACGTACATCGTGGAGAGGATGCCGCGCGTGACCGGCAACAGATGCGGCGAAAAGATGAGCGACGCGCGCGGGTAGAGGGCTTGTAACTCTTGCTCCATCTCGGACAGATGCCGATGCACGCGCCCGATGTTATACGGCGCGAGATTCTCGTTCACTTCGCAAAAGTGAACCGTGAGCGTCGGCTTGCGCCCCGCGCCCGATACGCCGGACTTGGAATCTACGATGATCGTTGCGTCGGTGGCTTGGGCGCGCACGAGCGGCGCAAGCCCCAGAATCACACTCGTCGGATAACAGCCGGGATTCGCGACGAGTTGGGCATTTTTGATGTGCGCGCGATACAGTTCGGGCAAACCGTACACTGCTTGCGGCAACAGTTCCGGCGCGTGATGCTCCAGCCCGTACCATTTTTTGTACGCCGCCGCGTCACGCAACCGAAAATCAGCCGAGAGGTCAATCACGCGCGCGCCCGCGTTCAAAACGCGCTGGGCGTACTCGGCGGATGCGCCGTGCGGCAGCGCAAGGAACGCCACGTCCACCGCGTCGAGCGGCGCGGCATCGTGCGCGACGAACGGCAAATCGAAATGACACGGGAACGCGTCGCTCATTTTCTTGCCGACGTACGAATCGGATGTGGCAAATTGGATGCGGACGTGCGGATGCCGCGCAAAAATCTTGACCAGTTCAATGCCGGTGTAACCGGACGCGCCATAAATTCCAACTCGAATCAAGGCAACCTCCAAATTCGTAGCGACGAAAGACGAACGATGGGCTTTGCCCTTCAGCATTGGTCATTCGTCGTTCAAAATAAAAACCCAGACCGAGAAAACTCTGCGGTCTGGGTTTGTGTTCAAAACGAGTGAGACGCTACGCGTGACTATGCAAACCAACGCCAAAAACACCAGACCTTGTGGCTGGTGTGCGACGCGGGCGAGGCGAAAAGACATTCGTCAAAAACATTGGTGTCTCCAAATCTGCGCGGACTATAGCACACCTCGCGCGAGTTGTCAAATTATGCTGGCTCGCATGTTCATTTGACACTTGCCCCATCCCGCGTATGATGGATTCCATACAAGGAGAATCGTATGACCATCACACTTGTCGGTTTAGGATATGGTGACGCGCGCGGGTTGACCGTCGAAGCTCAGCAGGTACTGCGCGATGCGCGCGAAATTTTTGTGACCACGCGCGCCCATCCCGCGTTGTCTGTGCGGTCGCGGCGCGCGCGCGTCCGTTCCTTCGATGATGTCAAGCCGACGCGCGATCCCGTCGCGCGCGCGCGGCGCATCGCCGAAGACGTTTTGGCGCGCGCCGCCGTGGGCGATGTGGTGTACGCCACGCCAGGGCATCCGCTGGTGGACGATGTTGCCGCGCCGCAGATTTTGGCGCGGGCACGCGAACAGCACATCGCCACGCGCCTCGTGGCGGGCGTCAGTTGGATGGACGCCGCGTGCAGCGCGCTGGGGCTGGCGCCACGCGCACAAGGACTCCAAATCGCCGATGCGCGCACACTGGCGCGCCAGTACTTTCCGCATCTCGATCCTGATCAGCCCGCGCTCATCAGAGGGGTGTCTAGCCGCGCGCTCGCGCG
>Ga0209018_1003056_pt1 | contig 11004 bp, 11 predicted proteins | sample YNPBryBLVA2012_FD_185814 | JGI IMG/M metagenome (GOLD analysis project Ga0209018, IMG submission 185814) | Anoxygenic and chlorotrophic microbial mat microbial communities from Yellowstone National Park, USA - YNP Bryant BLVA 2012 (SPAdes)... ...
CACAAGCCGCCCAAAAGAACCCGATGGCCTACCTATGGCGGGTTGATGGGCTGCCACAGCTCAGCCACGAATTTTGCGAACAGAGGCGAATGGCGGGGCATGCAGTGAAAACATGCTAGAATATAGATGTTTCCCGACCAGGAAATCGTCGTATGTCTGATTTGGTCTATTTCTATCCCCAGGGCCATGAGGCCCATGCTTGGTCAGCTCACCCCGAGCGGCCTGAGCGGGTGGAGGCCATCCGCCAGGCGCTACAGGCCGCCGGATGGTGGCAGCCCTCTGCTTGTCTCGATGCGCTGGATGTCCCCGCCGATGTCTTGCAGGCTGTCCATGATCCGGACTATCTCTCTCTGTTGAAGATGGCTTGTCAACGGGGCGGTTTGCTCGACCATGACACTTACGTCATGCCGGCCTCGTGGCCGCTGGCGCTTCGGGCGGCTGGCGGTGCGCTGGCGATTGCTTACGCCGTTTGGCAGGGGGCGGCGCAATACGGCTTCGCTTTGTGTCGCCCGCCGGGGCATCACGCCATGCGCGCTCAGGGGATGGGTTTTTGCCTGCTCAACAATATTGCCCTGGCGGCGGAATACTTGCTGCGGCATGGCGGCGCGCAGCGACTGGCGATTGTGGACCTGGATTTGCATCACGGCAACGGCACACAGGATATTTTCTGGCGGCGCAAAGATGTCTTTTACATCTCCACCCACCAGTCGCCGCTCTACCCTGGCAGCGGCGCTCTGGAGGAGATGGGGGAGGGCGAAGGCGCCGGTTACACGCTCAATTTCCCTTTGCCGCCTGGCTCTGGCGACGAGGCTTTTCGTGTAGTGATGGATGATTGTATCCTGCCGCGCTTGCGTCAGTATCGCCCGCAGATGATTTTGGTCAGTTACGGCTTCGATCCGCATTGGCGCGATCCGTTGGGGCATTTGCGGCTCTCGGCGGCGGCTTATGGTGGGTTGATTGCCCGCCTGCGCTGCCTGGCCGATGAGGTGTGCGGCGGGCGGATGGCGATTGTCTTGGAGGGGGGGTATGACCTCGACGCAGCAGCCGCTTGCTCGCAGGCTGTGGTGGCTGCCCTGCTCGGCCAAACCTTTGCCGACCCGCTAGGCCCCTCGCCGGCGCCTGAGCGCAGTGAGTGGCGTGTTGTGCTGGCCAAGGCTCAGCACCTGTGGCAAATGAGGCTGTGAAGGGGTGCAAGACGAGATGAGCGGCGGGGCGCAAGCCTCGCGCCCCGCCGTATCGTTCACTTCAACAGGCTCACCCGTTCGCCGGTGAGGGCGCGGGCTTCTTCCAGCGCCTCGGCGCGGATCGAAATGGGGAAATGACCGTGCAGCGGGCTGAGACGCGCCCCTGCAGCCGTCGAGGCCCAACACAACCATGACATCGGGCGCATGAAACTGCTCAGCTCGGCGGCGTGGCGCAGTTCATCCAGCGTGGCATCGTCCCAACCGCCATACAGCCCGTAGAAGAACATGAACAGCGGGAAAGACAGCAATATGCCGATGAGGAAAATCAACACACTGCTGACCTGATCGCCTTGCCAGATGTAGCCAGTTAACCAGCGCAGCAACAGGTAGTGGGTGACCCCCGCCAGCGCCGGGGCAATTAGCGATTGCCAGGCGTAAAAACGCTGCGGGAAACAGAGCTTGTGGTTCACCACATAGGCGACGATATCTTTGCTGAGCAGACCCACGAAATAAGCCGCCACCAGGGCGTAGATTTGGAAGCGCTGCAACAGAACAAGCGCCAGGGTGACCCGAATGACTTGCTCGGCGCCCACCAACAGGGATTTGAGATAAGGGCGGTTGGCTGCTAATTGCACGTTGTCGCCCACCCAGGAGGGGTATTGAATTGCCCCCCACAGGATCAGCGGAATGGCGTACAACGCCGCCCGCTTGAACTCTGGCCCGGAGGCCCCCAGGATGAAACGGTCGGCCACGGCCAGCAACACTGCCCCGATGAAGGCGCTGATCATCCCGCCATACTTGTAGGCCATCACGCTGTAATACTGGCTGAGCAGTTTGCGCCCGTGCGAAATGGCCTCCGAAATGGAAGGCATGAGGTTGTTGAACAGGGTGATGCAGACGTTGAAAGCAAATATGAAGTTCTGCGCCAATACCCAGTTGCCCCAAATTTCAGCGTAGTTGATCAGTCGCGCCTGGGTGATCCAGATTTCGGCGGCCTGACCGGCAGCCCAGGCAATCGAACCGAGCATCTCGAAGACGCCAAAGCGGAAGCTCTCACGGATGATTTGCCAATCGAAATGTGCCAGGAACAGCACCTGAGCGTTGTAGCCCAACCGTTTGTAAAGCCCCAGCCCGATGACAAAGGTGACGAATTCTGCCGCGTATGCTGCTATTCCCAACCCCAGCAAGCCGCCCATCGCCCCTCCGAAGACCGGGTTGGCTTTGCCCCAGGCAAACATAATCGTCACGAACAGCGGTTGAACGGCCATCGGCAGCAGTAGATTGAGCGCCAGATCGAGGATTTGCGCATAATCGAAACGCTGCATGCCAGTGAGGGCGTTGCGCATCACCCCATAGAACCCCGGAATTTGAATGAAAGCGTGAATGATGACGCTCCACGCATACAGCGCATACGCCGAGCGGGGAGCCAGAGTGCTGGCAATGGCAATCACCAGCGCCACTTGTACCGCTCCCGAAAGCACTTGCCACCACACGAATACCTGCCCATACTGAATACCCCGCTGGGGATTGCGCACGCGGTGTTCGGAAAGGTATTTGATGAATGCCACGCTGGTGCCCATATCGAAGAATTGCCAGGCCAGGCCAAAGAACTGTGTCACCCGCCCCCAGATGCCCAGCGCTTGCGCCGATGGCAAGACATACACCGGCAGAATCAGATTCTGGTAGATGATGAGCGGGATGAACAGAATCAGCCCCAGCATCAGCGCCAGCAGGAAACCACCCAGCGGGCGATGGAAGCCGATCTCCTCCCAGCGCGTGCCGGCCTCGTGTGCTTCGAACTGCGCCCGGCTGTCCACCAGCTTGTCCAGCGCTTCGGGGTGTGCCCGACTGTAACGCCGCACCACGGCAAAAAGTGCAAAGGACAATATCAGTAACAGCCCCATCAGCACAAACAGCACCGTGCGCTCCATCGTATGCGGCAACGGTGAGGCCGGATAATCGGCAAACGTTTGCGGCTCGCCCCCGGCGGCGCGGGTGACCAGGTAATAAATCAGATAGTTGAAATAGGCCCACCCCTGGAACTGGGGGTTGTCGTCCCCCAGGAAAGCGTTGAAGATGAGTATTCGCCCGTCGTTTGCCGACCAAAGCACCCACGAACCGTCCTCGAAACCGACCACCAGCGGAATCACAGACGAGAGCGGGGTGACGCTCTCGAAGCGCTGGCGCACCTGCGGGGACGAATTCCACACGATATCGGCGAGCAGACGGTCGGAACTGCCGCTTGCGCCTGTGAGACTGAGCGGCGTTTCTCGCAGAGTCAGGGATACCGGAATACCGGTGGCGTTTTCCACCTCGGCGGCGGACACCTGCGGGCCGAGAATCAACACCAGCCCAACGCCGGCGCGCACGCGGCTGGCAATATCCGATGGGTTGGGGATTGTCCCGTTCAGTACCAGTACATCGGCCTGGGAGGGCGTCTCCACCAGCTCGAAAGGATCGGCCAGTTCGAGAGCCGTGCGCACCCCGCCGGGCGGGCCAGCATAGTACACCTTCACCGCGGGGGGCTGGCTGGCGGGCGCGGCGCGGCAGGCGCCCAGGCTGGCAACGCTCAGCACGGCTAAGAGCAACAGGATTATACGTCGGTACATGTCTTCTCTCCGCGAATTTCCTTCTCTACTTGTCTGTCTGCCTGCCTCCCTGCTTCTTCTTGCTCGCGTAGACGCTGGCAAAGAGCAGGTTGGCAAGCGCATCGAGGATATAGGCCAGGGGCGACAGGCCAAATGGCGGCTGTGGGCGCGTCGGTTTAGGAGGTGCATCGGGCAGGGGAACGGTTGCCAGGGCAAAAGCCTCGCTCTCTGGTGGGACTCGTGCCAACACCTGCCCGTTTGCATCGGCAACGTAAGTTTCCTGGAAGTAGCTGCATTGCAGACGGGCAGCATCGAGACGCGACAAATATGGCCATAAACGGCGTTGGCGCAGCGCAAAGAAGGCCAGGCTGAGGCCGGCTAGCGGCAGGCAGGATGAAAACTGTCCGCAGGCGCAGGTGTTGACCAACGGCGTCCCCAGCCAAGCCGCTTGCCGACGCAGGAAAGCCCCAAATGTATCTTCGGCGCCGCGCGTGGCTGCCGCGTAAAGGCGGCCGGCTTCCTGGCTTGGAATGCGCTCCCCGTCGGGAAAGACTAAGGTCGAGCGATGTATGGCTGGCGGGCAACTGCACACGACAACGGCTTGTACCTGCTCGGCATATTGCGCCCACAAGCGGGGATGGGCTATATCCCAGCAAATCAGCATCCCCATACGGCCCAGGCGCGTCTCGGCTACCGAGATGCTGCCTCCCGCCCGGAAATAGGCGCGCTCGAAAACCCAGGGATAAGTCTTGTCGTAACGCCAGATTTCCCCCTCGGGTGAGAGCATCAGCATGGCGTTGTAGATCTCGCCCCTGTCTCGCAGCAACAAACTCCCCGCTAGATGGACGTCTAGCTGCGCAGCTATGTTCTTCATCCACGTCACACTGCTGCCATCTGGCAACTCGGCCAGGTCATAGTTTTGGTCGCGGTACTCGTAGCCGGTGTTGAAGAGTTCAGGCAATACGACAAGCTGCGCGCCGGCGCAGGCGGCCTGTCTTACCAGGGCGGCGGCTCGCTCTAGCCGCTCGCTCAGGGGGGCGGGCGTGGCGTTCATCTGCACGGCGGCAAAAGTCAGGCTGCGTGGCATAGGTGACCCATAGAATTTTACACCAAATCCCCTTCTCGCGTTCGAGTTGACAAGAAGCTGCGAAACGGGTATAAGCAAGCCATGAAAGTCCTCTCCCTCAGCGACGTGGTCATTGACCTGGTTTACAGCGCCCGCATTCGCAGCCGTTTTAGCGATGTTGGCCTGGTGCTGGGGTGTGGGGATTTGCCGTATTACTATCTCGAATACGTGGTCAGTATGCTGGATGCGCCGGTTTTCTACGTGCGCGGCAACCATGCCCACAAGGTAGAGTATAGTGAAGCCGGCCCGCGCACCGAACCGCGCGGCTGTGTCAACCTCCATCGCCAGGCTCATTCCAGCCGCGGATTGCTGATGGCTGGCGTGGAAGGCAGCTTGCGTTACCGCCCCGGCCCTTATCAGTACACTCAGGCCGAGATGTGGTGGCATGTCTTGTGGTTGACGCCCGCCCTCTTACAGAACCGTTTGCTGTATGGACGCTATCTGGACATTTTCGTCACCCACGCCCCTCCCTGGGGCATCCACGATGAGCCAGATTTACCCCACCGCGGCGTCAGAGCCTTTCTGTGGCTGGATCGCATCTTCCGGCCACGCTATCATTTTCACGGGCATATCCACGTTTATCGTTCGGATACGGTTACCGAGACCGTTTTGGGGCCGACCCGCATCATCAATACTTACGGTTACCGTGAAACGGATATCGAGATTCCGGCCTCTGGCCGCAAGCGCTGAACGCGCCAGCGACGAGCTGGCTGTGTTGGGAGTTGAGTATGGCCATTGATCAATTGGCTTCAGATGACTTCGAGCGCGCCATCAACAAAGCCTTCTGGCGCAAGGTGATTAGCTGGCTGACCGGTGAGCGCAACACCCTTTTGCCTTTCGACGAAGTGCGCCAGCGTATCCCGCTCAAAGGGCAACACTCGCTGGGGCTTCGGCAAGTCCCGCTGCGACAGATCGTGGGCAGTGTGGGGCGCTACCAAGACTTCGATCGCGCTTTCCTGCCTGTTCACGACCGCACCAAAGACCGCTGGATTAACATTGACGCCGCCTATCTGCGCGAAGAATACCTCCCGCCGGTCGAATTGATCAAAATGGGCGAGGTGTATTTTGTCAAGGATGGCAATCATCGCGTCTCGGTAGCGCGCCAGCGCGGCCAGGAATTCATTGACGCCTACGTAACCGAGATCGAAATCCCTGTGCCGCTCACCCCCGAAACTGATCTGGAGGATTTAGCGCGCAAGCAGGCATACGCCGCTTTTCTGGAGAAAACCGGGCTCGACCGTCTGCGCCCCAGCGCCAACCTTGAAGCGAACACCCCCGGCCAATATGCCGTCTTGTTGGATCATATCGCTTTCCACCAGTGGGCGCTGGGCCAGAAGCTGGGACGCGAAGTGGCCTTCGAGGAGGCCGTCACCTCTTGGTACGACCGGGTTTATTGGCCGCTGGTGGAAGCTGTCCGTCAGCGTGATTTACTCAAATCCTTTCCAGGCATGACCGAGACCGATCTCTACGTCTGGCTGGTCAAGTACCAGTGGCATCTCTCGCTGGCCTACCGTGACGACGAGACCCCCGACGACATCTCTTCCGATGAAGCCAAGGACGAGGCCGCCCGCCAGCTTGCCGAAGAAGCGCCTCAACCGCTGGCGCGCAAGCTGGCCAACCTCGTCAAGCACTCAGATTGGATGGAGCAATTGATCCTCCGTCAGGAGCGGGAACAATTCATGGCGCAGACCCGCCTGGCAGAGACGCGCCCGCAAGCGCGCATCGAAACCAGCCTGCCCGGCCAGTACGACCGCCTGCTCGACCACATCGCTGCCCATCGCTGGTACATGGGCGAACAGCGGGGGGCTGAAGTCCCGCTCGATGAAGCCGCCGCCTCCTGGTACGATCACGCCTATCTCCCCCTGGTCGAAATCATCCGTGAGCAGGGCATCCTGGACAACTTCCCCGACCGGACGGAGGCCGACCTGTACCTGTGGCTGATCGAGTATCGCGAGGCGTTGTGTGAGTTCTACCGCAGTGAGATCAGCCTCGAAGATGCCGCCGAGCAATTCCTCGAGGAACACAGCCCAGCCAACCACCAGCGGCCTGCCCGCAAGAAACGGCATCGAGGGCAACTTCTCGACGAGCGGCCCGAAGAATGATCGGCTACGAATATCACCAGCAAAGGTGCAAAACGAAAACCGGAGGGCTGGCAGTCCTCCGGTTTCGATCGAGCAGCAGGGATGCTAGGCCTTGCGGCGGCGGACGATGAGCAGTCCGCCTGCGCCCGCTGCGGCCAGGATAGCCGCGGCGATGAGCAGCGGGGTCACATAGCGCCCGGCCGAGCGCGCCCCAGCCGATTGCAGCGTGATAGCCGTGGGGCTGCCACAGCTTAAGAAGAATGTCCCGCTATCAGGCGTGGAATCTTCTGGATCAGTTATGCCATTGTCGTAGTAGATTGCCCCGGGCATCGTGCTGATGCACTGCGTACCGTTGGTGATTGCTAGCGATTGCAGATCAACGCCAATTTCGAAATAGGGATAATCGGCTATACCATCAGCAGGTGAGTCATAATAAGCCACCTGGCGCATTCCTCCGCTTGGTTGAGCTACTAAGACCCACGTTGAGGTCCACCGGTATACTGCCACAGTCCCCATCCGCGGTTGAGCATTGATGCGGCGGTCCACGCCTGACATGCTGTTACAATACCCGGTTGTTGTCGTGCCTGTTGACGTATTGTTATCCACATCAAGGCAGATGATGACGGTTGGTTCGCTGGGGGGGATATTCCCATCGAAATTACCAACGGTCTCTATCAGGAAGTACATGTAGCCGTAAGGCGCTGTCCCTCCCAGGGAGTTATTTGTCCACAGAACTTCTATAATATCGTATCTATCGTCAATGTTGTTTTCGTCGGGGTCAGTTTGTGATCCCGGCGTTTGCTCGCCAGTGCTGCTCCAGGCGGCCTCCTTGATGCCATCCACGCTGATAGTGATCGCCAAAGCTGTGCTGGTCAGCACCAACGAGAGCAGCACGCTCAGGATTGCTGCTGTGTGTAGAATAGTGATGCGTTTCATCGTTGCCTCCTAGTAGAATGATTTAGGCTGATGTCTCAGTCTGATGCAATATAGTAGTCGCAGAAGTGGGCGTTTTTGTTCGATTTTGGTAGCTACCTTTTGCGCTTCGAAGCAAATCCCCACCCGCAATCCCATCTTGCCGACTATCAACATGCCCGTGGCGTTGGTGGTGGATGGCAGCGCGCCAGATGCGCCAGTGATCATCACTCCCCCCGAAGGCGTCATGATCACCCACGATCTGAATGCTGCGCTATGTTAGAATTTAGGTGAATGCTTAAACCCAATCAGGAGGCGCAAGATGCAAATCAATTTCCGCATGTGGGGCAAGGCTCTCTCGACCCTCGTCAAGATGGATTCGAAAGAAGAGTGGAACCGTCTGGATATCCTTTCCAAATGGTTCATCGCTACTCGCTCGGCAGTGACAACGGTCACCGTTTATGCTTGTGTCATGGCCGGGTTGCTGGCGTGGCGCGACGGCTATTTTGCCTGGCTGCCGTTTATCATGGTGACGCTGGGGCTGTTCCTGGCTCATGGCACTAACAATCTCTTGAACGACTACACCGATTTCGCCCGCGGCGTGGATAAGGATGATTACTTCCGTATTCAGTATGGCGTCCACCCGTTGGTGCAGGGCTTCTGGAGGCGGGACCAGCAGTTGCGTTGGTTTTCTGTGAGTGGGCTGCTGGCGGCAGCGGCGGGCGTTTATTGCTTGTTCTACACCAACTTTTCTCCTTACATCATCGGCCTGTTTGTGTTTGGCGCCCTGATGGTGCTTTTGTATACCTGGCCGCTCAAGTACGTCGGTCTGGGGGAAGTGACCATCTTTCTGATTTGGGGGCCGATTTTCTTTGTGGGGGTTTACCTGGTGCTGGCCGAGGGAAAGTGGTCGCCCAATGTTTGGAACGTTGCTCTGGCGGGCGTGCCGTTTGGATTGAGCGTTGCCAGTATCAATGTGGGCAAACACATTGACAAATTGGACGACGATAAACGCAAAGGCGTGGGCACTCTGCCGGTCAGGATCGGTGAGAAAGCAGCGCGGTATGTCAATATGGCCGCGTTGATTCTCACTTACCTGACCATCGTTTACCTGATCTTCGTGCCGCGCTACTTCACGCCGGTTATGCTGATTGTCTTCCTTGCTGGCAAACGTGCCCTGCTTGCTCTCAGCGCGCTGGCCAAGCCGCGTCCCAGCGAAGCACCCAAGGATTGGCTCGCCTGGCCTACCTGGTTCTCCGGCTTTGCTTTTTACCACAACCGTATGTTCGGCGGATTGCTTATTCTTGGCATCGTGGCCGATACGCTGCTGCGCATTTTCGTGCCGCAATTTTGGCCGCTTTTCTAGGTGGAGGGCACTGAGCGCAGGTCTACTGCCCTTGCGTAGGGCCAGCTTTCCCTTTAGCGTACTAAGACCCCTGCCGGAGCTGTGCGCAGCTCAGAAAACGGGCCGGTAGCCCGCGCCAGCAGACGGAAGCCAAAACCATGCCATTCCCAAACCGAGAGCGCCCAGGCAGAAGCGCCGGGCGGATCGTTGTAGTGCCCTTCCAGGGCGAGCAATTCCTGGTGTCCGTCGCCGTTCAAGTCCAGCGCTGCAAAACTCAGCAGCGGCGCGGATAGTGCCGAGCCAGCCCATACCTCGTCATAATGACCGCTCACCCAGCCGATCAGCACCAGGTGACAGCTTTGCCCGGCCGAATCGTGAAAACCGGCGATGCGCCCGCCATACGGTAGGTAACGGTCAACCGGCCAGGGCTGAAAAGGTCGCCACACCAGCAAGGCGGCTTCCGGCAGTCCATTGCGATCGAAGTCGCTCACTTCGGCCTGCGCCACCCGCCAAGCAGGCGGGCTTTGCCACATGGTTTGCCCCTCCGAGAGAATGAGCGCCTGGCCTTGGGCGGTTGTCAGCCATTCCGCCTGCCCGTCAGCGTCGAAATCGGCTGCACAGGGCGCACAGGCTAGCCTCAGTTTGTCCTCTATCCCCATAACTGCTGGCTGCACGCTGACCGCCTCGGCGGCGAAGTCCAAAACTTGCCAGCGGCCACTCTCTCCCAGGGCTGCTTGTCCCAACAGGTAACCCACCAGGCTTGCCAGCGCCAGACTCGATAAGACCATCCGCTTCGAATTGAACATCCATTGCGCTCCTCTTTGCCGTGGCGGCTTCTTGCCTGCGCCGCCATTCCAAATTACAGCAGTCGCGGCCACACTGACTGGCTTTCCCAATTATACCCAGGGTACCCCCCTCCGCCTTGGGGCTGCCCACGCAGCCCCTTACCTTTACGTCTCGATGGCGATTGCCCTACTGCTCCCTATACACTCTCTTGCAAACGGGCTCGAGTCTTCTTGCGATTTCTCCGCCGCTGTGCTATAGCGTATGGCAGCTTGCCGTTAGCAGCGGCAGAGGAGGCCCTTGAGAGGTTTGCCCATTTCCTCAATAACCAGGTGCGCACCCAACGGCGCAAGCGTATGCGCGCCGGTTAACACAGGATGGAAAGCCGGGGTGTAGCTCGTCAACGATGACCACGCTGAAAATTTCGCTTTTGGGTGGATTGTGTTTGTCGTGGGGGGAGCAGAGCTGGCCTGTACCGTCGCCGCCGCGGCTGGCCTCGCTGCTGGCCTTTTTGCTGCTGCACCGCCAACAGCCCATCCCCCGCGATGAACTGACAGAACACCTGTGGCCGGAGATGCCCGCATCCGAAGCGCGCGCCAACCTGCGCCGCCATCTCCACCTGCTGCGCTAGGCCCTGCCACCGGGCAAATGGATTCTAAGCGAGGGCGAGATGGTGTAGCGGTGGACACAAGCAACGCTGCGGAATTGGATGCTTTCAATGCCTTCAAGTCCGCCCATCAGGAGCTGGCTCCCGCCTCGCGCGAAGTGCTGCGCGCCTGGGTCGCCAGCCGCAACGGCAAGAAGTAATCCCATATTTGAGACTCCACTGCAAAAACGAGCAGACAAATTTTATCCGAATACCCTCCTCAAAATGGGCAAACCCTAATGAGTCCACTGCAAAAAGGGCAAGACCGATTTAGAAGTGGGGCAAAAGCGATAAGAAAAGGTCTTTTTGGAAGTCTTTTTCCATTTTAGCCGCGCGGTT
>Ga0209018_1003059_pt1 | contig 10996 bp, 9 predicted proteins | sample YNPBryBLVA2012_FD_185814 | JGI IMG/M metagenome (GOLD analysis project Ga0209018, IMG submission 185814) | Anoxygenic and chlorotrophic microbial mat microbial communities from Yellowstone National Park, USA - YNP Bryant BLVA 2012 (SPAdes)... ...
ATAGGAGCTTCATCGCGGCCCAAAGGCCGACGACCGAACGTGTGAACGGGCGTGTCGGTCTGAATGAGGATCATCCATCCGAGGCGTTGCACAGGAGTCTACATGAGCGGCCTGAACATTCGTAAGGACCCATGTCAGCTTGACTTCCTTGCGCTGGGGGCGGTGGTTCACCGGCTCGATCCGGGCGTCGTGCCGTTCCGCAAGGCTCGATCCGTCGAAATCCACGTATCCGGTGGCGAGTACAACGTCGCGGCCAACCTGTCGGACTGCTTCGGCCTGCGGGCGGGCATCGCCACGGCCATGCCCAGGTATCCCATCGGCGAGCTGGTCCAGGCGCGGATCCGCGAGATGGGCGTGAGCCCGTTCTACAAGTGGTTTGAGCACGACGGCGTCCGCGGCCCGAACATCGCCACCGTCTACAGCGATCGCGGATACGGCGTCCGCCCGCCGGTCGTCTTCTACAACCGCTCGAACGAGGCCGGGGCTTTGCTGAGGCCGGGCGACTTCGATTGGAAGGCGATCTTTGCGAACGGCGTCCGGTGGTTTCACTCCGGGGGCATTTTTGCCGCCCTCTCCGAGACGACGTCCGAGCTGATCATCGAGGGCATGCAGGCGGCGCGAGCGGCGGGGACCGTCAACTCCTTCGATCTGAACTATCGGGCCAGGCTCTGGACACCGATCGGGGGCGAAAAGAAGGCCCAGCAGACGTTCCGTCGGATTGCCATGCACGTCGACGCGCTCATCGGCAACGAGGAGGACCTCCAGAAGGGGCTCGGCATTGCCGGGCCTGAGGTAGCGGGCAAGAGCACGTCCAAGCTCGATCCGGAGAGCTTCTTTCAGATGATCGAGCGGGTCGTCGCCGAATTTCCGAACATCCGGATGGTCGCCACGACGCTCCGCGAGGTCCACTCGGCCAACCACCACGATTGGGCGGCCGTGCTGTGGCTCGACGGGCATCGTTACGTCAGTCCGACGTGTCGGCTGGATGTTCTGGATCGGATTGGAGGGGGCGACGGATTCGCGGCTGGGTTGATCTACGGCCTGATCGACGGCCGCCCGCCGGATGAGGCTTTGCGGCTTGGCTGGGCTCACGGGGCGTTGCTGACCACATTCCCGGGCGACGTGACGATGGCCAGGCTCGCCGAAGTGGAGGCGTTCGCCCGGGGCGGCTCGGCCCGGGTACAGCGGTAGCGCCGGGACTGGGCGAAACGGGATTGCCCAGCGGGCGACGCGCCGGACCGCCTTTGTCCGGCCGTCTCCCAATGCGCGTTGCGCATGAGGCCGCCGATTGCCCTGTGCGCCGGGCTCGGAGCGGCCGGTTGCGGCGCTGTCACTGCCCGGCCGGCTTGGCGGGCGTGAGGACGATGTTGCGGTACTTCAGCGCGCTATGGTCGCCCTGAAGGTAGATCGGGCCGGGTTCCTCCTCATAGCTGTCGATCGCTCCGCCGGTGATGCCCTCGATCTCCTGGTTGTCGATGACGGTCTTGCCGTTGAGGACCACCGTGACATACTGCCCGATGAGGGTGATGTCGAATGCGTTCCACTCGCCGGCGGGCTTGCTGGCGTTTTCGCTGGCCACGATCCGGCCGTACATCGAGCCGCATCCGCCCGGGCTGGGGCCCTTGCCGTGGTCGTCGGCGATCTGCACCTCGTAGCGTCCGCGGAGGTACACGCCGCTGTTACCGTGCTCGGGTACGTTGAACTCGATGTGCAGCTTGAAGTCCCTGAAAGTGTCGATCGTGCGGATATTGGGCCCGGCGGCCGTGTTCACCAGCTCGCCGTTCTCGACCTTCCAGTTTCCGAAGCTCTCGCCGCCGATCAGCTTCCACCCGGTCAGGTCCTTCCCGTTGAAGAGCTTGATCGGCTCGCCCCACTCGCGCTGTCGCGTAGCGGACCACTCTCGCTCCTGTCGACCGGCCGGACCGAACTTGCCGACCATGCGATCGCCCGCAACCCGACCGCTGTACGCGACGGTCTGTCGCCCGCCTCCACCGCGGCCCGCCCGTTCGATGGTGAAGCTCAGCACGCCGTCCTCGAGCCGGGCCTCCTGGATGGGCAGCTCGCGACCCCGAGCACCGGTCCAGGTCCCGCTGATTGACTTCCCGTCGTCGCGAAGTACGAGTTTGGCCTCCTGCTGGCCACGCCCTCCGGCGAGCACGACCGCCCACGTGCCGGCGACTTCCGGCCGCGGAGCGAACCGCCGCGCGACGAACGGCCGCTTTTCATTGCCCCGCGTGACCTCCCCCACGATCTGACCGCCCGCCAGTCTGCCCTTCCACAGCCGCTCACCGGTGCGGAACTCCAGCAGCCCGTTCTCGAACTTGATTTCCGCAACCGGGCCGGGGCCGCCGGCCTCGGGCTGAAACACGGCGACAAGCTTGCCATCCTCCTGCTTGACGCCCAACCACGCGGCCCCGACGGGCTGGCGGTTGCCGTCCTGAATGGTGATGTCCCACCGACCGACGATGTCGGGCTTGTCCGCCGCCCACACCGCCCGCTCCGACACCAGAATCGACGCTGCCCAGAGACCGCAGAAAACATGGGACGCGCTCATGTCTCGCACCTCGAACGACTGGGTTGCCCTGGTTACCGACGACAGAGCACGACAGTATCGCGCACCGTGCGGACCGCTGCAAGGCCGCAGCCGGCTCGCCCGCGGGGCGGGCCACGGCCGACGGCCCCGAAAACCTGCATCCCCGGGGCGACAATCCGGCGCAGCAGTCCTGACCGAGCGCCCGCCGCCCGGCCTCACGCCGTTCGCTGCCCGATGATGGGCCGGCTACAATAGGTTCGATGTCGAACCATTCGCGGAACATCCCGAGCCACAGGCGTCGGCGACGAAGCTGCGTCTGTATTCGCGGGGCGGTCGGTCGCCCTGGTCCGGCGCCGCCCCGTCCCGCACCCGTCACCTGAGGCGGCTCCCGGCCGCCTGATCCGAACGAACGACGAACGGGGTCACGGGCCAACCTGGAGGTCTCGTATGCCGGATCGCTTTAGCTTCAACGACAGGCTTCCCTCACTGGTGGAACGGATCGTCGAGAGCTACCGCTCCGATCCCCGGACGCACCACATCGACCGCGTGTACCTGCCGGACCGCCGGGAGATCATCGCGATCATCGAGTTGCTCCTCGAACTGGTATTCCCCGGATACTACGGGCGGCAGAACCTCACGTCGCATAACGTGGCCTATCACGTCGGCGAACTGCTGCCGAAGGTCGGCGAAAAACTCTACCGCCAGATCTACCACTGCCTGTGTTACCGCGAAGAAACCGCCGGACGCCTCCCAAACGGCCCGGACGGCTATCGCGAGGAAGCCCGGAACCTCACGCTCCGGTTCCTGGAACGGATTCCGCACATCCGGGAGGCGGTCGGCGGTGACGTCCAAGCCGCCTACGACGGCGACCCGGCGGCCGTGAACACGGACGAAGTCATTCTCGCATATCCCGGCGTACTGGCGGTCGTGGTGTATCGGCTCGCCCACGAGCTGCACGAAATGGAGGTCCCGCTCATGCCGCGGATCATGACGGAGTGGGCCCACGGCGTGACGGGCGTGGATATCCATCCCGGGGCCAGGATCGGCCGGAACTTCTTTATCGACCACGCCACCGGCGTAGTCATTGGCGAGACCACCGAGATCGGCGATAACGTCAAGCTCTACCAGGGCGTGACCCTCGGAGCCCTCTCGTTCCCGAAGGATGAGCGCGGCCGTATCATCCGCGGCCACAAACGACACCCTACGGTCGAGGAGGGCGTCACCATCTATGCCAACGCCACTGTACTCGGGGGCCGGACGCGACTCGGCCGCAACAGCGTCGTGGGCGGATCGGTATTCCTGACGCACAGCGTGCCGGCCGACACGTTCGTCACCGTGGCCGAGCCGGATCTGAAGGTCCGTCCCCGGCGGCCCGAACCCGGAGAGGATCCGGAGGCCTGGGCATACGAGATCTGAGCCCTTCCGTGAGCGCCGGACCTGCCGGTGGGCAACCACGCCGCGGTTCGGAGAGACGGACCGATGAACTCGGTTGCCGCGCGGAGAACGGCGCGGCCTCGACCATCACGCCCTGCGGGCCTGGAGGTGCGTATGCTGCGCAGCCGGATCAACCTCCTTCTCGACATTGTCTCGTTTCTTGTGTTTCTGGCGCTGCTCGAGACGGGACTGCTGATCAAGTACGTCCTGCCGCCCGGTAGCGCCGGCGGCCGCGGACTGAGCCTCTGGGGATGGTCCCGTCACGACTGGGGCCGGGTTCACTGGTGGCTGGCCGTCGGGCTCGTGGGGCTGATGCTGGCCCACGTGGCCTTGCACTGGCAATGGGTCTGCACGACCCTGGCAAGGCTACTGCGGGGGCGGCCAGCGCCGGTCGGGTCGTCACGAACCCGCAACGTCTACGGTGTCGTGTTCCTCGCCGTCATGGTGCTCCTGACAGCCGGTGGCCTCTGGTGGGCCGGCACCCAGGTACAACGCCCCCCGTCCGGAGGCGCCGCCGGAGAGGGCCACGGGTGGCGCGGCGGCCGGGGCAGGACAGCCATCGACCCGGGGCCATCCCTTCCTGCGGAGACGCACGAGGATCACCCGAAGGGCGGGGCACAACCGGACGATCCCGCCGAGCCGGCCATCGAATCCTCGAGCCGGTCCGACCTCCCGCGCGGCCAGGGCCGCGGCTGGCGCGGGGGATGCGGCCCGAACCGGCCGCCTTCGCAGTGATCCCCCGCAGAACGCGGCGTGCTTCCGAACGGGTGGGCCTTGTCACTCCGGCCGCCCGCACTATGCTGGTCCTCCTCAGGCTCGGAGACCCTCTGATGACATCGGCCTTGCTGCCCTGCATTCTGCGCGCCGCCCTCGCTGCGAACGCTGCCGAGCCCGCTCGCACCCCGAACGTGCTCATCCTCTACGCCGACGACATGGGGATCGGCGACCTCGGCTGTTACGGGGCCACCGACATCCGCACACCTCACCTCGACGCCCTCGCCCGCAGCGGCGTGCGGTTCACGAACTACTACTCGGCCGCGCCGGTGTGCTCCCCGTCGCGCGCGGCCCTGCTGACCGGTCGATATCCCATCCGCGCCGGCGTCCCGACCAACTGCAGCTCGCAGCCCGGCGTTCCGGGAATGCCTCCCGAAGAGTTCACTCTCGCGGAGCTCGCCCGCACCCGCGGGTACGCCACCGCCCTGGTCGGCAAGTGGCATCTGGGTTTCTCGCCGGATACCCAGCCGAACGCACAGGGCTTCGATTTCTTCTTCGGACACCACGCCGGATGCATCGACTACTACTCCCACTGGTTCTACTGGCAGGAGCCCCACCACCATGACCTCTATCGCAACCGCGACGAGATCCACGAGGAAGGCCGCTATATCACCGACCTGATCGTCCGCGAGGCCGTCGCCTTCATCGAGGCCCGCGCCGACCGACCGTTCCTGCTCTACGTGGCCTTCAACTCGCCTCACTATCCGCTCCAGTCGCCTGAGCGAATCCGCCGCACCTACGACCACCTCTTCCGGCAGCGAGCCGACTACGCGGCCGTGGTTACCGCCATGGACGAAGCCATCGGCGACATCCTCGCGTGCCTGCATCGCCGCCGGCTCGAACGGGACACGCTCGTGTTCTTCATGAGTGACAACGGCGCCACCACCGAAGCCCGCTCCGGGTTCGGCGGCGGAAGCAACGGCCCCTATCGCGGCTGGAAGTTCAGCCTCTTCGAGGGCGGCATCCGTATGCCGGCCATTGTGAGCCGCCCGGGGATCGTACCCGCCGGTCAGATCCGCGATCAGCTCGCAATCGCCATGGACGTCTTCCCCACGGTAGCCGAAGCGATCGGGGCCGAGCTCCCGAAGGACCGCCTCATCGACGGCCGGAGCTGGTGGCCGCTCCTAGCGGACGGCTCGGCGCCGGGCCACGACGTCCTGTTCTGGGCCCACGGCGAGCAGGCCGCCGTCCGGCGCGGTCGCTGGAAGCTCGTCCGCAACGGGCGAGAGGCCGCCAGCCCCACGCAGCCGGCAGCCCGCCCCGCCGGCCGCGAGCCTGTGTTTCTATCCGATCTCCAGGTCGACCCGGGTGAAACAACGAACCTCGCCGCGCAGCACCCCCGGATCGTCGAAGAGCTGAGCCGGATGCACGAGCAGTGGCGCGCCTCCCTGGACCGAGCGGCGGGCCGTGGGCGGCCATCCGGCTCCCCTTCAGGAAAAAACGCGCAGGAGGCCCGACGATGATTCTTCGCCCGGATGGATCGCCCAGCCGCCCCGTTATCGCGGCAATCGGCATGGTCTCCACGCTGCTCGCGGCCGCCGTCGCTCAGACGACCCACCCCGCCGGCCGGCCGAACGTGGTCCTGATCATTACCGACGATCAGGGCTACGGAGACCTGAGCATTCACGGAAACCCCCACCTGGCGACACCGACGCTGGATCGCATCGCTCGCGAGGGAGTGCGTTTTACGCAGTTCCACGTGAGTCCCGTGTGCTCGCCGACTCGGGCCTCTCTGATGACCGGACGCTACAACTTCCGCACGGGGGCCATCGACACCTACATCGGCCGCTCGATGATGCGCCCGGACGAGGTGACGCTGGCAGAGCTGCTGGCCGACGCGGGCTATCAAACGGGCATCTTCGGAAAGTGGCACCTGGGCGACAACTACCCCATGCGAGCGATGGACCAGGGCTTCGCCGAGGCCCTCGTCTTCCGCGGAGGCGGTCTGGCCCAGCCGTCCGACGAACCCGACGGAACCTACTTTGATCCGTACCTCTATCATAACGGACGCCCCACACGCGGCCGCGGGTATTGCACCGATGTCTTCACCGATGCGGCCCTGGCATTCATCGAGCGGAACCGCCACGGCCCCTTTTTCGTCTACCTGGCAACGAACGCGCCGCATGACCCGCTCCAGGTCCCCGAGGATTACGTCAGGCCCTTCACGGACGTCGGCGTCGAACCCGACACCGCCAGGGTCTATGGCATGATCGTCAACATCGACCGCAACGCAGGACGCCTGCTCGAGGCGCTCGCGCGGTGGCATCTGGCGGACAACACGATCCTCATCTTCCTCACGGATAACGGTCCGGCGGGCCGGCCGCGATTCAACGCCGGGATGCGCGGGCACAAGGGCACGGTGTATGAGGGAGGCATCCGCGTCCCCTTCTTCGTCCGCTGGCCGGCGAGGCTGCGCGCCGGCGTAACGGTCGATCATATCGCCGCCCACATCGACGTGATGCCCACGATCCTCGATGCCTGCGGCGTGCCCGTGCCGAAGGACCTCACACTCGACGGACGGAGCCTGTTGCCGCTGATGGACGCAGCCGGTGGGCCGGAGCAGCCGGGCTGGCCGGAGCGGACGCTGTTCTTCCAATGGCACCGGGGCGACGTGCCGGAGCCTTTCCGGAATTGCGCCGTCCTGACCTCGCGCTACAAGCTGGTGGACGGCAAGGAACTGTACGACCTCCGCTCGGATCCGGCCGAGCAAAGGGACATCGCCGCCGATCATCCCGACGTTGTGGCCCGGCTTCGGGCGGAGTACGAACGCTGGTTCAGGGATGTGTGTGCAGAGGGGTTCGACCCGCCCCGCATCCAGATAGGCACCCCGCGCGAGAATCCGTCCGTCCTTACGCGACAGGATTGGCGCGGATCCAAGGGCTACACCGACGCGGACCTCGGCTGGTATGAGATTCGGGCGGCCGCAGGCCTCTACCGGATTACCCTGCGGTTCCCGACCACGCCCGCCCCGGAAAAGGCCCACCTGAGAATCGGGCCGCTCACCCGCGAGATGCCGGTCCGGCCGCAGATCACGAGTTGCACATTCGAGTCGATCACGATCCCGGCCGGCGACTGCCGGCTGGAGGCCTGGATCGACTCGCAGGGCAGACAGGTCGGCCCGCGCTTCGTGGAGGTCGAGCGTGTGGAGTAGGCTGGGACCAGGGCCGGCGGCGCCATCTGCCAGGCATCCTTGTGCGGCAACGGCCGCCCCCGCAGTCCCGGAGTCCATCAGGGCATCGCCCCCCGGCCCTTGAGGCTGAGGATCCGGGCAATCCGGTCTTTCACGGGCGGATGGCTGTCCATGATCGTGCTGGCCCGCTGCTCGAAGCTCTTGATCGGATGAACGAAGTACAACGGGGCCGTCGCACGGTTCGCCGCCTCGAGCACCTCCGGGTCCGACGCGATCTTCGCCAGCGCCCCGGCCAGGCCGTCCGGATTCCGGGTCAACTCCACCCCCGCTGCATCCGCCAGGTATTCGCGCTGTCGCGAGAACGCCATCTCAATCAACTTGGCCAACAGCGGGGCAATGACGGACAGCAGCAGCGCCAACAAGACGACGATCAGCGCCCCCGACCCGCCGCCCTTCCCGCGGCGTGCCGACCGCGAGCGCCCGGAAAACCGGCCCCACCGCAGCGAACGCAGGAACATGTCGCACAGGAGCACAACCACGCCGACCAGCGTGGCCATGAGCACACCAAAGAGAATGTCGTGATTGCGGATGTGCGAGATCTCGTGCGCGATCACGCCCTGGAGCTCGTCACGCGTGAGCTTCTCGCGCAACCCCCGCGTGACGGCGACCACCGCATGCTCGGGATCGCGACCGGTGGCGAAGGCGTTCGGGGCCGTGTCATCGATGACGTACACGTTCGGCGTCGGAATCCCCGCGGCAATCGCCATCTCCTCGACCACGTTCCAGAGCACCGGGTCCTCCGAGCGCCGAAGGGGACGGGCCCCGCTCAAGGCGAGGATGGCCGACGGACCGGCGAAGTAGCTGCCGGCTGCCCCGACGACGGCCACCACAAAGGCGACGGCCATCCCGGACGCCGCCGTCGCCAGCGCCAGCTCCGGTGATCCGTCCGCGTACAGCCCGGCCCACGCATACCCGATTGCCCCGCCCAGAACGACTATAAGGCACGTGAAGCCGGCGATCAGAAGCCAACTGTTCCGCTGATTCTGCCGGATCAGCGTGTGAAAGTCCGCGGCCATGCCGGGTAGTATACGGCAGGCGGCACGGAAAACGCGCGGCCGCGGCCGTCCCGAGCACGCCCCCGACGGCCCACGACCCGGCAACGGTGCCCGCGCCCGACGGAGCCGTCCGCAGAGGCGGTCTACCGGGCGCCGGCCCCGCCCTCAATCGGCTCCGAGCCGGAGCCCGCGAGCCGGTCCGCGCCCCCCGTAAGCCACTCCAGATTGAAACGCGCCAGCGTAATCCTCTCGTACGGCCCCTTCTCGCCGCGTTCGTACAGGCAGCAGATGGTCATGTCCCGCGCCACCGCAAGATCCGAATACGCGCACTTGCCCGGATGGAGTACGCGCGACACCGGCCACGTGCGGCACTCATCATAGCTGAGCCGGACCGTCAGGTTCACCCGCTCGGTGCTCGCAGGATTGGAGAAGAGGATGCGGCTCTTGCCGCCGCCCGACCGATCCGACAACCGGGCGATGCTGGCCTGGCACCTGGGTTCCACGAGGGCCTCATCCAGCTTTACTTCGGACCAGGTCAGCCCCCCGTCGCGGCTCCAGGCGTAGGCGCGACGGTTCTTGCCGTGGTAGCTGCGCATGTTCAGATACACAAGTCCGTCCTCCGTCTCGACCGCCTCGCACTCGTTCGTGTGCGGCCCGACGCTGCCCCCCAGTTTCCACGTCGCCCCGTGGTCGTCGCTGTAGAAGACGTGAGAGTAGTACAACTCCGGTTGCTGCTTCGTGGCGTTGTCGAGCTTGTGATCGCAGGGGATCAGGAGTCGGCCGCTGCGCAATTGGATCTCGTGTCCCGGCCCCGTGGCGTACCACGTCCACCGGCTCTGCGACACATCCTTCGTGATCTCGACGGGTTTGGACCAGGTCACACCCTCGTCGGTGCTCTTCATCACCAACACCCGCCGGTTGTTCCAGCAGAACGGCAGCCAGACCGTTCCCGTCTGACGGTCCACCACCGGGCAGGGATTGCCCACCGTGTTCTCCGCGTCATCCCAGATGAGCCTCATCTTCTCCCAGGTGCGCCCGTCGTCGAGGCTTCGGCGCATCACCAGGTCGATATCCCCGCTGTCCGAGAAACTCTTCCGGCGCCCCTCACAGATCGCCAGCATCGTCCCTTTCGCCGAAACGACCAGCGCCGGGATCCGGTACGCCGTATAGCCTTCCTTGCCCGAAACAAAGAGATCCGTCTGATTCAGCCACCCCGGGCTATCCCCAGCGGGTCCAGTGGACGGAGCCGCAGGCTGTGCAACCGCGGGCCCCCGCCCCAAGGTCCCGACCGCCGCGGCAGCCAACGCTACCAAGACCGCCAACCTCGCAAAATCCCTGCGCGCGGGCGACCCATTCGGCACGTCGCCAACCGCGCCGCGCCCCTGGATCCATGTCGTGGTCGTGCAACCTGCCCGCCGCATCACGACCCGAAGCCAACCAACGTGGTTCCTGACAGCTTCTACCATATAAGCTCATTTTTTCACAAATGCTTGAACGTAATTGATCCGGTCGAACCACCTTCCGCCGACGCCTGCTCGTAAACCACCCGAACGTGCTCACATTCTACTTGACAACGGCCAAGAAACAAGCTAAGGTATCTATACTTGCTATATTTTATCTGTAGATAGGCGGTTCGTCGATTATCGGGTCGTCCCTGCCGCCAGGCTTGTTCGGCCGGTTGCGGCGTCCGGAGGCGACCAAGTGCCGGAAGGAGCGAGTGGGACGACCACTCGTTTGGCAATGCACGGACTCCCCTCCCTTGCTCCACAGGATTCGGTCCGCCTTCACACTCATCGAGTTGCTGGTGGTGGTGGCAATCATCGCGCTGCTGGTCTCCCTGCTTCTACCTTCGCTTGCCAGGGCGCGGGCTCAGGCGCGAGCAACGGTGTCTGCGAGCAACCTTCACCAGTTCGGCTTGGCTATTCAGGCCTACAAAGTCGAATATCATGGCTACATCCCGAGGGGCGGCACGCACCAATCCCTGCGCTGGATCATGCTTGTAGCTCGCCAAGTTGGTGACCGGACCCCCTATCGTCATGTGAACCAGGTTCCTGTCGAGAGGATGCCCAT
>Ga0209018_1003061_pt1 | contig 10988 bp, 11 predicted proteins | sample YNPBryBLVA2012_FD_185814 | JGI IMG/M metagenome (GOLD analysis project Ga0209018, IMG submission 185814) | Anoxygenic and chlorotrophic microbial mat microbial communities from Yellowstone National Park, USA - YNP Bryant BLVA 2012 (SPAdes)... ...
ATTATTTGTTATTATAAAATAACTACAAATAGCATAATCCGTTGCCCATGATACATTGCTAACCAAGTCGGTGCCGCTAACTCCCTGGGCAAAGGAGGGGGGCAATTCCCCAAAAACTTTATCTCATGGGCATTGGCGCAATTCATCATCCTGCGTTGCACTCCCTGTGGCTCCTCAATCTTGCGCCCAAATCGTTCTCGTGGGCATCATTTGAAGCTACGGTTCCGGGCGATATTTTGCCAGAATGACATCAAAAGCAGATAGCCCAATTTTAGCTCTAAACTGCCCCAATTAACCCTAACCATACCCAACCCGTACTTACAGAGGCATCCCGGAAAACCCCGATGGAACGGCGGAAAGCTCGTATGGGCGATACTGGATTCGAACCAGTGACCCCTTCCGTGTGAAGGAAGTGCGCTACCACTGTGCTAATCGCCCGCAGGATTACTATCATAGCAAAATTTATCGCAAAACTCGGATGATTAAACCGGGGGAACCCGCTTGAGGTATCGGGCTTCCAGATTTTTGATGACAATGTACAGCACCGGAACGATGAATAAACTCAGTAAACTGGCAATCCCCATCCCGCCAACGATACAGGTACCCAAAGAACGCCGTGCCGCCGCCCCTGCCCCCGTCGCCATCCACAGGGGAAATGCCCCGATCAAAGTAGAAAGTGCCGTCATCAAAATCGGTCGCAAACGTTCCCGACAGGCTTCCAACACCGCTTTGGTGATCCCCAAACCTTCCGCCACCAATTGATTGGCAAATTCCACAATCAAAATGGCATTTTTACTCGCCATCCCAATCAACATGACAAAGCCGATTTGAGTGTAAACATCAATGGTCAATCCCCGCAAAAAGACAGCCATTAATGCCCCCAATACCGCCAGGGGCACCGTCAGCATGATAATGAATGGATCAATATAATTTTCATACTGAGCGGCCAAGGTCAAAAATACAAATACGACCCCCAACGCAAAAATGCCAATCGCCTGCCCCGCCGATTCAATTTCCTCTAGGGATAACCCCGACCATTCGTAACCAAATCCCCGCGGTAAGGCTTGCTGTGCCACCGTTTCTAAGGCTTCAATAGCCTCCCCAGAAGATTTGCCGCGACTGGCTACCCCGTTGATTTCCACCGAACGGAATAAATTGAAATGACTAATCACCGCTGGCGCTGTAATTTGCCGAACCGTAATTAGATTCCCCAAGGAAATCATTTGATTGTTTTGAGAGCGCACATAAAATTGATTGAGGTTCGCCGGATTGGTGCGGAATGAACCGTCCGCTTGCACATACACCCGATAGGTGCGTTGGAATTGATCAAAGTCATTCACATAGGTGGAACCGAGCAGGGTTTGTAAGGTGTTGAAAATGTCGGACACCTTAATACCTAGGGCATTTGCCCGCTCCCGATTCACCTGCACCTCAATTTGGGGCGTGTTACCACTGAAATCCGCCCGCAGTCGGGTTAAGACCGGCCGGTCGGGATTAGGAAATTTTTTGGCCGCCTCCAGAAATTGATCCAGAGTTTCCCCCAACGCGGATAGACCCAGACCCACCCGATCCTGTAAATGAAATTCAAAACCACCAAAATTGCCCACACCACTGATTGCTGGGGGAGAAAAAGGAATCACTACCGCCTCTTTAATTCCCAAAAATTGCGGGAATAAGCCCCGGGCCGGGGGTGGGAAAAAGCCACCGATCACCCCAGTTACGGATTGTTCGGGCCGAGGCCGTTCTGACCAGGGACGCATGGTGGCAAAAATTAACCCCACATTCGGCGTTGCCCCACTAAAACTAAAGCCCCCCACCGCAAAAATATTGCGAATTTCCGGTTGGGTTTTGAGGATGGCTTCCGCCTTTTGCAACACCCGCTCCGTATATTCCAGGGATACCCCTTGGGGGGCTTGCACAACCGTAATAAAATAACCCTGGTCTTCATCGGGCAAAAAGGCTTTCGGCATCAAATTGTATGCCCCGTAAGTTAATACCAAAGCCGCACCAAACAAGGCTAAGATCAAGTTCTTTCGTTGCACCACCCATTGCAAACTGTCCTGATACTGCTGGCGCAATTGCTCCAAAAGTTGATTTGTCCAGCGAAAAAACCAGTGATCTGGCACCTGCCCCGGACGAATTAAAAGGGCGGCTAAGGTCGGGGTTAAGGTAATGGCATTGAACGTGGAAATGGTAATCGCAAAGGCAATGGTGAGGGCAAATTGGCGATAGAGTTGCCCCGTAGTTCCTGGTAAAAACGCCACCGGCACAAACACCGTAATTAACACAATTGACGTGGCAATCACCGCCCCCAAAAGGGCATCCATCGAAGCCATTGCCGCCGGTAGGGGAGCCATCCCATCTTCCTGAATGCGTTTGGTAATATCCTCCACAATCACAATCGCATCATCCACCACCAAACCGGTAGCTAAAGTCAAACCAAACAGGGTGAGGGTATTGATCGAAAACCCAAAAATTTTCACAAAAATAAATGTCCCCACCAAGGCAACGGGAATGGCAATGGAGGTAATTAATGCCGACCGCCAATTTTGCAAAAATAAGAAAATAATCAGAACCACTAAAAAGACAGCCAAAATTAAAGAAGTAATGACTTCCTGGGTACCAGCTTCCACAAATAGGGTGGTATCAAACGCAATTTCATATTTCAAGCCAGGCGGAAAACTTTTTTGCAATTCCTGCATCTGCGCTTTCACCTGTTTGGCAACCGCTAACGCATTACTGCCCAACTGTTGCCGAATGCCCAACCCCACCCCCCGGTGGGACACCCCATCATCGGACGTAAATCGCAGAATGGAACTGTAATTTTCCGCCCCCAATTCCACCCGTGCCACATCCTTGAGCCGGAGCAGAGAACCATTGGGTTCGGTGCGGATCACCAACTTGGCAAATTCGTCCGTACTGGCTAATCGTCCCTGTGCCGTTACGGAGTATTGAAATTCCTGTCCAGGGGGCACCGGCGGCTGACCAATTTGTCCCGCCCCCACCTGCAAATTTTGTTCCCGAATGGCTTGCACCACATCCTGGGGCGTGAGATTGCGGGCGGCTAATTTCAAGGGGTCAAGCCAAATTCGCATGGCATATTGGCGTTCCCCAAAAATCTGCACACTGTCCACCCCTTTGATGCGTTTTAGGGCATCGGTAATATAGAGGTCGGCGTAGTTACTTAAATAAATATCGTCGTAGCGGTCTTTGCCACTTGCATCCTGTTCCGCATATAGCCCAATGGCTAATAGGAAACTGCTGTTGGCTTTGGTGACTTGAATGCCGGTGCGACTCACCAAATCCGGTAGGCGGGGTTGCACACGGGATACCCGATTTTGTACATCGGTCGCCACAATATCCTGATTGCGATCCAGGTCAAAGGTGAGGGCAATATTACTGGTTCCATCATTGGCACTGGTGGATTTGATATATCTCAGCCCATCAATGCCGTTTAATTCCCGTTCCAAAAGGTTAGTAACGGTGGATTCGACTACTTCCGCATTGGCACCCACATACCGGGACGTAACCACAATTTGCGGGGGGGTGACATTCGGGTATTGGGCAACCGGGAGGGTGGGGATACAAGCCGCCCCGACAATGACAATAAATACCGATAAAACCGTTGAAAAAACCGGTCGGCGGATGAAAAAATTAGCAATAGAAAAGATCATGATGGAGGGGTGGGAGAAGCGGGTTTTTGTTCCGTAATCCAGGTGCAGTTATTTAATTGTAAAATCCCCGTAGGAATTAAACGGCTGTCGGGGGTAATGCCGCTCAACACTTCCTGCGTGTTACCGATGATTTTACCCAATTGCACTGGGGTTTGGACGGCGACCGCATCGGTGGGTTGAAGCTGGGGCGGTGGGCCCGGATTGGGTAAAACCGCACTTTTGCACCCGGATTCCCGAAAGGGTTTGGCGACAAACACAAAATTTTGCCCCCCCAACCGGGAAATGGCGGTCACGGGCACAACCAACCCTGGTCGGGTCGCCCACACCACCCGCACCTGGGCAAATTGGTCACTGCGAAGCCGTCCCTCGGGATTGGCAAAGGCGGCTTTCACCTGCACGGTCTGGCTCTGGGTGTTGACCGTCGGCGCAATGAAAAAGACCTTCCCAGTCTGGATCACCTGCCCCTGGGGAGATAACAACTGCACCGGCAAACCTAAGCGCAAATCCGCCGCCCGCTCCAGGGGAATGTCCAGGCTCAGTTCCAGGTTTTGGTTTTCCGTCAGGGTCAACAGGGGGGTGCTGGTGGTGACAAAATCCCCGACTTTGACGGGAATGTTGCCGACTTGCCCCAAAAAAGGTGCCCGAATTAGGTAGTTCTGCAAATTGGCTTGGGCTTGGGATAAACTCGCCTGGGCTTGGGATAAACTGGCTTGCGCCCGTACCAACCGTGCCTGTGCCCGCGCAATGGCGGCCTGTTGGGTCATGACCTGGGCTTTCGCCTGCTCCAAACGGGCTTCGGCGGCCCGCAAACGAAACAGCCGTTGATCCAGTTCCTGCTGGCTGGCCACCCCCTCCTGGAACAATTGCTCAAACCGCTGGTACTCCTGACGGGCTAATTGCCGATCCGCTAACAACGCCGTTTGATTGGCCTGCACCGCCTGGAGGGTCGCCCGTTCCGCCTGCACATCTGTCTGCGCCGCCGTGACCTCCGCCTGGGCATTTTTGACGGCCGCCTCCCGATTGCGAACCTGTGCCTGCTCTTCGGCGGCATCCACCCGCAGGAGCAATTGCCCCGCCCGTACCGTTGCCCCGGATTGCACCAAAATTGCCTGCACCTGCCCACTGATCCGGGGTTGCAAGGTCACCGACTGGCGGGAATCAAACCGACCCACAAACTCCGAGGTTTCCGCCACCGTCTGCACCTGGGGCCGGGTCACCACCACCGGCGAGGGCTGGGGTTTGAGCCGAATCACCACCAGCAAAATCCGCAAAAAACGGTCGTAGAATAACCAACCTCCCCCCAGCACCAACAGCCCCAGGAGCACCCACACCCACCGCTGGCGGGGCAAAGGCAGTCGTTGCAACATCATCCCTGCACCTGGAGGGCAACCGGTTCCAGGGTCGGTTCCGTGTCAATTAACTCCTGCACCCAGGCTAATTCCTCCTCGACCATCCGCACCGCCCGTTGTAATGACACCTGCTGGTAGCGATCCGCAAACAACGCCTGAGTTTCCTCCGCCTGCAAATAGGTCAACCGGGCTTGGCACTGTTCCCATCGCTGTCGGAGCAGGAGCAACCGCTGTTCGGGGGTCAAATCCCCAAAAAAACACAACGTCACCATAAACCGTGCCCGACTGTTGACCCAGCTTTCCCGGTGCTTTTCTAACATTAATGCTAACCACCGCTCCCGCCCCTGGGGCGTAATTTGGTATATCACTCGGCTGGGGCCCGCCCCCCCTTTTTGTATAGACAAACTGCTGATATGCCCCCGCTGTTCCAACCGCCGCAATAGGGGATAGATTGCCCCGTAATTCACGCTGATACAACTGCCCATAAACAACTCCAGCAGTTTGGTCAAGCGATAGCCGTGCAGGGGTTCCCGCCGCAATAAACCCAGGGTCGCCAGTTCCAGCATTGTATCAGGGCGATATAGTAAGCAATTGGATTTACTATAGCACAGCCGCCAGGGGGACGGGGTACAGCCGCCGCTCTCCGTAAAAACCCGGAGGTCAGGGTTGGGAATCCCCCTCGTCACCTGCCAATCACGAGCAATAGGGCACCTCTATCAATTCCAAGTTAGCGGTCGCAGCACCCTTGGTTCTGGGTAATATGGGCATGCCCACGATGGAATTGATGATTGGTTCAAATAAGTAGAGCTTCCCAATAATTACTTGGATTTACGGAGTATCTACGGATAAAATTTGGTACTACAAAATCCACTCCGTAAGGTTACATAGTTTGTTAAAAAACACAAAAAAGCCCCAATATATCTGGAGATATTTTTAGAATTTTAGATAGCGCAAAGTTATTCATTCCCAGAGCAGATGACCTCTGAATCTGGGGGTTACAAAAGGGATGCCTGTGGGCGGGTTAACACGCAGGTGTATTCCATTTGGGGAATTGGTTCCCATAACTTTTATTGCGTCTATCCCATTAGGAAATAGAGGGAAGGGTCATGCCAGGAATGCCAGGAAAGGGAACGGTATTAACCACAGCCGATTGGTTGGAGAACCCCACGCCAACCCCGGTGGCACCAAAGGATAACAAGCACAACCATTACGATCTCACCACCTTTTTCCATTGGGATTTAGCCCAGGGGAAGGTGACGGATTGGAATGGAGCAGTGAATTTTTTTGCCAGCGAAGACCTGATCACGGGTTTACTCGACGGTTTGACGGAGGAGGTGGGGGAAGCCGCCCCGGTGGTGATGTACCAGATTGGTCGCCAGTGGGGCACCTTTGATGGGCACGCCTTTGACCAGTGGTTTACGGCGGAGTTTCAGCGTTCCGTGCGCCAGTCTAATTTATTGTTTCTGTTGGAAACCTGGTGGTGGCCGTTTACCGCCCAGGGTTGGGGGCGTTGGGAGGTGGATTTGTCCTTACAAAAGCAGAATATTTTGCTGGTGAACATCTTTGATTCGGCGATTGCGCGCACCCTGGGGCTGGTAGGCAAACCCGTGTGCCATTTGTATGCGGGGTTGTTTGCGGGCTTTTTGAGCCATCTGGTGCAACGGACGTTGGAATGTGCGGAAATCCAATGCTATTCGATGGGAGCGACCTACTGCCGGTTTGTGGTGGGCAAAGCGCCGGTGATCCAGCAGGTGAACCAGTGGGTCAGCCAGGGCTTGGGCGTGCGGGACATTGAGCAGAAACTCGCCGGGGGGCAAGCAGTATGGGCTACGACTTAAATCAGACCGTGCGGGTATTTTTCGAGCGGTTCCCCTGGCAGGGTCGTCCTGCGGCGGCGCAACAGAATGGCAAAGGGGCGTGGCATTTAGACCTGACCTTGCCGGTGGCGCAGTTTTGGGGGCAGTGGCCTTGGGGCGGCGTGGCGGTGGTGGCGGATGCGGGGGTAACGGTGGCGGTGCCGACCCTGGAGGAATGGATGAACAGCTGTTGGGGACAGGAGTAGGGCCATGAATGGAACCATGTTGAATTTGTTGAATACGGCGGAGCAACGGTATCTGGAAGCGGCGGAACAACAGCAGTTGTGGCAACAGTTTCACGCCATGACCAACCGCCTGAAGGTGTATGACCAGTTGCGTACCCAGGAGGCGCAGATTTTTCGCCCGGTGACCCGGCAGATGCCCCCTGTGGATGAGGCGGCGGCAGAATCGGCTCTGCGGGATTGGGTGGCGGCCTTGCGGGGGGCGGCCCTGGCGATGGTGCTGGATGACCCGGAGTTTTTCGACCACCGGGTGGGGCAGTGGTTGCAGGCCCGGCCGCACAGTCCCTTGCACACGACCCTGGGGCAACTGTTGCAAGCCCAATTGAAAACCGTCCTGGGCAGTCAGGGCTGGCCGTTGTTGGCTCCTTACTGGGAGCAGGCGCAACAGTGTTTGAGTCGTCCTTAAGTCCTTAACAAATTACAGGAGGCTGGCAATGAATTTAGACACACTGCTGAATCAGCCGGTGCCAACGGACTACTTTGCGCCAGGAGCCTATGTGCAGGGGGATTTGGAACTGGGCACCCTGAGCAACCGCCGGGGCAATCGCCTGCTGGCCATCCCGGAACACCTGGTGCAGGGAATTTACCGGAGTTTGGAGCAGGAAGTGGGCAAGGCCACCCCTTTGGTGTTGCAAAGCTGTGGGCGGCACTGGGGACAGCATTTGTTTGCCCGCTTGTCGGAGGAATTGGCGGAATACTACGGCAAACCCCTGGCGGAATTGACCATGCAGGAGTTGGTGTACTGCCTGAGCCGGTGCTGGCAGGTGCATGGGTGGGGGCAATTACACCTGGATTGGAGCTACAGCCAGCGGGGGTTGATCTTGGTGCAAAACCAGAATTCCCCCTGGGTGCAACCCCAGAGCGGTTCAGGTCAGCCCTCTGCCTACGTGGAGGTGGGTTTACTGGAGGTGTTGTTCCGCCAGTTGACCGGGCGGGAGGTGCAATGCGTCCAAATCGCCTGCCTGTCCCAGGGGCAGGGAAGCAACCAGTTTCTCATCGGCTTACCGGAACGGTTGCAACCCGTCACGGATTGGGTGCAAAGCGGCATGGATGCGGCCACCATTCTCCAACGACTCCGCAACTAGAGGAATGCCATGACCTGGGCAGTGCGTTTGGAACCCATCGGCGTGACGGCCAATTTACAGGATGGGCAATCCCTGATCGAGGCTTTGGTTGACAATGGCCTGCACGTTTTGCAGGAATGTGGGCGGCGGGGGATGTGTGCCACCTGCCACATTTATATCCAAAGCGGCATGGGCCAACTCAGCCCCAAAAACCGCCGGGAAGAACGCACCCTCGCCATGGTCGCCACCGCCAAAGCCAACTCCCGTCTGGCGTGCCAAACCAAAGTCCAGGGGAACGGGGTCATCGTGCAGGTGCCCCAGGGGATGTATGTGGACGTGATGGCGGATGTGGAAGCCCTGATTGGTCGCCGCACCGAACAAGACCTGGTGCATCCCATTACCGGGGAGGTGTTGGTGGAAATCGGCAAGCTGATCACCCGCTCCATTGTCAACCAACTGCAAGACACCCGGATTCAGGTCAGCGAATACCTGAAACAATCCCACGAAGTCAGTTTGTGATGCGTTTGACCCATACCATTTAGGAGAACTCCCATGCTTAGCGAACTCAACCAACTCACCCTCAACGCCGACGGTCGGTATGTCACCCCGGAGGAATGGCAACCCGTCCACACCTATCTGGCGGAAATGCGCCAACGGTTCAGTGCCTACGGGAAAATCAAGGCTGCCGAAGCGGAAATTTTGCAGGAAGTGGAACGCCGTTTGTTGATGCGTTCTCCCCGCTTTTTCTACAAAAATAATCGGGATATGGTCAATATTTGCCGCCGGGATCGCACCGACGTTTTGCGCTACATTGCCGCCACCCTGCTCACCGGGGATATTACCGCCTACAAACAACGCACCCTCTGCTGGTTGCAGACCATCGCCCGTTCCTTCCAAGACCAGGAAGCCGCCCGCCAATCCTATGAAGTCCTGGGGGAAGTCTTAAAAGAACGGTTAACGCCGCAGGAGTTTGCCCTGGTGCGTCCCATTGTGGACATTACTGCGGAAATGTTGGGCAGTTAGGACTCGATGAACCACCGCCGGGGAACAGAGCCAATTCCCGTTTCTGCTCCCCGCAATCCCCCATTTGGGTTACTTATTCGCCCTATCAACAAACATGATCATTCAGCACAAAATGTCCCACAAAATGAACCTTAAAATTTTTGTAAACCTTTGTAAAATCCCTTGCCCAACAAACATTAAATTTATCTAAAATTAGGGCATTGACCAATGAAAAATCTCTTTGGGCTGGGGCAAATGGCTGGCAAAACCGAGGGTTTTTACTCCGGTAAATGCAGGTTCTGTAAGCTCTAGGAGAGATTTTTTTGTGGGAAAATCCTTTAATACTTTCATAAGGATTTGGAATAGTGGAGGTCAAAAACATGAACAGCTTATCCGTGTTTGGCAAATACATCATCCGCAAGATTTTGAGTAAGTATCGGGGGCGGTTGCGGTCAGTGGTGATTGATGGAGCCAGCCCAGAAATTTCGACGGTATGTGACTTGGATGCGGCGTTAGCGGATTTATATTTAGAGGAAGATTCCGTAAAAAATGCCGTTGCGGAATTGGAGCATCTCACCCAAGTCTATAAACGTTTGGAAACGGAGCCGATTGCCCATAAGCGGGAATTGGAACTTATTGAAGGCAAAATTCTTTGGATTCTGGGTCTGAAGTCCCTTGTAGATGTGGCGTGAGTATTCCCAAAGGAGGTGCCTATGGATTGCTCCCTGGCAGTTCTAAAGGGTTAATGCACCAGTTGATAAAAACTCAAAACCGTATCGCCATAGTTTTTTTGGCGGGTGCGCATTAAACTTAAATGTTGCTCCGGCAGGGGTGACTGGGTGTGATGTTCGACCGCCAATTCCCCATCATTTGCCAGCAATTCGTGTTGCACAATTCCCGTCAACACCGGCAGGTACAACCCACTGGCGTAGGGGGGGTCAAAGTAAATGAGATCAAACTTCGTTTTTAAGCCCGCCAAACAGCCCGGCAGGGTGCCCCGCAGAACGTAGAAATCCTCCCGGTTGGCATGAACGACCAATTGCCGAATCGCCTTGGCAGACGCATCCACCGCCACCACCAAACGTGCCCCCGCCTGCCGAGCCGCCAATGCCACCGCCCCCGTCCCCGTACATAAATCCAGAAACACCGCCCCGGACAATTCCCATCGCCAGATATTGATGAGGGCTGACCGGACTTTGGCAGTGGTTGGTCGCAGTTCCATTCCCATTGTTGCTGAGGTTTAATTTTCTAACTTATCGCATTTTTTGAGAACGCATCTCTGTTTTATTCGCACCATAAAAAATTGCTACGCCACGTTGTTGTGATAGGAGCAGGGGTCGCCGGGCACCACCCCGCATTTGGTTCTAGGGAATTTCTATTCGTTAATTAAGTAAAATTGCCATATCTCAATTCGTCAGCACATGGTCAGGGTCTGGGCAAATCAGTTATGATACAGGGCGATATGGCAAAAGGGAGAAATACGATGGGTTTGACCGAACGGCGGGCAATTAAGGCATTTCAAGAAAACAAATACCCCAACCTCAAGGCGGAAATGGATACGGCGGCGGGTTTTGATGTGCCGGTGGTTGTGGACTGGGATACCATTATGGCCGTATCAGAAGGCTACTCAGAACAGTACGAAGAAAATTTACCCAAGGTATTTTTCCGCCCCCTGATTGAAGCATTTAAGGGGATTTGTATTGACGATTTGGGCAAAGAAGCCCTTAAGGAAGGCTTAAAAAAAGTCGTGATCCGGGGCGAAAGCACCTACACCAACCCCAGTTTTGAATACGGCATCCTC
>Ga0209018_1003062_pt1 | contig 10987 bp, 7 predicted proteins | sample YNPBryBLVA2012_FD_185814 | JGI IMG/M metagenome (GOLD analysis project Ga0209018, IMG submission 185814) | Anoxygenic and chlorotrophic microbial mat microbial communities from Yellowstone National Park, USA - YNP Bryant BLVA 2012 (SPAdes)... ...
AGAAACTGTATGATAGATTTTCGTTCACCAGTAAGCGTACCGTATGTCCCCGCGCTGCCAGACCTTCCATCAGCTCCAGGTACCGCCTGTGGCCTCCGGTGCGGATCTCCTTGTACAGGAACAATCCGAGGATGGTGCATCGAGTCTCTCCCATAGAGAGGGAGGGTAGCCTATTCACCGGGAGCGTTTCAAGACATCCACCAGGCCCTGTTTTTCACTTTCCGGGAAAGGGGGATCGCTTCTTCGTAGAGGCTTATGACAGTGCAGTTCGATGAGGGGAACAGTTCAGAGAGCCGTTCTATAGCGGAGTAGTGGGAGGGGCGTAGGGTTTTTGCAAGCTTCAATTCTATCAATTCGAATCGGGTTCCCTGATCCAGAACAAGATCGATCTCGTTCCCGTGGTTGTCCCGGTAGAAGTACAGTTCGTACAGTTTTTGCTGATGTAGTTTTTCTTTGAGGTACTCCATGATCATGAAGTTTTCGAAGAGGGCTCCGCTATGGGGGCCGGCGGACAGGGACCCCGGATCAGGGTACCGAAGAAGAAAAGAAGCCAATCCCGTGTCGGTGAAATAGAGCTTTGGGGTTTTGATCACTCGCTTTTGAATATTTTTGAAGTAGGGGCGTAACAGGTATACGATGCGGGAGGATTCCAGGATGGAGAGCCAGCGGGCTGCCGTCGGTTGGGAGATCCCCAGAACCTTGCTGATCTCAGAGAGATTGAGGAGGTTTCCTACCCGGGCGGCCAGGAGTTCGAGAAAGTTTTGGAATAAAACCATGTCACGAATGTCCGAGACCTGCCGCAGATCCCGTTCCAGGTATGTCTGCACATAGGATTGGTAGAATATCCTTCGGTCTACCCCATGGATGAGGGGATCTGGATAGGAACCTACAAAGATACGCTGGAATAGATCCTGAAAGGTGGGCGGGGAATCCCCTTGGATGGGGATGGGGTACTCTTTCAGGGAAAACCCCAGGAGTTCGAACACGGCCGTTCTACCCGCAAGGCTTTCACTGACTCGTTGCATCAGGGGGAATACCTGGGAGCCGGACAGACAAAATCGGCCTGCCTCGGATCGATGGGAATCTACCTGCATTTTGATGTAGGGGAACAGCTCCGGGGCGTACTGGATTTCGTCAATGATACAGGGTGGAGAAGCGTTTTCAAGGAACAAAGCGGGATCCTCGATAGCTAACTTCCGTTTAATCGGATCGTCCAAGGTATGAAACTGTACAAATTCAATATTTCACATTTAATTTGCACATGAAGAGAAGGCTGCGGCTTTTTCTCTCAATGTCTTACATATTACTTACCGCCTTGGACGGAACGAAGATCAAAGGCTAATACATCGCTCGTGGCTTTCTCTGCTTGATTCCCTGACGTTTCAATGTCCTACCTATTGCTGCCCCGCAAGCCCCTCATACACTTCCATCACCTTCCTCGCGCTCTCATCCCAATCGAACTGTCTCACTCGCGCTAGCCCCCTGTCGATTAGTCGTTTCCGTAGCGGCGGCTCGTACACCACGCGCCGGATCGCTAAAGCCAGGGCGTCTGGATCGAGGGGATTCTTCAGCACCATTGCCGCATCTCCTACCACTTCGGGGATGGCAAACACGTTGGAGGTGATCACGGGGCAGCCGCAGGCCATCGCTTCCAGGTTGGGCATACCGAACCCCTCCGCCAGGGAAGGGAAGAGGAAAGCGGCTGCATAGTTGTAGAAGGCTACCGCTTCCTCTTCCTTCAGGAATCCGGTGCGGATCACCTGGTTGGAGATTCCGGCACGTTCCAGATACTGGGTAACCTCGGGATTGTCCCAGCGAGTGCCGCCGATCACGAGCTTGAAAGTGGAAGGGGGAACACCTGCAAAGTCGGCAGATACCAGAGAAGGAGAGATCAGGGAGTCCGAGGCTTTCACAGGTTCATCGACACCGGAGGACGCTGTATAAGGAACCGGTGTACGGGGAGCCACTGCATCGGGCGCGGCTTCAAGTGCCGTTAGGGCGGGAGTTGCTGTAACTGCTGGGGTTCTTAAAGATGCCTCATTACCCATCGCCTCTAAATTCGGCGCCTCCACAGGGGATGCCTCTTCAGCGGTGATGCCGGTTGAATCGAAGCGGGAAGGAGCCGACAGGTGAAGAAATCTTCGAAACCCTTCCAGGATCGTCCAGGGATTCTTGCGCTCCGAAAAGCGGCTGAGATGGAACAGGAAGGGTTCGCCGGCGGAAAGGCCGAAACGACTCAGCACGGCGCGGGCATTGTGGATAGCAGATTGTTCCGAGTGAGTCGCCTCATCCGCATTTCTCCTATCCGGTGTAGCTACCGCGGCGATGGGAACCTGTCCGGGCTTCGGGGCATTGGGGGGCAGGCGGCGTTGAAGTACCCGATAGAGGGGGCTCACGGCATTGGGGCAGACGGTGATCCGGTCACCAGAGACCCTATACCGGCCCATGAAGAATCCCCGGCTTGTGTGGGATACGGTGATGATGTGATCCATCCTGCGGGCATAGAGGGGCACCAGGAACCGTTCGTGGAGCATCTCGATGGACCCGTAGAACTGGGGTACGATCAGTTGTTCCGCCCCATGGATCGTGGCCACCTTCTTGGCCCGGACTCCCCAAATGGGGGCGAAGATCGTGAGGGGTGTGTAATGGAGGATATCGAACCGCCGTTTGCGGAGGATCCAGGCTGCGGCCAGGGGATTCCGCGGGATGATGAGTTCCTCCACCCGCTGGTAGATGGGGTTGCCGCTTTTCGCGTAGTGGATGAAGACGAATTTGAAGCGAGGATGCGCTTCGTTCATGTCTAGAATACGATGCATGATTTCGTTCAGGTGGTGGCCGCTGCCGCTTTGCCAGTTGTCCAGCTGTTTGGTGAACACCCCGATCACCGGCAGGTAATGATTGCCAGGCATAAAGGGTATAATAAAGAGAAAGGCTCTGGCGGGCAAGGAGAAGAACGGGGAGACGGGAGGTATCATGTCGGATCCTCAGGATGAATCGTTAGAGGAAAAACTTCGATCCCTTGATCTACATGCATACTTCGATTCGGTCATTATCGAACGGGGGGTGCGCTACTACAAGGAAAGGCGAGTCCGGAAGGTCGTGTTCGCTCCGAATCAGATTGTAGGGACCGTACAGGGACAAAATCAAAACTACCAGGTATCCTTAAGCCTTTACAGGCAAGATAAAAAGCCCTTTCTGCACTTCATCTGCACCTGCCCCTATGGGTACTACTGTAAACACATGGTGGCACTGATACTGAAAGTACAGGAAATCCTTCGGAGAAGGGTAGAAAAGGAAACACCCTTCACACGGCTAAATGAGTTCTCCAAGGCTCTTCGAGAGATACCCTCTATCCCGGGGAGGGTTCCCGGCACCCAAGAAAACCTTTCCAAACCTAAAAAGACTCGCAAGATCAAGGGGGTGATTCTGGGCCTCCTTACCGCTCCCTACTATCCCTACGAATCCTACTGTACCCTGGGTGTGTACAAAGTGTCGGCTTCCCATTGGAGACCTCTGGCCGAGATGGTTTCCGCCTGGCCTTCGGAACTCCCCCAGGAAGAGTTCTGGAAACAGGTCCGTATCCTTTTCCAGGAGGATACTTCCTGGGTAGAAAGGCTGGAACTCCTGGACTTCCGAAAGGGGGAGGCGGAAGAGTGGGGCCTGACTGAGGCAGGGTTAGGGGCGATGCATCTTCTGGCACAGTACGAGCGGAACAATTTCCGATCCGTTGATTTCAAAGGGTCTATGCTCTCCCTTCTTTTTTCAACGGGCGTGCCCCTGTACTTTCACAACGACTACGAAGAAGACTATGAAGAAGACGAAGAAGACTACGAAGAACCTGGCTCAGAGTCGCATTCCAGCAAAGGACTGGTTTTTCCCCTGCAGATGATTCCCGAACCTCTAATAGCGGGGATCCGGATCCACCATTGCGAAGGAGGGGGCGTGAGGCTCGAAGGGATCCTGTTTCCCCCGAAACTGCAGGGAGCTGCGAATGACCTACTGGACGGGATTTCCCTTCACCACAGGCTTTTCAAAGTAGCCTCCGATCCAGACTGGTATATGGCAAATGGCAAGGTCTTTCGGGTCTGGAACGAGGAAGCGTTACACCTTCTGTCGGGTTGGTCCATGGAACTCTCCCCGCAGGCTACCGAGCGATTTCGGTTGGAGGTTCTTCCCGATCTCTTGTCAGTGATTCCCGTCTCCAGTTCTCTCCTTACGGTGAAAAGGGTACAGGAAAAGCCCATCCCCCGGCTGTACCTTTCGGAGGATGCGATAGGTTTGCGGCTGGAGTTGCGGTTTGCCTACGCGGGGCATGAGGTGGGAGCTTCCGACCCTGTGGAGGGAGCGGCTAACGCCACCGAGGAGCCCTGGCAGTACACACTCGTTCTGCGGGATCTGGAAAGGGAGAAGCAGTGGGCAGAGTGGATCCTGAGTCAGAATCCGGGCCTGAAAAAGGCTCCGAAACCGGATCCCTACGGAACGTATCGATTGAAGAAGAAGACTAACCCGGTGGATTTTCTTCTTTACACCCTGCCTCTTCTATCGAAAGAGGGGGTGGAAATATTCGGAGAGGAAAGCCTTGTCAGTGCCCGGGTGAATCGACATAAGCCATCCATCTGGATGAGTGTGGAATCGGGGATCGATTGGTTCGATCTGAAAGGCGGGGTACGGTTCGGGGATCAGCTCTGCGGGTTGAAAGAGATCCTCCATGCGGTCCAGAGAGGGGAACGGTACGTGAAACTGGGAGATGGTTCCCTCGGTGTCCTTCCTGCCGAGTGGATTCGGAGGTTCGAAGACCTGGAAATCTTCGGCCAGTGGAGGGAAGAATCCCTGCGGTTTCATTCTCTCCATGCACCGCTTTTGGAACCCCTATGGGCAGAGGGGCAGACAGCAGAATCTTCGAAGGCAGATTCTACGCTCGGGGCTTCTTCCACAAAAGTTGCAGGAGGGGCTCCCGATGCAGAGGTAACGAGGCTTGAAGGGGCCGCAACCAACTCGGAAGTAGTGGGGCTTGAAAAACTCCAAAAGCGTCTGTCCCATTTCCGACGGATTGGACACGTGCCCCTCCCCCAAGACTTTTTCGGTACCCTAAGGCCCTACCAGGAGCATGGGTACCACTGGCTCCATTTCCTTCGTTCGGTAAAGGTAGGGGGGATCCTGGCTGACGATATGGGACTGGGAAAAACGATTCAGGTGCTGGCGTATCTTCAGTCCCTCAAAGAGATGGATCCTCCTACCCGGGCTCACCTCCTGGTGGTGCCGAAAAGCCTTGTGTACAACTGGCAGGCCGAGGCATCCCGGTTCACCCCAGGTCTTCGGTTCCTCGAGTATCTGGGTCAGGGACGGACAGAGAATGTGGAGGAGTTCGATGGTTACGATGTGGTGATCACCACCTATGCCACGATGCTCCGGGATGTGGAGAAGCTCAAGCTCTACCCCTTCCATCACGTAATCCTCGATGAATCCCAGGCGATCAAGAATCCCCTGGCCCTGAGTAACCGAGCTGCCCGATCCCTACTGGCAGAGCATCGGCTGGTCCTTACGGGAACCCCCATGGAGAACAACATTCTGGAGTTGTGGAGTCAGTTTGCTTTTCTCGAACCGGCCCTCCTCGGCCCCCTCAATCGATTCAAACGTACCCTGGGGAACCGGGTGGAACGGGGGGACAAACACGCCCTGGAGGTAATCAAGACCCTCATCTATCCCTTTCTCCTCCGCCGGACAAAGGAACAGGTGGCACCCGAACTCCCACCCCGGATGGAGGAAACCCTCTACGCGGAGTTGGAAGGGGAACAGGAAAGACTCTACCATGCGGTGCGGGAACAGTATCGCCTGGAGATCGAAGAGCTTCTGGCGTCTAGTGAGCCGTGGCTCGCCCGGACGAAAATATTGGAAGGATTGCTGCGGTTACGGCAGATCGCCATCCATCCTTCCCTTTACGATGGGCGGAAAAGGTTCGCATCGGCCAAATTCCTTCTTCTGATGGATGTGCTAAGTACCCTGCAGAAAGAAGGGCATCGGGGGTTGATCTTTTCCCAGTTCGTGGAAGCCCTGAAACTCCTACGAAAGGAACTGGATATCCGGAAGATTCCCTATGCGTACCTGGATGGGCAGACTCAGAAACGAAAGGAAGAGGTAGAGAGGTTCCAGACCGATTCCTCCGTGCCCTTTTTCCTCATCAGCCTGAAAGCGGGAGGCACAGGGTTGAACCTCACGGCGGCCGATTATGTGCTTCTCCTGGACCCCTGGTGGAATCCCGCGGTAGAGGCTCAGGCGGCGGATCGAACCCACCGGATAGGCCAGGACAAACCTGTGTTCGTGTACCGTTTCATCGCCCGGGGTACGGTGGAAGAAAAGATCCTCCTCCTGCAGGAAAAGAAACGGGATATCGTTTCCTCCGTGATCCGTAATGAGGCGGGGATTTTCAAATCCCTCAGTCAGGAAGATATCGAAGCCTTGTTCTCGAGGTGACGGGGTAAGGCTAAGAGGAAAAAGCAGTCACAGAGCTTGCAGGAGGGGCCGTTGTCGAGTATACAGGTACGGGGAGTCCTATGCCTAACATAACGATTTTGACTTTCTACGATCGGATCGCCGCGTTCCATACCCTGAAGCCCTTCCTGTTTTCGAAAGATAGGAAGCTTTTCACCTACACGAATTCTCCGGACTGGTGCCTTCAGAAAGACCGGAACCGCATCCTGGTGATGGTTCGCTGGTTCCTGAAGCCCGATCGGGTGGATCTGAATCTACTGAAGAAACTTCGGGACAAGTACGAACGACTGATCTTCTTCCACGACGATGCGGGAGGAGGAATCCCCCGCCTTGAGGTTCTTCCCTACGTGGATCTGTTCTACCAGAAAGCCCTCTTTAAGGATCGCACCCTTTACATGCGAGAGCTGTACGGGAAGGAGTTGTTTTCCGATTACTACCACAAGAAGTATGGGATAAGGGATCCTGAGGAGAGGAAACGGGCGGTGGTAGAGGATCCAGAGCAACTGAAAAAGCTTCGCCTGTCCTGGAACATCGGCATCGGAGATTTCCCTCGCTCAACCGGAAGGGAGCGGTTTGCCGTAGCCCTGGCCCGGATCCTGGGTATGCCCATGGTGAAACCCTTCTACCATAGGGAAACCCTTTCCGAGCGGGTTCTTACGGAAAACCGGGGACAATATCCGGTCCATGCCCGTATGGGTCTCGTGTCACGGCCTTCCATCGCGTTTCATCGGAAGCTAATTTTAGAGAAGATCAAGGACGATCCCCGGTTTATCACAGGGGAAGTAGGGCAGCGGCAGTACAATCGGGAGATTCGGCAGTCGAAGATCATCCTTTCCCCTTTTGGGTGGGGAGAGCTCTGCTACCGGGACTTCGAGGCGGTGCGGAATGGCGCGCTCCTTTTAAAGCCGGATATGTCGCACCTGGAAACCTGGCCGGATGTGTTCAAGCCCTTCGAGACATACGTGCCTTTTTCCTGGGATGCGGATGACCTGATCGAAAAAGCCGCTGCCTACCTAGAGGACGAGGAGGCCCGGAAGCGGATCGTGCGGAATGCCTTTGAGGCGTACAGGGAGCAACTGGCGGAACTGCCTCGAAGATTCGAGGGAATCCTCTCGGATATCCTTTTGTAGTTTATCGAACCTTGTGTATGCCCCCGACAGGTGTACTGGGGGAGTAACCTAGTGAGGGATCCAGGGGATCTGGTAGATCCCTTCCTTGATTTCCCACAGATGCCCAGTGGGAGTAATAACGCCCAGGAAGGCAACCTGTTCTTTAAAACGGTCCTTGAATGCGCGAAGCCCTGCCAAGTCTTTTTCGGAAACTTCGGAACTCCACTTACACGCGAAGGCATACAACCGATTCTTATATTCCAGAACGATATCTACTTCTTTCCCTTCGTAGATCCGCCAATGATACAGTTGCGTAGGCATCAGGTAAGTCTGGAGGTACGCTCGTATCTCCAACCTCATGGCAGTTTCGAAAACGCTTCCAATTGACGGATGCACAGCCAGGGCTTCTGCATCAGGGATTCCTTGAAGGTGACAGATCAGCCCCGTGTCGAACAAGGTTCCTTTGGGATGCTTGGCAATACGTTTAATCATGCTGCTAAAATAGGGGGCTGTTTCTTCCCACAGGAGAGAAATCTTCAATCGTTCCATCCAGCGGTTTGCTGTAGGAGGACTGATGGATAATTCCCTGCCCAGTTGGTTCTTGTTTATTTCCTGGCCGCTCAAAGCAGCCAACAATCTCAGAAATCGAACTACCTGGGTGGGGTCCGTATCGGGGAGAAGAGTGACCAGATCTCTCAAGAGGTAAGTCTGGATGTAACTGTCAAAGAATGCCGAATAGAAAGAAGTTCGCATCGAAAGGATGGGGGGTAGCCCACCCTTGTGCATCTCTTGTATGGGGGATACCGCCTGAAAGATCTTCCGATCCAAAGAGGGGGCAGTACACAATCGATCGATTCTAGACTCCTTCACTTCAAGTAAGATGTTTATCCAGGGTTGTAGAGTTCCCATTCCAAGCTTTTCCAGGACGGTCATGGGATGAAGGTGAAGGAGCAGGATCCTGCCGGGTAAAGTTTCCTGAAATCCTTTCATCAGATGAAACTGTTGGGAGCCGGTCAGAAGAAAACGGCCTGCGTAGCGGTCCTGATCCACCTGGACCTTTATTTCCGATAGCAATTCAGGAACGTGCTGGATCTCGTCCAGGATGAGAGGGCCTGGAAAATTCTTCAAGAATAGAACAGGGTCTGATTTTGCTTGTGTTCGAAGGGCAAGATCATCGAAACTGAGATACCGATGTGTATCCTTAAAGAGAGTCTGAAGAAGAGTGGACTTGCCAACCTGTCTGGGTCCCAGGAGAGCTACCACAGGGAATTGCGTCACCGCTTCCTGAAGAATAGGTTCTATATGGCGGTGTAAATACATATTGTAAAAAGTAATGGTTTCCGTTAATTTTTTCAATAGTTCTAAAAGAAGCTTTTTTAAAGAGGCATTGTGCTATGGATAGTACCAACCGTTTCTGGACGCTGCAGGATCTGCGTTCCTCCCTTCCGGCAGAAAAGAACCGTTCCGATTCCTACTGGACTCGATGGGTGTTACGACCTCTTTCCTATCCGATAAGTTGGCTCTTCCTCCAGTGGGGCTGGTCGGCGAATGCGGTTTCCTACCTATCCGCGGTAGTTGCCATACTTGGCGGGTTGCTATTGAGTTTGCCCTACTTTCGATTCCAGGTGTTGGGAGCGATCCTCTTGAACCTCTTTGCAGTTCTGGACTGTGCGGATGGGAACGTTGCTCGCGTTACAAGGACAACCGGCCCCTGGGGGGCCTGGGCTGATGCGCTGGGCGGGTATGTGGCCTATGTATCAGCTTTGCTGGGGGCTGGAATGGCAGCGGAAGTTACCGCTGTCACGCAGCCGCAGAGTTTCCTCTGTCTACCGGAGTTTGTGTGGCCCCAGGGAGGCTGGGTTTTTTTAGGAGCTCTTGCCGCATCGGCCAACCTTCTCATGCGGTTGACCTATCAGCAGTATCGGACTCTTCAACTGGAAAGGGGATCGGCGAACATTGCGTCTGCGAATATTGCTTCAAGCATACGCCATTCATCCGATGATAGTTATACACAAGGTTCGACAAACACGATTGGTTCTGAAAGCGGTTCTCCTGTGACCGCGTCGACCGATAGGGAATCGCCCAACACCCCATCGCCCCAAAAGGAACCCCCAGCCTCGGAAATTGCCTCGGAGAAGCGAATCAGCGAGAACCTCGGGGTAACAGGTCTTCTCATGCCGGCAATCCTCTTCGGCGTACTAACGAAGACCACCGGGTGTGTGGTGTTGTTCTACACAGTCCTGTATGGGGGCGGTGCACTGGTGAGCATTCTCCGGTTGGCCCGGAAAGTGGAAGCCTGGAAGCGTTCCCCTTGAAGCGCTCGATTGAGGCTCTCGATGCCTAAAGGAGGCCGGGCCTAACCAGCGCACGCTGGCCTGAATACTTATTTATAGTGGGAGCTCGCGATTTAAGGGTAATCTCTCCATGTTTAACCAGCGCACACTGGCCTCACTGTGGATTCAACTGCGTATTCGATAAGACCTCCCGATACACTGCCACCGTACCTTCGTACATCCCCTCGAAAGTGAAGTTCTCTTCGAATCTTTTCCTTCCCTTCTGTCCCATCTGAACTCGGAGTTCCGGGGAGTCGATCAGGAGTCTAAGTCGATCACGGAGTTGGACAGGATCCTCCCTCGGAACGAGGAAACCCGTTTCCCCATCCACCACCGATTCCCGGCACCCCCCCACATCCGTCGCCACTACGGGTAACCCTGCCCGCATGGCCTCTAAAATACTCCGGGGGAACCCTTCCCACCGTGTGGCCAGCACAAATACATCAGAATCCTTTAGCCTCTGAGGCACATCGAGCCTCTGGCCGGAAAAGATCACCCGATCGGCCACCTCAAGTTCCCGGGCTAACGATTGAAGGGCTTCCCGGTCAGGCCCGTCTCCCACAAGTTCGAGGGTCCAGTTTCGGTCTGTAAGTTCGGCAAGGGCACGGAAAAGGGTGGGGTGGTCCTTCTGGGGTTGGAGCCGGGCCACCATAATGAGGCGTACGGGAGATAAAGGGCGCATCGGTGGGGCGTCTAATGATGCGCTTTCCCTCCTGTGCAGCGGCAGAGATGAATCATCTTCATTGTGGCTAAGCCAGCGTACAAGTTCCTTTGGCACATCGGGCATTCCATTATGGATGGTGATCATTTTCTCCGGCGGTACAACTTTTCTGCGCAATGCCAGTTCCCGATCGTACTCCGAAACGGTGATGATCTTGCGGCAGATTTTTGCCGTGAACCTTTCCAGGCCCTCCACAACGAGGCGCTGGAAAGGCGAGATCCCTTCTGCAAACTGCCACCCATGGACGGTGAAAATCGAAGGGATCCCCAGAGTCCATGCGGCCACCCGGCCCACAAATCCTGCCTTGGCAGTATGGGTGGAAAGGAGATCCGGTT
>Ga0209018_1003063_pt1 | contig 10983 bp, 7 predicted proteins | sample YNPBryBLVA2012_FD_185814 | JGI IMG/M metagenome (GOLD analysis project Ga0209018, IMG submission 185814) | Anoxygenic and chlorotrophic microbial mat microbial communities from Yellowstone National Park, USA - YNP Bryant BLVA 2012 (SPAdes)... ...
GCCCCGGCGGTGTGATCATCATGGCGGCTTCGATGCCGGAGGGCGCGGGGCAGGGGGCCGGCGAGCGTAACTTTATCGCGGCGCTTCGGCGCAACAACGATCTCACCGCCATGATGGAAGAGATGCGTCAGGTGGGGTGCCGTCCCGGAGAACAGCGCGCGTACATGTTGGCCCAGCTCTTAACTCGGTATCGGGTGATTGTGGTCGGCGCGCGTGATGCCGACTTGATCCAGGCGGCGCATCTGACACCGGCGGCCTCGATGGACGAGGCGCTTGCGCTGGCCCAGCAGTGGTCCGGCGGGCCGGCCAGAGGGTTGCTGGTCTCGCACGCATTGCAGACGATCCCCGTGCCGGCCTGAGATTGTGCTGTGTGGCTGGCGGTGGCACGGATAACGTAGAGTGTCAGGTCGCTGCGCCTCCCAGGAGTGCTCCCACGATTGCCGGCTGGCCGCGCGTAAACTCCTCGGCGCTCATTGCCTTGCGACCTTCCAGTTGCAGTCGTTCAACGACGAACACGCCCGACCCCGTTCCGATGGCCAGGCCGGCGCCGTGTCTGATGACGCGGCCCGGCTCTCCTGCGCCTTCGGCGGCTGTGCCGCCCAGCACCTTGAGCAGCCTGCCGCACCAGTAGGTGAATGTGCCCGGCCAGGGGGTAAAAGCCCGCACCAGACGATCAATCTCGGTGGCGCTGCGCGCCCAATCGATCAGGCCATCCTCTTTGTGCAGCGGTGGTGCATAGGTGATGAGCGTCGGATCGTCCGGCTGAGGGCGTGGCCGAATCCGGCCGGAAAGGTAAGCCGGCAGCGTTTCTAACAGGAGTTCTCCCCCTAGCAGGGCCAGCTTGTCATGCAGACTTTGCCCGGTTTCGCGCGGATCGAGCGGGATGGCTCGCTGCGCCAGGATTGGCCCGGTGTCCATGCCGGCGTCCATTTGCATGATGGTGACGCCGCTCTCTGCGTCGCCTGCCCGGATCGCCGCCGGGATGGGGGCCGCACCGCGCCAGCGCGGGAGCAGCGAGGCGTGCACATTGATACAACCTTGCGCAGGAAGATCGAGCACGTTCTGGCGTAGAATCTGCCCAAACGCCGCAACGACGATCAGGTCCGGTGTCCACGCCTGGAGACGGGCGAAGGCTTCGGGCGTGCGTAGTTTTTCCGGCTGGAACACGGGGATGCCTGCTTCCAGCGCCACGTGTTTTACGGGGGACGGGCGCGCTTCCTGCCCGCGCCCGGCAGGGCGATCCGGCTGCGTAACGACGCCCACAACCGCAAAGTCGGAATGGTCAAGCAGGGCGTGCAGCGTGGGAACGGCAAATTCCGGCGTTCCCATAAAGACGACACGACTCATCGGTTTGTCCTTTGTGTGCTTCTCTTAGCCGAGAGCGGCAGCCGCTTTTGCCGACTGCAAGATGGGGCCAATCGTAGCGCGGCAGCCGGGCGGACACAAGCGCCCTGGGGAAAGGCGTTGTGGAGTGTTTATTCCTGTGTTACCTTATGGGGCATCCGATCTCAACAGGTGCTTTTCCGGCTTGGTAGGTTGATGCAGTTCAAACGCTGGCGCCTGATGCCCCGCATCCCTCCTTCGATTCAACACCGGCTTCGGGAATTTCATCCTGTCCTGGCGCAGGTGCTTTACAATCGGGGTTACACTGAGCCGGGCAAAGCGCGCCAGTTTCTCAATGGCGAAATGCCGCCCTCCAACCCCTTCCGTATGGCGGATATGAGCAAAGCGGTGGCCCGTATCCGCCGTGCGATCCTGCGTCGGGAGCCGGTAGCTGTCTACGGCGACTTCGACACCGACGGCGTGACTGCAACGGCGCTGCTGGTGCAGGTGCTGACGGCGCTGGGCGCAGACGCGCGGCCTTACATTCCTCATCGTGTAGACGAGGGCTATGGCCTCAACAGTCGGGCGTTGCGCGAACTGGCCCGCCAGGGGGTGCGTGTGGTCATCACGGTAGACTGTGGCATCCGATCTATTCAGGAAGTACGGGACGGCACAGCGGCGGGCCTGGATATGATCGTGACCGACCACCACGCTATTGGGCCGGAACTGCCGCCTGCTTACGCGGTGATCAATCCCAAGCGAGAGGATTGCACTTACGGCGAGGATATGCTGGCCGGGGTGGGGATCGCTTACCGGCTGGCCGATGCGTTGCTGCGCGCGGCAGCGGCCTCCGGTAAGGCAACGCCAGACCTGGCCGTTGAGGATTTGCTCGACCTGGTCGCCATTGGCACAGTGGCCGACCTGGCGCCGCTGGACCGGCTGGAAAACCGGGCGTTGGTCCGCCAGGGGTTAGCGGTGCTCAACCTGGCGCGGCGGCCCGGCGTGTGCGCCCTGCTGGACGTGGCCGGGTTGCAGCCCGGCAAGATCAAGGCCATCAACATCGGTTTTGTGTTGGGGCCACGTATCAATGCCGCCGGGCGGCTGGAGAGCGCAATGGCCGCCTACGAACTACTCACGGCTTCTGACTATGGGCAGGCGGTGACGCTGGCCCAAAACTTACAGACATTGAACCTTCGCCGTCAGGAGTTTACCCGTGAATCGGAGGAAGCCGCGCGCGACCTGGCCCTGCGCGACGGCCAGGATGTCCCGCTTATCTTTGCAGCCAGCCGCGAGTTCTTGCCGGGAATCGTCGGGCTGGTGGCCGGGCGGCTGGTCGAGGAGTTTTACCGTCCGGCGGTTGTCGTGGAGCAGGGAGAGCGTGAGAGCCGGGGATCGTGCCGCAGTATTCAGGAGTTCGACATCGTTCATGCGCTGGATCAGTGCGCCGATTTGCTGGTCCGGCATGGCGGACATACCCAGGCAGCAGGATTCACGGTAAAAAATGAGAACTTACCCCTGCTGCGCGAACGCCTGATGAGCATCGCAGCAGAGGCGCTGCGTGGGCAGGACCTGCGTCCTGCCCTGGAGGTGGATGCGGAGGTGCCGATTGAGGCGCTGACGCTGGAACTCGCTGAGGACCTGGAACGTCTGGAGCCGACCGGACACCATAACCCGCCGCCGCTGCTGATGAGCCGGCGCCTGCCGGTGGCAAGCTCCCGTCCGGTGGGGCGAGAAGGCTCTCATCTGAAGTTATCCTTCGGCGAGGCGGGCTGGTGGCTGGACGGAATCGCGTTTGGGCAGGGCGACTGGGCGCCTGAACTACCCCGCCTGGTAGACGTGGTCTATCATTTGGAAATCAACGAGTGGAACGGACGCCGGAAAATCCAGCTCAATGTGCAGGACATCCGCCCGGCGGAGTAGCGCAGAAGCGGGCAAAGGGTAAGGAACCGGGTATTGGGAACGTCTTTGCGGTCAGTGCATGTTTGCAGGAGATCGAGGTGACAATGCAGCAGAACACTTCTTCGGCGAATGGGCAGTCCCCGCGCCCGTTTTCATACGGCGGGCAGGCGGTGATCGAGGGGGTGATGATGCGCGGCGCATATTCCGCCGCGATTGCCGTGCGCAACCCGGAGGGCGAGATCGTCGTGCACGAACAGCCGTTGAATGCGGCGCTGTATCGCGGGCGGATCAGCAAAATTCCCTTTCTGCGTGGCCTGACGATGCTGTGGGATGCGCTTGGCCTGGGTACGCGCGCGCTGATCTACTCGGCGGATGTGGCCGTCGGCGAGGAAAGTGCCACCTTTAGTGGTCCGCTGGGGATCGGCACGGTCGTGTTCTCGCTAGCCTTCGGGATCGGGCTGTTCTTTTTACTGCCTGCCGCAGCTGCCAGCGGGATCGAAAGCCTGCTGAACGTAGACAGGAGCAACACGCTCGTGACGAACTTTATCGAAGGCGCGATCCGGCTGGCGTTGATCATTGCTTACATCTGGGTCATCGGGCGTATCGGGGAGATCAGGCGGCTGTTTGCCTATCACGGCGCGGAGCACAAGACGATCAACGCCTATGAGGCGGGCGCGCCCCTGACGCCGGAGCACGTCCGGCGCTACCCGCTGGAGCATCCCCGCTGCGGGACGGCCTTTTTGCTGACGGTCGTGGTGGTCAGTGTGTTCATGTTCTCGTTTCTAGGGCGACCGCCGCTGCTGCTGCTGTTGGCCTCGCGGGTGTTGTTGATCCCTGTGATCGCCGGGGTTGCCTATGAGATCATCCGCTTTACGGCCAAACATATGGATAACCCCCTTGTCCGCGCCATTGTCGTGCCCAACCTAGCGCTGCAACACCTGACGACCAACGAGCCGGACGATCAGATGTTGGAAGTGGCGATCTGTGCGCTCCAGCGCGTGCTGGCGTCGGAGACAGCGAACGCGCCGCTGGCGACGCCTGAGCTGGTCGAAGCGCCGGGTAGGTAAAGAAATCAGTGCCCGCAGGCGCTACAGTTGCCGCCGCTGCACCCGCTGCATCCTCCGCTGTGATGGTGCTCGTGATGTGTGGCCTCTGAATTCAGCCCGCTCAGGCCGACAGCCGCCTCGACGTGCTCGCGCGTCAGGCGGAAGCCGTTTCCGCTGCCTCCCTTAGTAGCGACCAGATGCACCCGGCTGATCAACCGCCGGGTGTTTTTGCCGTTGCACTGAGGGCAGACAGGTCGGGCCTGATCGACCTCGGTGAACGATAGGCGAACCTCGAACGTTGTGCCGCAATCCTGGCAGGTGTAATCGTAGGCAGGCATGATCGTTCATCCTTTCGGGGTGGCAGCTTCGCTTCGCCGCCTACCTTCACTCTTCTTGCGATAACCGCTTGAGTTCATATAGCTTTGTGATGGCATCTAACGGTGAGAGTTCGTCCACCGCCAGCTTGCGCAGTTCTTCGATGACCGGGTGCGGCTGCGTGGGGAACATGGCAAGCTGCACTGGCCCTTTCGGTTCGGGCGCTTTGCGCTTGAGCGAAAAGTCGCTCCCGGCCTCTTCCAGTTCTTGTAAAATCTCGTTGGCGCGGTTGATCACGGCCTTCGGAATCCCGGCCAACTGCGCCACGTGGACGCCGTAGGAGCGGTTCGCGCCGCCGGGCACGACCTTGTGCAAGAAGATCACCTGGTCGCCCTCCTCCGCCACTGCCACGTTGTAATTGCGCACGCGCGGCAGGATATTCGCCAGTTCGGTCAACTCGTGATAGTGGGTGGCGAAGAGCGTCTTGCAGCCCAGGCGTGGACTGTTGTGGAGATATTCCACCACTGCGCGGGCAATCGCCATGCCGTCGTAGGTGCTCGTGCCGCGCCCTACCTCGTCCAGGATGACCAGGCTGCGCGCCGTGCCGCCGGAGAGGATGCGTGCCGTTTCCACCATTTCCACCATAAAGGTGCTCTGCCCGGCATGAATTTCGTCTTGGGCGCCGATGCGGGTGAAGATGCGGTCCACTAACCCGATAGTGGCCTCCTCCGCCGGTACAAAGCTGCCGATCTGCGCCATCAGGGTGATCAGTGCTACCTGGCGGATATAGGTGCTCTTGCCGGACATATTCGGCCCGGTGATGATCAGCAGACGTTGATCCTGGTCAAAGGCGACATCGTTCGGCGTGTAGCGTTCGTCTTTAAGCAACTTTTCCACCACCGGATGACGGCCCTGGCGGATGATCAGCACGTCTTCCTGGGTGAGCGTTGGGCGGACGTACCGCTCGCGCGCGGCGACCTCGGCCAGTGCCACGAACACGTCCAGGTGAGCCAGGGCGCGCGCCGTGCGCAGCAGACGTTCCCCGGCGGCGGCGATGGTCTGCAAAACTTCGGCGAACAGCCGCCCCTCGATCTCGCGGATATGCTCCTCAGCGTTGAGGATGAGTGACTCGTATTCCTTGAGTTCCGGCGTGATGTACCGCTCGGCATTGACCAGGGTCTGCTTACGGATGTAGTCCGGGGGGATGCGCTCGGTGTTGGCCTTGCTGACCTCGATGTAGTAGCCGAAGACCTTGTTGAAGCCGACTTTGAGGCTCTTGATGCCTGTGCGCTGGCGTTCCAGCGGCTCCAGCCTGGCGACCCACTCCCTGGCGTTCCGGCTGCTGGCGTAAACGCCGTCCAGTTCGGGCGAGTATCCGGGCCGGATGACGCCGATGTTGTTCAGTGTGGCGGGTGGGTCATCGGCAATGGCGCGGGCGATCAGGTCTGTCACGTCCTCGCAGGGCGAAAGCTGGTCGTAGAGGGCCTTTAGCGGCCCCAGCCCGGCGATCAGGCTTTGCAGCGCCGGAACGGTTTCCAGGCTATCGCGGAGGGCAAGCAGTTCGCGCGGCCCGGCGATGCCCGTGATCACGCGGTTCGTCAGACGCTCCAGGTCGGCTACACGGCGCAGGGCGGCGACGGCTTCGGCCCGGACGGTGGCGTGATGGTGCAGCGCGCCCACCGCGTCGAGGCGGGCGTTCAGGCGGGCCATGTCCAGCAGCGGCTGGTTGATCCAGCGGCGCAGCAGGCGCGCCCCCATTGCCGTTACGGTACGATCCAGCACGCCGAGTAGACTGCCCTGTACCTGTCCGGTGCGGATCGTCTCGGTTAGTTCCAGGTTACGGCGCGTGGCACGGTCCAGCACCATGTAGCCAGCGGTGGAGTAGGTGCGCAGGTTGGTAAGCTGAACCAGGGCGCCGCGTTGGGTATCTTGCAGGTAGCGCAGGATTGCCCCCGCAGCGTTGATCGCCAGCGGCCTGCCGTCCAGATCAAAGCCGGCTAGGTCGCGCACGCCGAAGTGATCGAGCAGGCTTTGCCGCGCATTGCCGGTTTCGTAGTGCCAGTCGGCCAGGGGCGTCAGGTATGCGCCGGGGGGCAGGGTGATTCCGCGCTCGGCCCAGCTCTGCGGAAAGAGCACTTCGCGCGGCGAGAGGCGGGCCATTTCCTCCATAACCGCGACGGGCGTCTGCTCGCCGTCGATTTGGGTGGCTGCGAATTCGCCGGTGGTGATGTCTACATAGGCCAGACCCGCGCGCTGCCAGTCGCCGTCGCGCTCGCGTTCGGGATAGATCGCCATCAGGTAATTATTCCGACGTTCTGCCAGCAGCCCTGGCTCGATGACCGTCCCCGGCGTGATCACGCGCGTCACTTTGCGCGGCACCAGCCCTTCAACCGGCAGATCGCCCAACTGGTCGCAAACCGCCACATGATAGCCCCGGTCAATCAGGCGGGCGATGTAGCTTTCGGCGGCGTGATGAGGAATGCCTGCCATCGGCACGCGCTGGTCTTTAGCGACCGGACGGCTGGTGAGCACCAGGTCCAGTTCACGGGCGGCGATCTCTGCATCGGCGTCGAAGGTTTCGTAGAAGTCGCCCAGGCGGAAGAGGACAATCGCGTTGGGGAACTGGCGCTTTATATCCAGGTATTGCTGGCGAAGCGGGGTGGTCTTGGTCATAGGATAATCAGAACATCACGACATGGGCAGGGCCGTCAACACGCGCTACAATATCGACCCCGTATTCTAACACGCCGTTTTCGACTCACAACCGCTATGGGAATTTTTAAGCCCGGCCAGGGCGCCGGTTGCTGGCGGTGATCTCATACGACAGGAAGGATACAAACGATGCAATCCCGGATCGTGGGGGTGGACCTGGGCGGCACACGGATGCGCGCCGCTCTGTTGGATGGGCAGGGACATCTGTTGAAGCGGGTTGAAGCGCCGACCCTGGCGCACGAGGGGCCGGACGCGGTCATTGCTCGCCTGCTGGACCTGATCGCGTCGGTCGTGCCCGGCGAAGGCGAGCCGCCCGCGCGGGCGATTGGCTTTTCGGCGCCGGGGCCGGTGGACCCCATTCTCGGCACGGTCGTCGCCCCGCCCAATTTGCCCGGCTGGTGCAACGTGCCTCTGCGCCGCATCGTCCAGGAGCGCTTCCACTTGCCGACCTTTTTGGGCAATGATGCCAACGTGGCTGCGCTGGCTGAGGTGTATCAGGGGGCAGCGCAGGGCCACAAGAATGCCATCTACCTGACCATCAGTACCGGTATTGGCGGCGGCATCGTGATTGATGGACGGCTGTTTGAAGGGGCGACGGGCATCGGCGCAGAAGTCGGGCATATGATCCTAGTCGTCGAAGGGAATCGCGCCTCGTCGCTGGAAAAAGAGGCCGCCGGTCCGGCGATGGCCCGGCGGGCGGTAGCGCGCATTCAGGCCGGGGAGCCGTCGCGCATCACCGAGATGGTCGGCGGCGATCTGAACGCCGTCTCCGGCAAGACGGTGGGAGAAGCGGCGCTGGCGGGTGACGCGCTGGCGCTGGATGTGGTGCGCCATACCGGGCGGCTGATTGGCTATGGCATTACCAGCCTGATGCACCTCTTTAACCCCACGATTTTCGTGATTGGTGGTGGGGTGAGCACCCTGGGCGACCTGCTTTTTGACCCGATGCGTGAAGCCATCCGGCAATATGCGCTGGCCCCGGCCTATTGGGAACACACCCCGATTGTGTTGGCGGCGCTGGGGGACGACGTAGCGATCATCGGCGCGGCCACGTTGGCCCTGCGGCGGCTCGAAGAAGCAGCCTCCGGCAGCGATTGAGCAGCCTGTCTGATGCATTAGAACCGCAATAGAACGCACCCTGGCCCTTACATCCGATCCCGGTGCGTGTTACAATCGGGTATCATGTTGCTGTTACCCGATTTCCGCGTCCGCCAGCGGGATTACCTGCTGGAAATCACTCGCGCCATGACCGCCCAGCTTGACCTGGGCGAAGTGTTGCGCCTGGTTTTGCAGGCGTCAGTCGTCATGCTGTCGGGCGAGGTCGGTCTGATTGCGTTACGGGAGGACGATCAGCAAACCTTGCGGGCGCGGGCGCTGATCGGCGTGGACGCCGAGCGCGTGGGCGTCTTTGAGCCGCTGCTGACCGGGCAAGCCAACGTTTCTGCAGAGGGGTTTTACGTTCCCGACTTTGATCGCAAGCTGGCGCAGGTAGCGCGGGCGTTGAATTTGCCGCTGCGCCAGGCGGTCGTCCTGCCGATGTACCTGGCGCAAGAATTCATCGGGATGATCTATGTCTTCCGCACCTTTACCGGCGCGACCACGCCCAATGACCGGTTGATCCTGCAAAGTTTTGCCGATCAGGCCGCGATTGCCGTGCACAACGCCCGGCTGTATGCGGCGGTCAACCGGGAGCGTAAGCGTCTGGCAAGCATTCTGGATCACAGCGCCGACGGGGTGATGATCCTGGACGCCAACCGGATCATTCAGCGGTTCAACAAGGCTATGAGCCGCATCAGTGGCTGGTCAGCCGACCAGGTGATCGGCCAGCCCTACGATGCCATCATCGTCTGGGCCAGCCGCCCACAAGGCGTAGACCTGGCCGAAGCGATACGATCCGGTTGGCCATCGCCACGCGAAGGCAGTCCGGTGGATACACTTTATGTGGAAGGCGACCTCGCCCGACCAGACGGCACACAGATCAGTGTCGGTATTACCTATGCCCCCTTGTTGGACGAGAACAATCGCTTGCTCAATATCATCGTCAACGTGCGCGACATCACCCATTTCCGTGAAGCCCAGGAGATGAAATCCACCTTTATCTCCGTCGTTTCGCACGAACTCAAAACGCCTGTCGCGTTGATCAAGGGCTATGCCGGAACGCTGCGGCGCGAGGATGCCCAGTGGGACCCGGCGGTGGTGCAGCAAAGCCTGGCCGTGATCGAGGAAGAGGCCGACCGTCTGGCAGCCTTGATTGAGGATCTACTGGCAGCCTCTAAACTTCAGGCAGAGGGGATGCGTCTGAAGTTGGGCGAGGTCTCGATTCCCGAACTGGTGGAACGGTCTGTGGCGCGCTTCAGTACGCAAGCCACCCGCCACCAGTTTGAGCTTGATTTCCCGCCTGATTTTCCTCTGGTGCCCGGCGATGAGGAACGGCTGCGTCAGGTGATCGACAACCTGCTCGACAATGCCATCAAATATTCGCCCAACGGCGGCATGGTACGCATCGGTGGGGAAACGCTGCCCGATGTGGTGCGCATCACCGTACAGGATCAGGGGGTCGGCCTGCCCAAAGATGAATGGGATCGCATCTTCGAGCGTTTCTACCGCGTAGACGGGGCGCTGGCTCGCCGGACCAAAGGCACCGGCCTGGGTTTGTATCTCGCGCGCGCGATTGTAGAGGCGCACGGCGGTGAAATCGGCGTGACCAGTACGCCGGGCCAGGGTTCCACCTTTTACTTTACCCTTCCCAAACAACAAGTGTATCGATCCAGAGAACGGAGTACTTCATGATCCAGCCTGGCGGGACGAGCATTGCCTGCCCTAACTGTAAACAGCCTTTTCCGGTGAACATTGACCGGATTATCGATGTCGGGCGCGACCCGGCGGCCAAAACCCGCCTGCTGTCTGGACAGATCAATCTGGCTGTCTGCCCACACTGCGGTTTCCGTAGCGTGCTCGGCGCGCCGCTGCTCTACCACGATCCCGATAAAGAACTGCTGCTGGTGCATGTGCCGATGGAATTAGGGCTGCCCCAGGCCGAGCAGGAACGGGTGATCGGCGATCTGGTGAACCGTCTGATGAGTAGCCTGCCGGCTGAGCAGCGGCGCGGTTACCTGCTGCGCCCCCGTCCGGTGCTGACGTTGCAGGGGTTGGTCGAGGCGGTGTTGCAGGCGGATGGCATCACGCCGGAGATGTTGGAGCAGCAGCGCGCCAAGATGCGCCTGATCGAAATGTTCTTGCAGGCGGATGAAGACGATCTGCCCGCCCTGATCGCGCAGTATGATAGCCAGATCGACCTGGAGATGTTCCAGATTATCACTTCGGCGGCGGAGACGGCGCTTCAGAACGGGCGGCAGGACGTGGCCCGGCGCATTCTGGCAGTGCGCGACCGGCTGATTCAGGGTTCGACTGCCGGTCAGGCGGCCATTCGGCAGTCTCAGCAAGAAGAGCAGGCTATCCAGGATGTGCTCACGGCATTGGAAGGACTGGGGCAAAACGCCACCCGGCAGGATTTTATGGGGTTGGTGTTGCGCTTCGCCGAAGATGACGCACATCTGCAAGCATTGGTAGGCCTGGAACGCCCGCTGTTCGACTACACCTTTTTCCAGCAGTTTAGCGAACAGATCAACCGGGCCAGTGATGGTGAAAAAGCCAGGTTGGAGGCGCTGCGCGACCGGTTGTTGGACCT
>Ga0209018_1003064_pt1 | contig 10982 bp, 9 predicted proteins | sample YNPBryBLVA2012_FD_185814 | JGI IMG/M metagenome (GOLD analysis project Ga0209018, IMG submission 185814) | Anoxygenic and chlorotrophic microbial mat microbial communities from Yellowstone National Park, USA - YNP Bryant BLVA 2012 (SPAdes)... ...
GCAGCGTGCGCCACACAAAATCAGAGCTTTCTTCCAAACGCCCGAAACCGCGTACGCCATGGCGGCGTAAATCTACTTACTTTCGGAACAGTTAGTAAGTCTAAATAAGTGACGCATGGGCCATGCGCGCCCGCTGGAGCCGCGCAAGGATGTCCTCCCCTTTGGCGTGCCAGCGGTAGGGGCGCGGATCCCCGTTCCGCTGGGCCAGGTAATCCTCCATCGCTTGCGCCAGTTCCCGCACGCCGCAGAAACTGCCTTCCCGCACCACTTCCCACGTCAGATCGGCAAAGAATCGCTCCACCAGATTCAGCCACGAACTGCCGGTCGGCGTGAAATGCAAATGGAAGCGCTTGTGCTTGTCCAGCCAGTTGCGAACCCGCTGGTGCTTGTGCGTGCAGCAGTTGTCCAGGATCACGTGAATCGCCAGATCCTTGGGCGTCTGGCGGTCAATCTGGCGCAGGAAACGCAGCCACTGCACGTGCGTGTGGCGCAACTCGGTCCGCCCCGGAATCTTGCCCTCCAAATAGTTCAGAGCCGCAAACAGCGTGATCGTGCCGTGTCGCTTGTAGTCATGCGTCCGGGTGCGGATGTGGCCAATGCCCAGGGGCAGTCCGGACTGGGTCCTCTCCATCGCCTGACACTGGCTCTTCTCGTCGCAGCACAACACCAACGCCTTGTCCGGAGGGTCCAGGTACAGCCCGATCACATCCCAGAACTTTTGCTCGAAGGCGGGATCCCTGGAGATCTTGAACGTCCGCATCAGGTGGGGCTTGAGGCCGTTCTGTTGCCAGATGCGGTGCACCGAACGGGGCGAGATCCCTACCGCGGCGGCCAAGCTGCGGACACTCCACCGCGTTTGCGGCGCCGGCGGCTGGGTGACTTTCGTGATCACCTGCTGCACCTTCTCGGCGGGCAAGCAAGCTTTCCGGCCGCGCCCGGGCTGGTCTTTCAACCCCTCCAGGCCCGACTGCGCAAAACGCTGCGACCACTTGCTCACCGTAGCCAGGCTGACGCCCAGACGGGAGGCCACGTCGGCTTCCCGCACGCCTTGGGCGCGAAGCCAGACAATCTCGGCGCGGAGATGATCCCGCTTGCTGATGGCGGTCGAGCGGAGCCGCCGCTCGAGTTCCGCCCTCTCGCCGGCCGAGAGCTCCAAGACGACAATCGGACGTGCCATGCTTTAGGCTAGCACGGGTGCTGTATTATTGGAAGCTATTTGCGCTACAGTACACTAGCCGGGGGCCGGCAACGGGAGGAAATGCGCGCGCAGCCGGTGAACTTTTTTGCTTATTATTTAAACCCATCGCATTTTTCCTGGGATACTGCTAGAATGGTGTGCTACAATTTATTTGCCAGACAATTTATTCGGGCCCAAGCCGCCCCGCAGCTCGGAAGGACGCCGCAGGACGCTCCGGCACGCGTGAACACGCCGGGGGTGTCGGTGAGCCTGGCTACAGCAAGAGGGGCGGGCCGAAGGCCCGAAGCACGCGGCCTGTAAGGTCTGGGCTTGCCCGGAGAGAGAGGTGGATGAATGGCGAAGGATCAGTTGGCGAAACTGGCGATCAACGGCGGGGAGAAGGCGGTCAAGAACAAGTTGCAGGGTTGGCCGTGCTTTAGCGAGGAGGCGATCCAGGCAGTGGCCGACACCCTGCGCTCAGGCAAGGTGAACTACTGGACAGGCCGTCGGGGCATGGAATTCGAGCAACGGTTTGCGGAATGGCAAGGATCGAAGTACGCAATCGCTGTAGCGACCGGAACCGCCGCGTTGCATGTCGCCTTGACCGCGCTCGGAATTGGACCCGGCGACGAAGTCATCGTCCCCAGCTACACGTTCATCGCCACCAGTTTTTCCGTTGTGCAGGCGGGCGCGATCCCCCGCTTCGCCGATGTAAACCGCGAGGACCACTGCATCAGCGTCGAATCGGCGGAACGGCTCGTCACTGAGCGGACCAAGGCGATCATGCCGGTTCACCTTTATGGCAACGTGTGCGACATGGACCGAATCAACGCTTTCGCCCGGAAGCACGGGCTTTTCGTGATCGAGGACAACGCGGAAGCGTATGGCGGGGCCTACAAGGGGAAGAAGACAGGCACGCTGGGTGACATTGCCGGATGCAGTTTCTGCCAGAACAAAACCTTCACCACGGGCGGGGAAGGCGGCATGGTGACCACCGATAACGAAGAGGCAGCCTGGATCGCCAGAAGTTTCCGGGACCACGGTTACGACGTGCGGCAACGGCTGAGCCTGCTGGAGCTGGAACAGAAGCTGCCTTACATCCACAACCTCGTGGGCTGGAACTACCGGATGACCGAAATGCAGGCCGCGATCGGGCTGGCTGAGCTGAACCGCATGGACGACTGGAACATGCCGACGCGGCGCCGCAATGCAAAGATCCTCATCGATGCCCTGCGGCAACGCCCGGAGATTCTTTATGTTCCGGTCGACACGCCCGAGCGTCAGAACGGATGGTACACGTTGGCCTTTTCCCTTGACATTGAAAACCTGGATTGCGACATCAAGGAGTTTGTGAGAGCCGCCGCCGCCGAGGGCGTGCCGTGCTGGAAGGTGTTCTGGCCGCAATGCCATACCGAGCGCGCGTTTCGCGAACACAACGCTTTCGGGCGGAGCGGCTTTCCGTTTCGGTCAAAGGAGTATACAACGCCATCCAGTGTCGATTACTCCGCCGTGGAAGTGCCCAATGCCCTTTGGCACGAAAGCCATACCTTCACCTGCTTTGCCTACCCGACGTTCTCCGAGGACGACATGCACCAGATCGCCTGGGCGTTGGTGAAGGTGATTCAGGCATACACCAGGTTGTGAAGGAACATCATGCCGCGTCGCGTCAAGTGGGGTGTCATCGGATCGGGCGGCATCGCCCGGCGCAGGACCATTCCGGAGGGGCTTGCCATGGCGTCGAACGCCGAGCTGGCATCGGTCTTCGACGTGGACGAGGCTGCCAATCAGGCGGTGGCGGCGTCCTTCGGCGCAAGGTCCTGCCGGAGCCTTGCAGAGCTGCTGGAAAGCGGGGTCGAGGCGGTATACGTGGCCAGTCCCGCGTACGCCCATCATGGCCAGACCTTGGCTGCGCTGGCTGCCGGCAAGCATGTGCTGTGCGAAAAGCCGTTGGGTTTGAATGTGGCAGAAGCCGAGGAGATGGTGTCGGCTGCGGACAAGGCGGAGCTGCTGCTGGGGACGGCTTTCATGATGCGGTTTCAATCCCAGCATGAGGCCTTGCGGCGCATGGCCGAACAGGGCCTGTTGGGCAACCTCGCATTCGGACGCGCGCAGTTGTCCTGCTGGTATCCGCCAATTCCCGGCGCTTGGCGCCAGGACCCGGCGCTCGGCGGCGGAGGGGCGCTGATGGACATGGGATGCCACGTGATTGACCTCCTCGAAAGCATTTTCGGCCGCGTCCGTCGTCTCAGCTGTTTCACCGCCAATTCGGTGCACAACTACGCCGTGGAGGACAATGCTGTGGTGCTGCTGTCATTCGCCAGCGGCGCAACCGGAACAGTGGACACGCTCTACTGCGTTCCTGATGAGAGCAGCAAGAACAGACTCGAGGTCTATGGTTCGCTCGGCAGCGTCTTGGCCGAGGGAACGATCGGACAAGGCAGCCAAGGGCGCATGAGGGCCTTCTTGCGGCAATCCTCGGGCGAGTACGATGCGCAACAGATCGGGCAGATGGCCCAGGGAGTCGAAGTCGCGCCCCCGGCGGTCAATCCGTATCAGGCGGAAGTCGAGGACTTCAGCCTTGCCGTTTTGGAGGGCCGTCCGCCGCGTGTGGACGGCCGTGCCGGGCTCTGGAGCCAGCGTCTGATGGCAGCCTGCTATCAGTCGGCGCGCAGCGGGGCGGCCGTGGAGTTGCCGTGAGCCTCGACCTCGAGCCGGCAGGGCGGGGGGAACCGGAGGCAACTGTGGAACCCGCCGCGCCGGGCCAGGATCGGTCCGGAAAGCGACCGCCACACATGAGCCAGAGGCTGGCTGCAGAACCGGCAAAGACCGCATCGCCGGCGCCGCTGAAGAGGGTCCTGTCGCTGGGCGATCTGACCTTTTATGGTATCGTGCTCATCCAGCCCATCGCACCAGTGGGCATTTTCGGGGTGGCCGCGGCGATTTCGCGCGGCCACGTCTCCAGCACGATCGTGCTGGCCATGGTGGCCATGATGCTCACTGCATACAGCTATGGGCGAATGGCGACTCTCTACCCTGTGGCCGGTTCCGCTTACACATATGTCGGAAACGGTTTGAATGCGCACCTCGGATTCCTGGCCGGTTGGGTGATGCTTCTCGACTACCTCATCATCCCGGTTCTCAATGTGCTCTATGTCGGGCTGACGCTTCGGCGGGTTTCGCCGCAAGTGCCGCTTTCGATCTGGGTTCTGTTGGCGGTGGCCGCGCTCACAGTGCTCAACCTGCGCGGCATCCGATTCACCGCAATAACGAATCAGGTGTTGCTTGCAGCGATGAGCGCCGTGATCGCCGCCTTCGCCGCCCAGTCGGTGCGCTTCCTTTTGGCCGGGCAGGGGTGGGGCGGGCTGTTTTCCCTACAGCCATTTTATGATCCGGCAACATTTCACTTCCCCTCGCTCGCTACCAGCACGTCACTGGCGGCTCTCACCTACATCGGCTTTGACGGAGTCACCACGCTGGCCGAAGAGGTGCGAGAGCCGAAGCGAACCGTGCCCTTGGCCACGGTTCTCGTCTGCCTGATTACCGGTTTGCTCAGCACGCTGGAAGTCTATCTCGCCCAGAGGGCGTGGCCTGACTACCGCAGCTTCCCGAACGCCGAAACTGCATTCCTCGATGTCTGCCGGCGCGTCGGAGGCGACTGGTTGTTCCAGGCGATGGCGGCTGTTCTCGTCGTGGCATGTTTCGGCAGCGGACTGGCCGGGCAGGCTGGCGCCGCACGGCTGCTTTACGCGTTGGGACGGGACCGTGTTCTACCGCCCCGGCTTTTCGCCTATGTGAATCGCCGCAGCGGCGTCCCAGGCGCAAACATCGTCCTGGTGGGAGCGCTGGCCCTCGGCGCCGCCCTGGCGCTTACCTACGAGCGGGCTGCTTCCCTCCTCAACTTCGGCGCCTTTCTTGCCTTCATGGGCGTCAACCTGGCGGCAATCCGCCAATACGGCTTCCGGGGAAACGCGAATTTTGCCAGCCGGTGGAGGGACCTGATCTTTCCCGGTCTCGGATTCCTCTTTTGCCTGAGCATCTGGCTGAGCCTGCCGCTGTCGGCCAAAATCGCGGGAGGCGCCTGGTTGGTCGCCGGTGTTATCTATCAGGCGGTTCTGACGCGCGGATTCCGCTGCCCCCCTCCAAAGCTGGATTTGTGCGACACAGGTTAGCTGTCTCCAGGCGGGAATTCAGGGAGGCGCCGCCATTGCTTTGTGCTACAAGATAATTGTTCGAACCGTGGCCGGCGGGCAGTGAAGGCCGCCTTGATGAATGATTCGGCAACCAGGCGGGGCGGCATCCGGCACCCGCTTTCCGGCATGACCGATCGGCCGCGACGACGGCGAGGAACCGATGACGAGGAGTAGGACCAGGCGACAGACAAAAACCGGCGCGAGCGCGCCTGCGACGAATTCATCCGGCCGGCTCTCCGCCCTGTGGGTGCGGGAGGTGCTCCGCGTTCTTTGTGTCAAGAGGACCGCCACCAGGAGCGAAATCATCGCTGAAACGGGGTTGAACGCAGCCAGCTTGAGCCACACGATCAAGTACCTGTCTCGTCAAGGTACGGTCCTCAAGGTGGGCAGTCTGCAATCGGGGGTCGGCCGGCGGCGGGAGGTGTACAACCTCAATGCCGAGGCCGCATTCTTCCTTGCGCTCGACTTTGAACAAAGGTTGCGTTTTGCACTGCTCGGTCTTGCGGGCGACGTTCGGGGGCACTGGGAATTGCCGCTGGAATGGGGCGAAGCCCCGGATATGGCGAAAATACCCCAAGGCTTTCACCGCCTGTTGCGGACCCTGGATCCGGACCAGCTGCGGCGGGTTGTGGCGCTAGGCGTCAGTTATTCAGGCATGCTCGACGAGCAGGGAAGGCTCACGGCCGTCAACCTGGGCCTCCGCAAATTTCCCTTTGTGAACGAATTAAACGAAAAGATGAAGAGACTGGTCAGCCCGGATCTTGCCGTTTTTCTCGAGCCCGACCGGCACTGCGCGATGTGGGCCGAGCGCTGGCTGGGACAAGCTCGCGAACGCCGCAATGCTGTTCTGGTGTTCTCGGAGAGCGGCATTGGCAGCGGGCTTTGCGTGGATGGCAAGCCTGTGGAGGGATGGCGTAACCTGGCCGGCGAAATCGGGCACGTCACCGTTTCCGACGACCCGAATCTCCGTTGCAGATGCGGGAAACTCGGGTGTCTGGAAACGGTCGCGTCCAGTCCAGCCATCATTCGCCATTACCTTGCTCTCACCGGCCGGCGGAACCGGAGGGAAGGAACCCTGACTGTCCTGGAAGTCTTTGAAAAGGCTCGTGCCGGAGATAGCCGGGCCCGAACGGTTGTGGACAAGGCGATAGAAGGCTTGGCCATGGCCCTGAGCCATGTGATCCACCTGGTCAATCCGGAAATCATCATTCTGGGGGGGGACTTCGCCGGGCCGGAAGACTATCTCATCCCGCAGCTCCGGGCCAGACTGGAAAAACTGGTGCTGCCCGATCTCATGGACGGAATTCAAATTGTCGCCAGTCACCTGGGGCCCGATATGCGTGTTCGCGGCGCCGGTGCGCTGTCGCTCCGTAAATCGCTGGAGGACCCAAGGCTGCTGGCCAAGATATGCAGTCCGGTTCTCCCGGCTGTCAAACGCTGAAGGGAGGGAAAATGAAGAGACGGACGTTTCTGGGCGGCTCGATCCTGGCCGGCCCGCTGGCGGAAATAGCGGCAGGCAGCGCTGCTCACAACAAAGCGGGATTCGCGGAAGCCGACATTACGCCCCAGGTCGGCATGGAAATGCCCGGAGACTACGTGAAGCTGTTCCACCGTGCCTTCCATGACCCCTGCAAAGTCCGCGCGGCCGTTTTCGGCGACGGAGAGCATCGCGTAGCCATCGCCAGCGTGGATGCACTGATCGTCCCGCGATCTGTAGTCATCGCAGCCAGACAGCGGATTAGCGACCGCTGCGGAATCGCCGGGAATGCGATCCTGATCAGCGCTACGCACTCCCATTCGTCCGGACCCGTCGGAATGGTCCAGCCGGGCGAGTACGATCACTCCACGGAGCTTGTCAAGTCTCTGGCTTATGAGAAGTCCTCGATGGCCGATGCCGCGTACTTGAAGCACGTCGAATCGCAGATTGTCGATGCCGTTTGCCGGGCCGACTCAGCGGCAATTTCCGCGGGATTCTCTTTCGGCGTGGGCCGGGAAGACAAAGTCGCTTTTAACCGGCGTTTCGTGATGAAGAACGGCCTTGAGCACACCCATCCTGGCAAGGGAAACCCCGACATTGTGAAGGCTGCGGGCCCGACGGACCCGGATGTCGGGGTCATCGGCTGCCGGGACGGCAAAGGAAACCTGGTTGGCTGCATCGTGAATTTCTGTTGCCATGCTACCACAGGCCCCGACGGCATCTCGGCCAACTGGATCTATTATCTGGAGAAGACGATCAGAGGCATGTTTGGGCCCGAGACCGTCGTGGTGTTCTTGCAAGGCTTCAGTGGCGACGTCACACAAGTCGATAATTTGAGCCGAAACGCAAACCCGGAAGGCGCGCTGTGGGCCAAATTCGTCGGTGGCCGGGTTGGCGCCGAGGCGGTCAAGGTGCTGCTAACCTCGCCGGTCGGGAATACGGTTCCTGTTTCCGCTTTGTCGGATGTCCTCCTGATCCCCAGGAGACGGCCCAGCGCACGGCGCGTTGCGGATTGCATGAGGATTGTGCGCCAGGATCCCGGGCAGGCAGGCATGGTCGACTGGCTCTTCGCCAAGGAGATCGTTCTGCTTCAGGCGCTGATCGAGAAGCAGCCGGACGTCGAGGTCGAAGTACAAGCGGTGCAAGTCGGGCCCGCGGTCTTCCTCACCGCTCCAGGCGAGATGTTCTGCCAGTTCGGCCTCGATCTAAAGGCGGCCAGGACGTTTCCGATCACGTTCCCGGTCGGGCTTGCAAACGGCTCGGTCGGCTACGTGCCGACCGAGCACGCCTTGGGCCCTCACGGTGGCGGATATGAGACTCGCCTCACCAGCTATAGCAACCTGGTTCCTCAGGCAGGCTCGCGAATCGTCGCTGCTGCGCTTGCGTTGGCCAGGCAGTTAAAGCCGGGGCCTTTGCCGGAGCACTCGCAGGCGCCGCCGTTCACCAGCACGCCAGGGGATTTCGGGTCCAGGCCGTGGGCTTACGGGAATGTTCCTCCCGAATTATCCTAGCCCAGACTTTTGTCAAACCGGCCATGTCGCGCCATGTGCACCTCACAGCAGCTCCGCCAGGCATGCAGTGGTGAAATCCCTTTGCGGCCTGCCCCGGCACCGGCGGAAAGAAAATTCCCGAAAGAAAGCGAGCATCAAAAAATCATGCGATGCCTTCATTGTTCCGGCTTGTCAGGCCCTGCTATCGCTCTGCTGGCCGCCGCTATCCTGTGGCCGTTCCCTTCAGGCGCTCAGGAATTCCACATTCGCGGCGGGATCGCTCCATATCAAGTATTCCAGCGCGGCGCTGATAACCGGGCCAGCTTCCACCTCACCGGAACGGCGGATGCCGCATTGGAAGGCAGGCGCGTTGAAGTGCGCGTAGCCAGCCAGGAGGGGGCCCCGCTGCGCGGTTTTGACTGGAAGCTGCTGGACGGAAGGGTGAGAGCGGGGGAGTGGGAAGGCGAAATCCGTGGAGTCCCGGTTGGCGGGCCGTACAGGGTGGAAGCCCGCATTGCAGGGCTGGCCGGCGCTGCTGACCGGGTGGAGCACGTGCTTGTCGGCGATCTGTGGGTATTGGCGGGCCAGAGCAATATGCTCGGCTACGGCAATCTCGCCGACGTTCAGCCGCCCGTGGATGTGGTTCACAGCTTCGACATGGCCTACAATTGGGTGATTGCGAAGGATCCACTGCACAAACCGAGGAGCGCGGCCGACCGGGTCCACTGGCCGAAGAACGACAACGGCGAACCCGAGCGCTGGACACGGCAACGGGAAGATGCACTGATCGCGCGGATCGGCAAAGGTGCAGGACTCGGTCTTCCTTTTGCGGTGGCGCTCTACCGCCGGAGTGGCGTCCCGATTGGGCTGATCCCGTGCGCGCACGGCGGGACCTCGATGGATCAATGGAGCCCCGCGCTCAAAGACAAGGGCGGCGACTCGTTGTATGGGGCGACAATTCTCAGAATCAGCGCAACGGGGGGCAGAGTGAAAGGAATTTTATGGTATCAAGGCGAGGCGGATGCCAGCCTCAAGACTGTCGCCGGGTTTGAGGAGAAGTTCGAAAACCTGGTCAACTCGTTCCGCAAGGATTTGGGCCAGCCGGTGCTGCCTTTTTATTTCGTTCAGATCGGCCGCTATGTCAATGATCCATTGGACAAGAGCTACTGGAATCAGGTGCAGGAACTGCAACGTCAATCGGAAATGAAACTCAAAAATGTCAGCATGGCCGCCTCGATCGATCTCGACCTGGATGATGAGATCCATATCAGCACCCCGGATTTGAAGCGGCTGGGCCGGCGTTTGGCGCTTCTGGCGGCGAAGGATCTCTTCGGCGAGGATCCCCGGAACGCGGCCATCCGGCGCGGCCCCAGGCCTGTCTCCGCAAGGCTCGACAAGGGAACCATCACGCTTCAACTGGCTGATGTGAATGGCAAGCTGGTTTCGGACGGGCGCATCAGCGGCTTCACGGTGCAGGATGCGAAAGGCAACCCCATTGCCGCTATCTACAAGTCCCGTTTCGATCCGGCAAATCCGTCGCTAATCTATCTGGACATCGCCCGCAAACTGCCCGAGGGTGCAACGCTCCAGTATGGCGCGGGCAAGGACCCGTATTGCAACGTCAGAGATACGAGTGATATGGCATTGGCGGCATTTGGCCCCATCGTGATAGCGCGTTAGCATCACTCAAGCCATAGGAGTGCACACGCACTCGCAAGTTCTTGAATCTGTTGAATGGTCACCCTGATCGCCGGCAGTGGGCAGGCCACCAAAGTTCGAAACGCGTCCACGATGGGGAGCCACACAATTCGCAAGAGCGCCCAAGCAGCCTCAGCAAGTTGCGGGTCTCAGTCGGAGCACCCCTTCATGGATTCGAACCCGATGGCTGCACTGTTGCCGGGAACCATCCGATGGGGCACTTTTCTTTGCCGATTCGAGTCCGACCCCTTACAATGAAGGTGATGGTGCGCAAGAGAGTCCGCGAACTCTCGTATTCGGTCTTTTACGAACACGCTCCTGAGGGAGGCTTTGTGGTCTCGGTCCCGGCTTTGCCTGGTTGCCACACGCAGGGTGAAACCCTGGAGGAGGCCGAGCGCAACGTCAAGGAAGCGATCGGGCTGTATCTGGAGAGCCTCGCGGCCCACGGAGAACCGATTCCCGAGGAGGGACCATCGCTTCAAGGAAGGGTCACCGTCCCTGTGGCTGTCCCCGCTTGACAGATGGCCAAGCTTCCGTCCCTGACCGCCCGGAAGGTGGTCCGTGCACTCAAGCGTGTGGGATTCGTTGAGGATCGCCAGCGAGGAAGCCATCTCATCCTGGTGCATCCCGACACGAGGGCGCGAACGGTGGTGCCAATTCATCGCGGCAGGACCATCAAGGAGCCCCTCTTGCGGGCGATCCTGCGAGACGCCCGCCTTACAATCGACGAGTTCCTGGGTTTGGTTTGAGTCAGACTGGGCGCCAGCCTCTCACCACTGGTCGAACTGGGTGAGCAACACCCTCATGGATGCCGACGGGGCCATCGCCAGAGTTCGAAATGCGTCCACGATGGGGAGCCACACCCCAAAACCATAACTTCCCGCCGCCCCGTTTCGCTTGACGGCATCGCCGTTTGCGCATGCGAGTTATCCCAAACATTCGCCAGTATT
>Ga0209018_1003065_pt1 | contig 10979 bp, 10 predicted proteins | sample YNPBryBLVA2012_FD_185814 | JGI IMG/M metagenome (GOLD analysis project Ga0209018, IMG submission 185814) | Anoxygenic and chlorotrophic microbial mat microbial communities from Yellowstone National Park, USA - YNP Bryant BLVA 2012 (SPAdes)... ...
CAAAGATGTGTTGCGAAACCGCAAAGTTGATTTCTCTGATTTGGTGATGGAGCTCGCGTGCAGTTTGCACAACTGGCGTGTGCGATACCGCAAGCGCCGTCTGAGATAGTGACCCCAAAATTATTTCGCATAAAGTCTAATGACCATCAACGAACGCCGCAAGTATCTCAAACTGATGCTACCGCGCTATCAGCGCGCCAACCGTACCGAGCGCAGCCGCTTGATGAAATGCAAGCCGTCACGACGCTCGAACGCAAGGGTCTCCTCCGCCTGCTTCATGCAGACACTCTCGACCGTCAACCGCGCCAGCGACAACGCAGCGTTACCTACGACCATCACCTCGACGACGCCTTGCGCATGCTCGCAGAAACGCTCGACTATGTCTGCGCCGAACGACTCCAGCCTGCCCTCCCAGAGTTAGCGCTCCAGTTAGCCGCACATGGCGAACTGACGCTGACCACCGAACTCCTACTGCAACTCCGCCAGGCCAGTGTTTCCACTGTGCGACGCCATCTTGCCCACCTGAACCAAGATCAGCCCCGCTTGCCCCGCGCACGCCCCTCAGGACAACGCGCCGCCGCACGCGATATTCCGATGCGCCGCATCCTGTGGAACCTGCAGACCCCAGGACACTTTGAGACGGACTTGGTGCACCATTGCGGCGCCGTGCCCGTCGGCGATTATGTCCACACCCTCCAAATGATTGACGTCGCCACGGGCTGGAGCGAACGCGTGGCGGTTTTAGGGCGCAGTCAACGGGCGATGGAGCAAGGTTTTCGCCGTATTCAAGCCCGCGTCCCCTTTGCCATTGTGGAAATTCATCCCGATAACGGCAACGAATTTCTCAACCATCATCTCGTGCGCTTTTTCCGCGACACCATCAAAGGGGTGCTGTTGTCGCGCAGTCGCCCGTATCAGAAGAACGATAATCGGTTCGTCGAGCAAAAGAACCATACCCTCGTGCGTGCCTTGTTTGGTGATGCCCGCTTTGATACCCTGGCGCATCAACGCTTGCTCGACACGCTGTATGACAAGCTGTGGCTCTATTACAACTTTTTCCAGCCCGTCCTGCGGCTGCGTGACAAACAATACACGACTGAGCAAGGTGCGACTAAGGTTCACCGCCAGTGGGATCAAGCTCAGACACCGCTGGAGCGACTGTGTGCCACAGGGGCGTTGAACGCGGAGAGCCAAGCACGTTTGCGGGCGTTACGCGCCCAAACGAATCCACGTCAGTTGCGTCACGAAATCTATCAGTTGCGCGATCAACTGTTTGAGTTGCCGCTGGCGCGCAGTCCCCAGGACAGTTGGCTCATCCCTGACGAGGATGATGCCGAAGCCATGCTAAACCAATGAAAGGAGAAGGCAGACTCGGTAACATTATCATTGGACTTGCTCGACACGAATCGCTTGCAATTCTTTTCCGATTCGGTATAATGGGCGTGAGCGTCTCCTCATTTGAAAGGAGTAGTTTCCTTGACTCACCCACGCGTGTTTTATGCCGATGAAAAGATTACCCTGATCAACGATGATATTCTAACCACTGATGCTATTGCCACCGAGAGTATAGACTTGATTGTCACTTCCCCACCTTACAACGTAGACATTCAGTATAACTCTCAACGGGACGATCTTTCTTATACGGAATATCTCGAATTTACGCGCGCTTGGCTATCCAGGTGTTTTCAATTCTTGAAAGCCGACGGAAGATTTTGCTTGAACATTCCGCTGGACAAAAACAAAGGTGGACAGCAAAGCGTTGGTGCTGACATTACAACAATTGCCAAGCACATCGGTTTTCAATATCACTCGACCATCATTTGGAATGAGGGCAACATTTCGCGTCGGACTGCCTGGGGGTCATGGCTTAGCGCAACCGCGCCGTTCGTCATTGCCCCTGTGGAACTGATCGTGATACTCTACAAGAAACAGTGGCGTAAGACGAGTGGAAGCCAAAAGTCTGATATAACCAAGCCCGAGTTTATGAGCTGGACAAATGGGGTTTGGACATTTAACGGTGAGAGCAAAAAGAAAATTGGACATCCTGCCCCCTTTCCACTTGAACTGCCACATCGCTGCATAAAACTTTTCAGTTTTGTCGGTGATACCGTGCTAGACCCTTTTGCAGGTAGCGGCACAACATTGCTGGCTGCCGCAAGAGTGAATCGAATTGGGATAGGAATCGAAATTGATAGAAAATATTGTGAACTTGCCCGCAAACGAATTTTGTCCACATCGGAATTGAGGCAACCCCAATTATCCCTTGGAGAAGAAGATGAGCGAGAAGACCATTCGTGAACTCGTTCTGGAGTATTTCTATACTCATCCCAACCAAGAACTCGAACACGGACCTGTTGTGGATTGGGTCACGAAACAATGGTTGAAATCGCACCGCACGCCACCGCGGGATCCGTGGCGCACCATTCGAAACTTGCACCAGCAAGGTATTCTCGTCAAAGTACGCAAAGGCGTTTACAAATACGATCCAAGAGCCGTCACACAACGCGAGTTAGAAGATTTCACACCAGAGCAAAAGGAGGAAATCTTCAAACGAGACAACTATCGGTGTGTGATCTGTGGACGTGGTAGACACGATGGCTATGAAATTCACGCCGATCATATCATTCCCAAGGATTTAGGGGGCAAAGCAGAAATAAATAACGGTCAAACGCTGTGCGCCATCCACAACTTTAGGAAAAAGAATTACAAGCAGACCGAGACGGGCAGAGAAATGTTCGTTCACTTGTACGAATCAGCCAGGTCGCTGGGCGATAAAGAAATGATGCGCTTTTGTCGAGAGATACTGGAGACATTCGAAAAACATCACATCAACGATCATATCGAATGGAACCGATAGGATTTGAAGGAGGATACGTGAATCGCCGTTTGAATTGGATTGTGAGTCTTGCGATTGCCAGTTTGATTCTCGTCGCGTGCAATGCCGGTACGGCAGCGCCCCCTGCGCCGCCTGTTGTCCAGCCCACATCACCCGTTGCCGCGCCATCGCCTGTTCCAGCGGAGGCCACGGCAACCAAGCCGCCCGTGATTGCCACCAGCCAGGTTCCGGCTACGCCAACCAAAGCCGCGCCGGTGAAAAGCGCGCTGGTCTGCCCCGTGCCAACCCCTGTCCCTGCCAACGCGCCACTCGCCGCGCGCGTCAACGGGCAAGGCATTCCGCTCGATCTGTTCAACCGCCAAGCCGCGCAGGCGCAAGCCGCCATGATTCAAAACGGGCTCGATCCAAAATCGGCGGCGGGGCAGGAATCGCTCAAGAGTCTGAAACTCCAGGTTCTCGACCAGTTGATCAACGATGTGGTGATTGCCCAACAAGCCGAATATCAAACCATCAAAGTTACCGAAGACGATTTGAACGCGCGCCTCGCGCAGATGATCGAAGATGCTGGTAGCGTGGACAAATTGAACGAGTATTTGAACAAGAATCAAATGACGCTGGGCGATTTGTGTACGCAAATGCGCGCGAATGTGTTGAGCGAAATCATGTTCAATCGCATCACCGCGCCATTTCCAACTGCCGTCGAGCAAGTGCATCTGCGTCAAATTCTGGTGTCCACGCCCGCCACCGCGCAAACGCTGCGCGATCGCGCTCGCAAGGGCGAAGATTTTGCCGCGCTCGCCAAACAACATTCGTTAGACGAAACAAGCAAAGCGAACGGTGGCGATTTGGGTTGGGTGCCCAAAGGCGTCCTCGATCCGCGTCTCGATGCCGTCATCTTTGATTTGCCGGTGGGTCAAGTGAGCGATGTGATTACCACCAACTTTGGCTATCACATCGTTCAAGTGCTAGAAAAAGACAAAGCGCGTCCGCTGCCGCCGGAACTGTTGCAAGACACGCGCCAACGCGCGTTCTTGGAATGGCTGAAGGCAGTGCGCGACTCGATGAAAATCGAGCGGTTCGTTCAGCCGTAAAAATCGTGAAACGCCTCCTTGCGTTATTCTTCGTCTTGCTCGGTTGTGGCTTGCTCACGTTGGGTAGCGCGCTGTTGAGCGGTGTGATTTTTCTGCGCGGCAGCAACCTGCCCGATGCGTTCGCGTGGAAGCCACCGCTGGAACTGGTGGACGCGCGCGCGCTCGCGCCGGAAACAGTGTTGCTCCCATTGACCGGCATCAGCGCAAGCGATGCGCTGAACGCGACGCTTGACCAGGCGCATTTGGAAAACGCCTTTGCGCTCCTCGCGTTCGATCCGTTTCTCGACGATTCACTGCGGCTGGGCGCGCTGCTCCAACTGGGCACGCGATACGCGTCGGCAAAGAACACGCGTGCCGCCGCGCAGATCTTTCAGATTGCCGCGCACAGCGCGACGCTTAGCCCAACACTCGCCGATGCCGCGCGGTTGGATGCGTATTTGCAAGCCAGCGCAGAGTTGCGCGCGCTCGGCGCGCTGGACGCGGCGCGTTGGACAACGGATCAAGCGTACCGACTTGCCGCATACACTCCCACGTTGCAACGGGAGCAGCGCGCGCGCCGATTGGATCAAGTGGCGAACGCGTACGCGGCGCTGGGCGCCGACGTGCTCAGCCGCCAAGCGCACACCGAATCTGCCGATGCCGCGCTCTCGGCAACGATTCCGATCACGCGCCCGCGCACATCGTTCACGCCAACCATCGGCAAACTGCCGCCCGCGCCGCAAGTGGCAAACGCGCAAGCCCGACGCATCGCCGCGGCTAAACGCCTGCAAGACGATTTGCAAGAGCGCGCGCCCAAGACCGCGCGCGAATGGGACGCCGACTTGATGGGCGCGCTGGCGGACGCGCTGCTGGAAGAAGATGCGGCGCGGCAGGCGTACTATGATCAACAACTCGCGCAGACGCAAGACGAAGCGGTGCAACTCGCCTGGCGGCGCGACCAAATCGCCTGGCTCGCACTCAAGTATCGCAGCGCGCGCGGCGCGTTCGGCGCGCCGCTCGTCGCCGAATGGCAAGCGGAGCGCGCGACAATCGTTGACGCGTTGAGCGCGGCGTGGGACGATTACTTTCGCTTGGTGAACGCACAGGTGGAGCGCTTGCCCAATCTGGAACGCGCGCCCGCGCGGCAAGATGTGTTGCTGTACGAACTATTCGTCGTGCGCTGGGGTTTGTACCCCGCTCAACCAGAACAAATCGTTCTCGAAGAACTCGGACAGGTCACACAGGAATTGATGGACGCGGGCTATCCATCACTCCGTTTCGATTCGTTCAAAAGAAACAATCGGATGGTGTTCTGGTGGGTGCCCGATGAATTGTACGGTCGTGGCGAAAACGCGCTACCCAAGTGAGTTTAGACTGCAGATGGGGACTCGAGTAGTACCTGTCCAATGAAATCGTTGCACGGAAAGCAAAGATTTTTTGATCCGCGAATAACGCGAATATCGCTAATCTTATTTTTCTATTCGCGTGATTCGCGTGATTCGCGGATAATCTGTTCCGTTTCGGCTTGTCCGAGTTAGGAGGTGCCGAGCGATGCAAGAGCCACAAGAGGAATTGTATCAAATCGCAACTCTGACGGTCATTGTCCTGATCGTAATCGTCTGTATGGGTCAGGCATTGATTTTTGTGAATCCGCGCGTGGCGATCAATCCCTTCAAGCCACCGGCGCCGACGCTCACACCCGCGCCCACCTTTCCCGCGACGTACACACCGACAGCGACGCACACACCGACGCATACGTATACCGCGACTGCCACCGATACGCCCACGCCCACCGACACGCCAACACCGATTTGGACGAACACGCCAACGATTACCCCTTCGCGCACGCGTCCGCCGTGGACCAATACGCCGCGTCCCACTCCAACACCTCCCTACTCGTACGTCGTGGTGCGCGGCAAGTGCGAACATTCCGGCGGTACGTTCATCGAAGGATATGTGACGAACGCATCGGGCGAGGAAGCCGGGACGCGCATCAGTCTTGGCACAACGCCCGGCGGCAACGTCATCGAAACGCGCACGACCGGCGATCGTAGTCCGGGGCATTACACTTTTGTCCTTGCCGCGCAAGGTGCACGCCCCGGCGTGTGGTACGTCTGGGTCGTGGATGCCAATGGCAAACCACTTTCCGATCCGAATATGGGGCGGGTGGAGACCAACGCGATTCGCAATCCCGACGATCCGAACGCATGTTGGCGCGCCGAGATCAACTTTGGGCGACGTTGATTCGATGCCGCCGCAATCCGAATCCGAAGAAAAATATCACATCGCCGCGCTCGTTGTGTGGACGATCACCGCGTTGGTGATCTTGTTCTACGCGATCATCTTCATCCACCCGCGCGTCGCGTTCAATCCGTTCAAGCCACCGCTGCCAACTTCGACGCTGCTGGCGCGGCTGCCCGCGCTGCAACCCACGTGGACGCCAACGGCGACAGGTTCGCCCATACCTTCCACAACGCCCACCTTGCTCGCGACGGCGACACTCGTCGTCCCACCACCGCCCACACTCGCGCCGGCAACAGCCACCGTGACGCCCACCGCCACCGCCACTGTCACACCGCGCCCGCCGACGCGCACGCCCGCGCCAACGTCCGCCGCGCCGCCCACCGCGATTCCTTCCGCGTACGCGTATCGCGCGGTGTTGAATTGTAGTCATTCGGGCAGTACGCAAATCAAAGGGAGCGTGAGTAGCGGCGGTCAGCCGCAAGAGGGTGTGCGCGTGCGCGTGGCAACGAGCCCCGATGCGGCGACAGTCGTCGAGGAACAATTCACGCGTCGTCAGCCGGATGGTAACGCGGGGTACGCGTTCGTTCTCAAGGCAATCGGCGCGTTCGATCCGCCGGCGACGTGGTATGTGTGGATCGTGGATGGCGCGGGCAATCCACTTTCCGATCCCAATTTTCATTTTCAGACAAACAACTATTCACCCGACAATCCGCTGGCTTGCTGGTTAGCAATTGTAGATTTTGTCAAATAGTCCTTCGTCATCTTTTGGAGGTCACAATGGAAATTGATTGGTTTGGTCACGCGTGTTTTCGTTTGCGTGGCAAAGACGGTACGGTCATCACCGATCCGTACTCGAAAGAGATTGGCTTGAGTTTCGCGCGTCCGCGCGGCGATATTGTGACGATTAGTCACGATCATCCGGGGCACAATTTCGAAAAAGGCGTCAAGGGCGAAACCAAGATCATTCGCGGACCGGGCGAATACGAGATTAAAAATATTTTCATCACCGGCATCGCGACGGCACACGATAAAAAGGGCGGCAAGGATCGCGGCGCGAACACGGTGTATGTCTTCGATTTGGATGGTCTGACGATTTGTCATCTCGGCGATCTGGGTCACGTGCCAACGCAAGCGCAAGTCGAAGCGTTCGGTAATGTGAACGTCTTGCTTGTTCCCGTAGGTGGCGTCTCGACGATTGGCGCGAGCGAAGCCACAGAAATCGTTTCGCTACTCGAACCGCAGATTGTGATTCCGATGCACTTTTCTCATCCCGATCTCAAGTTCAAACTAGACCCGCCGACAAAATTCTTCAAAGAGATGGGCATCAAGCCACCAGAACTGATTTCCAGTCTCAAGGTGAGCAAAGATTCGCTGCCGGAAGAAACGCAAGTGATGTTGTTGGAAGCGAAGCAGAAGGAATGAGGCGTGAGACGTGATGCGTGATGGGTATTGCGTATTGCGTGTTCCATCACGTTTCACGTAACGCGTATCACGCAATACGAAATAGGCGAAAGGTACGGACTCTTGACTACATCCCAACTATTCACCGAGATTTCGGAACAACCCGCGGCGCTTGCGCGTTTCCTCGATGCGGAAGCAACGAACGTGGCGCGCATCGCTGAAGCGATTCGTCGCGCAGAGGTGCGCTATGTGGTCATCGCGGCGCGCGGCACCTCGGACAATGCGGCGACGTACGCCAAGTACGTCTTTGCGTCGTTCAATCGGTTACCGGTCGCGCTCGCGACGCCTTCACTCTACACCGTTTACGCCGCGCCGCCGCGCTTGACTGGCGCGCTCGTCATCGGCATCTCGCAATCGGGCGAGTCGCCGGACATTGTGGCGGTGGCGGAAGAAGCGCGCCGGCAAAACGCACCGACGCTTGCCATCACCAACTTTGCCGATTCGCCCTTGGCGCGCGCAGCGGAGCACGTCATTCTGCAACACGCTGGCGAAGAACAGACGATTGCCGCGACCAAAACGTACACGACGCAACTCGGCGCGCTCGCGCTCCTCTCGGCGGCGCTCGCGGAGGATCGCGCGCGTCGCGCGGAGCTCGACGCGGTGCCCGATGCCATCGCGCGCACCCTGGCGCTGAGTGATGCCGCCGAGTACGCCGCCGCGCGCTGGGCGATTGCCACGACGATGCTCATCATTGGGCGTGGCTACAACTATGCGACCGCATTCGAGATCGCGCTGAAACTCAAAGAGTTGGCTTATGTAACCGCTGAGCCGTTCTCGTCGGCGGATTTTATGCACGGACCGATTGCGGTCATTCAAGGTGGTTACCCTGTGCTTATCGTTGCGCCGCGCGGGCGCGTAGCAGGCGATTTGCTGGAGGTGGCGCGGCAACTCAAGGCGCGTGGCGCCGACCTGGTAGTGATCTCGGACGTGGCGGACGCGCTCGCGCTGAGCCGCGCGCCGCTCGCGCTGCCCGTGTCGCTTGCCGAGTGGTTGTCGCCGCTGGTGGCGGTGGTGCCGGGGCAACTCCTGGCGTACCACCTGACCAGCGCGAAAGGGTACGACCCGGATCATCCGCGCGGGCTGACGAAGGTGACAAGGACGTTGTGAGACGATAATCTATTGCCAACTTGAATCTTTGCGTTTATAATTGTGCCAGAGTTTATGCGCAAGCGGTTGTCCCAGCGGTGATAGACGCATCATCCTCCCCAGCCCTGTGAGCAAGGAAAAATTGTGCTATGCCTCAGGCAACGTATCTCAAGAACAGCATTACATCCTTCTGCACACGCGTTTGGAACGCACGCTGGACGATTGTGGAATGGGTGCTCTTGTTCGTTCTCTTGGTGTTTGTGCCACTGGGCTTGGCGTCGTTGCCTCTCTCGATTGAGTGGCAAGCGCAAGACCTGGTGCGTCACTCCAAGACGGTGACGCTGGCTGATGGAAAAACATTCTCGGTGGATTATCCGGCAATCATGTTGATTGATGACAAGCCAGCACTGTTTTCCTTTTCTCTTCACCAACCCATCACCCAACCGCTCACCGTAACCGTGCAACTTGACCGCGCGCTTCTCCTCGCCGTCCCACCCCAGCCCTACCGCGATGACGCACCAGTGCTCACGTTCCAGCCGCAGGCGTCGCGTGTGCAAACGCAGACCTTGCCGATTGCGAACGCGCGTCTGGTAGATGGCTTGGGGCAGACAGGCACGGTTACGCTTATCGTCACAGGTAGTTCCAGCCCCATAACCGAAACATTGACGATTGGAGTCGAAGGGACGCTGCGCGCGGCGCTGCGCGGTTTGGCCGGTAATTCACTCAACTGGCTTATCACGGCTTTACTCTCGGCAGCGGGGTTAGTTTTCACGCAGTTTGAAAAGCGTAGAGAGACAGAGGAGAAAAAAGAAGCCGAGAAACGTGAGCAGGCAAAGCAAGAGCGTGATAGGTTTCGCAACTTGATGCAAAAACAAAATGTCCCTCTCGCCCAGCAGGCACTCGATGAACTTGAAAAACAAGGACTGATGCAATATCTTGCCCCTGCCGATCTTGCCTGGATGCGTCATCTGGTAGATTGGTCGAAAGGCAACCTTGCAGGACTCGATTTCAAGACCATGCCACCCGATTGGTTAGACGCGGCGGCAGGTGCATTGGGTTTCGCTCGCGAGAATGGGCGAGGCAATGATCAAGAAGTGTTGAGTGCACTCCGTCAGTTGCCGACGGACAAATTGTCTTCTGAGCTGCAGACGCTCGTCCAGAGTGCGATGAACTTGCCGGAACAAGCGAGGCATTGGCCCCCACGTCCGACTGAACTAAATTGGAACTTGATGGCACTGAACCAGCCGTGGCAAGATCGTCTTGGCGTTAATCCGTATCCCTGCGAATACGCTGAGGATGAGGTCAATCTGTTGTTTTCGCAAGTTGGCGCATTTTGGAGCGAGCATCCACTTTATCGGCGGCTTGTGGCATCCACCAAATCGGAAATTATTGCGGGCGAAGTCGGCATGGGCAAGACGGCGATGGCGTTAGCACTGGGAGAATATCTGCACAATGCCGAAACGCTTGCCTGCTATCTCTCTGGTTTGCCTGACGAGCGCGAGATGCAACGCGCGCTGGCTAAAAAGATTCTCGATTTTGTTTGCTGGCATCCGACCTTTTTGCGCAAACTGGGACAAGATAGCCGCGTGTCATTAGCGCGTGTGTGTGCTGACGCCTTAGGCGATCAGGTTGTGCTGGCGAAACTGGATACCGTTGCGGTGCAAGAGATGGAGTTTATCAGGCAAGCCCAAAACGAATCGGAGATCAAAAGAAGAGAAAACATCATACACTCACAGTTGCGCCTCTTTCGGGAAACTGTCGTTTCGCTCCCTGCGTGTGAACGTATCTCGGATCGTGAATGGTATGGCACGCTGGCGCAGTGCGCGCATTCGCTGGGTTTTCAGTTGCCCCTCCGCGTGGTCATTGACGCGAGCGGCAAGAGATGCGCTGACTGGATGAACGAATCCGTCCTTCCGCGTATTCCGTTCTGGAAAATGGATGGCGTCATTGTCAAGATTTTTGTCTCCTCCACCGTGACCAATGCTATCCAATTTCCTGAAGATCATTTGGGATGGCTGCTCTTTTCCGAGTTAGAATGGGATGCTTCTCTGCTAACCCAGATGCTTGAGCATCGCTTCAATAGCATCATGGCGGCACGAGGGAGCCGCGTGGTGCGACCGGGTGTCGTTGATGAGCATCTCTGGAATCAAATGATCGAAAGCGCGAAAAACAACCCGCGCTGTTTTATCCGCCTGTGGAATTGAATGCTGACGATTGCCGCAAATGGCGTCTTGGACGAGACGATCCTCGGACAAGCGTTAAAAGGTTTAGAATGTCCCTGA
>Ga0209018_1003067_pt1 | contig 10972 bp, 13 predicted proteins | sample YNPBryBLVA2012_FD_185814 | JGI IMG/M metagenome (GOLD analysis project Ga0209018, IMG submission 185814) | Anoxygenic and chlorotrophic microbial mat microbial communities from Yellowstone National Park, USA - YNP Bryant BLVA 2012 (SPAdes)... ...
AATACGGTGCCGGGGCCTGCGGGGGTTGACCCGGTTACAGAAGTCAATCCCGTCGTTAATCCCGTTGTAGGTCCCCGGCGTGTCCGTCCCGTTCCTGGGCCGGCGGGACTGAATAACCCCGTCCTGTTGAAGACCTTGCCCCCCAACTATCAAACAGTGGTCGTGGCAGGGGTGACCTACTACGTTGCCAATGGGGTGTATTACATCTACGACCCGGCACGTCAGGGCTATGTGGTGGTGGTTGCTCCCCAGTAATGCTCTCCTTGGTTGAGGTCACCTATCATCCACCCGCCGCTCCCCGCCCGATTTTGCATCAGGTCAGTTTTACGGTGTCCCCCCAATCCTTGACCTTGATTGTTGGGGTGAGTGGGGCGGGCAAAACCACCCTATTGGAATTAATCGCCGGACTAGCCACCCCCACGCAGGGGCAGATTCTCTGGCAGGAACAGGCATTACAGGCGACGGATTTGCAGGAATTGGCGGGGCTGGTGTTTCAGTTCCCCGAGCGGCATTTTTGCGGTCTGACCCTCTTGGAGGAATTGCGGCTTGGGCATCCCGAACTCACCCTGGAGCAGGTACAGCAGGTATTGCATACGGTGCATTTGGGCGAGGTACCCCTGCATCAGCCCCCCCATCACCTGAGCGGTGGGCAACAACGGCGGTTGGCTCTGGCGGTGCAATTGATTCGGCAACCCTATTTGTTATTGCTTGATGAACCCTTGGCGGGGTTGGACTGGTCCATGCGCCAGCAGGTCATGCAATTATTGCAAGAATTAAAAAGTACTTGGTCTTTGTTGGTGGTCAGCCACGATACCCGGGAATTGAGTGGGATGGCGGATCAGGTGTGGTGTTTGGCTGGGGGCAAATTGAATAAATTAGAGCGCATTTCCTAATAACGGGTTCATGTTCATTACACTCGCCATATCTGGCTAAGTTCTGTGAGAATAGGGGTCGCAGGGGCGTAGCCCCCGTCTTGGTTCTCGATACTATGGGCATTCCAGCGAGATAAACGTCAATGGGTGCAAATAAATAGAGGTGCCCATATAAACTATGCGCTAACCACCACAAAAAAAATACCCCACCGGGGGTATATCTTCATGGCGTGGAGAGTAACGGTTGCAATAATTTTCCCAAATATCTATTCACCAATCATCGGTGATAGATGATTCAGGTTTGGGAACCCATTAGGCGGGGGTAATGCTGGCGATCCGCCCCCCTTGGCGTTGGATTTGTTGCATCCGCATGGAAAGTTGTTCGTAGGGCACCAACAGGGTTTGGGTACTGCGACGCACCCGGGCACCCGTGACCCCCGTCACTTCCACCCGATACACCCGACTACTTTCCCCCACCAACGCCCCCTGACGGGCCGGCCCAGTTTGGTTGGGGGTAGGACGAAACGCCCAGGCATCGTTGACCCCAGAAGGCGGAATCACCGTGTTGGCCGTATTGCGAGCCAAATCCCAGGTCAAGCGGGGGTTGCGTTGCTCCACCTGCGCCCGGTCACTGTTGGCGTAGCCCCGATACAAGCGGAACATCCGGGTAAAGCCCACGGTTTTTTGCCCGGTTTGAGACCAAAAACCCCGGTAGTAGGGCACGATGTTTTCGCCAAAATTATCTTGGTACTCCCGGCTGTCAATGTAGGAATCAATCTCCGCATCGTAGCCCTGGTTAACGTACAGGTCATTGTGCAGGCTGATTTCCATCTCATCGTAGGGTGCCCGCCCCAAAAGATGCTTGTAATTTAACTCGATAAACCGCACCTGGGGCAGGGGATAGAAAAATTTGTTTTTGTACAGTTCGGATTTCGCCAACGCCCGCACAAATTCCCGGACGGTGATATTGCCATTGCGCAGTTGGGACTCGGCGAATTTCAACCGCTCCGCCCCCATAATATAGTCGTTCCCAATCACCTGCCGGTAGGCCGCCCGGATCACCCGGTCGTAATCGGTTTCCGTGGGCTGGCTCCGCAGTTCAACCCGGCTATTGCGCTCAAATTCGCTGATGCCTAAATTTTGCGCCGAAGTGGATGTGGTCATGGCCTGCTGTTCCCCCAAAAAAATGCAAATAATTACCAATAACAAACCCGGCAAGAACCACCCCAAAGGCTATTCCCACCGGGTTTGCGACCAAAGGAATGGACTAGCTCAGGGCATTGATGGCGTAGTCAATGTAATTGTTGGCTTCCGTGGCCGGTTGACCGGTCAGCCCGTGATTGGCTTTGATGCTCTTCAGGGCTTCCACATACCAACTGGGGGACAGGTTGAAGCTACTGTTGATTTCGTCCAAACCGGCGATCAGGTACTCATCCATCGGGCCAGTCCCACCCACGATCAGGCAGTAGGTGATCATCCGCAGGTAGTAGCCGATGTCCCGGGCGCACTTGGCCTTGCCCCGCTCATCGGAAGCATACTCGTTGCCCTGCATTTGGGTGGTGTAGGGAAACTTGCTGTACACGGCTTGAGCCGCTTGGTTGATCAGTTGATCCGCTTTCGCCGTCAACTCCTTCGCCGCTTGCAAACCCGCTTGGGCCCGGGCAAACCGACCAAACGCAGATTGCAGTTCAGTGTTGCTCAGGAAACGACCTTCGCTATCCGCCGCCGCAATAATCTCAGTCAAAGGGGTCTTCATGATCAGTATTACTCCTAAAAAAACAACTCAACACAACAAGTCAGAGCGCAAGCCCACTACACCACCGCTGCCGCCGCCCGGTCAAAGTAGCTGGCAATCTCAGAGACGATCTGGCTACAATCCCCCTTGGTAATACCGTTGGGGTCATTGACGATGGAAATAGCGGCTTCCTTCATCTTTTGAATGCCCACAGCGACGGAAGCACCGGGAGTACCCAGAGCTTGATAGGTTTCCCGCAGACCATTCAAACACCGGTCATCCAGCACACTGGCATCCCCAGCCAACACCGCATAGGTCACGTAGCGCAGGATGATTTCCATATCCCGCAGACAGGCCGCCATCCGCCGACTGGTATAAGCGTTGCCGCCCGGTTGGATCAATTGGGGCTGTTCCGCAAACAGGCTACGCGCCGCATTGGTGACAATCGCCGCGGCATTTGAGGTGAGACGGTTCACGGAATCCATCCGCTTGTTGCTGTCTGCCACCATGGCAGCCAGGGCATCAATTTGGGAAGCACTGATGAATTCCCCCCGGGTGTCCGCTTGGGCAACGACTCTGGCAAATGCGTCCAACATGGATGTGAATCTCCTTAAAACGGAATCTGCATTAGACGGTTTTCATGACGGAAGTTGGGTTGGGCATAACCTCCCCTCAGAACCATTCTCAAAAACCTTGGGCTTCTCAGAATCGTCCCAAAGGGATGGGGAAACCAAATCCCCGGCCTGCACCACATCACCTCCAAAAACTTTTATAACTGAAGATTAGAGCCAACTTTTTTAAGAATGATTGCAAGCCTGCTCAGATGGTCAACCTGGACACAAACCGGCTGTAACCCATACCCAAACGGTATTACGCCTGTTTTCCCTGAAATTCCTCGGAACCAAATTCCCGGCTTTTTGTAACATTACTTAATAATAGTTCATCAAAAATGAGGATTAGGGCGGAATTGGGGGAGATGGGGGGCAATTTCTTTTGTATTTCTTAATAGATGGTATCAAACTGCTTAACATTTTCAGAAACTGGGGATGGGGGAGCCATTCTTGAGTATCATCAGAAGGCAGAACGCAACCGCGCGTGCGACCCCAAGCAGGATATTTTTTTGGAGAAATACCGATGGCGTTACCTTTGCTCAGCTACGGGCCGACCAGCCAAAATCAGCGGGTGGTGGGCTATGAGGTCGGGGGGGACGAACAGCCCCGGATTTTTACGACGGAGAATTTGCTGGCCGCCAGCGATATGGATGGGCTGATTTGGGCGGCCTACCGGCAGATTTTCAGCGAGCATCAACTGCTCAAGGCGAACCGGCAGAAAATCCTGGAGTCGCAGTTGCGCTATGGGCAGATTACGGTGCGGGATTTTATCCGGGGGTTGGTGCTGTCGGAGACCTTCCGCCGTTACAACTATGAGTTCAACGACAATTATCGGTTTGTGGAATTGGTGGTGCAACGGGTGTTGGGACGGGATGTGTACAGCGAGCGGGAGAAAATCGCCTGGTCCATTGTCTTGGGCACCAAGGGCATCAAAGGCTTTGTGGATGCGCTGATCAACAGCCCCGAATACATGGAGAATTTTGGGGACAATACGGTGCCCTACCAACGGCGGCGGATTTTGCCCCAGCGCCCTCAAGGGGAAACGCCTTTTAACCTGAAAACCCCCCGTTATGGGGCGTACTACCGGCAAAAACTGGGCTTCCCCCAATTGGGGGCAGGGCTACCCGCCAAACGGATTCCCGACCGGGGACGCCGGGGGGGAGACCCAACGGACTACCGGGATTTGGCACGCCTGGTCATTTACTCGGTGAAAACGCCACCCGCCACTGTCAATATTCCCGAGGATTTTCTCGCCGCCGTGCCCCGTCGCTAGTCGGTTTTCAGGATAGTTAGGGGTTCAAGGGCAGTTTGTGCCGGGGGGGTTGGGCAATGTTCGGCACCCGCCAGCCCCGGTCAAATCCCCGTTCGGATATTTTCAGGACGGGAGCGGCTTGGAACCGCTTAAATTCTGCCCGTTGCACCAACTGAAACACCCGTTCCACTAGGGCAGGGTCATGCCCCGCCTGGGCGATCTGCTCCGGGGTTTGCCGTTCACTCAGCCACCGCTGGAGAATCTCATCCAGCACCTCGTAGGGGGGCAGGCTATCCTGGTCGGTTTGGTGGGGTTTTAATTCCGCACTGGGGGCTTTGGTGAGGATGGATTCGGGAATGGTGCCGGTTTCCCCCCGTTGTTTCGTATTGTCATTGTACCATTGGGCGAGGGCATACACCTGGGTTTTGAATAGGTCACCGATGGGTGCCAAGGCGCCGCACATATCCCCGTAGAGGGTGCAGTAACCGACGGCGAGTTCGGATTTGTTGCCCGTTGCCAACACCAGGGCGTGGAATTTGTTTGCCAGTGCCATCAGCAGGGTGCCCCGGATGCGGGATTGGATGTTTTCTTCGGTGACATCGCTGGCGTAGCCCTGGAAGAGGGGGTTGAGGCTTTGGGCGTAGGCATCCATGAGCGGGTGGATGGGAATTTTCTCGGTTTTGATCCCCAAATTCGCCGCCAACGCCAGGGCATCGGTCACGGAGTGGTCGGAACTGTAGGGGGAAGGCATCAGCACCCCCAGCACCTGCTGTGCCCCCAGAGCCTGCACCGCCAACGCCGCCACCACCGCCGAGTCAATCCCCCCGCTCAGCCCCAGCACCACCCGCTGAAAGCCGCTTTTGTGGACGTAGTCCCGAATCCCCAACGCCAACGCCTGCCACACCTCCGCCCAAGGTGCCGGGGGGGTCTGCACCCGGGTATCCTGCCATTGCCCCTGGACGTAGCGCACCGTCTGCACCTCTTGGGTGAACGCCCGTCCCCGTTGCACCACCTGCCCCGTGCCATCCAAAATTAGATTGCGCCCATCAAAAATCAACTGATCCGTCGCACCCACCTGATTGACATACAGCACCGGCACTTGGTACTTACGGGCGCAGTGGGCTAAAAGGGCTTCCCGCAGGGCACCTTTCCCTTGCCAATAGGGGGATGCGGACATATTGATCAAAATATCAATGCCCCGTTCCATGAGGGTGGGAATGGGATTTTCCGGGTAGCGTTTGCCGCTCCAAAATTGCTCATCGTTCCACAAATCCTCACAAATGGTGACCCCAAAATGTACCCCCTGCCAGCGCAGGATATTCACTTGGACACCGGGTTGGAAATACCGATGTTCATCAAAGACATCGTAGTCCGGGAGCAATTGTTTATAAAAGCTGTAGCGAATCCGCCCGTCTAATAATAAAGCCGCCCCATTAAAGAGTGGTTTTTCCCCCTTGTGCCACCAATCGGGATTGGGAAAAATCGTTCCCACCAACACGCCAATTTTCGGGGGAATGCGGAGGGCGAGATGGTGCAAAGCGGTTTGGCAATTTTCCACAAATAAAGGGTCAAGCAACAGGTCTTGGGGCGGATACCCACACAGGGACAATTCCGGGGTGATCAGTAAAGAAATCCCCTGAAAAGCGCAGTGTTTTGCCGCCTGGAGAATTTTTTGACTATTGCCAACCAAATCCCCCACTGTGGGATTCAACTGGGCTAAACCCAAACGCAATTCGCTCATATAAATACCATCGGTTTATCTTTGTAGGGTAAAAAAGCGTGCTGGTCAAACCGATATAAACTGGCGGGACGACCCGCCCCCCGACAAACTTTTTGCCCCGTATCTTGTAAAAAACCTAGCTTCAATAACCGGGAACGAAAATTAGAATAATCGCTAAAATCTTCCCCCAAAATAATCGTATATAACTGATACAATTCTCCCAGGGTAAATAATTCCGGCAGAACCTGAAACGCAATCGGACTGTACTCTAATTTATTGCGTAGCCGTTGATAGCCATAGCGGACGATCTGGGCGTGATCCCCCCACAGGGAGGGCAATTGGGACACCGCTACCCATTCCACCGGTTCCGGCTCCGGCAAAAGGACGGTTTCCTGGTACTGCACCAGAGCAAAATAGGCGACACACAGGCACCGGCGTTCGGGGGTTTCCCGTTCATCCCGCCCTGGTCCCCCAAAGGTGTAAAGCTGTTCTAAGTACAGATGTTCCACCCGCAGTTTGGTCGCCAGGACCTGATAGGCTTGTTCCGCCAGGGTCAATTCCCCCGCCAAACCCATCCCCGGTAGGCGAGCCGGTTCCCCCCCACACACCAGCACCAACAGGCGATGCGCCGCCGTATCCACGGAAAAAATCACCGTCACCACATCAACGGTAACCTGGAGGGGGGTCATACGGTTGAGGGGAGTGCCGCCTCCTGATAAAGCTGATGGCGATGGATGTAGTCCAATACCGCCGGACTCAGTTCCGCCTGCCCTTGCCCCTCCCGAAACGCCCGGGACGACCAATCCGGCACCGTAATCGGGGCAATGCTCACCTGGGGGCTATGCTCGTGTAACCAATCCAACGCCGCTGGGGCAAGGGGATAACCGGTGCGGGGAATGATCACCACATTCACCTGGGGGAACAATTCCTCCGCCTGATGCCACCGGGGCAACTGGGGCAGTAAATCCGCCCCCAACGCCAGGGTCAAACTCGCCTGGGGCCACTGCGCCTGCGCCCGCGCCACACTCACCCGGGTGAACCGATGGCTCAATTCCGGGCACAACTGCACCCGGGGTTCCCCCAATTCCCGTAGCAGACAGTCCAACATCGCCATCCGATGCACCAAGGGGGTTTGCCCCGTTTTCAAGGGATTGTCCGCCGCCCAGACCAGGGCGAGGTCAAATTCCTGCCCCAACCACTGGATAATCTGCCGGTGTGCCAACGTCGGGGGGTCAGCACTGGTGCCAAATAAGGCTAACCGTTGGGGAACTGCCATCGTCCGCCTCGGTAAGGGTAAATTATAGTGATTTTAACCAAAAATCGGTCTAGTTGCCCAGGGTTCAACCATGCTCTGGGCAGGGGGGGGCTTTCAGGGAACGGTCTAACCAGCCCTGCGCCTGTTGGGTATGGGCTAACGCCTGTTCCGGCTGGTCATGCAGGAGATAGTTCAAGGCGGCGGCTAACTGCTCAGCGGCACGGGCATGGCGATTACTTTTCAACCGATGCCACTGCTCCGGGGTAATCCGTAGGCGGTCGCACAGGGCTTGCGCCAATTGTTGCGTCTCGGGTTCCATGCCAGCCATCGGGATACAATGAAGGTGCATTTCCTCAATTGTAATCCACGTGCCTGAACCACCGTCAGCGGGGGAGTGGGAACAAGCCCTCGCCCAACTGGAAAACGACCTGATGGCGTTGAAAACCCGGTATCACCAGGTGCAGACTGCCCAAAAGACCCAGGCGGAACTGCAGGAACGGCGCACCCAAATCCAGTCCCATCTGCGTCGCCACAAGGAGCGGGAAGCCCAGGCGGAACTCCAGCAATTGCAACGGCAACTGGCGGAACTGGAAGTGACCCTGGAAAGCCAACTGCTCACCTGGAGTAGCTTCAAACAACCCTTTTGGCAGGCGGTGCGCTTCGGGGGCTTGGGGTTCGTCCTGGGGGTCGCCCTCCACCACTGGCTGTCTTAAAAATCCCTTAACTTGACCGGAAAATGCGAGTTTTTTAGTATCCTAATAGGGGTATAACCAGCTGGAGGTGTTGTAATGACTGAAGCAGTGGCGCTGAAACCCATTCCCCGCATTGGCGACCCCGCCCCGGATTTTGAGGTGATGACCACCCACGGCATGAAAAAGCTCTCCGATTATCGGGGGAGTTGGGTGATTTTGTTTTCCCATCCGGCGGACTTTACCCCGGTGTGTACGACGGAAATGGTGGGGTTTGCCCAGATGAATGACGAATTTGAAAAACGGGGTGCCAAACTGCTGGGCTTGAGCATTGACAGTATCCACGCCCACATGGCTTGGATCGAAAATATCCGCCAGAAGTTCAACATTGAATTGCCCTTTCCCATCATTGCCGACCTGGATATGCAGGTGGCGAGCCTGTATGGCATGGTGCATCCGGGCGCCAGTTCCACCGCTGCGGTACGGGCGGTCTTTTTCATTGACCCGGAGGGGATCATCCAGGCGTTGATTTATTACCCCTTGACCAACGGGCGGAATTTGGACGAAATCCTGCGGCTTTTGGACTCTTTGCAAACCAGCCGTGCCCATCAAGTCGCCACCCCCGCCAACTGGAAAAAAGGGGAACGGGTGATCGAACCGCCCCCGAAGACCGTGGAGGAACTGCACAAACGGCGGGAAACCGACTACCCGGAAAAGGTGGACTTTTACCTGGTGAAAAAGGACCTGTAGCGTGAATTGACCCCTCAGCCATGTTAAAACTGGGGGGTTAGCGTTCACCTTGCCCATGACCAGCACACCCCTCCAAGCCAGCCGGGGTACCCGGGATATTTGGGGCACCGAAATCCGCCTATGGCAACACCTGGAACAACAGGCACGGGACATCCTGGGGCGAGCCAATTACCAGGAAATCCGCACCCCCATTTTTGAAGCCACGGAACTGTTTCAGCGGGGCATCGGCGAAGGTACCGACATTGTCAGTAAGGAAATGTACACCTTCACGGACCGGGGGGAACGGAGTTTGACCCTGCGCCCGGAGGGAACGGCGGGAGTGGTGCGGAGTTTGATCGAACACAAGCGGCTCTCCCAGGGGGTGCAACGGTGCTGGTACCAGGGAGCCATGTTCCGCTACGAACGTCCGCAGGCGGGGCGACAGCGGCAATTTCACCAACTGGGCGTGGAAGTCTTTGGCAGTGCGGACCCCCGGGTGGATGTGGAGGTGATGGCAGTTGCCTGGGAGTTTTTGCACGCCCTGGGGCTACCCAATTTAACTTTAGAACTGAATTCCGTGGGCGACCCGGCAGACCGGCAACGCTACAAAGCCGCCCTGGTGGAGTATTTAACCCCCTACGCCGCCGATTTGGACCCGGATTCCCAGGTGCGGTTGACCAAAAACCCCCTGCGTATCCTGGACAGCAAAGACCCCGCTACCCAAGCCATTCTCCGCACGGCTCCCCTCCTCCCCCAATACCTGGGCAAGGCGGCGCAGGAGCATTTTGAGCAGGTGCAAGAGGGGTTACAGGCGTTGGGCTTGGCGTATGAATTGAATCCCCGGTTGGTGCGGGGGTTGGACTATTACACCCGGACGGCGTTTGAAATCACCACCCAGGATTTGGGGGCGCAGTCTGCCGTGGGGGGTGGGGGACGCTACGACCAGTTGGTGGAGGAATTGGGGGGTACGGCAACCCCGGCGGTGGGTTGGGCGATGGGCTTGGAACGGTTGGTGGTGCTGTTGCAAAAACAGGGGGAACCCCCAGCCCCCGACCTGGATATATATGTCGTTTCGCAAGGGGCAGGGACGGCGACCCTCTCGTTGCAAATCAGCCAGATGCTCAGGGGGCATGGTCTGCGGGTGGAAATGGACGTGAGCCAAAGCAGTCTGGGCAAGCAAATCAAACGGGCGGACAAATTGGGGAGCAAAGCCTGTGTGATCCTGGGGGAAACGGAAGTCACGACCGGGGAAATTCCGGTGAAATGGCTGGCAACCGGGGTGCAAGAAATCGTGACGTTCCCCAACGGGTTCAGAGATGCGACCTTCTGGCAAGAGAAATTGCGGTAGTGCTATCCTTGTAATGGTTAGACTTAGGGTCAAGTGGAAGCGGGGAAACCGATGAGCGCAGTTGTGTGCCGTTATTGCCAGTCCGAGAACGTGGTCAAGTACGGGCGCATTCACAACGGGAAAAAACGGTATATGTGCTACGACTGTCACCGGCAATTTACCCCGGATGCCCAGAAGAAATATATTTCCGAGGAGCAAAAACAATTAGTGGATGAAATGTTAGCAAAACGGGTTTCAATTGCCGCTATATCCCGGGCGACAGGGATTTCCAAATCTTGGTTATATCGGTATGTGAAACGGCAAAACACTCCTATCAATCCCTAAGGCTAAAAAATTATCGGGGTGTTAGGGGCACCTCTATCAATTCAAAGTTAGCGGTTCCCGCCCTTGGTTCTGGCTAAGATGGGCATTCCCACGATGGGATTTATAGTCATTTCAAACAAGTTTGTGACATTCGCTTTTACTTAAAAACCCTGTCCTAGAAGGGGATAGAGCGATTACACGTGCCTAAACAGTATTGCATCTTTTTGTGAAATGACTATAGCCATCCTACTTGATTAACAAACAGTAATTTTCCAGAACCAAGTAGGGGGGCGGTGCCCCTGCGACCCCTGTTCCCTTCTCATTTAGGACTGCTATATTCTCGCCAACGTCCAGGTGCATTGAGCAATGGGGCGGTTCTGCCCGATGACAGGTCATAAAAAACGACCCCCCAAGGAGTACCTGGGGAGCCGTTGGCTAATGTCTCAGTGAGAGACTGG
>Ga0209018_1003069_pt1 | contig 10967 bp, 9 predicted proteins | sample YNPBryBLVA2012_FD_185814 | JGI IMG/M metagenome (GOLD analysis project Ga0209018, IMG submission 185814) | Anoxygenic and chlorotrophic microbial mat microbial communities from Yellowstone National Park, USA - YNP Bryant BLVA 2012 (SPAdes)... ...
TGGGTCAAAGGCGCGCGCGTGCCGGACGTGATGTACATTGTGGCCGAGCGATTCGACGCTTACCAGGAAAAGAACCCTGACTGGCGGCACGGGCCGCTGCGAATAGCGCCGGACGTGGCCGTAGAGGTCGTCTCGGCCAATGACCGCTACACCGACATTGCCGCCAAAGTCGAGGGTTATCTAGCCGACGGCGTGCGGCTGGTCTGGATCGTCGATCCCTGGCGGCGCAGGGTGACGGTACACGAACGCGGCTCCAGCCAACAGACGACCTTAACCGAAGCCGATACCCTGGTCGGCGGCGAAGTTCTCCCCGGTTTCGAGATCAGGGTCGGGGCAATCTTCGGGGAATGAATCGCCCCGGCCCGCGACTGCCTCGCCGCAACACGGCCAGCACGAAGCGCGGCAGACGGGTCATGCGCTTCCAGCGCCAGGGTTCGCGCATCAGGCGATAGAGCCATTCCAGTCCCAACCGCTGCCACCCGATAGGCGCGCGCTTCTGCACCCCCGCGATGAAGTCGAATGTGCCGCCCACGCCCATCGCCGCTTTGACCTTGAGGCGCGGCAGGTTGCGCGCGATCCAGGCATCCTGCTTTGGCGCGCCGTAAGCCACAAAGAGCAAATCCGCACCGCTGGCGTTGATCCGCTCCACGAGGGCATCTTCCTCGTCCGGCGTGGGGCTGCCTGCGTAGGTCCCCACGATCTGCACACCGGGATGCTGCACCCGTAGCACATCTGCCGCCCGCGCCGCCACGCCTTCCGCCGCGCCGAGGAAGAACAGCCGCCAGCCTTCCTCGGCAGCCCACGCCGCGATCTTCGGCAGGCCGTCCGAGCCGGTGATGCGGTCCGGCAAACGCCTGCCCAGCAGCCGCGCTGCATAGAGCAGCCCGATCCCGTCGGCCAGGCACAGGTCGGCGCGGTTGAGGATGTCGTAGAAGTTCACGTCGCGCTGCGCCGCCATGACGAATTCCGGGTTCGTGGTGCAAATTTGGCGCGGCCTGTCTCCGGCGATCCAGCCGCGCAGGATACGCCGTAGGTCATCCCAGGTGATCGGATCGACAGGGATGCCCAGCAGCCGTATACGCTGGCTGCGCGAAGGCAGCACAGCGTCGGCTTGGAAGCCGACGCTACCGGTTTCGACGTTGCAGGGGCGGGTCTGTGACCCGCCCTGCTCCTCGTCTTTGAGCAATCCTTCCGCCGCTTGAACCACTCTTTCCGGCGTGACCAGCCGCATACAGGTGCGCGCCGCACAACCATCGCGCAGGCCGACCGTGTGCATCACGTAGCTGCACGGACTGCACCGCACGCCACTGCGCACGACCGCCGAGCGCCCCGGTGCAGTCCAGGGTCCCCAGGCGTCGGCGTTGCTCGGCCCGAACACGGCCAGGACGCGCGTCCCGGCTGCCGCCGCCAGGTGCATCACGCCGCTGTCCGCGCCGACGAACAGATCGCACGCTTCAAGCACCGCGCCCAACTGCCCCAGCGTGGTCTGCCCGACCAGATTCACCGGCGCATGGCGCATGGCGGTGATGGCCCGGTCCGCGTTATCCGCCGGGCGGCCCACCACGACGATCTGAGCATTCAGTCGCTCGTGCAGCGTGTCCGCCGCCTGTGCGAACTCCTGCGGCGACCAGCGCCGCGCCAGGGAATAGCCGCCGCTGCCCGTGTGCACCGCCACGCGCGGCCCTTCGGCAGGCGGAAGCACGCTCGCCGCCCAGGCGCGGTCGGCGTCGGCAATGCCCAGGCGGAGGGGGTAGTTATGAGAATCCGGTAGGGACGCGGCGTGCTGTGTCCCTACCACACGATCCACAACGCCGAGCCAGTACGCCGCCTCGTGCATCATGCCGAAGCCACCATCGGGCACCGTGCGATTGAGAAACCAGCCCCGCCCGTTGTCCAATCCCCCCCGCAGCGGCGCACCGGTCGCCAGGGCCAGCGCCGCATACTTGAGCACACCGAATGGCGTGGTCAGGTGGTGCAGGATCAGCACGGCGTCGTAGCTTTCCCGGCGTAAACGGCGGGCCAGCGCCCAGGCCATGCACAGGTTGCCGGCCCGGATGGCGTCGGTTGGACGGTCGAAGGCAAATTTATCGAAGGGGATGATCGCATCCGCCAGGCCCGTGCCAGACAGAACTGGGGCACTGTGTCCGGTTGTCAGAACATGCACCGTCGCATTGGGGAAGACTTCCCGCAGGCGGGCCAGCGCCGGGGTGATCAGGACCAGATCGCCGATGTCGGCCAGTTTGACGACGAGAATTTTTCGCAAGGCAGGATTTGAAGCAGGCAAGCGTTCAGACCCTATCGGAGGCAGCAGGGACACGGCCTGGCGTATCCCTGCGAACGACGCACAGTTACGGAATCACCAACGCGGTCCCTGGCTCCAGTTCGATCTGGTTGACCAGTTGGGGATTCGCCCGCAAGAAGTCCCCCAGGTCCACACCCAGCGCAAAGATGATGCTCAGCAATGTATCGCCCTCCTGAACGACGTAGACGTTCGCCCCACCGCCGCCGATACCCTCAGCCTGGGATGCTGCTCCATCACCGCTCCCCCCGGCAGATACGTTCGCCTGATCCGGGGCAGGCGGAACCACGCCGAACGGCGGCGCATCACCGGGGATGATCAGCACGTCCCCGGCCATAATCACGTAAGGCCGCCGCAGGTTGTTGGCATAGATAATTGACTCGATTGCCACATCGAGTTCCTGCGCGATGCGTTCCAGATAGTCGCCGGGCTGGACGGTGTAGGTCTCGTCTGGGCCGCGCCCGCCGCCGCCGATGCCTTCCGCCGGAGTCGGGGGAGTCACACCCGGCGGGAACGGATAAGGCGGCGCATTGGCCGGGATCACCAGCACGCGCCCGGCAAAGATCAGATTGGGGTTTTCGTCGGGGCCAAAGTTGGCCGCGATCAGCGCCGCCGGCGCAACGTTCAACCGCTGCCCGATGGTATCTATCGTGTCGCGCGGCTGGACCACATAGGTGCGACCGCTGCTGCCGGAAGTTGACGAAGTGGCCGTTTGCGTCGGTTGGACATCCGGCTGCACCTCTGCCTCCAGCGTCTCGCCGCCGGAACCCGCCGCTGCGGGGATGATCAACTCCTGGCCGGCCACAATCTTATCGGGATCGGTCAGATTGTTGGCGGCAACCAGCGCCTCGACGGTGACGCCGTACTGTGCGGCGATTCCGGCCAGGGTTTCACCCGCCTGCACGACGTGCGTCCGGGTGCCTTCCTGCGCCCAGGCCAGCCCGGCCAGCAGGCCCAGCCCGACCACCGCCAGCACAGGCACGATCCAGCGCACTCCATATCGGGAAGAAAAGGCCATTCTGGACATCGGTCACTTCCCCATGACTCAACCGTTGATCGTCTGTAGTGTACACGAAACCTGCGTTGCAGGGCTATCGGGAAAAGCAGGATGGCGTTTCAAACTACGTATCTGCCTGAGCATCCTCCAAAGCGTAACACCTTTATTGTCAGCCTGCTGGCATTTATGCTATTCTTGTGCTATGCCGCCAGACGAAGCCACCGGAGAAAACCACAGCCATGTCACTCCAGACGTTCAAAAAATGGCCGTTCCGCGCGAAGAAGATCGCGCTGCTGGCGACCCAGGGCGTTGCTTTGCTCTGCCAGGGGATCGTCCTGGCCTCCATCCTGCCTTTGCAAGAGTCGCTCTCGCGGGCAGTCGCCGTTGGCGCGATTCTATGGGCCGTCGTCGAGATCGTCTTCATCCTGTGGGCCACGCCAGAACGCCTGGCCGCGCTGCCGAAGCCGCCGGCGCGCTGGCAGCAAGGCTACCTGCTCTTTGCGGCGGCTTTTTCCTTTGTCCTCGGCCTGATCCCGGCCCATCCGCTGACCCAGGCGCCGGCGATCCTCAACGCCGCGCTGACCCTGATCCTGCTGCACCGTGTCTTATTTGACGTAGACACACCGATCCAACGACCCCGCGTCTGGCTGACAGTCATCGGCATAGGCGCGCTGCTGATCTCGCTGGTCCGCGCTTATGCGCTTTCGGTCTATCCGTTCATTGACTGGAACGACGAACCCTGGACGCTGAGTTGGGCGCTCAGCTACCTGCGCACGGGCCACTTCAGCGACATTCTGATGCATGGGCTGGGCGACGCCTACGTGGCCTTTCCGCGCTTTTACGTGCCGTTCGCCTGGTGGATCAGCATTGTCGGCATAGGTCTCTGGCAAGGCCGCCTGTACGCCCTGTTGCTCACTTTCCCGCTGATCGCCTTCAGTGCACTGGCAGCGCGCAACCTGTACGGCAAACAGACCGGCTGGCTGACGGCGTTCGTCCTCTTTGCCAGCGTCATCGTGGTGACGGCCATGCGCATCCGCCACGACATCGGCCTGGCGATCTGCACGGCGGCCTCGCTGTGGCTGTATTCAGAGGCGCTCCGGCAGCCGGCGCGGCGCTACCTGCACCTGATCGCCGGGATCGTGATGGGCCTGGGGATGTTCTCACACTACCACGCGGCAGGGCTGGGCGTGGCCCTGCTGCTGGGCCTGTACCTGCCGCGCTACGTGGCGCAGTTCCGGCAGGGCAGGCGTCTGCCGGAAGCAGGCGTGTGGCTGTACGGCATCGGCGGGCTGATCGGCGGCGGGGCTGTGCTGCTCTTGCAGATGATCCCCGACGGCCTGGTGGAGTGGTACAACCAGTTGCAAGAGTTCCGCAATTATAGCACGGCAGCGGAAATCGGTATTGCCACTCTGTCGCATCCGCTGATGATCGCCAAGCTGTCGATGTTGGAACTGGCGCTCATCGTGATGGGGGCCGTCAACGCGGCGATCCGGCGGCGACCGGCGGATTGGGCGATGCTGGCGGTGATCCTGTTCGGCATCCTGGCGCTCGGCATCATGGCGAAAGCTGCCATCTACTATTACACTCTGCCACTGGTGCCCTTCTTTGCTTTGCTCATCGCCTCTCTGTTGGTCGGACCGCAGAAGCAGCCCGAAGTGTCTACATCGCCCTGGCGCAAAGGACAGGCAGTCACAGCGGTGGTCATGATTCTGCCGCTGCTGGGGACGACCCTGTATACGCCCATCCAGCACGTGCTGTCCGGCGGCCCGATGCACCTGCCCACCCCGCCGGAGGCACAGTGGGTGCTGGATCACGTGGAGCAAGATCAGGTGATCGTGGGGGACGCACGCTACTACCTGTGGCTGCACGAGTACCCTTTCACAGCGCATCTGCTGGCAGGCTACCTGGAGCCGGAAAACCGGGAACGGTACGGCGTCGGGCCGGCCCTGTGGGAAGCGGTCGATTTTGACGTGTTGATCTATGCCAGCGGCCCCGGCTTCACATCCTCCACCGGTGTCTTCCGCCCGCTGGTCGAGGGTGACTTTTTGCAAACGCACGGCTATGTGGCCGCCACCGACTTCTCCACCGATACCAACACGATCATCGTCTACATCCGCCTGGCTGCATCAGCCGCCAACACCTCACAGCAGGCAGCCCGGGCATGAACGCACAGAGCAAGGGACGAAAATCGATGCCCGTCACGCTGCTGTTAATCCTGTGTTCGGTGGTCGTCGCGGCGGCAGGAGAACTGTTGCTCAAAACGGCCATGAATCAGTTCACGGCCCACCAGCCCGCCGCGCCGGAGAGCGTCTTCCAATCGCTATGGCGGCTTGTGACTACCCCGGCGCTGATCGTCGGGTTTATCTGCTATGGGTTGGGCGCGATCTTCTGGCTGATCGTGCTGTCGCGCGTCGATCTCAGCCTGGCCTATCCGATGTTCGCGCTGATGTATGTGATTGTGCCCATCGCCGCCCATTTTTTCCTGCACGAACAGCTCACGCCCGGCAAGTGGGTAGGCATGTTCGTCGTCGTGATCGGCGTGATCATCCTGGCGCGCTTCGGCTGAAAGGGGGACCCCCATGTGCAACGACCCGGAAGTATCGATTGTCCTGGCGACCTATAACGAGCGTGAAAACATCCTGGACACCATTCAGGCCATTTTCGAGCACGTGAAGCAGTCGGTCGAGATCATCGTTGTGGACGATGACTCGCCGGACGAAACGTGGAGAATCGCCGCCGACCTGGGCGATCCGCGTGTGAAGGTCATCCGGCGCGTCTCGACGCGCGGGCTGGCCTCGGCGTTCAACCGGGGCATCATCGAGTCGCGCGGGCAGATCGTCGGCTGGATGGACGCCGACATGTGTATGCCGCCTGCGCTGCTGCCGACCATGATCGAAAAACTGGCCGAGTACGACATCGCCATCGGCTCGCGCTACGTCGCCGGGGCCAAAGACGACCGCCACTGGCTGCGCGTGCTCTCCAGCCGTCTGATCAACAAGCTGGCGGAGGTCGTGCTGGGCTACGGCGTCAAGGATTACGACAGCGGCTTCGTGGTGCTGCGCCGCAGCGTGTTCGACAAAGTCTCGATCATCCCGACGGGCTACGGGGCCTATTTCATCGAGTTTCTCTACACCTGCCGCCGCAAAGGGCTGACCGTGTGCGAGGTGCCGTTCGTCTTCCGTGACCGCGCCAAAGGCATTTCCAAGTCCGCGCCCAGCCTGATCAAGTTTTTCACCACCGGGATGCAATACGTCCTGCGCATTTTCGTCGCCCGTGTGCGCAAATTCGACTGAGCGCGCCGGAAAGCCAGGGAACGTCGTGGAAACCTACGAATACGCCACGCTTTACGAGTTCGAGACCGGTTACTGGTGGTATCGCGGCCTGCACGCCGTCCTGCTCGACGTGTTCCGCGTGCTCGACCTGCCGCCGGGCGCGCGCGTGCTGGACATGGGCTGCGGTACGGGCCAGAACGCCGTCAACCTGGCCCGGCACATCACGCCGAACGTGTTCGCCTTCGACATTTCGCCTCACGCCGCACCGTTCTGGAAGCTGCGAGGGCTACGCCGGGCCTGTCTGGCCTCGATCAACACTGTGCCCTATCCCGACAACACCTTCGACGCCGCTGTTTCCGTCGATGTGCTGGAAAGCGAAGCGGTAGACGAAGCCGCCGCCATCGGGGAAATGTGGCGCGTGGTAAGGCCCGGCGGCTATCTGGTGCTGGTCGTCCCGGCCTATCAGTGGATGATGACCGAGGAACATCACCGCGCCGTGCACGCCTCGCGGCGCTACACGCGGCAGAGCGTCACTGCGCTGCTGCGGCAGCAGCCGGTGCGGATCGTCCGCGCGACGCACGTCTTCGCTACGCTGTTCCCGGCCATTGCCGTTTATCGGCTGGCCTTGCAGCGATTCGGCCACGCGCCCCAGGCGCAGCCGCGTTCCGAACTCAGGCCGCTGCCTGGCCCGATCAACGAAATTCTGTTTCGCATCACGGACCTGGAACGGCGTATTCTCAAACATGCCAACCTGCCCTTCGGCAGTTCGATCCTGGCGTTGGCGCAGAAAGTGGAACAGGCATGACGGCGGATGGATCGTGGCAGTTAGGCAGGCCCGGCTCGGCCATTTACCGCCTCTACGACGCCCTGCGCAGGCGGCTCAGCCGGCGGCTGGTCGGCTACCTGGCGGAAAAGGCTCTGTCGCAGGAGGGCTGCTACGTGCTGGAAGCGGGTTCCGGCCCGGCGTCGGCGTCCTCGCTGATCGCGCGGCTGCCGCAGGTCCGCCTGAGCGTCGCGGCGGACATCGACCCGGCGGCGTTGCGCGAGGCGCGCCAACGCGACCCAGCGCTGCATGTCGTGGTGGCAGACCTGTATCACCTGCCGTTCCAGAGCAACTCCCTGCATCTGACCTGGAACAGCAGCACGCTGGAACATCTCGACGCGCCGGAACGGGCGCTGGTGGAAATGCGCCGCGTGACCCGGCAGGAGGGGCATGTGTTCGTCGGCGTGCCGTACCGCTACGGGCCATTAGGCTGGCAGCGATGGGTGGCAAAGACCCCGGTCGGTGTGTGGATCGGCATGGTGTTCGACCGCGCCGAGCTGGGCGACCGGATGCGCGCTGCCGGATTGGAACCAATCGATGCGTTGTGCTACTTTTTCCGCTTTTTCGTCGGTGTGTTGGCAAAACCTGCCCGAATTCGCACAAAATGATGTGCCGCATCAATAGTTTGGGTCGAGCCAGTTGCGCAGGCCTTCGCCCAGCAGATTGCAGGCCAGGATGACCGACAGGATCGCCAGGCCGGGAAAGGTCGCCAGCCACCACTGGTAGAACTTGGTCCGCCCCAGCGCGATCATCGCGCCCCACTCCGGCGTGGGCGGCACGACGCCCAGCCCCAAAAAGCTCAGCGCCGACACCAGCAGGATAATCCCGCCCACGTCCAGCGCGGCCTTAATGATCAGCGGCGTCCAGCAGGCGGGCAGCACGTGCCGCAGCAGGATGCGGCTCTCCCGCGCGCCGACCGAGCGCGCCGCCGTCACGTAGTCGAACGAGCGCACGATGATCACCTGGGAGCGCATCAGGCGGGCATATTCCGGCCACAGCACCACGCAGGCCGCGATCCCGGCGTTGATCAGGCTGGGGCCAAGCATGGCCGAGATCGCCAGGGCCAGCACCACCGCCGGAAAGGCCAGCGTCACATCGGCCACGCGCATCACGGCGTCGTCTACGACGCCGCCGAGAAAGCCCGCCAGCGCGCCGAGCAGGCTGCCCAGCGTCAGGCCAACGACGACGACCGCCAGCGAGGTCGGCAACGAGATTCGCGCGCCATACACCACGCGGCTGAAGATGTCCCGCCCCAGTTCGTCGGTGCCGAAGGCGTGTTCCGCCGAGGGCGGTTCCAGGCGGTCGCGCAACGCCTGCTGCAAGGGATCGAACGGTGCAATCTGCGGCCCGAACAGCACCACCACGCCCCACAGCGCCAGCACCAGCGCGCCGACCCAGAACGACGGGTACTTGCGCATGTGCTTCAGGATCGCCGCCGGCAGGCGATCCGCCGCCCGCGCTTCCCGCAGAGGATGGGTGAGGGTAGTCGCTACGTCACTCATGGCGCACTCGTGGGTCCAGCACCCCGTACAAAAGGTCAACCACCATGTTGACCACAATGTAGATGATGGCGATCAGCAGCGTACCGCCCTGGATGGCCGGGTAATCCAGGTTCACCGCCGCGCGCACGAGATACTGTCCCAGGCCGGGCCAGTCGAACACCGTTTCGGTCATCACCGCGCCGCTGAGCAGCCCGGCAAACGCCAGCCCCAGCACCGTCACCAGCGGGATCAGGGCGTTGCGCAGCGCATGGCCCACCACGACCCGTCGCTCGGCCAGGCCCTTGCCCCGCGCCGTGCGGATGTAATCCTTGCGCATCTCCTCAATGATCGCCGCCCGCGTAACGCGCAGCACCAGCGCCAGGGTAAACCCGCCCAGGATAACCGTTGGCAGAACCAGGTGATGCAGCGCACTGCCGAACGCAGCCCAATCGCCCGCCAGCAACGAATCGACGGTCAGCAGGCCGGTGGCGTGCGGCGGCATCGCCATGCGCGGGTCCAGGCGGCCCGGCCCCGGCGTGATTCCCAAATGATAGTAAAAGACGAACAGAAAGATCAGCCCGGTCCAGAAGGGCGGCAGCGAGCCGTTCAACAGCGACACGAGCCACACGCCTCGGTCGAACAGGCTGCCGTTTTTCACCCCCGCCAGGATGCCGAGGGGAATCCCTAAAATGATGGCGAACAGCAGCGAACAGATCGCCAGTTCAATCGTCGCCGGGAGATAGAGCAGCAGGTCGCCCAACACCGGGCGGCGCGTGAGGAAGGACGTGCCCAGATCACCGCGCGCCATGTTGGCTACGTAGGTCAGGTATTGCTCCCATACGGGCCGGTCCAGCCCCCAGCGTTCGACGGCAGCCTGGACGATCTCCGGGTTGTTCATGGCGCGCTCGCCGACGATCATCACCAGCGGGTCGATCTGCACCAGGTTGTAGATGAGGAAGAGCGCCAGCGAGATGCCGATCAACATGGGGATCGCCAGCAGCAGTCGCCGGGCGACGTAGCGGGTCAGGTTCATGCCGAAATTCCCTGAGACATAGAGACGCCGGGTTGGGGCGAGGCACACCTCGCCCCAACTACACGATCCGGGGTTATTCTACGCTCATCCCGTAGAAGTCCATGAAGTACACCGGATGGAAGGCAAAGCCCTGCACGTTGGCACGCAGCGCGTAAAGCTGCTGCGGCTGGAACAGTGGCACGAACACCGCCTCGGCCACATGCGCCGCCTGATACTGCTCATAGAGCGCCGTGCGCGCCGCCGGGTCGGCCTCGAACTTGGCCTCATCGGCAAGGCGGGCGATTTCCTCCGAATTTAACTGGATGCGGAAGGCAGGGCCGACATCAGGATAGGAGAAGTAGTCCGACCACATCGTCGCGTCCAGGTAGTCCGGCGTCCACGTGCTGAACAGGAAGGAAAGCTCCTGCGCCCGGAAGGCGGTCAGGAAGTCGGAGGTCGGGCGCTGGTCGATGGTCACGTTGACACCGATCTCGGCCAGGTCGGCCTGAATCTTGGCCGCTAACGTCTCCGCCGGAATACCGCCCGGCGCGCCGCTGCCGATGTAGAGCGTCAGGTCGAAGCCGTCCGGTACACCTGCCTCGGCCAGCAGTGCACGGGCACGGTCCAGGTCACGGACATACCGCCCTGCCGGATCGGACCCCTGCACGCCGATAGGCAGGATCGAGGCCGGACGGTCGGCGTAGCCCAGCAACAGGTCATTGATGATACCGTCATAGTCGATGGCCGAAGCAATCGCCTGCCGCACGCGCACGTCTGCCAGCGGCAGCCCGAACGACTCGGCGGGCGACATCGCCACGTAGGTCACGTTGAGCGTCTGCCCGATTTCCAGCACGAGCTGGTCGTTGCCCGTCACCTGCCCGGCCAGGTCCTTATCGACGTTCTCGGCGATGTCCACGTCGCCGCGCTCCAGCAGTTGCAAGGCGCTGGACGAGTCATTGACGTTGCGCAGCGTCACGCCGGCCAGGGCAGCCGGTCCGCGCCAATAGTTATCGTTGCGGACCATCGTGATCTCGACATCGGGCGTCCAACCGGTCAGGATAAACGGCCCCGACCCGGCAGAGT
>Ga0209018_1003072_pt1 | contig 10957 bp, 9 predicted proteins | sample YNPBryBLVA2012_FD_185814 | JGI IMG/M metagenome (GOLD analysis project Ga0209018, IMG submission 185814) | Anoxygenic and chlorotrophic microbial mat microbial communities from Yellowstone National Park, USA - YNP Bryant BLVA 2012 (SPAdes)... ...
ATATCCCTGGGAGCGCGGGCCCCCGGCCCGCATCTTGGCATATCCCTGGGAGCGCGGGCCCCCGGCCCGCATCTTGGCATATCCCTGGGAGCGCGGGCCTCCGGCCCGCATCTTGGCATATCCCTGGGAGCGCGGGCCTCCGGCCCGCATCTTGGCATATCCCTGGGAGCGCGAGCCTCCGGCCCGCGTCTTGGCATATCCCTGGGAGCGCGAGCCTCCGGCCTGCATCTTGGCATGTCCCTGGGAGCGCGGGCCTCCGGCCTGCATCTTGGCATGTCCCTGGGAGCGCGGGCCTCCGGCCCGCGTCTTGCTGGAGGGTGGAGGGGTTAGGGTGTACAGCTCGCACGACAACTTCAGGCGGAGATACACCTGCAAGCACCCTGCTCATGGTTCAGGATGAGAGGCAACTATAACCCTCTTCCTCTCCCTGGGTGGGAGAGGAAGAGGGTTAGAATGAGCTGGTAACTACCACCTTCCTCCCCCCATGTGGGAGGAAGGTAAAAGGCTACTCGGCAACGTGGCTGAAGATGTCAGTCTCGGAAATAATACCGACCGGTTCACCGTTCTCGAATACGGCTAGCCGACGGATATTTCGTTCGACCATCAATGCCGCGCATTCAGTGATGGGCATTTCGGGGCTGACACTCAACAATGGTCGGCTGGTCAAGTCACCAACGGTCAAGCCGTCAATAGCTCGACCCTCACGAACCACTTTCTTCAGCACATCACGCATCGTCATAATGCCCCACTGCCCACTCTCATCGGGCTTGACGATCACCGAATGGATACCGCGTCCACGCATATAAATTGATGTTTCGCGGAGCGAGGCCTCAGCCGGTACTGCCACTACTGCCCGCGTCATCACTGCCCCAACACTCCCGTGGGGATAGACACGACCATCTGCCCGACGCAGAATCTCGGGGCCGAACGTCGGTGTAGTATGAGAAACATCACCGGCCACGATCTTCTCCATGTTAGCAATGATCAGGCTGGCAAACTCCGACGTCTTCACCTCACGAGCGCCTTCCATCAAGCGGGCAAAGTCGTAGGTTACCGTCTTGTCGGCAATAGTACGCTCAAGACCAGCGATAATCAGGTCAGCGGCTTCCGTCCACCCCATATAGCGGAGCATCATCTCGCCCGACAGAATCACCGAGCCAGGATTAACCTTATCGAGGTCGGCATATTTTGGCGCCGTACCGTGGGTTGCCTCGAAGATCGCATGGCCGGTCACGTAGTTGATATTGCCGCCAGGCGCAATGCCGATACCGCCCACCTGGGCTGCCAGCGCATCCGAGAGATAATCACCGTTGAGGTTGGGAGCAACAATCACATCAAATTCATCAGGACGGGTCAGCACTTGCTGAAAGATAATATCAGCAATCGCATCTTTCACCAGAATCTTACCTGCTGCCAAGGCCTCTTTTTGTTCGGCATTGGCAGCCGCCTCACCGCGTGACGCCTTTGTTCGCTCCCACTGCGCCCAGGTGTACACATAATCACCGAAAGCACGCTCGGCATATTCGTAAGCCCAGTCGCGGAAGGCGCCTTCGGTAAACTTCTGGATATTTCCCTTGTGCATCAGGGTGATGCTCTTGCGCTTGTAGGTGATCGCATATTGGATCGCCGCCGCCATGATCCGCTCAGTGCCAATCCGGCTAATCGGCTTAATACCAATCCCAACCTCAATTTTACCTTCAGGCGCCTCGCCGATCAGCCGGCGAAACTCATCGGTCTTTTCAGGTGTACCGAAGCGGATCTTTTCAAAATCTTTAGGAAACTCGCGCTGTAAAAACTCGAGAACCTTGGCCGCTTCCTCACTGCCAGCACGGTACTCGATACCGGTGTAGACATCTTCCGTATTCTCGCGGAAGATCACCATATCGACCTTTTCGGGGTGTTTGACCGGCGATGGAACACCGGCAAAGTGGCGAACCGGTCGCTGACAAACGTAGAGATCGAGATGTTTACGCAGAGCAACGTTCAACGAGCGAATACCACCACCAACCGGTGTCGTGAGCGGGCCTTTGATCCCGACGAGATACTTCTGAAATGTCTCAATCGTCTCGTCAGGGAGCCAGTTCCCCGTCATGTGAAATGCTTTTTCACCGGCTAGTACCTCAAGCCACTCGATCTTCCGCTTACCACCATAAGCCAGCGCAACCGCAGCGTCGAACACACGGACGCTCGCACGCCAGATGTCTCGCCCAGTGCCATCACCTTCGACGAACGGAATAACCGGATGATCGGGAACCTGCAAGCGTCCGTTGATGATCTGAATAGCTTCGCCTGCTGGCGTCGATTTCATGGTCACACTCCTTACACACCTTACAATAAATTGCGGCTTGTATTATAGCCGACAATCGCTATCTTGACCACTATCACGCCGAATGGGAGGGGGGTTCGGAGATGTCAGGTTTCGGTCGGGTTCACCGGTGACCATCTTTCGCCCGCGTGGTCTCCCTGGGTGCGCGGGCCGCCGGCCCGCATCGGTGATGTTCTCCGGTAGAGCTGCGTGAATACATCGAGTTTTCCCTGGGGGCGCGGGCCGCCGGCCCGCATCGGTGATGTTCTCCAGTAGAGCTGTTTGAATACATCGAGTTTTCCCTGGGTGCGCGGGCCGCCGGCCCGCGTCGGGCACGGCGGGGACGAGTAGCATCAACAAGACAAACAGGGGGGATAGCGCACGGTCGGAACAGAAAACAGTGTACATCCGCACGTGCCACAGACGATTTGGGAATCCCTCCATTGCTCGCAATCTTCATTTCCTCTCCTCATTGTACCTCTACCAAGTCTGGTGAGAATGTTGAGAGGCCCTGATAGAAAGGAAACCGACATTGCTTTGCCCAACATTTGGGTTCTCCTGCATCGAATTGATAGGTAACCCTGACGTAAACATTCGCTACTTTCTGCATTCACCATTCCGGATTAATTGCACAATTTTTTGCGACGTGTTGCACCAGTAATTTTCATAGTTCGTGCTGATTGACACAACCTTGAAGACAGGTATAATTCCCTATGACACCTCTGCTTGCGTCGGTGGATTCTGCGATGACTCGCTGCGAGGCAATATATGCTTGAACCGTATGTTCCGGTACTCATTCTATTTCTCATTGCTGTCTTCATTGCCGTCTTCGTCATCACGTTATCGGCGCTGCTCGGACCCCGACGGAGCACGCCGCGGAAACTGGCACCTTACGAGTCGGGTATGGACCCGGTTGGACCGGCCATTCGGCGTATTCCGGTGAAGTTCTATGTCGTGGCGATACTCTTCATCGTCTTCGACATTGAAGTCGTCTTCTTCTACCCCTTTGCCCTTGTCTTCCGCCAGCTCGGCCCAGCCGGTCTTGTCATCATGGGAGTCTTTTTCGTCGTGCTTCTCGTCGGCTTTATTTATGAATGGAAGAAAGGGGCGTTGCGATGGGAATAGAAGAAAAAGCCGGTAATCTCGGCATTGTCACCACAACGCTCGAGACGGTTGTGAACTGGGGGCGAACGAATGCGATGTGGCCCCTGCTATTTGGTTTGGCATGCTGCGCTATCGAGATGATGGGGGCACAGGCGAGCAATTACGACCTCTCACGGTTTGGGATGGAGTTAAACCGGGCCTCACCTCGCCAGGCCGATCTGATGATTGTTGCTGGACGGGTCTCGCGGAAGATGGCACCAGTGGTACGTCGCCTGTACGATCAGATGCCCGAACCAAAATGGGTCATCGCGATGGGTGACTGTGCCGCCTGTGGCGGTATTTTCAATAACTATGCGATCGTTCAGGGAGTCGACGAGGTTGTGCCGGTTGATGTCTACGTTGCCGGTTGTCCGCCCCGCCCTGAAGCACTGATCGATGGGATCATGATGTTGCATCAGAAAGTGATGCGCGAGAAGATTAGTGGGCGGAAGGAATCGCCGATCCGTATCGATCAGCCCCTGGTGCAGGTGAAGTGATATGGATAATCAGACGGTACTTACTGCATTACGCGAGAAATTTGCCGGTGAGATTCTGGCTGTGAATGAGTTTCGCGGCGACCTGAGCCTGACACTCACGCCACAAGGATATGTGGCGGTAGCCCGCTTTTTGCGTGATGATCCAGCGTTTGCCTATACGTTCCTCGAAAATCTCTGTGGCGTCGATTACCTTGGGCGCACACCTCGTTTCGAGGTTGTCGCGCATCTGACCAGTATGCGCCATCGCCATCGGGTGTGTCTTAAAGTTGGGTGTGATGAGCCAGAACCGACAGTGCCGTCACTCACGCCACTCTTCCCAACGGCGAATTATCAGGAGCGGGAGGCATTCGATCTGTTAGGCATCCGGTTTGAAGGCCATCCTTCGCTCACCCGCATTTTACTGCCTGATGATTGGGTTGGTCATCCGCTGCGTAAGGATCATCCGCTTGGCGATGAAGAGGTTGCGTTTACGTTCAATCAAGATCGCATCTACGCTCATAAGCCATTTGTAAAGGAGTAGGTGCATGACCGAATCGATCACTGTTCCGACGCCACAACAGATTATCGAGCCGGCGGTCGCAGGTCGCACCGAGACGATGGTGCTCAATATGGGACCGCATCACCCCAGTACTCACGGTGTGTTGCGGTTGGTGCTTGAACTTGATGGTGAAGTGGTCGTTAATGTCGCACCTGATGTCGGGTACCTGCACACCGGAATTGAAAAGACGATGGAGAGCAAGACGTACCAGAAGGCGGTGGTCCTCACCGACCGGATGGATTATCTGGCGCCGCTCTCCAATAATCTTTGCTATGCGCTGGCAGTTGAAAAATTGCTCGATGTTGAAATTCCCGAACGTGCCCAGATTGCGCGAGTGTTGCTCGTCGAGTTGCAGCGGATCGCGTCACACCTAGTCTGGCTCGGTACGCACGCGCTTGATCTGGCGGCAATGAGCGTTTTTCTGTATGCGTTCCGCGAGCGTGAGCAGATTCTCGACATCTTTGAGCTGGTGTCCGGTGCGCGGATGATGACCAGCTATTTCCGGATCGGTGGCCTGGCCTACGATCTGCCATCCGATTTTATTCCGACTGTGGAGCAGTTCCTCGCCATTATGCCATCTCGGATCGACGAGTACGAAGATTTGCTGACGACGAATCCGCTATGGCTAGAGCGGACGGTCGGGGTAGGGGTGATTGATGCCCAATCGGCGATTGCCCTCGGCCTGACCGGCGCAAATTTGCGGGCAACCGGTGTTGCATATGATGTACGCAAGGCGATGCCTTACAGCGGTTATGAAACCTATTCGTTTGAGATCCCTGTAGGCAAGAATGGCGATATTTATGACCGCTATCGGGTACGAATCGCCGAGATGCGCCAAAGTGTGAAGATCATCCAGCAAGCGACTGAGCGTTTGCGTGAGTTGGGGCCAGGGCCGGTTGTCACACCGAATCGCAAGGTAGCTCCGCCGCCAAAGCGTGAGATCACCGAGAGTATGGAAGCCCTTATTCACCATTTTAAGCTGTGGACTGAAGGTTTCAAACCACCACGTGGTGATGCTTACGTCAGTATCGAGTCGCCACGCGGTATTCTTGGTTGCTACGTGGTGAGTGATGGTAGTCCAAAGCCGTGGCGCGTCCATTTCCGTGCCCCATCGTTCATTAATCTGCAAAGTCTGGCCCATATGGCAAAGGGGCGGATGGTTGCCGACCTGGTTGCGTTAATTGCCAGTCTCGATCCGGTGTTGGGTGAAGTGGATCGATAACCGAATCATGCACGGTATATGCTGTAACCTGCTGGCACTGCGTAAGCAGTGCGTACCAGGATAAAGAAGAGCTGCGGAGGGGATTTGTGACTCTGCTCGACATACATCAAGCTGAGATTGAGACCATTCTTGCTCGTTACGCCAGTAAGCGTAGTGCGGTGTTACCCCTATTGTACCTGGCTCAGGACACGTATGGTTATCTGACCGATGAGGCGATTCGTGAGGTGGCGACGATTCTCGATTTGCCACCAACCGATGTCTTCGAGGTCGTAGGATTTTATACGCTCTTTTACAATCGTCCGGTAGGGACCTGGGTATTACAAGTTTGCGACGACGTACCGTGCTGTTTTTGTGGAGCCGAGGAGTTGATCGCTGCCTTAAAACACTCGCTCGGTATCAACGAGGAAGAAACGACACCCGATGGGATGTTTACTCTGCAACGGGTGAAGTGTCTGGCGGCCTGTGATCGGGCACCGGTCTTGCAGGCTAACCTCGATTATGTGTACGATGTCACACCCGATCGCGTCGACACCTTGCTCAACAACCTGCGTGAGCGTGCTGCCGAAGCACGGAAGCGCGGCGTGAGTGGCCGCTTCGCCGAAGATTATGAGTTCACCCGTGATGGCCGTTTGGTTCAGATTGAACGGTTTTCACCCTATCGGCCACGTGAGTTCGCTGGCGAAGCGTCACCACCGCCGGTAACACCACCCCCGGCGGTGGTGCCAGAGGCTGATTCGGGGGTTGATCGTTCAGAAACGTGCAAGGCCTCACCGTTGTGATGTCGTTCTGAGCAGTTCGCTATTCAGTGCGCTAGAAAGTTGGTTTCGATGGGGCTGACTGAACATATCGTGATGCGGGAACTCGATATTCCCGACATTTCCGATTTTGCCGTCTATCGTCGCCATGGTGGTTGGGAGGCGTATCGCTACGCCTTAACCGAGAAGACACCGGCTGATATTGTACAGATGGTGAAAGACTCGGGATTACGCGGTCGGGGTGGTGCTGGCTTCCCAACCGGGGTAAAGTGGGGCTTTCTCCCTAAAGGTGTCTATCCGCGCTATCTGCTCTGCAATTGTGATGAGTCTGAGCCGGGAACGTTCAATAATCATCAAATTATCGATAAAAATCCCCATCAGTTAATCGAAGGAGTGGCGTTGTCGGCTTACGCGATTGAAGCGAATGTCGCGTACATCTATATGCGCGGCGAGTTTGCCGCTGCCGCACGCACGCTCGAGCGAGCGATTGCCCAGGCCTATGAAGCCGGTTTTCTCGGCAAGAACATTTTGGGCACCGGCTTTGATCTCGATATTTATGTTCATCGCGGCGCTGGAGCCTATATCTGCGGTGAAGAGACTGCGCTAATGGAATCGCTTGAGGGGAAAATCGGTCAACCACGCCTCAAACCACCCTTCCCGGCAGTTGCCGGTCTGTACGGCAAACCGACGATTATCAACAATGTTGAGACGCTGGCAAACGTTCCTCGTATCGTCGAGAAGGGAGTAGCCTGGTACCGATCACACGGTACCGAGAAGAGTCCTGGCACGAAGTGTTTTTCGCTCAGTGGTCATGTGAATCGGCCTGGGAATTATGAGTTACCGTTTGGCGTGCCACTTCGCGAGTTGATCGAGTCGCCCGAATATGGTGGCGGGATGAAGGGTGGTCGCCCGGTCAAGATTATCATTCCCGGTGGCGCTTCTGCGCCATGGCTCACCGCTGACCATCTTGATCTCCCTCTCGATTACGAGAGCCTGGCAGCCGCCGGTTCGATGCTCGGCTCGGGGGCCGTTATTGTGTTAAACGATACTGTATCAGCCCCCTATGTCGCGTACAAGATGGACGAATTTTTCAAACACGAGAGTTGCGGAAAGTGTACACCCTGCCGTGAAGGGACCCACTGGCTGGTGCGCACATTACACCGGATGGTAGAAGGGCACGCGACCGCTGCTGACATCGACACGCTGCACAGCATCTACCGCCAGATGGCCGGAAATTGCTTCTGCTTGCTCGGTGAGAGCGCCGTTATGCCAATCAAGAGTGCGTTGCAGCTCTTCCCGCACGAGTTTGAAGCGCTGGTAAAGCGCAGCAGTAGCCGGAATGGGCATCAGATTCCGCTTACCGTTCGGCACTAAACGGATTGACCATTAGCACATCGTACTGCGATGTGCTTTAGCATAAGGCAACGTGCAATGGCAGATGTAACGCTTACCATCGATGGAGTGCAGGTAACTGTGCCTGCCGGTACCAATATTGTTGATGCTGCCCGCCAGGCAGGGATCGCAATCCCAGTCTTTTGTTACCATCCACGGCTGAAACCGGTGGGGATGTGTCGGATGTGTTTAGTGCAGGTTGGTACGCCGAAAGTTGATCCGGCAACTCGTCAACCGGTCCTTGACGCCAATGGCCAGCCGGTGATTGCGATGATGTCAAAATTGCAAACCGCCTGTACAACACCGGTCAGTCCGGGGATGGTGGTGAAGACGACCACTGAAGAGGTACGGTTTGCGCAACGGGGCATTCTTGAGTTCCTGCTCACATCTCACCCGCTCGATTGTCCAGTATGCGACAAGGGCGGTGAGTGTCCGTTGCAGAACCTGACTATGGGCTGGGGTCCGGCAGTTTCGCGCTTTGACTATAACGATAAGGTGCATTTCGAGAAGCCGGTAAAGCTAGGCGATCTCATCTACCTTGACCGCGAGCGCTGTATTCTCTGTGGTCGTTGTGTACGTTTCCAGGATGAAATCGCCGATGATCCGGTGCTTGGGTTCGACAACCGTGGTCGCAACTGGATGATTATCTCAAAGTCGGATCCGCCTTTCAACAGCAAGTTTTCCGGTAACACGACCGATATTTGTCCAGTTGGTGCGCTAACCAGCAGCGATTTTCGGTTTAAGGCACGGGTCTGGGAGTTGCAAAGCAAGCCGGTGGTCTGTACCCTTTGTCCGGTTGGCTGCAACCTGACACTCGACATGCGCCACGACCGTCTGATGAGGGTGATGCCGTGCGAAAATGCTGCGGTCAACGACATCTGGATTTGTGACAAGGGACGCTACGGTCATCGCTTTATCGAAGCACCTGATCGGCTGACAACACCGCTGGTACGGCGCAATGGGAAGCTTGTTCCGGTAAGTTGGGATGAAGCCCTCGAAGTCGTTGCCGATCAGTTGACCCTCATTCGCGCACGTCATGGCGGACAGGCGCTGGCCGGTTTGGCCGGCCCACAGCTCAGCAACGAAGACCTCTACCTGTTCCAGAAGTTATTGCGCGAACTGGGGAGCGAGAATATCGATACCGGTATCGGCGGACCGGCAGCCCTGCCACCCGATGAGATTGGTGGCTGGCTGGCGCCTGGCCCTAACACTGATCTAAGCAAACTGGGATCAGGAACCGTCGTGTTGGTAATTGGCGCCGATCCTGAAGAAGAAGCGCCACTTTATATGCTGCGGTTGCGTGGCATTGCCCAACGGGGAGGCAAGCTGGTTGTTGCCGGCTTGCGGCCAACGAAACTTGAGCGCTCGGCAACGCAGGTTGTGCGCTACCGCCCTGAAGGTGAACTGGCTTTCGTTCAGGGACTATTGAAGGCCGCGCTTGAACATAGTTCCCGGACAGCCACCCTCGAGCGATTGGCAGGCTGGAAAGAACTCCGTGCGGCGCTAGAACGAGTTTCTCTGAACAATCTGGCCACTGCTTGCGGTTTGACGGTTGACGGGTTAAACCAACTGGCAAAAGATTTTCTGACTGCCAGTCAAAGCCTAATTGTCTATGGCTGGGAAGCACGTAGTGCAGGGCCGGCCCTAACCGAAGCGCTGGCTGCACTGATGTTGCTCAGTGGACGCACCGGTACGGCAAATAACGGTATCATTGCCCTGTTACCCGGAGGCAACAGTCGCGGCGCGATTGAAATGGGAGTGCGACCTGATGCCGGGCCGGGTTATACACCGCGCAAGCAGCGTGGCCTGGATGCCAACGGTATCTGGGATGCGGCGAGAGAGGGAAAGGTACGGACTATCTGGTTGGCCGGTGTCGATCCGGCAGCAAAACTTCCGGTGGCGCGGGCGGCACTCGAAGCGGCTGAATTTGTGATCGTACAAGACCTCTTCCTGACGGCCAGTGCGGAATATGCCGATGTTGTCTTGCCGACAGCCAGTGTTGCCGAGCGCGAAGGAACCTACACCAACGCCGAGCGACGGGTGCAGCGGTCGCGACAGGCCTGCGCTCCGGTTGGTGAGTCACGGCCAGACTGGCAGATCGTTGCCGCAGTTGCCCAGGCTCTGGCGATGGTGCCAATTGGCAGTGGGCGAAATGGGCCGATCCCGGTAACTACCGAGGCCTGGTCGTATATGGTAGCCGCCGATGTAGGAAATGAGATCGCAGCCCAAGTGCCAGGCTATGCCGGAATAACGTATGCAGCGTTGGCCGCAACCGGTACCGGCGGAAGCTGGGGACGGCAGTTCGATGATGCCATTTATTACGATGGCACCAGCTACACCAATACCGAAGGTGTCGGTCTGGTCTTACCGGCTTTGGCAAGCAAAGGAACGGTAAACCTCACCTTTACCGGCAAAGTCACTCGTTTCGCTGATGAGCGACCAATGCTGCTTCTCGAACAGGTGTTAGCCTACGACGGTGACCGCCATCTGCGCGGTTCTAAGCTACAAAGCCTGATACCACGTGGATACGCGGCAATCAGCGCTGACGACGCAGCAAAGCTGAACATTCATAGTGGTGATCGGGTGCGGTTGATCTCAGCAGCCGGTGAAATGGTCATCCCTGCTCGGGTGCTAGCCGATGTTCCAAATGGTATCATTCTGCTACCTGCCGGCCTGGCTGATGTTATGGCCGCTGAGATCGAGACCGGACCGCGTACACGGGTGAACCTGGCGAAAGTCGTAACGGAGTAGCTGCAAGCGCTGATCTATGGGCTGGATGTGCATTCGGATCAGCACTGAGGGACATACGTATGGATTGGCTGACCATCCTGATCATCGTGATCCAATGTTTTGTTATTACGCTAGCGGTGACAACCGCCTTCGCGTATCTAACCCTGTTTGAACGACGGATTCTGGCACGGCTCCAAAATCGGGTCGGACCGAATCGGGCCGGGCCGGCAGGGTTGCTTCAACCAGCCGCCGATGCGGTCAAACTCTTCTTCAAAGAAGATATTGTACCGGCAATGGCCGATAAACCGGTGTATCTCCTCGCTCCGGCAGTAGCGGTTATTCCAGCGCTCATCATTTGGGCGGTTATTCCGTTTG
>Ga0209018_1003073_pt1 | contig 10953 bp, 8 predicted proteins | sample YNPBryBLVA2012_FD_185814 | JGI IMG/M metagenome (GOLD analysis project Ga0209018, IMG submission 185814) | Anoxygenic and chlorotrophic microbial mat microbial communities from Yellowstone National Park, USA - YNP Bryant BLVA 2012 (SPAdes)... ...
TCGCCCATCGCATGCCCGATGTCCGTGTAGGCCATGCCTCCGTCGATCGCGGCCCGCGCCTCCGGGTTGTCCCGGCGGCACACGTTGCCCACCACCACCAGGTCGGGCCTCGGGTCCAGATGCGCCGGGTCGAACCCTTTCATCAGCCGGATCCCCCACGCCTCCAGCGCCGGGCCCATCGGCGGATCGAAGCTCACGTCGGACCCCGAAACCTCGTGCCCCAGCTCCTTGAACAGCCCGGCCAGCGCGCCCATGCCGGTTCCCGCAACGCCAATCAGATGAACATGCATGACCGCAGGACGTTGCCTCCCCGGACACCCAAACGCAACCCTTCGCGCTGCCTGCCCTCTCAGCCCATCGTCGTTGTCCCCAAGCGCCCGGCTTCGTACACTCAGCCCAACCCCATGATTGACTCTCGCACGACGTCACGCGCCTGCGCCGCTGGACTCGCGCTGGTGCTTGTTGCTCAGCACCGGCCCGCCCAGGCTCAATCGTACGATGCGGTCGGGCAAGACGTACGGCCCGGCGACGGCATCCCGGTCGGCGAATGGACGTTCCGGCCCTCCATCGAGCTGCGCACCCACGGCGAATACAGACGTCGTCCCTTCGACACCGCAAGCCCTGCCACGACCGATGCCGCCGTGCCGGACCCCGTGCAGGATCAGGGGTTCCTGTTCGCGCGTACGCGCGTCGGCCTCACTGCCGACCAAGGGGCGTTCCGGCTCGCCGTGCAGATCCAGGACACCCGCGCCTGGGGTGAGGTGCCGCCCTGGCGCGTGGACCGCCGCGATTCCCAGCCCAATACCGCTCCCCATGTCGCCTACGGCGAGCTGCATACCCCCGGCGATCACCCGTCGTCGCTGCGCGTCGGTAGACAGGAAATCACCTGGGGCGAAGGGCGCCTGCTGTCCTCGTCGGACTGGTCCGCCACCGGGCGATCGTTCGATGCAGCCCGCGGCTTGCTCGTGGTCGGCGCCTTCGACATCGACGCTTTCGCCAGCATGCTGACCCCACCCGGCGCAACGCCACCTGACCTTCGCAGAGACGGGCAGGGCAGGCCGGAGGGCACCGGTGCTCAGCTCTACGGGCTGCGAATCGCATGGCATCTGTCACCGCTGCTGCTCGCCGAGTGGAACAACCTCGGGCGCATCGTTCGCAACCCGGTGGACGGCACGGTGGCTCCAAGCGATCTCGGGCTAACTGGCTTGCGCCTCTCCGGGGGATTCGAACGCGTGACGTGGTCCGCGGAAGGCGCCTACGAGGTCGGTCGCACCGCGATCGTCGGCTCGACCGAGAACCTGCGAGCCTTCGCGGCCGCCGCGCGGATCGAGCTTTCGACCGGGCTGCCCGGCAGGCTCTCCGTCGGCGTGCAAGGCGCGTACGCCTCCGGGCGCAAGGACGACGGCGCTACGGCGTCGGGCGACGACACCCGGTTCGACCCACTGTTTCCCGATGTGCACGATGCGCACGGTCCCATGGGGCTGTATGCGTGGTCGAACGTGATCGAGGCGGCTGCCCAGCTCCGCATGACGCCCCTCGATGAGGTCCGCGTCACCCTCGGCTGGCGCTACGTCGCGATGGCCGAACCGTCGGATTGGTGGCGCACGGCAGCGCTCGTGCCCATCGGCCGCAGCGGCGAGAACACCAACCGGAACCTGGGACAGGAGGTCGATGCAACCATCGGATACACGCCCTGGGAACCTCTGCGCATCGTAGCTGGCTACGGCCTATTTCGGACCGGCGAGGGAGCGAAGAACATCCTCGCGTCGGCAGGACGCGGACGCCCGGACATGCAGCACTGCGGCTACCTCCAGCTCACCATGCACGCGCCATAGCCTGGCTCAGAACCGACGCAGGACCATCCAGCCGAGCACGCCCAGCACCGTCACCGCGGAAATCACCGTGCTGATCGCGACCGCCTGGAGCCACGTCGGAGCCGTGTCCGGATCCTCCACCGGCATGAGTCCGTACGGTGGGTTGGGCGGCATGACGCGCGACGGATGCGACGGCGAGGGAGGTTGCTCGAAAGGACCGGTCTGGATGGGTTGTTGCGGCGAGGCGATGCCCTGCACCGCGCCCACGGCCGCAGCAGCGGGCTGCGCGACCGGTGCCGCGGCCGGCTGGGCCGGAGCCGGAGCAGGCGCGACTCCCGGAGGCCTGAAACCCGGCGAAACGGGCGAGGGGACCGCCTCGCCAGGCGCGGGCGCTGCAGCGGCAGCCGTCTGCGCGGCACCTCGGAATTCGGACGGGATCGGGGGCGCTGCCGGTACTTCGTCAGGTCGGTACGCCGGCACGTGAATCGCGGTCGGAGGCTCCGAGTAGTCCTCGTCGTCGATGAGATTTCGCGTGGCAGGGGCGGGTGACGGGGGTGGCGCCGGCGCATCCGCCGCGGGTGACGGCACGGGCGGCCCGTTCGGGTCGTACGTCATGGGCGACGTATGAACGAACATCGCGGTGGGCGCGTCGTCTTCATCCGGCTCTTCGTCTTCGAACGACCGCTTTGGGGGAGGGGGCGGCTTGCGCGGCAACGACACCGGGCCCTGAGGCTTCGCAAGAGGCGAGGAGGGCTGACCGGCGGCGGGACGCGGAGCGGACGGCATCGGTTCGGCGGTCGATTGGGGACGCTCGACTCGCGTGGGGACCGAGGGATGCTTGCGTGATGGTTCGGCAGGTGGCGCGAGCGGTGGTGGAGACGCGGCCTCGGGACCCATGCCGAGCATGGTCTTGGCGCGAGCAACACGGGGGGCCGGCCCACTTCGATCGGTCGGAGCAGGCCGGACAGGCCCGGCCGGTGCGGGGCGCAGAGGCGACACCTGCTCGGCACGCGATGGTGCGGGAGGCTGAGGCGGCCGCGGCGCGCTTGCGCGATCGGCCGAAGGACGAGGAGGCGCCATCGGGCGCTGCGGAGGGGCTTGAGCCGGCATGGGTTGGGCGACCTTACCCTCCGACGTTCCCGGTCCGGGGGCAAGCGCTTCCCACGCCTCCAGCGCTTCCCATGCCGTGCCGAAGCGACCAGCCGGGTTGCGGTCGAGCATGCGCGCCACCCACGCCTCGAGCTCCGGCGTGAACGGCGGATGTGCCGTCGGCAGCGCCTCCGCAAGCTTACGCGCCGGCTGCCTCGACTTCTTGCCGATGAGCTCCCCCACGCTCGTCGCAACATAGGGAAGCTGGCCGGTGAGCATCCGAAACACCACCGTGCCGCACGCATACAGGTCCGCCCGCTGGTCGACTCCGGACGGGCTGCTGGCCTGCTCCGGGGCCATGTAGGAAAAAGATCCCAGGTTCTGGCCTGCCTTGGTCAGCACCGGGCCCGCCAGCTCCTGCGGAACCTTCGAGATGCCGAAGTCGACCAGCTTGACCTGTGGCGGTCCTTTCCCCGTACGCTGCAGAAAGATGTTCGGCGGCTTCAAGTCCCGATGCACCACCGGCACCGCGTGCGCGTCGGCAAGACCTTGCAGAATCTGACAGATGATCGGGTGCGCACGCTCCAGCGACAAATATCGCTCCCGCTTGAGCAGATCCTCGAGACTCTCACCGTCCAGGAACTCAAACACGATCACCAGGCCCAGATCCGGATCGTCGAGCACCTCGTAGACCTGCGCGACATGCTCGCTGTGGATGCGCTCCGCCGCGACCGCCTCGCGGCGAAAACGCTCGAGCGCATCGGGCAGATCCCGCAGCTCTTCGCGCAGCAGCTTGAGCGCCACCGCCGTGTTGTCCTCCAACCGGCGAGCCGGATGGACATCACCCATACCACCGCGAACCGGTGCACCGGATACTTCGTACTTGTTCGCGATGATCGCGCCGGGCCTGACTATCACTCCAGCGTATCCTACCAACATGCGCCCGCGCCTCGCACGATGAATCAACCTTGCTGCCCGATGCAGCACCAACGCACCTGACACGACCCGCGGCCTGGCGTATGACGATCCCCGCCTCGCATGACCGCACCGCACCCCGAGCCGACCGCGCCCCCACCGCACCCGGACCACCCCGCCGGCTCCGAACCGGCGCAACGCCAGCGGGCAGGACTGGTCAGCACGCTGGACGGCATCGTCGTCGGCGCATCGGTGCTGGCCTTCTGCGTGTTCCTCTTCGCGGTGGCCCGAAGGCTGCGGTACCCCTTCGAGCTGGAGTGGATGGAAGGCGCCGTGCTCGACCACGTGCGCGTGGTTCTGTCCGGCCAACCGCTCTACCGCGCGCCGTCCGTCGCGTTCACACCCTTCCTCTACACGCCGTTTTACTACGCCGTCTGCGCCTTGCTCGCCCGCGTGTTCGGCGTGGGCTTCGTGGTTGCCCGTGCCGTGTCGCTCTCGAGCATCCTCGGCAGCTTCCTGCTCATCGCCGACTTCGTGCGGCGCGAAACAAGGGACCTGACCGCGTCGATCGCCGCAGCAGGCATGTTCGTGGCGACCTACGAGCTGACCGGGTTCTGGTTCGATCTCGCAAGGGTCGACTCGCTGTTCCTCTTGCTGCTGCTGCTCGGCACGTGGCTCGGACGGTTCGGAAAGTCCCACACGGCAGCGGCAGCCGCGGCGATCGCGCTCTTCCTCGCGTTCTTTACCAAGCAGACCGGCCTCGCCCTCGCCCTGCCCGGCCTGGCGTTCGCCTTCCTGACAAGCTGGCGCCGCGGCATCCTCGCCGTCACGCTCTTCGCTGCGCTGTCCCTGGGCGCCGTCGCGTGGATGAACCACGTCAGCCACGGGTGGTTCGCGTACTACGTGTTCGACGTCCCGTCGCAGCACCAAATGCTATGGGATCGATGGGCTACGCTGCTCTTGCAGTTCTTCTGGGCGCCCGTGGCCGTCCCGATGCTGCTCTCGCTGCTGGCTTTCGTCTCACCCGCCATCCGCCGCCACGGCTGGCTACGCTGGGCCTGCTACCTGTGCCTTACCGTGCTTGCCCTCGGCGCGTCGTACTCCGGCCTGCTCCACCGCGACGGCTACGTGAACGTCCTGACGCCAGGCTATGCCGTCGTCGCCATCGTTGGCGGTCTCGCGTATGCCTGGATACGTTCGCATGCACAGCCGTCAGCCTCGAGCCTCCGGTGCTTCGCGTCCGCGGCGATCGTGCTCGGCTTCGCCGTGCTGACCTACGACGTGACCCGCGCGCTTCCGACCGCGCGTGACGTGTACGCGGGACGCGAGATGGTCCGCGCCCTGCGCCAGGTCCGTGGACCCGTCTGGGCCCCAGGCGCCGGGTTCGTGGCGTCGATGGCCGGTCACGACGAAATCGGGGCGCACGCCATGGGGATCGCCGACATTTTCAAGACACGCGACGGGCCCACGCGTGACCGCCTCCGCCAGGAGATCATCGCCACGCTGCGCCAGAAACGCTACCCGAGCATCGTCTTCGACCGCGGCTGGGAGCTCATGCCTCCCGAGCTCACCCAGGAGCTGCGCGCCAGCTACCGCCTCGAAACCAAGCTGTTTCCGTCATCGATGTCCGACGCATGCTGGCCTCGAACGGGATTTCACACACGTCCCGAAGAGCTGTGGGTTCCGCGGTGACGCTTGCGCCCGGATGCGAAATGGAATACAAATCAGCTCCGATGCGAAGGATGGTCGTGCTTTGCTGGATTGCCACCGCAGTCGTGTCCGTTGCGGCCGGCCGGGCGCAGGCGCAGGACGTGTTCGGTGGCAGCGAGGCTCCGCCCCGACGCGACGGGCTGCGCTGGAATGCGGACGCCCCCGTGGACGCAGACCCGGGGACGCGAGCCGATGAGAGGGCGGTGCGACACGGCGAGCAGCGGCCTTTCGTGTTCGCGCGCGACCCATCCATCCTGCTGCCAGGCGAGGTTTCCATCGAGTATGCGCTGCAGGGGGTGTCAGGCACCGAGGCGCTGCGACCGCTCCCCGCCAACCTCGGCGCCCGGGGCGCGCTTCATGGCGCGACCGTGGGAATCGGGGCAACGTCGTGGCTGGCCGCGTTTGCGACCGGCCTCGTTTACCAACCCGCCGATGGATCCAGCCAGCAAGCCGCCGCAACCGGACAGGCAGGTGTCCGTCTGCTGCTCACCCGCCCCGACGCCGCGCTGCGCGCAGGCGCGGAAACGTCGTTCGTGCGGGAGCTGGCGGGGGCCATGGGCGTCGCGTCGCGCCTGTCGCTCACCTACGACGCCGGCCCGCTTCGCATGGTTGGCAACGCATACGCCGAGAAGATCTTCGCCGCGGGGCGCGACAGCGTCGATCTGCTGGCGTTCGGAGGAGCCTCGGTTCGAGCCACGAGCCAGCTTCGCGTCGGCGCAGAGTACGTGGGCCAGGATCTCGAGGACGCTTTCGAATCCGAGGAAGCCGAGGGGGGAGCCCGTCACTTCGCCGGCCCGGTAGCCGCCTTTCACCTGGCCGACGGCTCCTTCTGGGTCACCGCCGGCCCGGCTTTCGGGCTCAACGAGCGCAGCCCGAGACTGGTCGGCAGGCTCAGCGTCGCCGCGGCGTTTTGAGCCACTACGCCGCGAGATCAATACACGGGCGGATTGCAGTGACTCGCCAGCACGATCCCGTTGATCGTGTCGGCAAGCGATATCTGCTTGTTGCGAACCGCGTCCAGATCGTAGTCCGCACCGTCGGTCGCCACCGGAATCGGATCGTTGCTCCAATAGGGCGCCGACCAGCCAGCCGCACGCGCTTCCCACGGGAGCCGCCGCCCGGTCCCACAATGATGCGCAGAGTTGGAGCGAGCCGTGAACGTGAACACGCGAATCTGCGCCGCCCGCAGCGCTTCCACCGTCTCGGGCACCGTCCACGCCGCAGGATAGTTGCCCTCCCGCGGAAAGTCCGTCTTGTCCGTCAGACCGTCGCCGTCCCGATCCCCGTAGTTGTCCGGCCGCTCCAGAAACGTGTCGTCCGTCGCGAGGATGACGATGCGCGTCGCCTGCGCACGCCACGGAAAGTCCGCCGCCGCCGCGTGCAGAGCGTCGAGCGCATTCTCTTCGCAGATTGGGTTCTGCATCGTCGGACCGTTCGGCCCGTCACCGGGATTCCGATTCGGATTCATGAACGTGCTCACATGGAACGTGAACGCATTCTTGAGCGACGTCGCATCCAGGTGGACCATGCCGCCCTCCGCCGCTCCGCCCAGGTCGATGACATGATTGTCCACGAACGGGATGAGCCCAAAATGAGGCTGCTGTGCACCAGACTGCTGCGCAAGCTGCGACGTCGCCGCGATCACGTTCTGGATGTCCGCCGAGAGCGCGTCGACCATGAAGCCCATCGACGACGACATGTCGAGCACGAAGACGACGTCGATGGAGTCGGTGCACGTGCCCGAGTCGTTCTGGACCGGGCCGCCGTCGAACAAGGGCGTGGTGCCGCCCGAGCCGCCCAGCCCGGCGCCGGAACCTCCCGCACCGCCCGATCCCCCCGCGTGGACCGATCCCCCGCTCCCAACATCACTCCCGCTTCCCCCCGCGCTGCAAGCAAGAAGTCCGATGGCAAGGAACCCCATTGCGGTGGACCGAATGCGCATGGCAACGCCATAGACCAAGGAAAGCCCTGCGGGCAAGCGTTGCTTGCGAAGTGTTACACCTTTCACTTTCTACAATGCCGCCGCAAGCGTCGTCACCCGCGCCTGAACGCAGGATACGAGGGTCCGTCGAGGCGCCCGCTGCCAAGCCGGCCGGCCCCGCACCCGGGCAGCCCTGGCGCCATCCTCAATGCACGCAGCAGCCGGTGGAGACCTCGGGGCTGCGGTGCCCGGTGCCGACCGACTCTGCGGTCGTTGTGCTTGACGAGTGACCCGGCTGGCCCCAGGCCCCCGCGACCGCGCCACCGATTGGGCGCGAAGGAGGGACGGCAGCATGACCTACGCGATCGCGGGAGTAACCGGCAACACCGGGAGAGTTGCGGCGGAAACGTTGCTGACGCAGGGCAAGGAGGTTCGCGTCATCGTGCGCGACGCCGCCCAAGGCGAAAGCTGGCGGGCACGAGGGGCGGAGGTGGCGGTGGCGAACCTCGGCGACGTGGGGGCGCTGTCGCGGGCCCTCGCTGGCGTCGCTGGGGCCTACTTGCTCGTGCCGCCGAACCTGGGAGCGCCTCGATTCCGGGCGTACCAGGAAGCAACCGGAGCGGCGCTCGCCGCGGCGGCGGAACAGAGTCGCGTGCCTCACGTGGTGTTCCTGTCGTCGGTCGGCGCCCAGCACCCGTCGGGCACAGGGCCGATCGCGGCCCTGCACGGCGTGGAAAAACGATTGTCCGCGCTCGCCGCGACTCGTTGTTCCTTCCTGCGCGCCGCCTATTTCATGGAAAACCTCGCCGGCTCGCTCGGCATGCTGGACCAGGGCATCCTGCCCAGCTTCACGCCGGCGTCCTTCGCGTTCGACATGATCGCCACGGTCGACATCGGCAGGCTCGCCGCGCAGCTTCTGCTCGAGGGAACGGACAAGAACCAGGTCGTGGAGCTGGGGGGCCCAGCCAGGTCCATGCGCGACGCGGCCGAGATTCTTTCGACGATCACGGGCAAGCCTGTCCGCGTGCACGAAGCCCCGCTCGACGCCATGGTGCCGACGCTTACCGGCTTCGGCCTGTCGGAGGAGCTCGCGCAGATGTACCGCGAGATGACCGACGGTCTGCTTCGCGGTCTGGTAGCCTTCGAAGGCGGCCATCGTCGGGTGCTCGGCACCACGCCGCTGGAGACGGTGCTGAAAGACCTGATCACCCGACCGAAGTAGCCGGCGTCAGGGGCGCTCGCAGATTGCGCCGAAGGTCTGGTTGCAAGGCCGATCCGCCCAGGTTTGCGGGTTGGTGTTGGCACGAAGCCGGGCGCATGCTTCTCCGGTCTCGTTGGGCTCGCCGGCGTCCCAAGCGGTGTAGCTCACCGGCTCGCCCGTGACCCAGGAGAACGGCTCGCCGGCTTGCGGCTTGCGAAGCCCGATCCAACGATCCTGGACCCCGACCATCTGGCTCACGAAGGCGTTCTCTTCCTGCGATGTAATCGTCACCAGATGCGCCCCAGCAGACACGCACGCATCGCGCTGCGTCGACCAGTTTCGTGGCGGGCCTGCCAGTGCGAAATAGCAGTGCCCGTTCTGCGACCATGCCAGCGCGCCGGGGTCTGTGCATGGAACCGCCGCATCGAGACCCGCGTCGTCCGGTGCGTCGACCGCAACGTCGTCCCCTGCGTCGACCGCAACGTCGTCCCCTGCGTCGACCGCAACGTCGTCCCCTGCGTCGACCGCAACGTCGTCCGGTGCATCGGTGCCCGCGTCGAACCCGCCGGCGCCGCCGGTTGCGCCGTCCGTGCCGCCGGTGTTGCCGCCCGAGCCGGCCGTGCTGCCGCCTGAGCCGGCCGTGTTTCCCCCAGCACCGCCGACGTCCGTCGCTCCGCCCGCACCGGCAGCGCCACTCGCAGCGCCGTTTGCGTCAAATTGGTCATAGTCGTGCGTGCATGCCGACATCAGGCACGACACCATCCAGGACAGCAGCAAGACCAAATCGCGTTTCATGGCTTGGCCCCTCGCACAGAGAGAGGATTGGACTATGCGGTGCGCTCGATCGAGACACAAGCGACGCCCTGGCAACGGGCGCGTTCAGCGCGGCCGGCGTCCAGGCGCGCCGAAGCGTGTCGTGCCGGTTGACCATCCAATCGGTAAGCTCAACGGTTGCCGCGTCGTCAGCGTGTTTGGCCGCCGCGGGCGTGTGCGCGTGGGCCTGGGGTTGGGCGCGTGGCATGTCGTGTGAGGGAAACGAAGAACAGGTGGACAGAAAACGCTGCGCATGACGCAGCGGGCGAGCACGCTCAGCCGGGGATGGTGGGCGCTTCCGGCCATGACGGCTGCAGCGCTTCGGACAGATCTCGCGCGCTCTGCCAGCGGTCATCCGGAGACTTCTCGAGGCACTTGAGGACGACGCGCTCGATGCGTTCCGACACGCCGCATCCTGGGAACACGGCACCGAATCGCGGCGCCGGTTTGTGCAGATGCATGTCGATGAGGTCCATCGGGCTCGACGACGCGAAGGGCACGAGCCCGGTTGCCATTTCATACAGGCAGACACCCAACGAATAGATGTCGGATCGCCCATCCAGCGGTGCCGTCAGGAGCTGTTCGGGAGAAGAGTAAGCCATCGATCCGACGTACTTGCCGAGCCCGGTGAGCTGGTGATGGGTGTCCTGGTCGAGCTGCTTGCCGGTGCCGAAGTCGAGCACCACGGGTCGCTCACGGCTGCGATCGTCGCGCACGACGTGCACATTGGCGGGCTTGAGGTCACGATGCACGATCCCATGGCGATGCGCCTCGGCGAGGGCGTCGGCGATCTGCGCGCCGATCGACACGATGCGGTCTTCGGCCAGGGAGCCTTCGACCAGCAAGATGTCCAGCAGGCTGCTTCCGCCCACCAGCTCCATCACGAGGAAAAGGTGTCCGTCCGGCGCCTCCGCGAAGTCGAGCATGCGGACGATGTTGCGGTGCCGTAGCATCGTCAGAATCTCCGCCTCGCGACGAAAGCGCAGGTGTTGCTCCCGAGCGTCCATCTCGTCGGACGCGCGGAGGACCTTGACGGCGACGTGGGATCCGATACCCACGACTTCGGCGCGGTAGACGCTGCTCATGCCGCCCTTGCCGAGCGGTGCGATCAGCCGATAGCGACGGGCATCGCTTTGGAAGACGGTCCCAGGCGGAAGTGGCGTGCCGGAGGCCGGCGCGTTGACGTCGAGCTGGAGGTTCCTTCGCGAAGCGTCCATGGGATGCAAGCCCGCCTGCCGCGGTGGAGTATAGCGTAGGAGCGCGCGGTGAAGACGCTTGCGCGATAGTGTGGGCGCCGTCGACAGGCGCGGGTTGTGGTGACCTGCTCCGGCTGGGAGGCTGCTCAATCCGAGGCCGGGTTGAAGGCACACGTCTGCCTGCCGGGCTCTGCTTCACCTCCTGCCTGCCGGGGCTCTGCTTCGCCTCCTGCCTGCCGGGGCTCTGCTTCACCTCCTGCCTGCCGGGGCTCTGCTTCACCTCCTGCCTGCCGG